>Ga0210407_10004429_pt1 | contig 11075 bp, 6 predicted proteins | sample IncBWC27MmetaG_FD_150860 | JGI IMG/M metagenome (GOLD analysis project Ga0210407, IMG submission 150860) | Forest soil microbial communities from Barre Woods Harvard Forest LTER site, Petersham, Massachusetts, United States - Inc-BW-C-27-M | ecosystem: Environmental > Terrestrial > Soil >... | reverse complement strand
GATATAAACAATCTCATGCTTGAAGATGAACAGATTCGGACCATCCTCGCGCGTCACTCGCACCATGTTCTTGTCGTAGTACTCAATCCAGCCGCGGACCACTTCCCCATCGGCCAGCTTCAAGCTCACGACCTTCTGCTTTTCCCCTAGCGCCTTCAGATAGGCCGCTTCTTCAAAAGTTTCGTCCGGAGGCGGAGTGCGCTTCTTGTTAAACGCGGGATTTCCTGGTTGTAGCGGCATGGCTTCATTTTACAACGTCAAGCCGCAGGCTCAGGCTTTCTTCGAGACATAGAAGGCCGCCGCCTCCGGCCGCCTCATCCGCGGTATCCACAGCGGGCGCCGCAGTCCCCCAGGCCCCGGAGCGGGCCGAGTCAGCGCCTTCCACCGCTGATAAACCGCAAAGGAAAGATTCGTATCGACGAAAATATCTCCATAGCGATCTTCGGCCCCCGCCCGCTCCACGCGCACCATCTGGTGCCAGCAGTGCATGCCGGTGATGGGGTCGGGATGCACGGGGAATGTAAGGTTCTGATGTACGCCAGCATCGCTCCACCACACGCGCTGGGTATCGGGATCGGATGTTTTGTAAGACTCCACTCCCGAGATCTGGCGCATCTTCCACTGTCCTTTACCGACCTCTTGCAGATTGACCCACGCGCTCGACATGCGTTCGAGCTGATCCTCTTTATCAAGACGCCAGCGTCCCATGTGGTGAGAGCAGGCCACCACGCCCGGGGCCAACCCCTCGGTGACCCAGGCATGCAACACGAAAAAACCGATTTCAGTGTGGACTTTTAACAAATCGCCGGTGCGTATGTCGCCGAGTTTCTGCGCGTCCACCGGACTCACCCACAGCGGATTCTTGTGCGCAATTTCGTAAAGAAATTTCGAGTTCCCCGATCGCGTATGAATAAGATGCGGCAAACGGAAAATCGGCAGCAGCGTATACACCTCGCCCTGAGCATCCTTTGGCCACTCCACCAGCGGCATGTATCGGGCATCGAAATCTTGATCGACCTCTGCGCCGGACTTCCCCATCGACGCCGTTTGCGCGGACTGATGAATGTGGCTGCGATAATACTCCGGAAGCGCGAATTCCGGCCATTGCCAATCTGCCATCGTTTTTGAGAACAACTCCAGTTTCCGCGATGGAGTGTTATACCCGACAACCGGTTCGCCATGGACCATGACGCCCACGGCCTTGCCTTCTTTCGTGATCACGCCGTTTGCTTCTACTTTCGATCCTGCGAGTGCGGCGGGCGCCACCGCCTTCTCGTTCAATTTATAGACGTCCGTGGTAACTTCATAGGCACCGTATTTGCGCATGTATTCGAGCGGCTTCAATCCCTCTTTGGCGGCGGCTTCGGGCAATCCCGGAACTGAATTTTCAAACATCCAGCCGTAGTATTCGTCGACGGTCAGTTTCTGGCCGGGACGGTACGGAGACTCGAACCACCGCCGGATTCCCATCGAACCATCGGGATCGATCGCCCACGACAGGTTGATCCAGAATTCATCTTCTTCCCAAACTTCGCCGGGATTCGCCTGATAGGTGTAATCGAACTTCTTTCCTTCCCGTTCCTGTAGAACGCGCAACACGGGCTGGCGAAAGCCGATCCACCGGCCGGCGTACGATTCCTGGCTCATCAGGTCATGACGTTCGGAACTGAAGCCCATCGGCAGAACATAATCCGCGAACCACGCAGTCTCGCTCCAGGTCGGTGTCAGCGCGGCGTGCAAGCCGACTTTTTCCTCGTCGCGCAACATCTCGATCCAGGCAAATCCATCCGGATAGGTCCACACCGGATTAAAGACGCGCGTGAAATAAGCCTCAAGGCGGCCGCGGCCTTCCTTGAGGAAATGCGGCAGCAGGGGCGACATTTCATGCGTGCACAGCGGCCACTCCAGCGGATACAGCAGTTCGTTCCAATGCTTCTGGGGCGGCGGATCGCTGAACGGCTGCGGTACAAACTTGTTCCATGCACTCAAACTGTGTCCGCCCGGAGTTCCAACCGAACCGGTCAATACGTGCAGAAGCATCAAGGCGCGCGCCGTTTGCCATCCGCCCAGATTGCCGGACGAGCTGCCCCGCCATAGATGCGACGCGAAGCGGCTTCCCGCGGTCGCGATCTCGCGCGCCGTTTTAACGATGACTTCCGCCTTCACTCCGCTTTCTTTTTCCGCAAACTCCGGAGTGAATTTCGCATAGTGCCGCTTCAGTGCCTCGATCAGGGCTTCGAAACTTTGGCCCTTGGCGGAAAATCCGTCGACTTCGAGTTCTTCCCAATTGGTCCAGTTCTTCACGAAGGTCGCGTCAAACCGATTTTCGCCCAGGATGACCATCGCCATTGCCAGCAGCACCGCCGCCTCGGTGCCGGGATAACTTGGCATCCAGTAATCGGCCATACTCGCCGTATTCGAAAGGCGCGGATCCATGACGGCGAGTTTTGCTCCCGCCATTTTTCCTTCGATGATGCGCTGAGCATGCGGATTGAAATAGTGCCCGGACTCGAGATGCGCGGAGAGCAGAAGAATGAAGCGCGCGTTGGCATGGTCGGGCGAGGGGCGGTCGGTATAGTGCCACAGCAGATAGCCAAACCGCGCCGATGACGAACAGACGTTCGTGTGCGAGTTGTGGCCGTCGATGCCCCACGCCTGCGTGGTGCGATCCATAAAGTGATCTTGTCCGGGGCGTCCCACGTGGTACATGACTTCTTCGCCACGATTTTCCTGAAACGCTTTACGGATGCGCGCGCCGAAAGTTTCCAGCACTTCGTCCCACGAAGTCCGCGCCCATTTTCCCCCGCCGCGCGGCCCCGAGCGCTTCATCGGATAAAGAATACGATCCGGATCGTGAATCTGAGTGATCGTAGCCGGCCCCTTTGCACAAAGCCGTCCGCGGCTCGCCGGATGCTTCGGGTTACCCTCAAACTTTGTGACCTGCCCCGTTTCCTTATCGACATAGGCAAGAAGTCCGCAAGCCGATTCACAGTTGAAGCAGACGGTAGGAACGAGTTGATAATGCTTTTCCACGCGACGAGGCCAGGCGTCCGGATCGAGTTCAACCCAGTCGTCCCACTTCTCAACCGGCGGATAAGAGGAGAGGTGGCTACCGTCGCGCTTGAAATCCGTCATTGCTTAGTCTCCATAAGCTTTCCAAGCTTCAGCCGACAGCTGAAACTCGAGATTCGTATCAGGGCATCGCTTTAGCGATGCCGATAAAATCCGAAATTCGACGCCCCTTTAGGGGCTGGCTAGCAGCCTCAATGCCTGAAGGCGCTTGTATGAACGCAGCGCTTTCGGCACACCTGCTCACGCAATCGCGCTCTTAACTGTTCGGAACGCTCTGCCCCGCCATCACAAAGCACCATTCGAAAATCAGAAGTCCCACCAGAGCCAGCACGCCAGCCAACCCGACAGCGATGCGATTGGGCTCACCGACCAACAAAAGCACCAGCGGAACAATCCCGCCCGCCACAACCGCGCCGCCCCAGAACGCGCGCGCGAACGGTCCGTGAGTCATCAGTCGAGCCCCGTAGCGCGCATTGTCGGTGGTGTGCGGCATGGCAACTTCGCCGACCAGCATAAGCAAGTGCAAAACTAAACTAATGAGCAGCGCGGGAACCGCAAATGCCACAGCCTGCGTCGAACCGCCCGTCGCCTCCGGAAGCAGCACCAGTATCGCCGATCCGCAGAGCAATGCTTGAACGATCAAATGCGCCGGCAGGAGCGGCGTTTGCCACAGGTCACGCCCTTCGCACTGTCCAAAGAGAAAAGCGGTGTAGGCCGCCGCGCAAAATCCTACGAGCACCGTCGGCCACAACAAGACCGAAGTCAGAATGGAAAATCCCGCCACCGCGCCCAACCAGAACACGCCACACAGCGCGCTGTATGCGATCAGAATAAACGCGCCCCGAGCCAGCCACGATTTACTTTGGGGCGTGAACACTACTCGAAGAAATCGTTCTTTGTGATCGAGATCCCAAACCAGCAGCACAGTGGTGAGAGCCGTAAACAGAAGCGCAACGGTCGCCAGCGCAATATCGCGGACCCGGTTGCCCGACAACCTTCCAAGCGCCATGGCTATCGCTGGAACAGCGAGCACACCGGAGCCAATCGACTTAGTCCAGCAATAAGCTGGCACTTGCCATCCCCACGGACGCGCATGAGAAACGTCATAGGCCGCCAGCGCATCCTTCTGCAGCAACGGACTATCAAGCGGATAAGAAGCCCCGCCGCCAAGCACAGCCGCATTCCGCTGCGACCACATGTAAATCGACTCATGCCGCGCCGCCGTCGGCACAATGGCGCTCTCATCGCCATCGATGTAGTAGAGCTTGGGCTGAGTTCCCTGTTCGGGTTTGCGCACGCGCACCGGTTCCCGCGCCACCAACTGCGCCACTTCACTTTCAGGATCGCTCAAATCTCCAGCAATGATGGCATGTTCCGGGCACACGATCACGCAAGCTGGTTCCAGCCCAACTTCAGTGCGATGCGCGCAGAAATGGCACTTGGCAGCGGTGCCATCGTCCGGATCCATATATATCGCATCGTAAGGACAAGCCTGCATGCAGGCTTTGCAGCCAATGCAACGGTCGGAATCAAAATCGACAATCCCGTCTTTGCGCTTGTACATCGCGGTCACGGGACAGATGGTGACGCAAGGAGGCTTCTCACAATGGTTGCAGCGCGTGACCTGAAATACGCGGCGCGTGTTTGGGAAAACACCCTTCTCGACGTACTTAACCCAGGTCCGGTTCACGCCCACCGGCACCTGATTCTCGGTTTTGCACGCCACCGTGCAGGCGTGGCATCCGATGCACTTGCGGTTATCGATTACGAAGCCGTATTTCATTCGCGAGGTCTCGACCCGAAACAGTCAATCATACTTGGGTCCGCTCGAAGGGAGTGAGGGAATTGCGCCGGCGTACGACACCTGTCACAAATTGTCATCCTGAGCAAAGCGAAGGACCTGCTTCTTGCCGCGAACTGCAGACCGTCCGCCCGGCCGGACAACAAGCCTGGTGGAGCTAGATCTGATAGTCGATATCCTCGATAATCCGCTGCAGCGATGCCGAAAGCGGTTCCCGTCCGCCGGTCCCCTCCAGCAGACGCACTCGTTCCGCTAATTTGCTCACCTCAGTCGCGACCGCCGCCAGAGCCTCAGACAAAGGATCGTTGATCTGCTTAGGGTCGGTAATGACCACGCGCTTCCCTTCTCGCAAAATGATGTGCCCCGGCACGCCCACCACCGTGGAATCGTCAGGCACGTTTCGAAGCACGACCGATCCCGCGCCAATCCGGCAATTGCGCCCCACCGTAATATTGCCCAGAATCTTCGCTCCGCTGCCGACAACCACGTCATCCAGAAGCGTCGGGTGGCGCTTGCCGACTTCCTTGCCGGTTCCACCAAGCGTCACACCCTGGTAGAGTGTGACGTCGTCACCGACAATTGAAGTCTCGCCGATCACCACACCCAAACCATGATCGATGAATAAACGTCTGCCGATCCCCGCCCCCGGATGGATTTCAATTCCGGTAAGCAAGCGCGCCACCTGCGACAACCAGCGCGCCAGTAGAAAGAAATTATGATTCCACAACCAGTGATTTATGCGATAGAACCACACCGCGTGCAGCCCGGAGTAGCAAAGATAAATCTCCAGGCGCGACCTCGCCGCGGGATCGTGCTCCAGCACGCTGGCAACGTCCTCGCGAATTAGCGACAGCAGAGACGGCATGGGTCAAAGATCGAAGATTAAAAGTCAACGATTAAAGACTAAAGATTAAAGCTCAATCCGGAAGTTGCACCGTCGGAATCTGCAGCGCCTGGTTCCGGAGTCCTTCGAAGAGAATACTACTCAGGTAGCGCTCGCCGAACGATGGCAGCACCACAACGATCAATTTCCCGGCATTCTCCGGCCGCCGCGCCACCTGCAAAGCCGCGACCACCGCCGCTCCCGAAGAGATGCCTACCAGCAGGCCTTCCTCAAGCGGAAGCCGCCGGGCCATGTTAATGGACTCGTCGTTAGTTACAGTGATGACCTCGTCAATATAATCCCGGCGCAGAATGCTCGGAACAAAACCCGCGCCGATTCCCTGAATCTTGTGCGGCGCTGGCTTCCCTCCGGAAAGGACCGCGCTATCCGCCGGCTCCACCGCCACCGCCTTGAACGACGGCTTCTTCGGCTTTATGTATTCGCAGACACCAGTGATGGTTCCGCCCGTACCGACGCCGGAGATCAGAAAATCGACGCGCCCGTCCGTGTCATCCCAAATCTCGGGCCCCGTGGTCTCAAAGTGAATCTTCGGATTCGCCGGATTGTCAAATTGCTGCAGCATGTAGGAGTTTGGAGTCGAGGCCAACAATTCCTCGGCTTTCAGAATCGCTCCCTTCATTCCCCGCGGACCTGGCGTAAGAACGATCTCCGCGCCGAAAGCAAGCAGCAGCACGCGCCGCTCCAGACTCATAGTCTCGGGCATGGTAAGGATGAGCTTGTATCCCTTCACGGCCGCCACAAAGGCAAGAGCGATACCGGTGTTGCCGCTCGTCGGCTCGATCAAAACAGTTTTCCCGGGCTGAATCCGTCCGGCGCGCTCGGCATCAGCAATCATGCTCACACCAATGCGGTCCTTTACACTGGCCACAGGATTCTGGCTTTCCAGTTTCGCCACAACATCAGCAACCGCGCCCTTCGTAACCCGGTTCAGCCTCACCAACGGCGTGCGGCCAATCAGTTCCGTTACATCCTTCGCGATTTTCATAGAGTTTTCGATTCCTTGATTTGATGGCTCGATTCACGATCACTTGTCAGATCTCAGCTATCAGGTATCAGGTCACAGAAAAATCGAGACCTTCCTGACACCTGATACCTGATCCCTAGCGCCGACCCGGCTTTCGCCGTCCCACCCGCGCCAAAATGCGCCGTACTTTCTTCGGAGAAATTGACAGCCGGGTCGCAACGCGAGACACTTTGCGGCCCTCGCGCTCCCAGACCCGCGCAATCACAATCTCCGCAAATTCTTCGCTGATCTGCCGGAACGTCTTCTCGCCCACCGCCCCCTGCGACCAAGCCTTCAGCGCCGGATGAACACTTCCCTTCCGAAGAATCTTCGCGCTTAACGTTTGAAGATCCTGCCAAATGTTGTCGGATGGATTCGCCTCGCATGACGCGCGCGCCAGGTCATAAGACTCGCGCGCCGCTTCCGGATTGTCAAAGAACGAATTGCACTGTGTCAATCCCTGCCACAGATAAGCATTCGCGAGCAACAGATGATGCTGGGTATGCCGCGCCAGATCAATCGCCTCCTGACTAAACTCGAACGCGCGGCGCGCATGGCTTCCCGGATCAGCGCCTCCACCGATCTCTTCCTCCACCTTCGCATTCTCAATCATGCATTGCAGAATGCGCGCCCGGACCATCAGAATATAGTCCTGCTTCTGCTCGGCCACCTCGTACGCAGAAGCCGCTTCTTCCTCAGCACGCTGAAAATCGCCGCCATCGAGGTGGATGTATGCGGCATTCATGTAAACCGTGCCGAGACCATGATGGTTCGGGCGCTGCTGATAAATGGCGCGGGCAGCCTCCAGATGCTCAAGCCCTTCGCAGCGAAGCTCGGCCAAGCGACCGCGAGAATCATGATTGCGAGAATCAACGCTCGTCGCACTTGGCTTACCCTTACCGGAGGCTGACGTCTTCCGCCGCCGCTGCACGTCGCGGTCGATTCGTTTCTGCAATTGAAGAGCGATCCCGCGCTTGGCCAGCGCCATGTTGGCCAGCGATCGCGCCAGGTTCGGATGCCGTGGATCGCGCTTGCCATAATGGCCAATGGCGCGCTCGAAGAACTCAATCGCCTTATCGAAACGCCCTTCCCGGCGCGCCATTCGCCCGTAGAAGGATTGAATGTTGCCAAGCGTCACATAGTCATCCGTCTCGACCAGCACTTTTTCAGCCGCCTGCGAGATGCGCACCGCTTCTTTCCATTTGCCCTGCTGAAACAAAAGCCAGCTCTCGAGCACCTCCATAACCGCCGCCATCCGCAGATGCCCTAACCCGACCGCCAGGTCTCTCCCCCTACCCGTATAGATCAGCGCTTCGTCGTACTCGCCTCTTCTCCGCAGGCAACGACCCTTCCAGAAACAAGCGATGGCCAGCAGAAACCGGTCGTCCAGCTCTTTCCCCAAGCTCAGGACGAAATCAAAATGACCAATCGCCGTTTCCATCGCCTCTTCCACCATCGCATTCATGCCCTCGGCCATGCGCAGGCAAATGTAGTCGGCGATCGAGAGCTTCGACCGCGATCCCGCTTCTAAGTGTTCAAAGCGCTGCAGAAGTTCCTGGAGTGGCGGCCCGCTGAATCCGATATCAATCCATATCGCCAGATGCGCGAGCAGGTGAGCGGCGTTCTCCTGGCTGGGATCGAGATTTGTGATCAAGTCCTGCTGCGATCGAAGACACGCAATCCCGCGCTCGATCTCGCGCGCAGCAACATGTTCCCGTAATTGCGAGAGGAAGCCTGCGTCAATCTGCAGATTGGCGGGAGGACCTCTGCGTGCGCCCATGCCTTGACGTTCTAATCCAATAAGTCATAACTGGCAAGCGTCAAAAATTCTGCAAATTCCATGCTCGTCGTCAACTCTTCGAGCACTCTGGCCGCCTGCCGCAACTTTTCGTCATCCCCAGACTTAGCGCCCAACTCCGCTGCCCGCTGACGAATAATCTCCTTCACCAGGTCTTCCGTCACCAGCCGGCCGTCCGTAAGGTGCGCGCCGTGCTTCACCCACTGCCATACCTGAGCCCGGCAAATTTCCGCGGTCGCCGCATCCTCCATCAAGTTGTAAATCGGAACGCAGCCCGATCCCTGCAGCCACGAATGCAGATACTGTAATCCCACATCGATGTTCCAACGCAACCCTTCGTCAGTGATATCACCCTTTGGAACCGCGAGCAGATCTTGCGCTTGCACCGTCCGGCTGACTGGCTCGGTCGATTTCTCATCTGGAGAAATCTGATTTGGTTCAGGCATGTACTTATCGAAAATTTCTTTTGCCACCGGCACCAGTCCAGGATGCGCCACCCAGGTTCCGTCATGGCCGGCTTGCACTTCCCGAAGTTTGTCACGCCGTACTTTCTCCAGCGCCTGCTCATTGGCAGCCGCATCATTTCGGATCGGAATCTGCGCCGCCATTCCCCCCATCGCATGAATACCCCGCCGATGGCAGATTTGAATCAGCAGTTCAACGTAGGAACTCAGAAAACGCCGCTCCATCGTGACCTGCGATCGATCCGGCAACACGAATTCGGGATGCGCGCGAAACTTCTTGATGAAGCTGAAAATGTAGTCCCAGCGCCCGCAGTTCAGCCCCGCGGAATGGTCGCGCAATTCGTAAAGAATCTCGTCCATTTCGAACGCCGCCAGAATCGTTTCGATCAGGACGGTGGCGCGAATCGACCCGCGCGGAATACCCAATTCATCCTGGGCAAAACAGAACACGTCGTTCCACAGCCGCGCCTCCAGGTGACTCTCCATCTTCGGCAGGTAGAAGTAAGGACCCGTCCCTTTGCTCAGCAAGGCCGCCGCATTGTGAAAAAAGAACAACCCAAAATCAAACAGCGACGCCGAGATCGGCTTCCCGTCCACTAAAAAGTGTTTCTCCTCCAGGTGCCATCCCCGCGGCCGCACAAACAGCGTTGCCGGATTCGGCCCAACTTGGTACCGCTTTCCCTCCGGACTCTCGTACCGAATCGTCCCCCTTACAGCATCCCGCAGATTGTGCTGGCCTTCAATATTGTTGTTCCAAGTCGGCGAATTCGAGTCTTCGAAGTCGGCCATGAACACGTTGGCCCCCGAGTTCAACGCGTTGATGATCATCTTGCGATCGACCGGACCGGTAATTTCCACGCGGCGATCGCGCAAATCCTTCGGTATCGGCGCCACCTGCCAATCGCTTTGGCGGATTCCAGCCGTCTCCGGCAGAAAGTCCGGAAGCTTGCCGTTATCGATGTCCTGCTGCACAGTTCGCCGCCGCGCCAGCAGTTCCTGCCGCCGGGGCTCGAACCGAGCCGCAAGTTTCGACAGGAATGCGCGTGCTTCCGGAGTAAGAATGCCCGCTTCCATCTCGGCCCGGCTCTGGCTCTCCCCAGCATCGTTTTGAAGAAAGGTCATAGCGTTCATAGTCAACATCATAGCCATTCACCGGCGCAAGCCCCGCCCACTAGGTCATTTCGGACCAGTGGAACCGGGCGGACAGCGCGGTTTGCCAGGGAGCTGCAATCCAGCATCTACTGCATGAGGGACAGAAACTCTTGAGCGGGGACAAATAAATGTCGACTTCCAACGGTAAAAATGGCAATTCGCAGACCAACAATGCGCAGATCAGCAACTGGCAGACCAGCCCTCGGTGGCGCGGTATCACTCGTCCGTACAACCAACACGATGTCAACCGTCTTCGGGGCTCGTTCCACATCGAACACACTCTCGCCCGCCACGGCGCGGAACGGCTATGGAACCTGCTCCACGACAAAACCGAATCCTACGTCCCCGCGCTCGGCGCCATGACCGGCAACCAGGCCGTCCAGCAGGTCAAGGCTGGATTAAAGGCCATCTATGTAAGCGGCTGGCAGGTCGCCGCCGACGCCAATAATGCCGGCCAGATGTATCCCGACCAAAGTCTCTATCCCGCCGACAGCGTGCCCAATCTTGTGCGCCGCATCAATCAAGCCCTCATGCGCGCCGACCAGATCCACCACGCCGAAGGCAATAATGACGCTGACATCAACTGGTTCCCTCCGCTCATCGCCGATGCCGAAGCCGGATTCGGCGGCAACCTCAACGCCTTCGAGTTAATGAAGGCCATGATCGACGCGGGCGCCGCCTGCGTCCATTTCGAGGACCAGCTTTCATCGGCCAAGAAGTGCGGCCACCTCGGAGGCAAAGTCCTGGTTCCGACCACCGAGGCAATCCAGAAACTCGTCGCAGCCCGGCTAGCAGCCGATGTGATGGGCGTCCCCACGCTGATCATGGCGCGCACCGATGCCGACAGCGCCAATCTTCTCACCAGCGACATTGACCCGCGA
>Ga0210407_10004428_pt1 | contig 11076 bp, 8 predicted proteins | sample IncBWC27MmetaG_FD_150860 | JGI IMG/M metagenome (GOLD analysis project Ga0210407, IMG submission 150860) | Forest soil microbial communities from Barre Woods Harvard Forest LTER site, Petersham, Massachusetts, United States - Inc-BW-C-27-M | ecosystem: Environmental > Terrestrial > Soil >... | reverse complement strand
GCGCTCTTTCAGATCGCGAGCCAAGCCGACCTCCTGCGCCGAGACCGGTGCCGCCGGCTGCGGGACTAAGTCTGCCGGGATATTGATATCGAGATCCGCCGCGTTGATGAGACCGCCGACGGCGAGCCAGGCGGCGCGCTGCACGATATTCGTGAGTTCGCGCACGTTGCCGGGCCAATCGTGCCGCAGCAGCTTTCGCTCGGCATCCGGCGACAGCGCCAGGGATGCCTGGCTGCCGCGCGCGCACGCCTGAATCGCACGGTGCGCCAGCGGCAGAATGTCCCCGCTGCGCTCGCGCAAGGCGGGCAAACGCAGCGACATGACGTTGAGCCTGTAGTAAAGATCCGCTCGAAAGCGTCCCGCACTCGCCTCTTCCGCCAAATTGCGGTTCGAGGTGGCGATCAACCGCACGTCCAGATTGATGGTGCGGCTGCTGCCGAGGCGCTCGACCTCGCGCTCCTGCAATACACGCAGGATCTTCGCTTGCAGCCCAAGGTCCATCTCGGAGATTTCGTCCAACAGCAGCGTTCCGTGCTGCGCCTGTTCGAACTTGCCCGCGTGAGCGCCCAGGGCGCCGGTGAATGCACCCTTCTCGTAGCCGAACAGGGTGGCTTCCAGCATGTTCTCCGGAATGGCGGCGCAATTGATCGCCACGAATGGTTTGTCGGCGCGCGCGGAGTGATCGCGGATGAAGCGCGCGTACACTTCCTTGCCCGTGCCGCTTTCGCCGGTGATGAGCACCGTGGCATCGGTTGCCGCGATCTTGCCGGCCAGCGATGCCAGGCGCTTCGATTCCGGATCGACCGCAACAAGCTCGTTGCTGATGAAGCGTGCCGCAAGCTGACGCCGCGCCATCTCGATGAGTGCTTGAGCGTCGAATGGTTTGACGATGTAGTCCGTCGCGCCGTCGCGCATTGCCGCGACGGCCTGCGCCACGGTGCCGTACGCGGTCATGAGGATGACCGGCAGATCAGGTCTCAGCCTCTTGATGGATGTCAGGAGCTGATATCCGTTGGTACCCGGCATCTGTACGTCGGAGATGACGAAGGCGATGTCTTCCGTCTCGAGCAAGCGCAGGGCTTGATCCGCGTCCGCGGCCGCGAGCGCGGGCATGCCTGCGGCTTGTAGCGTATCGATCAACGCTTCGCGCAGCGGGGCATCGTCTTCTACCACTAGAACCGAAACATTGACTGTGCTCATGCAGCTTCCTCGACTGGTAAATCTATGACGAACGTGGCGCCGACGATCGATTCGGCCAGATGCACGCTACCCCGATGCGCCTCGACGACCGACCTCACGATCGATAGACCGATGCCGTTGCCGCGAGTCCGCGTGGTGAAAAATGGTTCGAAAATGCGTTCGCGAATGGCCGCCGGAATGCCCGGCCCGTCGTCGCTTACGACGATTTGCGCGCGGCCGCTCTCGGATCGCCGTGCCAGCAACTCGAGATTCAGATCGGCACTGGCCGCTTGAAGGGCATTCGTCGCGAGGTTCAGGATCGCCGACACCAGCGACGGTGCATTGACGCGTACCGTCAAATCAGGCGCCTGGGTACGAATGGTCAGGCGGATTCCGCCGCGCAAGGCGGGACGCAGCCACTGCGCCACCTGCTCGAGCAGCGCGCTCACGCTCACGAGCTCGCGGGCCGCTCCGCCCTGCGCGAATGAGAGCATGTCGTTGACGAGCCGGTCGAGTTGTTTGAGGCTGTCGATGGTCTTTTCGCCGCACCGGCGCAGGTCCGTGCTGGTTCGATCCGGCAAGGTCATTTGCGACGCGTACAGCAAGGCGGTGGCCAGCGGAGTGCGGATTTGGTGCGCGAGGCCGGCGGCCAGCTCGCCCATGGTCAAGAGCCGCTGCTGCCGCGCCATGAAGACCTGCATCAGGTGCGACTCGGTGATGTCGGTCAGCAACACCACCTCGCCGCCCCCTGCAAGGTCGCGGCGCGACATGTTGACGAAGCGGCCGCTGCGCAATTCGATGTGTTCGCTCGAAGAGCCGCTGGAGGACACGCCGCGCTCGAGCACCGTCGACAGCGTCTCGCCCAGCAGCGGTTCGCTCAGCAATTCAATGGCGGCGGGGTTGCACTCGAAAATAATGCCCTGCGCATCGAGCACCAGCACCCCGCCCGGCAATCCCTTGACCAGCGCCGACATGCGCGCGGCCAAATGCTCGTTGCCGGCGTGCGCTTCCGTCAAGTCGTGCTGCAGCTTGAGAACCTGGCCGCGCAGCGAATCGAAGGCACCGGTCAATTGCTCGGACACCGAGCCGAAGGCGCGGAAGGCCGCCTGTAGATCGGCGCGCTGATCGCTCACCACGTCGTGATTGGTCGCTGACATACCGCAGGAGGGAGCAACTTCCGTGCCTTGTCAGCATTTCCTCAATCGATCAATCGGTTACGTCTAGCTCCGGGCCGCAAGGAAAGGCAGCGTCAAAAAACTGTCAGGCGGAGAGGTGGTATTTGCGGAGCTTTTCGACGAGTGTGGTGCGCCGTATGTTGAGCAATCGCGCCGCCCCGGCGACCGTGCCGTCCGCGTCGCGCAGCGCTTTGCGGATCAAGCCGATCTCGATGGCCGACAAATGGTTCTTGAGGTCGATCCCACCGTGCGGCAGGGTCTCGGCCGTGCCGCCCTCCGCGCCCGTCGCATCCTCGGCCTCGAGCGCTTCGCGAACCTCGATGGCCTCGCGAGTCTCGTTGCGCGCGACGCGGCGTGGGTCGGTGTCGACAAAGTCGATGGAGTCGCGAATTGACGCCGCCGGCGCCGCGCAGGCCTGCGCCACGGATACCGCTGCGGTCGCGGCAAGTGACGGAAGGACGCTCACGCCGCTGCCGATCCAGGCCGCCGCTCCGTGGTTGCGGTAGCGCTCCGGCAGGTCGTCCGCGGAGATCGTCTGTTCGGGAAACAACACCGCCAGCCGCTCGAGCAGATTTGACAGTTCGCGCACGTTGCCCGGCCACGGATTGCGCGCCAGGCAGTTCATGGCCTGCTTGTCCAGCCTGACGTGCCGGCCCGCCATCTGTTCTTGGCGCTGCACGAGATGTTCGATCAGCACGGGCAAATCTTCCAGCCGATCGCGCAGCGGCGGCATCTGCACGGGGAACACGTTCAGGCGATAGAACAGGTCTTCGCGGAATCGGCCGGCGCTGATGGCGGAGTCCAGATCGCGATGAGTCGCGGCGATGATCCGCACGTTGCAGCGCATCGTCCGGTTGCTGCCCACGCGCTCGAAGGTGCGTTCCTGGAGCACACGCAGGAGCTTCACCTGCATCTGCAGAGACATGTCGCCGATTTCGTCGAGGAACAACGTGCCTCCTTCGGCGAACTCGAAGCGCCCGAGCCGGGTCGACAAGGCGCCCGTGAAAGCGCCTTTTTCGTGGCCGAACAATTCGCTTTCCAACAGGTCCGCGGGAATGGCGCCGCAATTCACCGGCACGAATGGATGGCCCGCACGGCCCGACAACTCGTGAATGTGGCGCGCCACCATCTCCTTGCCCGTGCCCGACTCGCCGAGGATCAGCACGTTGGTGTCGTGCGGCGCGACCTGCTCGATCAATCGATGTACCGCCCGCATGGCGCGGGACGTGCCGCTCGGACGGAAGCGATGCGCACCTGGTTGCGTGGGGTGGCCCTTGCGAATGTTGTGTGCCTGATCCAGGACGGCCGACAGCCGGCGTTGCTTCACCGGGTAGTCCAGGTGAAACCACACCAGATCGCCGCTGGTCTCCGCGATCTTCGGCAACCCGTCGGCGCTCAGATAAATCACCGGGAGCGGCAGCGCCATCGCGCGCAATTCCGTAACGAGTTCCCGGCCCTGTTCCGCCACGGTCTCTTTCCCAACGATGAGCGCCAACCAATCGTGCGATTCGGTCCGCTGGTACTGCCGGAACTCCGCCACATCGTGGACATGCACGGGCTGCAGGTCCAAGAACCTCAACAATGTCTCCAAAGTTCGCGCCTGCGAATCTGAGGGTTCAATCACAATTACTTTCGCATCAAGCACTGTTTGGGGCTCCTTCCCTGAAGAAACTGTGACGGAGTCCACAAAATCTCGTGTTCCGTCTCAAGGATAACTTCTAACTCATTGACATTGTTCAATCAATATCGGATTCGGAGCTGATACTAACTGATGAACTTGAGGTAGAAGCAGTGTGCAAACCCCTGTAAGGCGTGTAGGGGTTTATCGCAAACGTCGCCTAATGTGATCGCGGTGCCGCTCCGTAGTGCGGCCGCAGCTAGCGCGACCCGACGCGGGAACCGGCAACGGAACGACGGTGGTGACGAAATATCAACTTCGCCAGCGAGTCCACCACGGTGTCGGAAAGACCGACGAACCGCAGTTGAGCGACGCGCTGACCATCCACCACGCGTTCACCCTCAATGTTGCAGGAGACTTTCAAGGGTTGGGGCAAGGCCGCATTGATGTACGCCGACACCACGCCGCTGCCGGGCAGCGCCGGCGCCGTCTCGCCGAACCACTCCAGTCCCTGAGGCGAGACGCGGACCCGCTGCGGCGGCGGCAGCGTGCTGCTGCGAACGGCAAGCTCGGCCGTCAGGCGCAGCAGGATGTTGAGCTTGAATTCCAACCGTTGAAGTTCATGGACCAGCGCGGGAGATTCGTCCTTGAGAGCATCATGCACCCGCACGTCGTCCAACGAGGCTTCCGCGACCAGGAGCTGATGGTTGTCGGCATTCATGCGGGCGAGGGCCGGCCCCTCGACCAGGGGTCCCGGACTCCAAGCCAACGGCAGCAAGTCCTCGAATATCAGACCATCGCCGAGAAAGGACTCAGGCATGGCTCCCATACGCAGCCACAGCCCGCTTTCCCGTGGACGCCATGTCCATGTCACGCTCGGTACGGCGCTTGCGGTGCTCCAAGAGTCCGATGGCCTCGTCGTTCAACTCGTTGATTTTCCGCAGCATCAGACGCTCGTCGGCAGAAATGTTCGTGAATTTCAGGCGGATCGAGTGTAACAGCCGCAGCCGTTCAGCGTCGAGGTCCGCCACGGCCCTCACATCGCCCTGTTCGGCGACCGCCAGCAACTCCTGCGACAGCGCGAGCGCGCGTGCCAGATCTGCGTTCCGGCCGGCGTCTTTCATCGCGCGTCCGACACGATGCCGTCCCAGCCGACCTTGATCTCGCGGACCAGGTTGGATACCTCGCTCACGATGCGCGTGTCATTGTGGGCATTGGCTTGAGTGAGCCTGACCAGCATGTATTCGTACAGCGAGCGTAGATTCTCGGCGATCTTCCCGCCGCGTTCCATGTCGAGCGTGACGTTCAACTGACCGATCAACAGGATGGCCTTGCGCATGGCGGCGAGCTTTTGCGTGACTTCGCTCAAGGGCAGGTTGCCCTGGATGCGTGCCATGCACCCTTGCGCGGTCGCAAGGTTGGTCAAAATGTGCTCGAACATGACCTGCACGAGCCGGGTGGGACTGGTGTCGGCGACCAGGCCGTGGCTGCGCACTGCACGATATTGAGCTGCGCCTTTATTGGAATGCATCATGATCGGGTTCCTTAACCGCCGGTATTTGTGGTGCCGCTGCCCAATCCTGAACTGCTCGACGTGCTGCTGGAGCTCGTTCCCTGATTGAACTGCTGGGTGAGGTAGGTCTGGGTCTGCTTGAGCAAGGCCACCGCGGTGTCCATGGCGTTGTATTCGGCGGTCAGCGTGGCTGAGTACACCGCCATCCGGGCATTCAGATCGGCCAGTTGCTTCGCGTTGTTGGTGAGGCTGCTCTTGAGCCCGTTGCTGATGGTATCGAGCAATCCACCGGCCTGGGTGTACTGCGTGACGAAGGTATTGAGCTGCGTGGCGATGCCGTTCGGTCCGCTCAAGAGCTTGCTGACGGAGTCCAGATTTCCCGTCAGCGCATTGCCGAGGGTCGCCGAATTGCTGCTGTAGGTGCCTTGTGCATTGGCGCCGATGCCGATCGCGGCGAGGGAATTCGGACCGCTGGTGATGCCGGCATTGACCTGCCCGAGGATTTTGTACAGCTGGCTTTGAAACGACTGAACCGTCGCATTCCCGAGCAGCGGACCCGCTGTTTGCGTCGCCGGATCGTAGCTCGCGAGATTTTGAATGCTGCTCAGCAGACCGTTGAGCGCGCTCACGAACGTACCGATCGAGGTCTGAGCGCCCGCGGTGTCGTTGCCGATGGTCAGGGTGGTCGGCGTGTACGTCGGAGGCGTCGCAGTACTGGCGGCACTGGCTTTCAGAAGATTGAGCGTCACGCCGCTGATCACCGAGGTGACTTGATTACTGGAGCTCGTGGCGCCATAGCCGTTGACGGTAAAGTTCGCGTCCGCGGCGGCCTGGGTCTGCGTGAGCCCGATGGTGGTGGTGCCGGAAGTGGTCGCAGGGTACGCCAGCGCGGCGAGTCCGCCGTCGCCGCCCGATTGCGTGACCGTGATGCCGTTCGCGGCACCGGTCTTGCTGCCGGTCAATACCAGCCGGGCGCCGTCGGTGGTGGTGAGAATGCTGGCGGTGACGCCGGGGTTTCCCACCGAGCTGTTGATTGCACCGGCAATGCCCTGAAGGGTATTGTCGGTGCTGTCGATGCTGACGGAGTCCAATACGCCACCGACGGAGATTTGCAGAGTCCCTGTGCCGACGATGGCGGTGGCGCCGCCAGAATTGGGCGCCGAGCTCAAACTCGCCGCGGCGGCCAAATTTTGCACGGCGATCGAATACTGGCCGGTCACTGCGCTCGATGTGGCCGTGGCGGTGGCGATGGTGGCGTCGCCCACGGTCGCGGTTCGCCCAGCCAACTGCGTCGGATCCTGCAAAGCGGTCAATGTCGCCTGAAACGTCGCGACCGCGCTGTTCAAGGTGCCCCAAGCCGAGACCTGCGCATTCAGCGCGGTGTTGCTGCGGTTGATGGCGTTCGTCAACGGCGCCGCTTTGGCGCTGGTCAACGAGGTGACGATGGCCGCGATGTCGAGTCCGGACCCCACACCCTGGGAGGAAATAACGGTACTCGGGGACGCCGCCGAGGACGCGGTGGAAGCTGTAGAAATCGGTGTGCTCATGATGGTCCTCAAGGTCCGATGTCGGATTAATCAAATTATCGGCGATGCTCGACACAACTTGAGCAAGTCTCGTACCACATTTGGCGGGAGCGCCGGCGCCCCTTTCGCGGCGCCGCTCACGCGCCATCCTGCGGCGGCGTTTTGACATTACGCGCCGCTTCGAGATTTACTCGCGGGCCTCGAGGCTTACGCGTGGGCGTCGAGCAGCAGTCCGGAAATACCAAGTGACTGGGCCAATGCCTTGAATTCGCTGGCCGGAATTTCGCTGACCACCTGGCTGGTATCGGGGTTGATTTCCTGAATCACCCGATGGCCCGACGATGAGTCGAGCTTGTAGTGGTTTGGACGACCGGAGCTTTGGAGATGCTTGTTCAACTGCGCGACCAGCGCAGGCAAATCGGGCGGCGGCTTGGCGGCGCTGTCCAGCGGCTTTGCCGGCTTAGGGTTGGTGGTCGAAGCGGCCGTCGAAGAGGCACCGGGCGGCAAGAACTTGCCGCTTGCCGGGTTGGCCGTTGCCGAGGTCGGCGACTGAGTGCCCCGCACGAGGGGTGTGGTGGATGCTTTGACCGAATCTGCGTCGTTAGCCATGATGACACCTATCAATTTTTCAACTGTTGCGGAAATGCTCCTTCGCGTCATTGCGTTCGCGTCATTGCGACCAAAGCCCGGGCGCTTGCGCGCCCGGGCCGTGGACTTCTTCAGATCACTCTAAGACTATCTATCGGCTGTTACTGCAAAAGCTTGAGAATCAACTGGGGCTGCTGGTTGGCCTGCGCCAACACTGAGATGCCGGCCTGTTGCAACACGTTGGACTGGGTCAACTTGGCCGTTTCGGCCGCGAAGTCCGCATCCTGAATCGTGCTGCGCGATTGCGTCAGGTTCTGCACCGTCGACTGCAGGTTCTGCACGGTCGAGGTGAAGCGGTTCTGGATGGCGCCCAACTGGCTTTGCAGCGAGCTGACCGTTGCCAAAGCCGAATCCACCGCCTGAATGGTCGAATTCGCACCGGACACCGTCAACACATTGGCGTTCGCCAGTGTGTTCGAACCGAGCGAAATCGTGCCCGCCGCCTGGCCGATGGCCGTCACGTCGCTGCCCGACAATGCGATGTTGGAGTTGGACTCCAAGGTCACCTTGCCGAAGTCGGTCTGACCGGCCGTGGCAAACGTGCCCGCCGCAACAGTCCCGAGGGTGCCGGCGACCGAGGCGTCGATACCCGTGCCGCTGCCGCCGGTCGCGCTGGACAGATTCTGCTGAACCTGGATGTCGCTGCCGTCAGCCGCGGTCAGCGTGAGCTTGCCGCCCGAAACCGCCGCCGTGACGCCGCCGTCGAGCGACGAGTACAGGTTGATCTGGGTCGCGACATTGGCTGCCGTCAGCGTGGTGCCGACCGCAACGTTGCCCGTACCGCCGTAAATCGCCTGACCGTTGATCGACAAGTCGTAGGTCGATGCTGCGGCGCTGCCCGAGAGGATGTTCGAGAAGCCCGTGCCTTCCGTGATGGAGGTGCTCGCGCTCGCGGTCAAACCCGCGATGCCCGCGCTGTTGATGGCCTGCGCTTTCGCATACGCCGAATCCGCATTCTGCCCTTTCTGCGTACCGGCGACGCTGGTGCCGACCGTCACCGCGGACGCGGTGCCAACGGCAATACTCAGGGTTCCCGCCAAAGCGGACGATGTGACCGTGCTGGTCGCGGTCGCACCGCTGGAAATTGCCACCTGGCCGATCTGATCCGCCCGCACACCCTGCGTCAAGTTCACCGAGATCGTGCTGCCGACATTGGCACCGACCTGGTAATTGGTCACGCCGGCGCTGCCGTCGAGGACGCGCGCGCCGTTGAAGTTGGTCTGCGAGGCGATGCGCGTGATTTCCTGGATCTGCTGCTGCACCTGCTGGTCGAGCGCGGCGCGGTCTGCGGCGCTGTTCGAGCCGTTGGCAGCTTCCACCGCAAGGGTGCGGATGCTCTGCAGGTTGGCAGTCAAGGTGGTCAAGGCGCCGCCGGCAGTCTGGGCTTCCGAAACGGCGTCATTGGCATTGTTCACGGCCTGGTTGGTGCCGTTGATCTGCGTCGTAAAGTCCGTCGCGATCGCGAGACCGGCAGCGTCGTCGGCGGCGCTGTTGATCTTCAAACCTGAGGACAAACGCTGCAGCGCCTGCGACAAGCTCGACTTGGAGGTCGTCAAGTTGCGCTGCGCATTCAGCGAGTCGATGTTGGTATTTAATGTTAAAGGCATTGTAAAGGCTCCTAAAAGTTGTTGATTCACCGGCCCGTCTTAGGCCCACGTTGTGTTCACTTTCACCCTGTTAGGCGGGCCGGTGACCACACTCAAAGGGTTTATCGGATATTCCCCGCCGTTCTTGAGGAAAACATGTGGGGGTGGGCGGCAATTTGCGGAATCCAGTCACATTTGCCGCATTTTGCGTTTGCCCTGGGACAAGCCTCGCGATCTCATAGCGGCCGTTCCCTGCCGAAGTAGAGCCGCATCGCGGCCCGACGGGCGGCCCGGTGCCGACGCGGCGGCGGTCAACTGCCGCCCGCGGCACATAGCCGCCGCGTGCAACCGCTATTCCGTCGTTTGAACGGGCAACCCGGCCTGCGGCGTTGGCATGCATATTGCTCTATCGGAACCATGATGGAGAATCAAGACGCTTGGTTGGGCGATGCCTGTGGCAAGGCGATGGATCTGCAGCTCGCCGGTCAATTGGGCATCGCGGAAGAAATGTATCGGTCCATTCTCGAGACCGAACCCACTCATGCGGTCGCCAACCACTGCTTGGGAATGATCAAGGTACAGATGCGCCGGCCGGCGGAGGGTTTGCCGCTGCTCCTCGCGGCGCTCAACGCGCATCCGGAGTTTCCCGACTACTGGCTCGGATATCTCGAGGCGCTCCTGCAAGCGGGACAGCTCGCCGCTGCGACGGAAGCACTGGCGTTGGGACGACAGCACGGGCTGGCGGGCCGAGCCGTCGAGGAGATTTCGCTTCGCCTCGCGACGGCGCGATCCATTCAAGAGCAATCCGGTGTGCTCATGAGCATGATTGCGCAAAACCGCCTGGGAGAGGCTCTGGATCTGGCCCGCTCCATGACCGAACACTTTCCCGACCACGGCTTTGGATGGAAGTCGCTGGGCGCATTGCTGTGGGGCCAACGCCGCGCCGAGGAGGCGGTCGGGCCGATGCGTAAATCCGTGCAATTCCTGCCGCTGGATGCGGAAGCACACAGCAATTTCGGTGTCGTACTGCTGATACGCAAGCAGCGAACCGAGGCCCTGCAGGCGCTAGAGCGCGCGATTGAAATCGACCCACGCTTCGCGGCTGCACATTACCACCTTGGACTTACCTACCTTGCGGAGCACCGCTTTGCGGAGGCGGAGGCGAGCTTGCGGACCGCGGTCGAGCTGCGCCCCGATTACCTCACGTCGGAGGTCAAGCCGCTGCATTCCGATCTCTTGTTCTTGTTCGCGCACAATCCGTCCATCGACGCAGATACCTTGTTCGCCGAGCACCGTCGATTCGGCGAACTGCTCGAGACTCCGCCCGGCCCGAGTCTCTCGACGCATAGGAACTCGCGTGATCCTGACAGGCGTCTACGCATCGGATTCGTATCCGGCGATCTTCGTGATCACTCGGTCGCGAAATTTCTGGGCCCCATCGTCGCACGCCTGGCCGAGCATCCGCGCGTCGACCTGCATGCCTACTCCAACAATCCGAACGACGACGCGGTGACCGCGCGTCTACGAGGTTTGTTCGCGCACTGGCACACCATCGCGACGCTGGACGACGCTCAACTCGCCAAACGGATCGAGTCTGATGGAATCGACATTCTGATCGACCTGCATGGCCATACCGGCGGTAACAGGCTACGCGCCTTCGCCCGCCAGCCCGCGCCGGTTCAAGTCAGCTGGCTGGGCTACCCGGCGACGACCGGATTGCGCGCCATGGACTACTACATCGCCGATCGCCACTGGTTGCCGCCGGGACAATTCGATCACCTGTTCACTGAGAAGCTGGCGTACCTGCCCGATCGATGGGCATTTCAGATCC
>Ga0210407_10004427_pt1 | contig 11076 bp, 10 predicted proteins | sample IncBWC27MmetaG_FD_150860 | JGI IMG/M metagenome (GOLD analysis project Ga0210407, IMG submission 150860) | Forest soil microbial communities from Barre Woods Harvard Forest LTER site, Petersham, Massachusetts, United States - Inc-BW-C-27-M | ecosystem: Environmental > Terrestrial > Soil >... | reverse complement strand
CGCGGCACTGATTCGCGGTTCCGCAGCGTCCAGTTGTTTTTGCGTGCCCTGCTGGTTCTGGTCCACCTTGCCCACGCGCTCGTTCACCGGATCGACGCGTTCCCCCACATACTTCTTGGTCGCGCATCCCGCCAGCGCCACCGTACCCGCCAACATCACCACCATCACTGCTGCACTTCTTTTCATGACAATTCCTCCTCCATTCCCAAGTTGTACTTCTCTGCAGGGTTTCTTGCACCCTGCTGGTCACACCACTCCTGGCCGGGTTACTTCGGGCTGGGGTTTTTTGGCCGAAAAACTCGTCGGGCTGGACCAACCTACGCGAGCTTGGCGGGCTGGTTACGCTGGGCGAAGCCCAATCCTACATCCCAATTAAAAACACACTTGGCCTGCGCTTGTCCATGCCTATGATACCGGAGCTTGGAAGTGCGACGGCTCGCCGCCGCTTTTCTTCCCTCAGTTTTATTGGAATTGCTTTTGGAAGGCGGCGAACTGGGCGCGCAACTCGGCGAGCTCGGCGCGAAGCGAAGAGAGCTCGGATTCGAGTTGCTCGATTTTTTCGCTCGCGCCGGACGACGAGCCCCGAGATGCGAAAGCGGGTTCGGCCGAGCGGGAAGATTCGGAGCCATGCGTTGCGGCGGCGATGGCCGCTGGGGCCGGATCGCCGGAGAGGAGCTGTGCGTAGCGGGCCTCCTTGGTGCCGGGCTGGCGCGGGAGGAGCACAACGAGCGGCGGCTCGCGCTTCATCAGGAGGTTAAGGGCGGAGTGCACCGAGTCCAGATCCTCGAAGGAGTACATGCGGTCAGTGCGGGTGCGCAGTTCGCCGGGCGTTTGCGGACCGCGGAGGAGCAGGACGCAGAGGACGGCGATTTCGTGGCGATGGAAATTGAAGAGGTCGCTGAGGCGGTGCTCGTATTTGGGAACGCGGGAATCGGTGCCGGCTGAGCGCGCGAGGGATTCGCCAGAGAGCGAGCGGAGGGCGGCGCGGACGGCGTCCTCATTGAGGGTCATGACGGGTTCGCGATTCGATTTCTGGTTGCAGGCGTTGACCAGGGCGTTGAGGGAGAGCGGATAGTATTCCGGCGTGGTGATTTCTTTTTCGATGAGGGCGCCGAGGACGCGAGCCTCAGTCGCGGTGAGATTGGGGAGCATCGTCGAATGATACTGAAGCTGCGGTTCGGGAGACAAACTAGTTAGCAGCAGCCGGAGGATTGTCGAAGGAGCTGAGTCGCTCCAAGAATGGAATAAAAGATGGTGCGGTAGAGAGGACTCGAACCTCCACGGTATTGCTACCGCCAGCCCCTCAAGCTGGTGCGTCTGCCAGTTCCGCCACTACCGCACTTTGAAAGCATTATAACTGTTCGGATGCGGGAACGCCAAAGCGGAAAAAAGCGGCCCGCCTCGGAAGGCGGGCCTACATTCGGAGTGAGTGATCGGCTAGTGCTTAGGCGGTGGGGCGGGTTGCTGCGTTGCTGGGGCGCTGGATTGCGGAGCAGGCGCTTGCTGTACCGGAGTTGTGGGAGCGGGAGGTACGGGCGCAGGCTTCGCGGGTGCGGGGGCGGGCTTGGAGACTTGCTGCAGAATCGAAGTGCCCATGCCGACGGCTTTGTCGGTGCGAAGAACGAGCGCCATGGCGCAGATCATGAACATGACGGCGCACCAGGTGGTGGCGCTCGAGAGCGCGTTGGCGGCGCCGCGCGGGCCGAAAGCGGTCTGGCTGCCGGCACCGCCGAAAGCGCCGGCAAGGTCGGCGGCTTTGCCGCTCTGCAGTAGAACGACGATGATCAGGACCAGGCAGTTGATCACGAAAAATGTGGGCAGGATGAAGAAGAGATAGCGATGATTCGAAAGTCTCCAGCCCACAACGACGATGCCCAGGCCGATGGCCAAGGCGATGCTCCACTTCATCCAGGTTGGCATTTGCATGTGCTGTCCTCAATCAGAATGGCGCTCGCAGGCTGAAGCCCGCGCTACTTAAAATTTACTATGGCGGCGAACGACTTGGCGTCGAGGCTCGCTCCGCCGACCAGCGCGCCGTCCAATTCTTCCTGCGCCATCAGGCCCGCAATGTTGTCGGGCTTGACGCTGCCGCCGTAGAGAATCCGCAAAGCGGAAGCATGTTCTACGGAGAAGCGTTCCGCGGCACAGAAACGAAGAATCCGGTGAGCTTGCGCGGCAATTTCCGGCGTGGCCACGCGGCCCGTGCCAATAGCCCACACCGGCTCGTAAGCTAAAAGGATACGGGAGAACTCCGCGTCGGTCAACGCGCCGGGACCGCCATGAAATTGCCGGCTGAGAACTTCTTCGGCGAGACCGTTGTCGCGGTCTTCGCCGGTTTCGCCGAGGCAAACGATGGGAGTCAGGCCGGATTCGAGGGCCATCAGAGTTTTCTTGGCGACGTTGTCGTCGGTTTCGCGGAAGAGCTGGCGGCGCTCGGAATGGCCGATGATAACGTAGCGGCAGCCGGCTTCGAGAAGCATGGGAGCGGAGACTTCGCCGGTGAACGCGCCTTCTTTGCTCCAGGAAACGTTTTGGCCGGAGATGTGGACGTTGCTGCCTTTGGCAGCTTCAGCGGCGGTGGAGACGGCGGTGAAGGGCGGAGCGATGACGATGTCGCAATGCTTGCTGCCTGCGACTAGCGGAAGGAATGCGGAGAAATAGTCGCGGGTCTCCGCGAGGGTTTTGTACATTTTCCAGTTGCCGGCGATTACGCGGTGCCGGGTCATGTTTGGCACTCACTGCACTGCAAAAATCGAAGAGAGATTCCTCTCTGCGCAAGCCGACCACTTCGCAGGAGCGAGGTGGGAAGAAAAAGTGTCGGCCTGCTCCGTTCGGAATGACGGACCGATGAGACGGTGGCGGGGCGCGAGATCATTTGTTGGTGAGGGCTTCGACGCCGGGGAGTTTGCGTCCGGCGAGAAATTCGAGGGAAGCGCCGCCGCCGGTGGAGATGTGGGAAATTTTGCCGGCGAGGCCGGATTGGTGGACGGCGGCGACGGAATCGCCTCCGCCGACGATGGAGATGGCGCCGGAAGTTGTAGCGGCAGCGACGGTTTTGGCGATTTCTATGGTGCCTTTGGCGAAAGCGGGCATTTCGAAGACGCCCATGGGGCCGTTCCAGACGATGGTTTTGGCGGTGGCGATTTTCTGGCGATACGCTTCGATGGTCTTGGGGCCGATGTCGAGGCCCATCCAACCCTCGGGAGTTGCGGAGAGGGAGACGGTTTGTGTGGCGGTATCGGCTTTGAATTCGGCGCCGACGACGTGATCGACCGGGAGGAGTAGCGCGAATTTCTTTTGCTGGGCTTCGGAGCGGAGGCGCTTGGCCAGGTCGAGCTTGTCGTCTTCGACGAGGGACTTGCCGATGGGCTGGCCATCGGCTTTGAGGAAAGTGTAGGCCATGCCGCCGCCAATGAGCATGGCGTCGGCAATTTTCATCAAGTTTTCGACGACTTCGATTTTGTCACTGACTTTTGCGCCGCCGAGAATGGCCACGAACGGGCGCGCGGGATTGCTGATGGCTTTGCCGAGGTAGGCGAGCTCTTTTTCCATGAGCAGGCCGGCGGCGGCTTGCTGGACGAAGCGAGTGATGCCGACGACGGAAGCGTGAGCGCGATGGGCGGAGCCGAAAGCGTCGCAGACGAAGAGGCCGTCGCAAAGAGCGGCGAGTTGCTTGGAGAAGGCTTCATCGTTTTTTTCTTCTTCGGGATGGAAGCGCACATTTTCGAGAACGAGAACTTCGCCGTCGCGGAGGGCTTTGCTTTGCGATTCAGCGTTGGGGCCCACGCAATCGAGCGCGAACGCGGTGGGCTTGCCGAGTAGTTCTTCGAGCTTTCTGGCTGCCGGACGCAGCGAATACTTTGGATCGGGACCACCTTTGGGGCGGCCAAGATGCGACGCGAGAACCAAGCGGCCGCCTTTTTCGATGGCCAAGCGAATGGTGGGGAGCGTTTCGCGGATGCGCGTGTCGTCAGTGACGGCGCCGTCTTTTAGCGGGACGTTGAAATCGACACGGAGGAAGATGCGTTTGCCACGCAGGTCGAGCTCGTTGATGGTGAGTTTGGTCATCGCCCTGGTCCGCGTTTCGTGATCCGTGGTCTGCGATCAGCGTCGCCTAGTTTGTGATTCCTGCCCTTGTTGAAGCGAGCGGGACAAGCCCCGCCCTGCAATTCGCGGCTTGTACGATAGCACTTCGCTCAAAACTTGGCGGCTAGAAGCTTTATGAGGTCGCGGCAGCGGCAGGAGTAGCCCCACTCGTTGTCGTACCAGGCGAGGACCTTGACGCAGCGGTCGCCGACGACTTTGGTGTATTCGGCATCGACGATCGAGGAATGCGAGTTGCCCTTAAAGTCGGCGGAGACCAGCTCTTCTTCGGTATAGGCGAGGATATTCTTCATCGGGCCTTGCGAAGCAGCCTTCAGGGCAGCGTTCACCGATTCTTTGGTGGCGGGCTTGTCGACAAAGACGGTGAGGTCGACGACGCTCACGTTGGGCGTGGGGACGCGCATGGCGTAGCCGTCGAGCTTGCCCTTTAGCTCGGGGATGACCAGGTGCAGCGCTTTGGCCGCGCCGGTGGAACTGGGAATCATGTTGATAGCGGCTGCGCGCGCGCGCCGTAGATCCTTGTGCGGGAGATCGAGGAGTTTCTGGTCGTTGGTGTAGGAGTGAATCGTGGTCATGGTGCCGCTGTGGATGCCGAAATTGTCGTGAAGGACCTTGGCCACGGGCGCGAGGCAGTTGGTGGTGCAGGAGGCGTTGGAGATGACCTGATGCTTGGCGGGATCGTACGTCTTGTCATTGACGCCGAGGACGAAAGTGGCGTCGGGGCCGTCGGCGGGAGCGGAAATAATGACTTTCTTTACTGACGCACGGAGATGTTTTTTGGCATCCACACCATTGGTGAAGAGTCCGGTGGATTCGACGACGATATCGGCGCCTACGGAGGCCCAGTCAATCTCGGCAGGATCTTTCACTTTGAAGACTTTAATGCTCTTGCCATCGATGGCGATGGAGTCTTCCGTGTGGGTGATTTTGTGCGGGAGATTGCCGAGGATGGAGTCGTATTTGAGCAGGTGCGCGAGGGTTTTGGCGTCGGTAATGTCGTTGACGGCGACGAACTGGATGTCCTTATCGTCGATGGCGGTGCGCACAATATTGCGCCCGATGCGGCCGAAACCGTTGATGCCTACCTTGATGGGCATGCCTTCCTCCGTCGGAAACGAGTCAAACTGCGGCACTGCTGGAGCGAAAAACGCGAGAGGCTGAATAAGTGATGCTAGGGGGAGGCTGAAAAAAAGTCAACGCGAGTAGTTCTTGCAAAATACGAGGCCATTCGTATGAGGCCTGCGGTTTCCTCGTCAGCAGGTGCTTATCGCCCTCGGCTTGAAACCCGGGCCCGACGCATACGAGGCGTGGATGAAGAAATACGAGGACTGCCGGCGCGGGAAGCGGTAGCGAGAACTTTTTCAGCAGCAAGAATTCGCTTCTCTTGCTCTTCTTCAGAGAATTGGGAGAGATGTCGAACAGCAAGCTCGGCGAGCTGTTCGCCTACTTTTTCGACGTTGTTTTTCTTCTTGCGCGCCATGGGTTCATACACTACGGTCGCCGATCTCAATAGGGATTATACCGCGCGAGTGCGGCCTCGCTATACTCGCGCAGCATGCTGCGCCACTACAAGGAGGGCCAGATCGCGGCGCGGGAAGCTGCGAATCTTACAGTTTGCCTGGATGGGGCGCAGCAGTGCTCCGCCCCTACGAGGGAGGCGGCTGCTGGCCGCGCGCGGCGAGGCTATTGGGGGAATTGCTTGATGCTGGTTACGCGGTCTCCGGTGAAGCGGACGAAGACGGTCTTCGAGGGAGGCTGACCGTAGATCCAGTCTTCGATGTCGTTGCCTTCGGAATCGCGCTCGCGGACTTTGTGGTCAGGACGGCCGATGGCGGCGACGACCATTTCGCGGTCCATGCCGAGAGTGGCGCGGCGGTCGGTGATGGCTTTGCGGATGTCCGGCGGCAGGGTGTCAAACCATTGCACGGAAGCGGAACGCTGCTTGGTGAAATCGAGGAAGGGCGCGAGGATCTGCTTGAGCTCATCGGGGGAGAGATCCGGGATGGGCTTGGTGAATTCGAGGTACACGGTGCTGCCCATGCCCGGTTGCATACCTGGAGGCCCAGTTTCCTGGGGATTGGTGGTGGTGGTTTGCGCGGTGGGGAGGCCGCCGACTTCAAGATGAATGCGGTCGCGCCAGCTCTTCTTGCCGCGGCCACCGCCATTCAGGTCGACGACGATTTGATGATCGCGAAACTCGAGGCGAGTGATCTGCACGTTGTCGCCGGTGCGCACGGCGGCGCCATGAGTGGCGACGGCGCGGTCGAGCATGTCGCTGTTGACGGGCTTGCCGACGTAAACGAGGAAACCTTCCTTCCCAGCGGGAAGGGGCTTAATCGCTTTGGCGAACTCGCCGGAAACGTAGCGAATCAGATTGAGCCGGGAAGCATCCTGGAGAGTTGGGCTCTTGGTGCCGGCGGGCGTGGGATTCTGTCCGTCCGGCCTATGACCGGAGTTCGGGAAGAGAGCGATTTCGTCGCCGGAGGGAAACACAGGCGTGTCTTTCGCGGGCGGACGAAGGCTGGAGATGCGCGGGACGGTAGCGTCCGCGAGGAGAAAGAAGACCATCGATAGCGCAAGCCAAGGAGACATGGAAAGTTCGGCCGCCGCGGGGAACGGCACAACCTATTCTATGATGCGGCGGGCTGGGTTTCCAGATATCTGTTGTCTGTGAATTTCGGAGCGATTTCGGTGCACTTTGTGGTTGATGGCTACGCGGGATTGCTGAGCGCTGCGCCGTTAGCGGGAGATGACTTCGACGCCGTGGCGGTCGATGGTCACGGGGATAATCTGAGCGCCGGCTTCGAGAATGGCAGAGTCGACGCGATGCCGCGCTTCCGGCTCGATAAGCAGGACCACGCAGCCGCCGCCCCCCGCGCCGCAGACTTTGCCGGCCAGGGCGCCGTTACGAAGTGCGCCGTCGATCACGCGGTCGATCTTTTTTGTCGAGATCGTCGGTAAATTACGTTTGCGGAAGGACCATTCTTCGCGCATCAGGCGGCCGGCTTCCTGCCAGTTGGCGGCTTCGAGGGCCACGCGGAGATCCTGGGCGACGGCGGAAATGCGCTCAAGGCTGTGCTGCACGGCGCGTTTGCCGCTGATGTGCGCTTTGAAGACTTCCCAATTGTTGATGCCGTGCTGCCGGGGCTTGCCGGTGTAGCAGACGGCGATGCGGCGTTCAAGCTCACCGAGATTGACGCGCAGCTCGACGCGGTGCTCGCCGCCGGGCGGCAGCTCGATAGCGGCGGCGCCGCCGAACGCCGGAGGATAGTGGTCCTGCGTGCCGGTAGGGACATTGATGACGATAGCTTCAGCATCGCGGCTGATGTGAATCCAATCGACTTTGCTCTTGCCGGCGCCGGTGAAGCGATCGAGCGCGGCGCAAATAGCCACAGCCATGGCGCTGGAGCCGCCGATGCCTGCGCCCGCGGGAGCTTCAGAATCGGTGGTGAGCGTGAAGCCGCCCTGGGGCTGGAAAAACTTGACGATTTCTGCGAGCAGCGGGAGGCGATAGCGCTTGGCTTGTACCAGCGCAAGGAAGGAGGGAAAGGATTCTTCGCGCTTGGTATCGCGGGAAATCAGGCGAATGTGCCGAGGGCCGTTGGTTTCAATGGTGCAGGAAGCGTAGCGGGAAATGGCGGCATTGATGGTGACGGCGCCGGGATGGAAAAGATAGAGAGGCCAGATATCGAGCGTGCCGCCGGCGAGGTCGACGCGAGTGGGAGCCTTGGATTCGATGATCATGCTTGTCCGTTCATTGGGTCGACTTGGGCGAGCGGAGTAAGTGTGACGAAAGAGCCAGGCAAGCTCAAGAAAGGGTGGCGGGAGATGCGGAGAGAGAGATAACAGGGGGCACGAGTGGAAGTGCGGGCGCTGGCGGCGCAGGTTGAGTGCGCGGAGTTACGGTGGGCGAGCTGCGGTTGGACGGATCAGGCGCTAGCGGCGCGGTTGCGGATCATCAGGTGCGGCAGGTCTTTTTTCTCTTGCGCGAGCGCGGGATTGGGCTCGAAGCAGCGGCGGCAGCGCGCTTCGTACATGCCGCCTCCGCCGACGACGACCAGCTCTTCGCTTTCAACCATGCGCTGGGTGTGCACCGCTGGATTGCCGCAGCGGACGCAAATGGCCAGAAGCTTGGTGATTTCTTCGGCGACAGCGAGCAGCCGGGGCATGGGTTCGAAGGGGCGGCCGCGATAATCGGTGTCGAGTCCGGCGACGATGACGCGCTTACCGAGATTGGCGAGCTTGGTGCAGACCTCGACGACTTCTTCGCCGAGGAATTGCGCTTCGTCGATACCGATGACTTCGGTGCGGGGCTGAACCTTGTCCATGATTTCGGCGGCTTTGGTGACGTTGTCGGAGGGAATGCCGAGGCCGGAGTGCGAGACGATTTCGTTAGGGGCGTAGCGTTCGTCGATGGCGGGCTTGAAGATTTGCACGCGTTGGCGCGCGATCTCGGCGCGGCGCAAACGGCGAATCAGCTCTTCGCTCTTGCCGGAAAACATCGGGCCGACCACTACTTCGATCCAGCCCATATTGCCTTTGACGATGTCCACGTTGGCTCCTGAACCTAGGTTCTTGAACCGCATAGCCGAAGTCTGATTGCCCAGTTCCAGCCGAAGACGGGCACAGCGATGCTATGCCCCTACAAACTACCGCCTCGCGCCATGGCCTGAGACTGCTGGTACATCTTTCTATTATAGAACGGAGCGAAGGCGGCGATCACGGCGATGCGGAAAGCCTCCTGGCGCGAAATCAAATTGCGGGAGAGCACCCCCCAGGCGCCTTGGGCGTCGCGAATGCCGACGGCGCCTGCGAATCTGTCGATGGCTTCGGAGAGTTCGATGCCGCGTTCGAGTACTTCGTGAGCGAGCGGCTCAGGAAGTTCGAGCGCGCCGGAGCAACCGAAGTGTCCGGAATGGCCATCCGTGACGTAGGCCCAGCTTTCGAGGAAGACGTGGCGGGGCTGTTTGGCGGCTGTCGAGTCCGAAACGACATCGAGCCCGCCTTCGAGTCCGACGAAAAAATTCCAGCCCTGCGAGTCGCGGCGTGCGATTTGCACGAGTGCTTCGGCTCGCTGGCGCGCTCCGCGCATGAGTTCTTCGCGGGCCGCGGGAGTGTGGCTAACGCCGCTTGGGACTTCGACGCCGACGACTTCGTGTTGCGCGTCCGGATGAAGTAAGTTCGCGAACGATTCGAGCGCAGCGGAAACGGCATGGAGCTTCGGCTTGCGCGCACTGCCCACGGCGATCACGATTTTCTGCATAGCCACAGCACACCCGCTAAATGGAACGCGCTGATTCTAACGGGAGCGAGCGCAAAATTTCACGCGGAATTAAAAAGAGGCTGAGGAAAACTCAGGAGAAGAAAGAGAGAATGGAGCGGCCTATCGGAATCGAACCGACACCCGAACCTTGGCAAGGTTCGAGAAGCTAATTCTAACGCGCTGGAACGGCGGCACTTAGCATTTTCGGGCAGGGTCTTAATTGGAAAACGATGGAAAATGAGTCGAGAAAAGAATTTTCGCGGTCGCACTCGAACCAAGGACAAGTGTGCCTCGCGCATTTCAATGGCAGCAAAATAACCCCTTGGAAATTTGGAAAATGATGCGGCGGCTCAACTTCTCTCTTCACTTCTTTTTCTTCACTTCCTTTTCTTCACTTCTTTTTCTTCACCTTCCTAACTACGAATTCCAACGGCAGTTCATCACCATCGATAGGAGGATTACCCCTGCCCACGCGGGCTAGAATCCGGCTGACCTTTGCCGGATCCGCGCGTCGTGCGCGTTCCTTAACGTATGATTCGGCGGCCTTGCGCGCTTCAGCCAATAAGGTGGGCGGCACCCGCAATGCAAAATTGCTTCGTCTCATGAATTCACTCCTCCTCGTGCAGTCACTCCGTTTCTTCTGCTAATCCTAGAATGACTTTCCCCGGCCGCACCACCGAACAGCGAAAACGCGCCGCCGCGGGCCTAAACGTCTCCCCTTCGTGGAAACGGTTCTGGAGAATGTCGATATAAACCGTGGTGTCGTACACCAGCTTGGTGGTCCAACTGCCGGTGGACTCGATGAAGTCGAGTTCCGGTCGGGGACGCGGTTTGAGTGGTGTTCTGTGCTTTCGGGCCTAAGGCGTCTAAGGGTGCCCTGAAATTCAGAATTCAAGGTCAACCTCGCGGTCGATGGCGCCACGACGAGCAAGCAGCCACTCAGCGTAGTCGTCAGCGACCGCAATGTTAGCCAGCGCCAGCTCGATGAGATCGGTATCAGAAACAACTCCGGTGCGCTTCTTTGCCTGTGCCACCAGGGCCTTAGGCATTCTACCCCGGACCACTTGGTTCCTTTCCCCTCGCAACAAGCCTTGCTCTTCGGCGATGACCATCACCTCACGGAGCTTGCCAGCCCCGCTAATGCTGGTGCCTTTCCGCATTCTCGAACTTGCAGACTGGCCGGCACGTTTCATACCGTTCTCCCAGCATCGCTATTCTGTAGCACACACTAGTCTTCGTTGTAGCACACATTTTGGCATTCATTACAGGTGAACCCAGCCGTGACCATCAACCATCGCGAGCCTATACCGATAGAGAACCGTTACAAACTCGATTGAATCACGACTGATCCTGCTCGGATGAACGGCGAGTCTGCATCCGGGATCTGACGCTCTGCTCATGGAAGAGCCTCTGAAACCTTCAGAAGCGCCGCTTCGCGAATCCTCGAAGGTATCCACGGCGATTGCGCCGCCTGGCTTCCTCACTTCTTGCACTGGCCTGTTACGTTTTCCCGGACGACTTGATCGCCGCTTGAAGGATGGGCTTCGCCCACGGCGGCACAAGGGATAGCTCAGCTGAACTCACGATCTTGCCCCATTTCATGTGCAGCAGTAGTCTGGGTGACGGAGCTTGTCCTTTTTGTGGATCACCTTCTTCAGTGTTGTCAAAAACCTTGAGCTCGGCAGGGTGGGGCAGGAGTTCAATCAACT
>Ga0210407_10004425_pt1 | contig 11078 bp, 7 predicted proteins | sample IncBWC27MmetaG_FD_150860 | JGI IMG/M metagenome (GOLD analysis project Ga0210407, IMG submission 150860) | Forest soil microbial communities from Barre Woods Harvard Forest LTER site, Petersham, Massachusetts, United States - Inc-BW-C-27-M | ecosystem: Environmental > Terrestrial > Soil >... | reverse complement strand
CACGAACCATCCGCCCTGACGGGTCCATTGTCAACTTCGACGGGAAAGTCTATGAGAAGGAAATTGTTAAGGCGCGCGGCCTGAAGTATTTGGCGAAGACCTTTACGCTGACCGACGTGCAGCCCGGCAGCATCATCGAATATCACTACATGCTGGATTTCGCGGAAGGGTATGTGTATTCGTCGCACTGGACGCTGAGCGAGGAACTGTTTACGCGATTGGGAAAGTTCACGCTCAAACCCTCGACCGATTTTGCGCTGCAGTGGAGCTGGCCGAACGGCTTGCCGCAAGGCACCACGCCTCCGGTCAAGCAAGGAAACACTATCAACCTCGAGGCCCACAATATTCCGGCCTTTCAAGTGGAAGACGATATGCCGCCGGAAGATGCCATGAAGTTCATGGTGGACTTCATTTACAGCGAAGACGGATTCGAGAAAGAGTCCGACAAATTCTGGAAGAAGCGGGGGAAGAAGCTGAACGACGGAGTCGAGAGCTTTATCGGCAAGCGCAAGGCTATGGAGCAAGCGGTGGCGCAAATCGTGACGGCGAGCGACACGCCCGAAGTCAAAGCGCAGAAGATTTATGCGCGCGTGCAACAGTTGCGAAATACCTCGTACGAAGCGGAAAAGACCGAGCAAGAACAAAAGCGCGAGAAAGAGGTCAGCAACGTCGAGGATCTGTGGAAGCGCGGATACGGAAACGGCGTGCAACTGACGTGGTTGTACCTAGGGCTGGCGCGCGCGGCTGGGCTGGAAGCCTATGCGGTGATGGCGTCGGGGCGAAACGAGAATTTCTTCAATCCGAACATCATGCGAGCTTCGGATCTGAACGCCAACGTGGTGCTGGTGAAGCTCAACGGAAAAGATGTCTATAGCGATCCCGGCGCGGCGTTCACGCCGTACGGGCTGCTGCCCTGGGCGGAGACTGGAGTGAAAGGGCTGAAGCTCGATAAGGACGGAGGGTCGTGGATCACCACTTCGTTGCCGGAGAGTTCTGAGTCCCAGATCACCCGCAAAGCGGACTTGAAGCTGACGCAGGAGGGAACGCTCGAGGGCAAACTGACGGTGACTTACTCGGGCCTGGAGGCTTCGCGGCGACGGGTCGAGGAACGCCACGAGGACGAGACCAGCCGGAAGAAATTCCTGGAAGACGAAGTGCGCGCCTCGATTCCCGTGGGCATTGACGTGGATTTGACCAACAAACCTGACTGGAACAGCTCGTCGCCAACGCTGGTGGGGGAGTTTGCATTGAAAGTGCAAGGGTGGGTGTCTGGCGCGGGCCGCCGCGCACTGCTGCCGGTGGGTTTGTTCAGCGCGCCGGAGAAGCACATGTGCGAACACACCAACCGCGTGCATCCGCTTTATTTTCGCTACATGTCGCAGAAAGCGGATGACATCACCATCGATCTGCCGCTTGGCTGGCAGGTCAGCAGCTTGCCGCAGCCGCAGACCAACGACGCGAAGGTCATTGCTTACAGCATGAAGGCCGAGGACAAGAAGGGCACTCTGCACCTGGAACGGCGCATGCGCGTGGATCTGATTTCGCTGGAAGCGAAATACTATCCAGCGCTGCGCAATTTTTATCAGACCGTGAGGACAGCCGATGAACAGCAAATCGTATTGCAGCCGGGAGCCGCGGCGGCAAGCAATCAGTAGGCTGGCCGGCGCAATAGCTGCGCTCGTGCTCTTGTTTCTGGCGTGTGCTTTTTCCACACGCGCCGGCGACGCTCCGCAATGGATGCATGCCCTGGTGAATGCTCCGCTGCCCGCACACGACGAAAAGACCGATGCCATTCTGCTGTATTCGGAAGATATTTTGAACGTGCAGAACAACGGAAAGATCAAGAGCATCGAGCGGCGAGCTTACAAGATTCTGCGCCCGGGCGGGCGCGAGCGCGGCACCGTTTACGCGCATTTTGATTCCGAGACCAAGATCACCGGTTTGCGCGGCTGGTGCATTCCCGCGCAGGGCAAAGACTACGAAGTCAAAGATAAGGACGTGATCGAAACGGCGCTCTTCGGGGTGGCCAACGGCGAACTTGCTTCGGATACGCGCACCAAGATTCTGCGCATCCCCGCGCCCGATCCTGGAAACATTGTCGGTTACGAAATCGAACATGAAGATCGGCCGTACATCCTGCAGGGCGAGTGGAGTTTTCAGCGGACGGATCCGGTGCGCGAAGCGCACTACACGCTGCAGTTGCCCGCCGGGTGGGAATACAAGGCCGTTTTTTTGAACTATCCAGAGGTGAAATCGACGGCCTCCGGGAACAATCAATGGCAGTGGGTGCTCAGCAACGTCGAGGGCATTCGCCCGGAAGACAATATGCCTCCGTGGCCCGCCATTGCCGGCCAGATGATTGTTTCGTTTCTTCCGCCCGGTGGAGCGCAGAACCGCGGATTCGAAAACTGGAACGACATGGCGCTGTGGGAAACAGGATTGGTGCGCGGGCGGCGCGATGCGTCGCCGGAAATCAAGCAAACAGCGGCGGCGTTGACCGCATCGGAAACCAGTGTGACGGGCAAGATGCGCGCGCTGGCGAAATTCGTGCAAAGCGACATTCGTTACGTGGCCATCGAGCTGGGTATCGGGGGATGGCAGCCGCATGCCGCCAACGACGTGTTTGCCCACAAATTCGGCGATTGTAAGGACAAAGCCACGCTGATGAGCACGATGCTGAAGGAAATCGGCATCGATTCCTACTATGTGGTGGTGAACACCAACCGCGGCACCGTGAATTCGAAGACACCCGCGGTTCAATGGTTCAACCACGTGATTCTGGCTGTGAAACTTCCCGAAGGCGTTGCTGATCCAGCGCTGAAGGCGGTCCTGCCGCACCAGACCCTGGGACGGCTGCTGATTTTCGATCCAACCGACGAGCTGACGCCCTTCGGTTCGTTGCGGGGTCCGCTGCAAGCAAACTTCGCACTGCTGGTGGCCGACAACGGCGGCGAGCTCGTGGAGCTGCCGAAGCTCGCGGCTGCCATGAATGGAACTCGGCGCACGGCGCAAATGACGCTGGCGCCCTCGGGCACGTTGACGGGCGAGGTGACGGAGATTCGTATGGGCGATCACGCAGCGTATCAGCGCTACGCGTTGCGAAGTGCGGCTACCGACAAGGATAAGATCAAGCCGATCGAGAGTTTGCTGTCACACTCACTGGCTACCTACCGAATCACGAAGGCCACCGTCAGCAACGTTCAGCAAACGGATCTGCCGTTTGGATACAACTACTCGCTGCAGGCCGAGAGCTACGCCAAGCCGGCGGGAAATCTCCTGCTGGTGCGCCCGCGGGTGCTGGGAAGCAGGTCCAGCGATTTGCTGGAAACGAAAGAGCCTCGAAAGTTTCCGGTCGAATTCGAAGGGCCTTCGCTGGATTCGGATACCTTTGAGATCACCCTGCCGGCGGGCTACGAGATTGACGATCTGCCGCCGCCGGTGGATGCGGACTATGGATTCGCCAGCTATCACAGCAAATCGGAAATGAGCGGGAACAAGCTGCGGTACACGCGCACGTTTGAAGTGAAGGAAGTCACCGTGCCGGTGGCAAAAATCGACGACCTGAAAAAGCTGTACCGCATCATCGCCGGCGACGAACGCAACACCGCGGTGATCAAGCCTAGCGGCAAGTAAGCGCTTTTCCGCGCTGCTGGCCGCAAATTCCGGGACCCGCGCCAGAAGTCTGGCGCTCCTGCATAGCTCGAGACACGTACTTGCTTCCGCCGCGCCAACCGCCAAGTGCGCGGCAGGAATGGAGTTGTGCGCGCGCCTGGTCCGCTGGGTGCACCGTGGTTTGCATTCCTCCCCCATAAGTTCATGGGTCGTTAACGGGACCGTGATGAATTCGCGGCCGGAGCAGGCTAGCGTGCGTGGGGCTGTTCCCAAGACAATGGCAGTGTCAATGATTGGAGGAATAGATGTCTTATTTCAAGGAGTTGCGGAAGCGCGTGACGCTCGGCGCGTGTATTTTTGCGCTGATGTTCAACGGCGTCGCCGCAGGCCAGAATCCCGGCGTGAACTCCCCCGCTGATCACCAGAAGACGGCAACACCGATCAAGCACCTCATCGTGCTGATCGGGGAAAACCGCACGTTCGATCATGTGTTCGCCACCTACGTGCCCAAGAGCGAGGATTCCGTCTCGAATCTTCTTTCCAAGGGCATCATCACTCCCGAAGGCAAGCCCGGCAAGCATTTCAAGAAGGCCCAACAATTCCAGGCCGTTGCTCCGTTCCGGACCAAATACTTCATCAGCCTGGACACGGATGAAAAGGCTCCCTACCAGATCCTTCCGGCACCGACGCTGAACTTTTCGCCGAGCACTCCCGGTAATCCGCCGCCGTTTCCAGCCGCAACGCCGCTGAATCTTTTGGCGGTCATCGAGCCATCTCTGGAAACCAGCGATCTGCACCTGCTGACCACCGGCGCTTCCGGAGCTGCCAACACCTTCACGCTCACTCCTGTACCGGACTTCGATACGCGCGTCGCCAATTTCGCCGCGTTGCCGAATGGGCCTTTCCAACTGGAAGGCGCAGCGCTCCCTTATGATTCCTACACCGGCGACACCACCCACCGCCTGTTCGAGATGTGGCAGCAATCCGATTGCAACATCAAGAACGCCACTCGAAGCAACCCCTCGGGATGTTTGAGTGACCTCTATCCATTCGTCATCACTAACTACACGAACCAGATCGACTCCATCTTCGATAATCCTCCGGCCATCGACGACAATGGCGGCGGCAACTCCATGGCTTTCTACAACGTACAGCACGGAGACGTTCCGGTGCTCAAGCACTTGGCCGATGAATTCTCGATGAGCGACAATTTCCACCAATCGTTCATGGGCGGCACCGGCGCGAATCACTTCATGCTGGGCACAGGCGACGCTATCTTCTGGTCTGACGGCAACGGCCATCCCACCATGCCGCCTTCACACATCGCCAATCCCGATCCGCTGCCCGGCACGGACGATGTTTACACCGTGGACCTGCTCTTCGACGGCAACTTCACCAACTGCAGCGATCCGGCGCAACCGGGGATCAAGCCCATCCGGGATTACCTGGAATCGCTGCCGTACGATCCGAAACCCAACTGCGAAAGAGACCACTTCTACATGGTCAATAATGATTCGCCGGGTTTCTTGCCGGATGGCACCGTGGATACCGCCGGCATCGCCGGCGGCGGTTCTGTTCCCCCGACAAATATCCGCACCATCGGCGAGGCGCTGAACGACAAGGGCATCTCCTGGGCGTATTACGGCGGGGCGTACACCGCTGCCGTAAATCTCCAGCACAATCCGAAGAGCAATGACCCGGCGGTGCAGATTGGCGCAGCGTATTGCAACATTTGCAACTTCGAGTCCTATGCGACGAAAATTATGGGCGATCCAGCGCAGCGCACCGCGCACATCAAGGACGCCATCGACTTCTTCAACGCCATCGATTCCGAAAACCTGCCCGCAGTGTCCTTCGTCAAACCGGACGGCTTGCTCGACGGTCACCCGGCATCCTCAAAGCTCGATCTTTTCGAGGGCATGGTCGACAAGATTGTCGATCACCTGCAAGCCCGGCCGGAGCTCTTCGCTTCGACCGCGCTGATCATTACCTTTGACGAAGGCGGCGGCTACTACGATTCCGGGTACATTCAGCCGCTGGACTTCTTCGGCGATGGCCCGCGCATTCCGCTGATCATCGTGTCGCCGTTCACGCGCGGCGGTCATATCAGCCACAGCTACACGGACCATGTCTCGATTCTGAAGTTCATCGAGCGCAACTGGCACCTGAAGACACTAACGCATCGCAGCCGGGATAATTTCCCGAACCCCATCGTCGACGACGAGAATCCTTATGTGCCGCTGAACAGCCCGGCGCTTGGCGATCTCTTCGACCTGTTCCATTTCGATCATGATCACGATGGGGATCGCAACGGAAACCACGACAACTAGGCCAGCAGTGTTCGCGGCGGTATCTTTGGCTGTCGGCGAATACTGACGAAAAACAACTTCTTATAGTTCACGCCGGCCGGGCTCAATGCCCGGCCGGCGTGAATGTTTTTGCTGGCGCTACGGGCGTCAGGCGATCTTCCAAATCTTCGAGTGAGCGGGGCCAGTCTTCGCGGAGGAGGCGGCTGAGCGCGCGATCCGCGAGTAATTTTCCTTCGGTCTGACATTTTGGGCAGTAGTTGGTTTCATTGGCGGCGTAGCGGATGCGCTGCACTTTCGTGCCGCAGACCGGGCAAGGCTGTTTGTAGCGGCCGTGGACGGCCATGCCTTCGCGGAAGGCGGTGACTTTCTCCGGGAATTTCCCAGCGGCTTCGTCGCGCAAGATTTGTGTCCAGTGCGTCAGCGTCTTCCGCGTTGAATCGTAGAGGCGGCAAATTTCGTCGGGCTTCAGGCGCTGCGTGAGCGCAATCGGCGAGAGCTTGGCTTGATGCAGAATCTCGTCCGAGTAGGCATTGCCGATCCCGCTGAACGACCGCGGATCGGTCAGCGCCCGCTTCAGGGTGTGATTCTCCGCCGTGAGCACAGCAGCGAATTGTTCCGGCGTTGCGCTGAACACGTCGATGCCGCCGCGATCAAGATTTGCGAGAGCAGCTTCGCTCGCGACGAGATGAATCGAAGCCCGCTTCTGCGTGCCCGCTTCGGTCAAAGTCAACGTGCCCGAATCGAAATCGAACGCAGCAAGCGTGCGGCGGCCATCCGGTGTGACGCGCGAAGATTTCCAGTGCAAGCGTCCCGCTATCATGAGGTGAAATACCAGCCACAAATCATTGTCGAAACCAAGAGCGATGCGCTTTCCGATGCGGCGAATCGCCGTAACCTTGCGCCCTTCAATATCACGAATCGGCGGCTCAACCGTCCGCAGCAGAAACGGCCCAGCAATCTGCGCCCGCTTCATCACGTGGCCCAGAACGCGTTCCCTCAGCGCCTCGACATAGACAGTGACATCAGGCAGTTCTGGCATAGCTTGTCGTGCTTTCTTACTCGACTCAGAAATTGATCCGGTTTTCACGCAACTCGGTCGTGTTCCGTAGTGGTCCGATCCGTAATAAACTCCGCAGCGTTGTCCCTTCAGATTTGGAGCTGAAATGGCTTACGTATCATCTCAGGGCACCAAGCGAACGATTCAGATCGATCCGGTTGACTTCCTGGAGGAGGGGATCGATGAATTCCTCCAATCAGGCGCCAAGCCTGTGAAGCTCGCGAGCGCTGTAGTCAAGCTCATGGCTGCGACGGAGCTGCTGCTGAAGGAAGAGTTAGAACGCATTTGTCCAGCTCTGGTTCTGGACAAAGTCGACGATGACGGGCTCCAAGTCGCAAAAGCGTTCGGACTCGCCAAAGAACTAATAAACCCCAAGCAGCTGGAATCGGTCGAACTTAAGACAGCTCCTTTCCCAAAACTACTAAATCGTGCAACCAAGTTCATCGATCTCAAAGAAGCACGGCCCTCTTTGGAAAAGCTGTACAAGATTAGGAACGCTTTGGTCTCATCGTTGCGACCTGGACGTTCTGGAAGTCAATCTATTGCTGACCAAGGAGGTCCTTCCCTTACTCGAATCACTAACCCACGACAACAAAAAATATAAGTTTCGGATCGGGCCGAAGAGATGGGAGAGGCTGAAAGAGATCGAACAAGCGAGCAAGAATCTCTTCGAAAGTGATCTCGCGAAGAAACTGGCCCACCATGCGGAGCTCGCAAGCAAACTCTCCGCGATGCGGATCGCCTTGTTGACAAAATCCCCACCGGAATTAACCTCAAGAGACGAAGAGGTCGTGGAGCAGAATCTAAAATGCCCTGCTTGCAAGAACGATGCGCTGGCGGCATTCCATTTCTATGATGTCGACTACGACGATGAATCAGGGCTCGCGAGCGGAGGTTACAGGGTCGTGTCGATGAGATGTTGCGTCTGCGCTCTCGACCTGGATGAATCGGAAATTGAGTATATCGTCGAGAATTTTGACAAATACCTGGGAGAAGAAGCGCCCGGCGAAGACAAATACTGGGGCCAAACACTCGAGCCGGATTACCCAGAGTACTAGCGTCTCGCATTCTATGCATTGATACCGCCGAAGCAGAGGTATTTGATTTCGAGGAATTCTTCTAGGCCGTATTTGGAGCCTTCGCGGCCGAGGCCGGATTCTTTTACGCCGCCGAAGGGGGCTACTTCCGTGGAGATGATGCCGGTGTTGATGCCGACGATGCCGGATTCCAGGGCTTCAGCGACGCGCCAGACGCGGGCGATATCGCGGCCGTAGAAATAGGCGGCCAGGCCGAATTCGGTGTCGTTGGCCAGGGCGATGGCTTGGGCTTCGGTTTTGAAGCGGAAGAGCGGGGCTACGGGGCCGAAGGTTTCTTGGCGGGCGAGGGCCATTTTCGTGGTGACCTCGGTGAGGATAGTGGGCTCGAAGAAGCGGCCGCCGAGGGCGTGGCGTTTGCCGCCGAACAGGATTTTTGCGCCTTGGGATTGCGCGTCGCGGATGTGGCTTTCTACTTTTTCGATGGCAGCATCGTCGATAAGCGGGCCTTGGGTGGCGCCGGGTTCGAGTCCGGATCCAGGAGTGAGCTGGGATTTCACGGCGGCGGCGAGTTTGGCGGCGAAGGCGTCGTAAACGGTGTCTTGCACGAGGAAGCGGTTGGCACAGACGCAGGTTTGGCCGGTGTTGCGATATTTCGAGGCCATGGCGCCTTCGACGGCGGCGTCTAGGTCGGCGTCGTCGAAAACGATAAAGGGCGCGTTGCCGCCGAGTTCGAGCGAGAGCTTCTTTACGGTTCCGGCGCACTGGGCCATGAGGAGTTTGCCGACTTCGGTGGAACCGGTGAAGGAGAGTTTGCGGACGAGCGGGCTTGCGGTGAGCTCGGGGCCGATTTCTCTGGGATTGCCGGTGACTATATTAAGGACGCCGGCGGGAATACCGGCGCGGTCGGCGAGTTCTGCTAGGGCGAGGGCGGAGAATGGAGTTTGCTCGGCGGGCTTGAGGACGACACTGCAGCCTGCGGCGATGGCGGGGCCGGCTTTGCGGGTGATCATGGCGAGGGGGAAATTCCAGGGAGTGATGCAGGCAACCACGCCGATGGGCTGCTTGAGGACGACGATGCGCTTGTCGGATTGCTGGGCGGGAATGGTGTCGCCGTAGACGCGCTTGGCTTCTTCGCCAAACCATTCGAGGAAAGCGGCGGCGTAAGTGACTTCGCCGCGGGATTCGGCGAGCGGCTTGCCTTGCTCGAGGGTCATGAGGCGGGCGAGATCTTCCTGATGGGCGATGACGAGATCGAACCAGCGGCGGAGGGCGGCGGCGCGGTCTTTGGCCGGTTGCTTGGCCCAGGCGGGAAAGGCACGGTGAGCGGCTTCGATGGCTTGGCGGGTTTCAGCGGCGGAGAGTTTAGGAACTTTGCCGAGGATTTCGCCGGTGGCTGGATTGTCGACACTTAGGGTGGCGCCGGAGGCGGATTGGACCCATTGGCCGTTGACGTAACAGGTTTCTCGGAAGAGGCGCGGGTCGGCGAGACCGAGAGCGGAGCTGGATGCGGTAGTTAGAGTGGTGGACATAGACTGACCAATTTAGCGCAAGGGCGAGAGGTAAAGGAAGTGGACGGAGAAACCGGAGATCGCGGATCGTTTCCTTCTCGGCTCAGGCTGCCCTAAAAGGACAGCCTCTATAGGTCACACCTGCTAAGTATGGTCGAGATTCCGGCGCGATGGGAAGTGCGATATCGAGGATCGGCGGCGGCGAGCACGTAGATAGTGGCGGGATTGCTGTTGATCGGCGGTCGGAAAAGCGGCGTCGGGCCGCCGCAGTCCAAAAAAAAACGCGCACCCAAGTTACGCGGGCGGGGCAAATTGCCGGGACTAGTCGTGGGCGTGGGCGCGTTCTTTGTGGGCGGCGGCGTGTTGGCGGGCGTCTTTTACAAAGCCGAGGAAGCGTTTGGCTAGTTCGTTGATGCGGCTGGCCTGGCGGCGTTCGATGGCTTCGCGGGGGATAAGTTCGGAGCCGATGCCGATGGCGGTGGCGCCGGCGAGGATGAAGTTGCAGGCGGTTTGTTGATTTACGCCTCCGGCGGCGATTAACGGAATTTGCGGGAATGGGGCTTTCAGGGCTTTGATGTAGGAATCACCGCCGACATTGGCGCAGGGGAAGACTTTGACGAAGTCGCCGCCGGCGCGCCAGGCGGTCAGGACTTCGGTGGGAGTGAGGGCACCGGGGAGCACGGCGATATCGTGTTTTTTGGCGAAGTCGACGACGGCGAGATCGAGACCCGGGCTGGTCAGGAAATTGGCTCCGGCTTCGACGCACTGGCGCGCGGTATCGACATCGAGGACCGTTCCGGCACCGACCAGCATTTTGGGATGGAAGCGAACCAGGTGAGAGATCAGGTCGACGCAGCCGGCGATAGTCATGGTGATTTCCACGATGGGAATGCCGCCGGCGGCGACTGATTCAGTGGCGAAGTGCGCGTCTTCCTGGTTGGAGACGCGAATGCCGGGGATGATGCCGATTTCTTTGATGAGGGAGCAGACTTCGGCTCTGGTTTTGGTCATGGATAGAGTCCTTGCGCCTTTTTGACGAGGCGCGTCAATCGAGAATCGTCAATCGTAAATTACCTCAGACGGCTTCTTCTTCGGGCTTAGGAAGCCTATCACCAGGATGCGCAAACCAGACAGAGAGAGTGGGCAGAAGGAAGATGCTCATGAGGAGATCGGAGATCAGTCCGCCGACGATGACGATGGCGAAGGGGCGCTGCGAATCGGAGCCAATGCCGTGCGAGAGAGCGGCGGGGAGCAGACCGAGAGTGGCGACAAGCATGGTCATCATAATGGGGCGAAGGCGGAGAACGGCGCCTTCGATGGCGGCTTCCTCGCTGGAGTAACCGCGGGCGCGCAATTGATTGATGTATTCGAGCATGATGACGCCGGTTTGCACGGAAACGCCGAAGAGCGCGAGAAAGCCGACGCCGGAGGAGACGCTGAAATTGGTGCCGGTGAGGAAAAGAGCGAGCAAGCCGCCGAGCCGAGCCATGGCAACGTTGGTGAGGATGAGCAAAGCCCATTTCATGGATTTGAACATGGTGTACAGGATGATGAA
>Ga0210407_10004424_pt1 | contig 11078 bp, 4 predicted proteins | sample IncBWC27MmetaG_FD_150860 | JGI IMG/M metagenome (GOLD analysis project Ga0210407, IMG submission 150860) | Forest soil microbial communities from Barre Woods Harvard Forest LTER site, Petersham, Massachusetts, United States - Inc-BW-C-27-M | ecosystem: Environmental > Terrestrial > Soil >... | reverse complement strand
ACGCGCAATTCATCAATCCGACCGGCAACATCAACTCCAGCACTTTCGGAATGGTCAACAGCGCTCGCGACCCGCGCATAGGCCAATTGGCGCTGAAGATGCTCTTTTGAGATACCCGGCCGGTGGCGCGACCTGCTGCAATCACTCGTGGCTATGAAACGTAGTCTTGCGGGTCAGACATATCGAAATCCTGCTGCTTCTCGCTGAACTACCACGGGCTGTTATGTTGGCTTGATCTGACAGCCATATCCATGGGGGGAGGTCTAAGTAAATGACATTAGTGCCCGAGTTTGTGTGCAGAAATTCGCCGCAACACATGGAAAAACAACTGGTGAGGAGGCCGCTGTTGTTGGCTGCCTCCATTGTGGCAATCGTCGTCCCTTCGTTCTGCTCAGCGCAAGACGGCACGCTTTCTCCGGAGGTTCGGGAATTCGTGCGCGTGGCTGACCCTGTAGTTGCATTGACGCACGTCCGGGTGATTGACGGAAGTGGCGCGGCGCCTCTAGAGGACCAGACCCTGATAATCGAACGTGGACGTATTGCAGCTCTAGGAAGCTCGGCAAAGACTTCGGTGCCAACCGGTGTGAAAGTAATCGACCTACATGACTTCACGTTGGTTCCAGGCCTGGTCGGAATGCACGAGCATATGTTCTACCCCTCCGGCGGTCCCATGGCTGAGAGCGGTGGAGCCCTTTGGTACAACGAACTAGGTTTCAGCGCTCCGCGTCTATACTTGGCTTGTGGGCTCACATCCATCCGCACGGCGGGATCCATGGAGCCTTATGCCGATCTCACTCTCAAGAAGTGGATTGATAAAGGACGCATGGTCGGACCCAAAATGCACGTTACGGGACCCTACCTTGAAAATTCAACATCCTACCCTCAAATGCACGACCTCACCGGCCCAGAGGACGCACGCAAAACGGTAGAGTACTGGGCCGATGAGGGCGTTACCTCTTTTAAGGGCTACCGACACATCACGCGCGCGGAACTCGCTGCCGCAATCGATGCAGCTCACAAACGCGGTTTGAAAGTCACGGGGCATCTTTGTGCGGTGGGTTTTCGCGAGGCTGCAGCGCTCGGCATCGACAATCTAGAGCATGGGCTCTTAGTTGATACTGAATTCGTACCAGGGAAAAAGCCCGACGTGTGCCCGCCGAACCAAGAAGCTGACACGGCGCTCTCCAAGCTGGACGTGATGAGCACACCGGTTCAAGAAACGATTCGAGACTTGGTCAGTCATCACGTTGCCGTGACGTCCACTCTTTCAGTGTTCGAAAGCTTGCTCCCGAATCGCCCCCCACTTTCGCAGCGCGTCCTCGACGCGATGCTGCCCGAAGCGCGCATCGAATACTTGACTGAACGGGCGCACATCGCCGAGAGTGCCGAGCCAGGAGGCGGCCTAAGCACTCAGTTGTTCAAAAAGGAGATGCAATTTGAGCGCGCCTTTGTGAAAGCTGGAGGCTTGCTCATCGCCGGCGAAGATCCGACTGGAAACGGAGGCTCCCTGCCGGGATTTGGTGACCAACGTGAACTGGAACTGCTGGTCGAGGCTGGGTTCACTCCGGTTGAGGCCATCCAGATTTACACCGCCAATGGGGCAGCCTGGCTCGGGGAGTCAGACCGAATCGGCACACTCACACCGGGTAAGCAGGCTGATCTTGTGGTGATCCGCGGCAATCCCGCAACACGTATTGCGGACATCGAAAATGTGGAGATGGTCTTCAAAGATGGGATTGGATACGATTCAGCACGGTTGATTCAGTCGGCAGGCGGTTCGGTGGGGTTGCACTGAGGGCCGGAGGAAGTTTGCGTTCAAATGTCGGACGACGAAATGGCGCGTTCAGATCAGAGTCAAAGTTTTGAGAAACACACAGAAGATACGCCTATCAAAGAAGTTTCTCGACGCGAATTCATCCAAACAAGTGCTGCTGGGCTACTAATGGGCGTACCTCACTTATCCTCCGGCAGCGATCCCCCGCAGCGCGCGTCAACCCCGGCTGATCTTGAACTATGCTACATGCCGGCTACAGTTCTTGCCGAAAAGATACGCGCAAAGCGGATTTCACCGCTTGAGATCATTGACGCTGTCTACGCGCGTCTGCATGAAATCAATCCGAAAATTAATGCATTTTGTACGTTAACTGAAGAAAAGGCGCGCTTGGCGGCCAGGGAATCGGAAGCGGCAGTGATGCGCGGCGGCCAGCTTGGTGCGCTCCACGGAGTGCCCGTCTCAATCAAGGATCTTCTCCTCACGCGAGGCGTGCGCACCATGTACGGTTCGCGGATCCGAGAGAACTACATACCCGAAGAGGACGCACCTTCTGTTGCGAAAGTGCTTGCCGCAGGCGCAATTCTAATTGGCAAAACCACTACCCCGGAGCATGGGTTCAAGGCCGTCACTGATAGCCTGCTGACCGGGATGACTCGAAACCCCTGGAATTTAAACAAGACTTGCGGGGGCTCCTCTGGAGGGGCAGGTGCAGCCATTGCCGCTGGACTTTGTCCCCTCGCGATAGCTACCGACGCCGGAGGTTCCATTCGTATCCCGTGCTCGTTTAACGGGATCTTCGGATTCAAACCATCCTTCGGCCGCGTGGCCGCCTATCCTCCTTCGCCCGTTCCTTTCCTTGTCCACGTTGGACCGATGACACGCACGGTGCGTGACGCAGCACTCATGCTAAGGGCAATGGCGGGACCTGACGAGCGCGACCTTCTGTCGCTTCCCGCCGACGCCACAGATTACCTATCCTCTTGCGACCGTGGAATCCGCGGAGTCCGCGTGGCTTGGAGCGCAACGCTCGGCTATGCAAAGATCGAGCCCGAAGTTGCGCATCTTACCAATGACGCCGCGAGAGTCTTCGAGAGTGATTTGGGTTGCAAGGTGGAAGCTGTCGATCCTGGGTTCGAAAGTCCATGGAGCTTTTTCTCCGTGCTCTGGGTAACGAGTTGTTTTCTACGATTACACGATTTCCTCAAGGAATGGGAAAGCCGTATGGATCCGGACCTCGTGAAGGTGGTCAAGCAGGGCGATCGTCTGGCGCCAGCCGATTACGCTGAGGCGCTAGCGAAGCGCTCGGTTCTGTGGGAAATGACTCGGAAGTTTTTCGACCGTTACGACCTCCTGCTCACGCCGACAGTACCGGTGCAGCCGTTCGATGTTGGCAGGATCGCTCCGGAAACGATCTCTGCGGACAAAGGACTGCTGCCATTCGGCGATTGGATTCCCTTCACGTATCCATGGAATCTGACCGGCCAGCCGGCCGCTTCGGTGCCATGCGGATTCACCCGTGAGGGATTGCCGGTCGGACTTCAGATTGTAGGCCGGCGATTTGCCGATGCCATGGTTCTCCGCGCAGCATCTGCATTCGAACAGGCTCGGCCATGGGCCCACGCACGCCCTTTTTAATCGGCAGCCAGGCGATGGAACGCGCTAACCAGACAAGTCAATTTCATTTGTCCGGTAATTAAACTTTCCTGACGAGTGAAATCTCCACCCCAAGGCGCCCGGCACACCCCTCTGTTGGAAATTGCGAGCCCGCGGTCTACTTCGCTTACCGAGGAGAGCGGTTCACTGACCGGCAATCAGTGGGTTGGAGGCCGGAATTCGGGGCCGTTTCCCAATCATTTCAATAAGTTAGCTGCTCCGGATTGGGCCACCCTTACAAAATGTGCCCGATTTTGTGCCCATCCGGCATAGGAGCCATTCTTCTTATTGGATACTAGCAACCCTTCGGTTAACAGTTGCGGCGCTTGTCTTTCACACTTGAACCCTCAATAATGGAAATCTCATCGCTAGTCATGCCGTATAAATCGTAGACCAGCCGGTCAATCTCCTGTTCCCAGTGCGTCGTGTCTGCCTCCAGATTGGCCCACTTCGCTGTAACTATGCGATCAACAATAGAAACAAGCTTTGCACGGTCATCCGGTCGAACCGTCGGTATTGGAAGGTTGTTGATCATTTCCTTTGTGAACGTTGTTCCCTGGTTGTAGCTCGATGCAATGTATTTTTCCTTTAAGTAGAAAAACGCCAGGGTACTGTTCACAATCGCAAGTAGAAACTTCAACCCTTCCAAGCTGTCGGAAGTTACCAGGAGCGTCGTCTTGCCGGGGATTGTCGTGCCCTCCTTATCCAGACAGGCGTCTAGCAGGTTGAGACCCTTAATAATGAGTTTAGGCTTCACAGCCTTGGTTCCATATGAATTCGGAAATTCTTGCTGAAAGCGCTTTTTGTTGACCACGGGCCTCGCGTATCTACTCCCTAAGTAAACCATACCGCGTTGGCCCCACTTGGAGACATACTTACCAATTGTTCCCGTATTGATAATTCGCAGGTATTCGTCTCGTTCCACATTCTTTGGCTCTTCCCCAATGAGGTCTTTCAATTTGTATGCGTCAGAAGTTGCACAAGCGTTTTCACAATTGCCATGCTTGGACAAATACTCTTCGTGTGCTTCGATTTTCGTTAACAGTTCGACGAAGTCTGAAAAAAGCCAATCATAGGCGTATGGCGGTTTCAAGGTGTCCTTGCGAACGACACGCTTCGGCCTGATTTTCTTATCGACGTACTCATAGATGCGAAGCAAAGGCTGTGGCGTCTTGGTGAACACAGAGACGATAGCATCCACGTTTACGGATTCGAAAATCTCACGGCCAGCTTTGAGGATCGAGAAGATGTTGGGTGTTGTCTTGATCCTCATCTCATCGCCAAACGGCTTGGAAATCCATTTGTCTGGAGTAATGAACGAGAGCCCCGCTTCATTACCCAAGAGTCGAAATCCTTTCTCATAAAACGCAATGTAAATATCCCAATTCCCACGGGTCATTGTGTAAGAAGACTGTATTAGTTTTCGCAAGAATCCATCCGTTTTCGTCATGGCTTCCGAATCAATGTACGGCGGATTAGCAATCACGACATCGAACCCACTTCCTGCGTGGAAGATCTCAGAAAAAACAACGTTGAAGTCGAAGCTAACGTCGTAACCGAGGCTATTCTTGGATCGCGCGAAGCACTCGCTGAGTGTGCGCTCAATCTCCCGCTTGAGTTCAGCCTTCCTGCCGTGATCACTTTCTTCGAAGAACCGTGCCTTCAGCTTTTCAATCTCATCTAGCCCATGAGACTTGAAGGGGAACCCGATGAGAGAATTGCCCGTGACAATCTTGAAGTCGAGGTTCGGTAGCGGCTTGATTTGCTTAGTCTCTTCCTCGTCCACGACTAGGGAGAGCCACAGACGGAGTTTTGCGATTTCGACGGCACCTGGATCAATATCTACTCCGTACAGACAGTTCTGGATGGCGTGACGCTTGAAGTGGTAGGCGGTCCGCTCGTGCACATCATTGAAATAGGGTGTAAGAGCGGCGCGGGCGCGGACAATCTCGTTCATCATGCCGACTGGAAACGCCCCGCTCCCGACAGCAGGATCACAAATGGTGACATCGCCCAGATTTTCATCAATGTGCCGGGCGTGTTGCTCGATGCTCTTGGGCATCTTGATGGCGTACTTTGCATCAACGGCCTCGTAGTGCGAAATCTGCTCGCCCAGATGAATGAACGTTTCGATGTCGGCACGGGGAACGTTCTGCTTTTGGCCGTTAAGTGCAGCGTCGATATAATTGACTAAACACTCTTGGCACATGTAATGAACGATCTCGCGCGGAGTGTAGTACGCACCCAAGCCTTTGCGCCGGTTTTCTTCAATAAGATTCTCGAATACTTTGCCAAGCATTTCAGGATCGATGGCCACTTCTTTTTCCAGCGGTTCGGCCTCATTAACGGTGAAGTTGTATCGGTCAAAAACGTCGAGGACGCCTGTGCCGATTATGCCTTCGTCAAAGCGCTCTTTATTAGTGAGGAGTTTGTTCGGAAGGATGATGTCTGTCTTGCGCCAGTCATAATCGCCGAGCGGTTCGAACAGGCCGCCATTGAGGAATGGAATGCGACATTTGAACCGGTTGCACCACGCTTCGTGTCCGCGGTCGGTCGCCAACGTGTCATAGAAGAGAGGTTCGAGAATGTCGTTGAAGAAGTTGTCATACTTGCCGTAGTCGCCGTTGGCCAGCCTGCGTAGAAAATCGCGCGGTCCCGTCCCCCAATCGTGGCCCTTGGCGACTCCGAGCCAGCCTTTCTTCTGGAGGAAGTACAGAAAGACGATCTGACCCATGAGCTTCTTCGCGAAGTCAACGGTATTGACGCCCTTGGCGTCGAATTCATCGCGACTAGTTTTGTCTTTGGTGACCAATCGGTCCAGCGCTTTGTGAATCTCCTCGAACAGTTCCGCGTACTTAGTGAAGAACTCTGCGGTGACCGCCTCAACGCTGAACGCATCCTCGATCTTGGCCAATGCGGGATCGGTATCGGTGTCTTCGAGCAGGCCGAGGAACCGAGTCTGCGCCGTATGACAGCTCTCGCCCTCACCCACGATGTACGAGAAGCGTCGGGCCGGTGTGAGGCGTGTTTCAACGCCTACCCTGCCTGATTCCATTTCGATACTGGAGTATTCCATCTTGACGTAGGAGAAGCGCCATTGCTTGTCCGTTGGTGAAACAAACGCCACAAGAGCGGCATCCTTTTCGTCTCGAGTTTTTAGATGGTCGGCGACGAAATTGCGAATGGCAGTACGGGCACGTTCCAGCTTTGATTCCGCGGTCAGACGAACGACCAACACGTCCAGCTTCTCGTTTTCTGGCGAGGTATACGTCCCGAGCCGCTCATATTGATGGACATGGTTCTTGAAGGCGTCTTTGATGTAGGTGGTATTCCAGCGTTGCGCCTTCGATTCGTCGATGTGATTGAGCAGATTCTGCGCGAAGTTTCGGAAGCGTGTGCCGTCGAAAGCCTGAGTGAATGTCCGTTCGATTAGTGCACGGGCTTGGTCGTTGTTCATTTGGCCTCCAACAGATAGGAGGAAAGGATCACTTCACGGGGGCTGAGGCCGTGCGGGTTCTGTTGTGCACGAGTAGCCTGGAAAAACAGCGTCGGAACGTCCCTTCGGAGAACGCCCAACACTCTCAAAGGCTCGATCTCCTTTCTGAGTGCTTCGGCCACCTTTTTTGTCGTGGGACGAGGAAGAGCGCCATCAGACAAAAGCTGAATAACCTGTTGGATGTAAAGCTCATCATCTTCCGTGAAACCGTGGTAACGGCGAATCTCTTTCGCTTTGAGTCGCTTCAGGATGTAGGCGTCGTTCGCGCCACCTTTGTGCTTGGGGATTGCGTCATCCAGTTCCGGGCTGGTCGCTATTTCAAACGCTGCCTTGTTTTTGTCCAGCAGGGCGTAGAACTCATGCGGGATCGTTTGGCGCTTCTCAGCAGGGTCGGCGGGTTTGAGAGTTTTGGCGGCGGCGAAAAAGTCCAGCTCCACGGGTCCGTTATTGCCCACCGGAGCGAGGAAGAATTTGTCGAGACGCCCCTGACGGAAATATGTGAGAAGCGATGGTAACCGCTCTGCGCCCGCAGGGGTTTCAGGGGGCACGAGCCTGGTAGAGCGTGCCTTTTTCGGCAGGTGCTTGATGCGGGTGAACAATTCGGGGTGCTTGTCCCGCACTTCCCGAATCTCGGTAAGAAATTCCAGTTCGCTTTCCTCGTCTTCATCTTCACCAGTGATCGTTTTCTTCGAGGTCAACTTAGCAAAGAGGTCGTGAGACTTTATTTCCTCGCCTTCGGTCAGCAAGCGCGCATCCGCGCCCAACATTTCGATGAATGCGTGGATTTTGGCTTCGGCCGCCTCTCTCAGCTTGATGATGTCGTTGCCTTCTTCGGTTGGGAAAAAGTTGTACGCGTGAATGCTGGCAAACGTCGTATCCACCCGGTTCACGCGTCCGACGCGCTGGATGAGTCGGGTCGGGTTCCAGGGAATATCGTAATTGATGACGATATTGGATCGGTGGAGGTTGACGCCCTCGGAAAGCACTTCAGTGGCGACGAGAATCCGGTATTGGTTCTTTGGTTGAAACGCCTTGGCGTCGAAATTGGCATCGACTTCCTTCCGGACGGATTCGTCGGAGCTTCCAGTAAAGAGCAGCACGTCAGGTTCGACTTCTTCTCGAACTTGCTGGGCGAGATACTCGGCGGTCTCCTTCGATTCCGTGAAGATAATGAGCTTGCCGCCCTTTAGTTTCCGGTCACTGCGCAGCATGTCGCGGAACGATTCCCACTTGGGATCGCGCTTAATTCGCGTCCAAAGCTCCTGAATCGTGCGTAGGATTCTCAAGTCGTTCTGCAAGTCGAGAATGAAGTCGGGCCTGAACTCCTTGGCGTCCAACCGTTCTGCCTTCTCCGCTTCGAGCAACCGGTCGATGGCTTCTTGGTCGTCGGTCTCTAGCAGGTCGAAGATTTTGTTGATGTATTTTTTGCTGATGTAAACATGGCCGTTGCGGAATTCCTCGATCATCCGCTCGTACGACCGCATAAACCGGTCGAGCGTGAGACGAAACGCGTGAAAACTGCTTTCGAGGCGCTTCACCATCAGGATTTTCATGAACTTCGCGAGGTTACGCTGGCTCTGCCGTTGTTGCTCCTCGACTTCGCCCTCGAAATAGGTCAAGGGCTTGTAACGTGCATACTTGAAGTCCACTGCCAGCAAGCGCACCGTTTCGTTGAAGACTTCGTTTTCCGTTTTGCTGAACTTGTAGAAAAGCGGTTGTGGATCAGCGACATCTGGGAACTTCAATCCCTGAAGCTTCAGGTCGTCCCCGTAGTATTTCATGATCTCGCTGCGCGTGCGCCGGATCATCAGGTACTTAAGAATTTGCTCGCGGGTTGCCTTAGCATTGGCCTGAACGGTCTTGAAATACTGTTCGCGATCGCGTTGGCGATCGAGACCATTGAGGTTTTTCTGAAGTCGGGCGAAGAAAGCTTCCAGATTCCGAACGTTGGGTATCGTGCTGTTCTTGCCATTCTGAAACAGCTTGACCTGGCTAAGAATGTCCCAAGGCGTGTTATTCAGGGGAGTTGCCGAGACGAGAATGACGCGTTTGCCCCTGCAAATCTGCGCCAGCATTTCGTAAGTTTGGTTCGTCTCAGTGCGGAAACGATGCGATTCGTCGATAAACACGTTGGTGTATTTGGATACGTCGCGTTCCAGCAAGTCTTCCAGCTTGCCAATCGACTCGAAGTCGGTGTGCGGCACCCTGAAATCGCCAAAGACATTTGGCCATGACCCGCGATTGTGCTTATCCAGTAAGTGAGGCGGCGCAATGACCAGCGAACGTCCGTCAAGTTGCTGGGCGAGCAAGGCCGACATGTAGGTCTTTCCGAGCCCCACGACATCAGACAAGAACAAACCACCGTATTCTTGGAGCACCTTGCGGGCACTAAGGACGGCTTCCTCCTGATATTTCAACCGCTTAAACCCAGTAGGCACGTAGATGTCTTCCAATTCGTTGGGCCGGTTCAGCTCATCACGAAAGTATTCGTAGAGAAATTTGAAGTAAAGTTCTTGCGGCGTGAAGTGAGCAAAAGGCGAGCGATTAACAATGGTGTCTTCGTAAGGCTTCGAGACATCCACAGCGAGTGCCCAAAGTTCATTAAACTTGGCGATGGCAAATTCATAGTCAGCGCGGTTCTTCAGTTCGACATTGAACTCCAGATTGTCTTGGAGACCAGACTGGGTCAGATTGCTTGAACCTGTAATGACACGGCCTCTGTCTCTGTCTCCCTCAACGAACGTCATGATATAGACCTTCGCGTGAAGGTTTTCAGCGGGGTGGGCTTTGATTTCCAGCTTGCCGGAGCGAACCCATTCGACAAACTTGTGCACGCCCGTCTCAATCTCTGTGCTGTCAGAGGCTTTTTCGAGTTCGCCCAACACATCTTTTGCGACCTGCTCTCTTGCCGAAGCGTGAGACCTAAGATTCATCTCACCCTGCTCTCTGGCTCGTTGCAGGAGTTCGTATGCCGTACGGTCTGTCTGAAGGCCGACCAAGATGCGAACCTTCTCAACGTTTTCCAGTGCCGCGTGGAGCTTGTAAAAACCACTGATGAAGAAGTACCCGACTAGGCAGTCGAAATAGCGCGTGTCTTCGCCAAGCAAAACACCGAAGCGGTCACGCAGGCTATGGCCTGGTTCATTCGTCAAGAAAGTTAGATCAGACGAAACATTTGGCGGGATCGCCTTGGCAGCGTTAGGGATGCTGCGGACGGCTAGTAGTTCAATATCATCCAAGAAGGCGGCAAGCAGCGGGTCAGCCGCCTCAAAGCCATGTGTCAGCTTCGCTGCGGCTTTGGCTGGCAGCCTCAAAACGATTCTAGTGCTGTTCGCAGGATCGACTGAAATAACCTTAACTTGGCAGGGCGCTTGAGTGTAGGCAGCCACCTTCGAGGCTATCTCCAGCGACCGACCACGCACCTCTTCAACTCTCTCCTTAACCAACATCTCGATCAATTCCGCCAAATGGGCGTTAGTGCCTTCAGGTGTATTCCCTTTCCGCGCCAAAATACATGGATCTTTTTTATACTTGCCGAGAACTTTCGGTCCCCACTTCTCTTTATCAGCGCGACTGTGGCAGTTGGCGCACAGAGCAATGAGATTTGCAACGCTATGCTCTTTGCTTTCGCTCCACGGGATGACATGCGCTTGTTCTAGCGGCAATGGATTGCAACAAACTGCACAATGATGGCGCGCCTCGAACAGAACCTCGCGCCTAATGGCTATGGGTATCTCGGGACGTTTACGGATCATTTTTTCCACAGACTCAGAGTCCCTTGCAAGAATCCAACGATGCCCAAGATGAGCGATATAACCGCCAAGAGAATACTTGTTCGGATTGCTGGACTAGGATGCAATCGAAATGAGCGGTAGCGTGACCGCCTCGGAAGGTACGAACATCGCCTGGCTTCATATCATCGTGTGCCATTCTGGACGCCCCCCTCTTGAATGTAGTGCAAATGGGGATTCTACACCTGTATTTGCAAATGGGAGACTTGACGCTCCTCGAAAAGCCTAATTGATGGAGAGTCTTGGTAGTTGCTCACATGAGATCACAGAGGCCCGCGTCCGCTGCTTCCTCTGGTGAGGTGAACACGTATGGAAGCCACAAGTCAGGGCGCTCCAAGCGCAAGGGGCCGTCGTACAACTCGAA
>Ga0210407_10004423_pt1 | contig 11078 bp, 11 predicted proteins | sample IncBWC27MmetaG_FD_150860 | JGI IMG/M metagenome (GOLD analysis project Ga0210407, IMG submission 150860) | Forest soil microbial communities from Barre Woods Harvard Forest LTER site, Petersham, Massachusetts, United States - Inc-BW-C-27-M | ecosystem: Environmental > Terrestrial > Soil >... | reverse complement strand
GGTGAATTCCTTGAACCTGCCGATTTACGTGATTGGCGGAGGAGTTTCGAGCGCGTGGGAAGCTTTTTCGCCCGCCATCTTCGAAGAGTTGCGGCTCCGGTCCATGGTGTACGCCGCCACTGCGCCGCCCGATCCTTCGGCCAGCCACCTGGGCGCTTCCGCCCATGTGAAGGCTGGCCCTGGCCACAAAACCATCATCACCCGCGCATTGTTGGGGACCGATGCCGGCTTGTACGGCGCGGCCCGGCTGCCGATGATTACGGAAACCCGACGCTAAGCTTCGATGGAGCGACGGGCGCCCTCGCCCGTCCAGCAGGATGCCCGGCCCTCCACCACCGAACTAGTCGCGTCCATGCTTCGGTACGCGTGACGGCTTGGAAGCTCCACGTGTTAAGGAATGCGCCGGTCTGGGTGTGCGCGTTACGAACGACGGCTTGTCGGAGTGCGACGGCCTCCGCCCGCGAGGTATTTTCAATGGCTTCGCCGCAATCGATATTCGTGGCGGCTTGCCCGCAGCTGTTTTCGGTGCGCTGAGCGGTATGTGTGGGCTCGGCGGGCTGGCAACTTTCGTTCCCGAAGCCGCGGCCTTCAGCTTAGCTACTTCCAGCAGAGTAAGGTTGCGCCAATCTCCCGGCGGCACATCGAGCGCGAGAGGACCGTACTGCACGCGCCGGATTTTCTCCACGTGGTGCCCCACTTCTTCAAACATTTTTCGGACCTGCCGGTTGCGGCCTTCAATTATGGTTACTTCAAGCCACGGGTTATCGCCTTCACGGATCAGGCGAATCTTTGCCGGAGCAGTGCGCACGCGGCGGCCGCCTTTTTCCGCGATAGAAACTCCGCGGCGCAGCTTATCGAGCTTTGCTTCGTCAGGCTGGCCAGCAACTTTAACAACATAAACTTTGGACACGTTGGAAGCCGCTTTCATCAGCGCATTGGCCAGCGCGCCGTCGTTGGTCATCAGTAGAAGGCCTTCGCTAGCCCAGTCGAGGCGCCCCACGGGATACACGCGGCCTTTCACCTTCTGCACCAGGTCCATCACGGTGGGGCGCTTTTTCTCATCGCTCACCGTGGTCACATATCCCTTGGGCTTGTTCAACACAACGTAGGTGAAGCGTTCGGGGCCCTGTAGAAGTTTGCCATCCACGCGAATGTGATCGTGTTCGGGATCAGCTTTGGTGCCAAGCTCGCTGACCACTTGCCCGTTGACCAACACGCGGCCCGAGGATATCAGTTCTTCTGATTTGCGGCGGGATGCAATTCCGGCAGCAGCGATAATTTTTTGCAGACGTTCGGCTGGCATGGATGGCTACTCTCGTTTTGTGCTGGCTGGCGTTTCGGATTCTTCTTCGGCCTTTGCTTCGGAAGAATCATCCTCTACGCCCGACGGCGAACTTGAAGACGCTTCCACCAGAGTGCCCTCGGCGGGAAGCAGGTCGCTCTGGAATGACTCCGCCAGCAGCTTCTCGAATTCCTCCATGCTCGGCAGCTCCTGGATGTCCTTCAGCCCGAAGCGCAGCAGAAACTCTTTGCTGGTTTTGTAGAGAATGGGCCGGCCGATTACGGCCTTCCTGCCCGCGGTCGTGATGAGCTTGCGGTCGAGCAGGGTCGCGATCACTCCACCAGCATCGACGCCCCGGATTTCGCTGATCTCGGGCACCGTGACCGGCTGCTTGTAGGCGATGACGGCCAGAGTTTCGAGCGCCGGAAGCGATAGCCGGAAGGGCGGTTTCAGGCTCTTCGCAAAGGCGCGCACCACATCGTGCTGCTCGGGCTTGGTGGACATGCGGTATCCGCCCGCGACTTGGCGGATTTCGATTCCGTGGCCCGCCCCTGAGTAATCCGCGATGAGTTCTTCAAGCGTGGCGCGGATGCGCGACTTAATTTCCGCAGGATCGATTCCCGGAGCTTCCGCAAGCAAAGACTCCTTAACCAGCGAAGAAATCTGATCAAGCGAGATAGGCGTTTCCGCCGCGTAAATGATGGCTTCGAGTTGGGCTCTAAGACTCATAAATCGGTGGTCGGTGGCCAGTGGTCAGTGGCCAGTAAAAACAGCGGCGTTAGAAAACTGGCCACTGCCCACTGGCCACCGACCACTGCCCCTTCACTTCCAATCATCACGCACCGCAGCCTGCTCCGTCATGACTTCTTCGAAGTGGGAATGCTTGCGCACCAGCACTTCGCCGAAAACGTGGTCTTGCCGCACTTGGATGGCTTGCAACCGGACCAGTTCGAGCAGCGCCAGAAATATGCAGACCAGCGCCTGTCGCGACGACACACTGCGGAGCATCTGCTTAAGCCGAATGGGGCGGTCTTCGAGCGAGAGCCGGCGGTGCAAGTACTGGATCATCTGGCCGACAGTTACCGTCTCTTCGTCCACTTCGAGGATCGGCCGGCTGCGCGCCCGATCGAGAATCTGCTGGAAGGTCTTGACCAGGTCAATCACATCGGCGTCGAGCTCGGGCTCGGTACCCTCGGCGTCCATGAACTCACTGATTGAGGGATTGCTCAGTACCGCGTCTTCTATCTGCTGTTTTTGCAAAAGCATTTGTGCGGCTGATTTGAACTTCTCATGCTCAAGCAGACGATTGACCAGTTCGTTGCGGGGGTCGTCCTGCGCGTCGGCGGGGGCAAGCGGATCGCGCGGCAACAACATCTTCGACTTGATGTGAATCAGCACCGCCGCCATGTAGATGAACTCGGAGGCAATGTTCACGTCGAGTTCGCGTATGCGCTCGACATAAGTGAGGTACTGCGCTGTAATCCTGGCAATGGGGATATCGTAGATGTTGATGTCTTGCTTGCGGATCAGGTCGAGCAGCAGATCGAGCGGTCCTTCATAAATTTCGCCGAGCGCGATGGCGAACGGGAAATCGCTGGCATCGTCTTTGGCGGGTTTAGTCGCGGCGGAATTGCCTTCCCGTGCGCCGGAATTGCCTTCCCGTGCGCCGGAATTGCTCTCCCGTAGAGACGCGGATTGCCGCGTCTCCGCCGGCACCATCCGAGCCTCGTCCCGCCGACAAGCCTCGACCGGCTCCTGTTCTGATACGCGTGGAGGCAAATTGGTCACTTCGTAGAAACCTTCGCCGACTCGTAGTCCAAGCCCATCGCTTTGCGTACTTCGTCCATCGTGCTGCCCGCGACCTCACGAGCCCGAGCCGAGCCAGCCTCCAGAATATCCCAGGCGAGCCGCGGATTGTCCTCGTATTTTTTTCGGCGCTCCTGCATGGGGTTGAGAATCTTCACCAGGGCATCGGCGGCCCAGGTCTTGCACTCGATGCAGCCAATTCCCGCCGACCGGCAGCCTTCATATACTCTCGCCATCGTCTCTTTAGAGCTGAATATTTTGTGCAGGTCGCCCACCGGACACACGTCAGGGTTGCCCGGATCAGTGCGCCGCACGCGGGCAGGATCGGTGACCATCGTCTTCAGCTTCAGCCGCACCACGGGCTCAGGATCGGTCAACATGATCGTGTTACCGTATGACTTCGACATCTTGCGGCCATCGGTGCCAGGCAGCTTGGGCGCGGGCGTGAGCAAGGACTGCGGTTCAGGGAACACGGGTTCTACCACGTAGACGGTATTAAAAAGAACTTCGCCATATCTCGCTGTACACCAGGCCCGCTGAGCTGGAGTTAACTTTTCACTTTCAACTCTCATCGGGTAAAACTGGTTAAACCGCCGAGCAATCTCCCGAGTCAACTCAACGTGCGCCACTTGGTCTTCGCCGACCGGCACGACGTCCGCCTTGTAGATCAAAATATCCGCCGACTGCAGCACGGGATAGCCAAGAAACCCGTACGTGCCCAGGTCTTTTTCCTTGATATTTTCCTTCTGCTCTTTATACGTCGGCACGCGCTCCAGCCAGCCTAGGGGAGTGATCATCGAAAGCAGCAGGTGCAATTCCGCGTGCGCCGGCACATGCGACTGGATGAACATCACGCACTTCGCGGGATCAAGCCCCGCCGCCAGCCAATCCAGCAGCACCTCGACCGAGTTTTCTTTCAGACGCGACGTGTCCGCGTAATCGGTGGTCAGCGCGTGCCAGTCGGCGATAAAGAAAAAGCAGTCATACTGCTCCTGCATGCGAACCCAGTTTTCGAGCGCGCCCACGTAGTTTCCCAGATGCAGCTTGCCGGTCGAGCGCATTCCGCTCAACACGCGTTTCTTAGTCGAAGGAGTTGCCATTCAGAATTTCACCAGCATCGAGAGGTAGAAGTGCACAAACGGACGAAGCAAGCTGCTAAGCAGTCCTCCGCCGAGATACACCAGCGCCAGTAGCCCGAAGATACCAATGCGGTCGTAGACCATTCGTACGGGTTCCGACAAAAAATGCCGCAGCACGTGGCTGCCATCGAGCGGCGGTACGGGGATCAGGTTAAATACCGCCAGAACGATGTTGATGAACATGAGCTCAAACAGCAGCACAGCGACTGGCGCCAATGCCGAATCGGAAGAAGCGCCATTGTCTCCTCCCACCAATCCCATAACGAGAGTGTGTCCGGAGACCGATGAAAGTGAGATACCGCCAAGCAGCAGAAGCGCCCCGGTTGCGACGATGAAGTTGCTGACCGGACCCGCTACCGAGGTAAGAATGTCGTCCATCACGGGATGGCGAAAATTTCGAGGGTCCACTGGTGTAGGCTTCGCCCAGCCAAGCAATGGTATGCCGCTGATGGCCGCGACCAGCGGCAGTACGATCGTGCCAATCGGATCGATGTGGCGAATCGGATTCAACGATACCCTTCCGAGCATCCGAGCCGTCGGATCGCCACAGCGTGACGCCGTCCAGGCATGGGCGGACTCGTGCACGCTGATGGCAAACAGGAACGCGATCATCTGATAGAGAATTTCAACGATTCTCGGCGTCATTGGGGAACACTGGCTCGACGAACGATTCGGTGAACCCTGATTCTAACAAAGCGTGGGAGTTGCCGAGGTCAGAGTTAGATTGCCAAAATCCCAATTGTCATCCTGAGCGAAGAGAAGGACCTGCTTTCTTGCGCGGCGCAGGAAAGAGCAGATCCTTCGTTTCGCTCAGGATGACAATCCAAAAAGTTGTTGGGAATCTACTGCCCTGCGCGCATAGGCGAGACCACCAGATGCCCCGCGCCACGTTTCTTGCCATCGCCCTTGTCATGCTGGTAGAGCAGCGAGAGGGCGCCTTCGGCGGTCGTAGTCGCGCCGGCGAGTGCCGCCGCCAATCCCTGATAAGACCGGCCGATTTCGTGATTTCCCTGCGAGGCCACTGGGCTGCCCTTGTCAATCGCGGGTGCGACCAGTTGGAAGTTGTTGGGCACCTTCCAGAGCACCTTACAGTTGGTGGCTTTCTCCACATCTTCGTCAGTGAAGCCGGGAATCTTTTTGTAACGGTTGATCACGATTCGCAGGCGGTCGCGGCCCGCTCCTTCCTGCAGGAACGCGTAAATCCGGCCAGCGCTCCACAGCGAAACGACATCGGTCTGCGTGACCAGCAGTACAGCGTTCGAAAGGTCGCAGATCATTTGCATCGTGCCATCCATCCGGCCCGAGCAATCGAGCACGACGAAGTGATACTGATTTACCAGCAGGTCAAAGAGGCGAGCCAGTTCCGATGCGGTCGGGACCGCGTTGTGTGGTTGCTGAGCGCCAGCCAGAAGATGAAGGCCATTGCGATAGGGCGTCATCAGGCCATCGAGCAGCGAACCGTCCATGCGATGCAGGTTCTGTAATGCATCGATGATCGTGAACTGCGGCCGCAGATTCAGTTGCAGGGCAGCGTGGCCGATGGGAGCGAAATCCACCAGCACCACACGCCCATGAGTCTCCTGCAGCGCGACGGCGGTATTCACCGCGGTGGTGGTGGCGCCGGCTCCGCCCTTGGCGTTTAGAAAAGTGAGGACGCGCGCCTTACTGGCACTGCGCTGCGCCCGGCTCAATGTGGCCGAAAAGCGAGTGAAGGCTTCGACCAGGGCCTCGCGGCTGGAGGCATGATCCAGAAACTCGCGCGCGCCAGCTCGCATCGCGGAAACAATGTTCGTCGGCTGGTTCATTTCGCCAACCGCAAAAATCGTAACGCCGGGAATGTTGCCGTGGATCAGTTCGATGGTGCGGATCGCTCGCTGCGGATTCTGGGGATCGATATTCACCAGGACAACTTCGGCGCGCTGATCCAGCAATTGACGCAGAACGGCATCGCCCGGTCCAGCAGGGAACCCGACATGGCTCAACACCGTTCGGGCCAGATTGGTACTCTCGACCCGGCTATTGAGTACAACGGATTGTTCGCGGTCCTCGGTGAGGAGAGCGACGGCGATCCCGGGCATGACTCGATTCTCAGTATTCATTGTCATGCTACGAACTTCCAACGTCCGAGCCAAATGACCTTCGTAATCGAAGCGGACCTCAGACGGAGCGGCAGGTCGCCAGCGGGTTTTCAATTCGGGTAAAGAACCCGCTAGACTGCTGGTTTACCCAATTGTAAGGCAAAGGCCGGCGCTTGAAAAGACTAAGAGATAGGCCGGAAAACGCCCAGAAAGTCAGGCCTCAGCGCGGCAGGGGGCCGGAAGTCGCTCCCACGGCGCCCGAGGACGAAACTCGCACAAAGTGAGCGTTAGGCTCGTTCGAGGGCAAGTACTCGTAGGAATCGAGTTGCACTGCGATCCCGTTTCGCTGACCCACGCGCGAATGGACATCTTGGGCAGAGGAAGCGCGCAACACCCGTCCACGACACCGAACGGGCATGTTGTCTCCCAAAGTAATTTCCGAGGGCATGGTAAAAGTCAATTCCACGACCGCGCCTTCCGGGAGAGTCGCCTCGGCGTAAAAGAAAACTCCACGGCCAGTCAAGTCCTGAGTAAATCCGGGCACCGTCCGTCCATCGAAGTGAACCGCCAACGGCAGGTGCATTTCGAAACGCTGCGCGCCTCGTCGTTCAAGATGGCGTTCCAGCTGATGTTCAGGACCATCAGGATCGGTGCTCATCGTCCATCCTTCCCGGATCCAGTTCGCGGATCAGCCACCAGTGCACGGTGCACCTCAACTCTATCGCGGATCGGATCGGGAGGGAAGTTCCAATTGAATAACAGGTCAGTTTTCCCAGATGCAAACCGCAAAACCTTGCACCACCAGGAAGACGAAGTATCACGAACGCCTGGTCGCAGAATTTCCTTCGTCTACCTTCGTGCCCTTGGTGGTTAACGCTTTCGCAATTGACCCACAACCGTTTGCCGTCATCCCTTGCCGTCATCCCAAAGATGTGAAAAAGTTCTAAGAAGGTGACTCGTTCGCGAAAATCGGCTGCGGCTGACAAAAGAGGCGCAAAAACCGCCACCCCGCCGAAATGGGCCACAACCCTGCGCGCCCTGCGCCACCGCAACTTTCAGCTCTTCTTCAGCGGACAACTCATCTCCCTGACCGGCACCTGGATGCAGAGCGTAGCCCAGGCCTGGCTCGTCTACAGCATGACGAAATCCGCCCTGCTGCTCGGCAGCGTCGGCTTTGCCAGTCAGATCCCCGTCTTCCTGTTTGCCCCCTTCGGAGGCATCACCGCCGACCGCGTCAATCGCCAGCGCCTGGTGATCGCCACCCAGACCTGCTCCATGATCCTCGCCGGAATTCTGGCCTGGCTCACGCTAAGCGGCCGCGTCCACGTCTGGCACATCTTTCTGTTGGCGGGCCTCCTGGGAGTGGTAAACGCCTTCGACATCCCCGGACGGCAAGCCTTCCTTATCGACATGGTAGGCAAAGAAGACCTGATGAACGCCATCGCGCTGAACTCTTCGATGTTCAATGGCGCGCGCGTAGTCGGCCCAGCCGTAGCCGGAATTCTGGTAGCAAGAATCGGCGAAGGCTGGTGCTTTGCCGCCAATTCCTTGAGCTACATCGCCGTACTCATCGGCTTGCTGCTAATGAAGGTGCGCAGCGTCCCGCGCATCAGCAACCGTTCCCCAATAGAAGACATCATCGAAGGATTCCGCTGGGTGAACCGAACCAAGATCATCCGCTCGCTGCTCTTCTTGATCGGCCTAGTGAGCCTTGTCGGAATGCCCTACACCGTGCTGATGCCGGTTTTCGCCGACAAAATTCTGCACGGCGGCGCGCGCGGCCTCGGCATCCTGATGGGCGCGACCGGCGTAGGCGCTCTCTTTGGAGCCTTGACCCTGGCCGCCAAGACCGGCATAAAAGGCCTGGGCCGTTGGGTGACCATCACCTGCGCAACCCTGGGGATCAGCCTGTTTCTTTTTGCCTTCTCGACATCATTCTGGCTATCAGCCGCGCTCCTGTTGCCCTGCGGTTACTCGATGATGTTGCAGATGGCCTGCTCGAACACGCTGATCCAGACCATAGTCCCCGACCACCTGCGCGGCCGGGTCATGTCCCTGTACTCGATGATGTTCATGGGCATGGCTCCCTTCGGAGCCTTCTTCGGCGGAGCCCTGGCAAACCGTATCGGCGCACCGATGACCGTAGCCGTCGGAGGAATAGCCTGCGTCCTCGGCGCAATCTGGTTCGGACGCGCCCTGCCCGAACTGCGCATCGAAGCCCGCCGTCTAATCGTCGCTCAAGGCTTAGCCGGAGGCGAGCCCGTTCAGGAACTCAACGCGCAGCCCGTGGAAGAGTAGACGGAGAGCGCGCCTTCACAGAAATGTCATCCTGAGCGGAGTAGCCGCTTCGCAAAGCGAAGCAGCTACGTAGTCGAAGGACCCCTACACCTCCGACACTGCCAGCGAAGTAGCAAGCCCGGAAGATTGAAAAGGATTGTCATCCCGAACGAAGTGAGGGATCTGCAGTTTGCCGGCGAGGAGAACCATGCGTCGTCTAGTACGCTGCGGAACAACTCTGGTCGACTCGATTTTGGGTGGCGCAGCGCTTCAGCGCTGCGGAAAGACCTACCCTCCTCCACGGACGGGAAGGGCACAGCTTCAAGAGCCTGCCCTGAGCGGAGCCGAAGGGTGCCACCCAGAGCCAATAAAGAAGCGGGCTTCAGCCCCTGCGGGCCACGGCAGATACCCCGGAAGCCACTTGAAAAGGATTGTCATCCCGAACGAAGTGAGGGATCTGCAGTTCGCCGTCGAGGAGAACCATGCGTCGTCTGGTACGCTGCGGATCAACTCCATCTCGCACTCGATTTTGGGTGGCGCAGCGCTTCACCGCGAAAAGACCTACCCTTCTCTCCACGAACGGGAAGGTACGCCTCTCTGGGCAACTTAATGTCGCCAAATTGGCAGAGGGTTTGCACACAGACTTCGGGTAAGATACGGAGCATCTCCAAAATGAAAACGTTGACAACGCTTGAGCTGTGTGCGGGAGCCGGTGGTCAGGCTCTTGGTCTTGAACAGGCTGGCATTGAGCATGTGGCGCTCGTCGAATGGGATCGTCACGCCTGCAATACGCTGCGCGTCAACAGACCAGAATGGAACGTAATCCAGGGAGACATCCGGGAATTCGACGCTTCCCCCTATCGTGGAGTGGATATCGTTTCCGGCGGGCTACCTTGTCCCCCGTTTTCTGTGGCGGGCAAGCAGTTGGGCGACAAGGACGAAAGAAACCTATTCCCTGCCGCCAAGGTTTCTTAACTCCTGCCGTCCTAGTTGGGATCAAATTTTCCCAGAAGAGACTTGATCTCGGTTTCCGCAAAAGCCTGGCAATCGGTGTAGAGCTTCGTCAACAAAGCTGGCTGAGTCTCCATAAGGGACGGGAGAACCTGCTGAAATTCTGAAAATGCGCTCCGAAAGGAACGAACTCTTTCTAGGTTCTCGCTCAATCGGAGTCTTCGTTCTGTTTGATCAGACCAGATACCTGCCCAATACCGACACGTCAGGCAGGGTGCAGCGCAACGCGTACCGTCGTGAGATAGGAAAGATTCCCAGCCGGACCCAGCGAGCGAAAGAATTTTCAACGAATCGTCCCGACGTTTTTCACTGTTGCATCTTCTGCATGCCACCAGCACGTTGCCCGGTACGTGGAGACCTGTGCGATAACGATTCATGCCATCGAGGTGTTCAATTACAGAGTCGGGAATCGTCAGGTCACAGGAGCAATATGGACACTGGTTATTAAACCGTTCGCGAACAAGCCTCTCATATTCTTCGCCGTCGACTTTAACCGCCCAGTTTTGGCTGATCCTGCGACTCATTTCATGAAGACACATACTCACCAACTTATTCGCCACGTCCGACTTAGCCCGCCGCGTGGCCGTGCGCAGCTTAGAGATGGAGTCTTTCACCTGTCCTCTCCAAGAAGCCAATTGACTTCCACGTCCAACACTTCAGCGAGGGCTTTAAGTTCGTAGTCAAGAACGTGGCGAAGATCGTTTTCGATTTTGGCGATGGCGGCCCGGTCGAGCTGAATTCCGCGTCGAGCAAGCCTGCCGGAAAGCGCATCCTGCGTAAGTGCTGGCTTGCAACCTTGGCGCGCCTCAGCCACGCGCCTGCCAACAATGTTTTTCCGCGCAGGCTTTCTTTTCACACGAAGAGAGTATCTTCCGTACAAGCCGGAGGTGTTCTACACTAGAACATCAGAAGAGAACTTCTGGCACCGCAATTGGCCCAGGAATCTTCATCCTCTAGGAGTCGACACCACATGAGCACACCAAAACTCACGGGAAGCGATTGGAATGAGATCTTCAACGCGTTGGAATCGAAGGCAGTATCGGTCGAACGAGGTGCTTACGACTTCTTCCCCGGAGAGTCGGCTTCCCCGAATTCAGAAACCTTGGCATGGGCAAACCACTTGCGCCTAATAATGGAAAAAATCGCTGATCGCTGATTTTTCATCACAAACATCTGTGATCCCTTTCACAGACACATATCCGCCCGTCAGCGACAATGGGATCGACCTGTGTCAGGGCCGAGGTGTGTCCGTCAACAAGACGGCCCCGAAGCTGCCCAGCCCCATTTTGGCTAGTGCTCTTTGATAATTTGAGACGTTTTTAGCGGGCGTGAGCGGACCAGGAACCCGCTTCCGAATGCCGAACGAAAAGCGAACGGAATCCCGTAAGTCCTTATTCATGTAGTTGATAGAGCTAAGTACTTTAATTTGAATAGTTTAGCGCGAATTCGGGGGGGGGGGGGGGTTAAAAAACAAACACCCTTAAC
>Ga0210407_10004420_pt1 | contig 11081 bp, 8 predicted proteins | sample IncBWC27MmetaG_FD_150860 | JGI IMG/M metagenome (GOLD analysis project Ga0210407, IMG submission 150860) | Forest soil microbial communities from Barre Woods Harvard Forest LTER site, Petersham, Massachusetts, United States - Inc-BW-C-27-M | ecosystem: Environmental > Terrestrial > Soil >... | reverse complement strand
AGCGCAGCCGCTCAGGGTCATCAACCGCGCGCTCAGGCGGATCTGGTACAGGTCATATAGATTCAGGTATCCATCGCCTAGGCGGATCCCTGAAAACATGGGGTTGTCCTGGCGATATCTTCCGTGCGTGGCGATATGTATGACTCCGCCGGACGCTCCTCGCTGCCGGAGTACGTCCGCGGTGGCTTGCTCGCCGAGGAAAAGTTCAGGATGCGGAAGGAGTGTCGCCACTGATTGTACCTCCGCCAAAATCTGTGGGGCACGTTCATCGGGGATTCCCAAGACCAGTGAGTTTGGGGCATCACAGGTTGCCTTGTTTTGACAAAGCGCAAACACAGTGGCGCTTGGCGCATAGGAGATAGTGTGAACATCGCAAAGGTACTGGCCATCATTTCGAAGCGCATGAAAAGGGAGATAGTGCAGCGCGCCGTGAGGCACGATGACCAGGTGCTTTGCACTGAGGGAAGGGTTCAAAGGCGCGAAGAGCTCGGAATAGAGCGCCTCCAAATGACCTAACGTGGCTCGAAACAAAGGCCGCTCGAAACGCTGCACGTAAGTTGTTCCCATGCGAAACTTGGAAAGCTGAAACCTGAGCAAATGCAGCAGATGGACAACGCGAGAAAGGACGCTGACCGGAGTGATTTCGATACTGTCCCGCGTCACGACCGCCGCCACCACCCGGTCGCCGGCCGAATAGTATTCGATTAACGCGGTTTCTGCAGGAAGAGCCGCCTGCAGTTTTTCCAAAGAAAAATCCACAGGAGCCTCCAGCGTGGCGTTTTGGTGTTCATGCGCCGGAAGTTCACGAAGGGTTCGCAACAGTTCGCTTTCCCTCGATAGTGCCTTTTCCTGGAGACCTTCAATCCTTTTGTAAGAACTCTCCTCGGGACGAAGCTGCTCCAACTCGATGCGGTGGTAGTACCAGTTCAGTTCTTCCCGCAGGTCCCGAATACGCCGCACCAGCTCGCTCTGGCCCTCTTCGCCCAGAGGGAGGCTCTGGCCGCTCTGAAATATGAGTTCCGTCATGCTTCGGGATTTCGCGGCTTCGATGCATGCGAACGCTTCGGTGGCGGATGCCTTATCCTGTTTCCCACTCAAGTGGAGATCCACAAGCGCCTCGTAAACCTGCAGGCGATTCTTCACGAAAGAGATCTTCAGTTCTTCGGAATGCAACCGGCTGCGGAGTGCTTCGAGAGACTTGCGCGCCGCCTGATAGGCCACGAGGGCGGCGGGGCGGTCGCCGCGACTCTGCGCAAGCTGGCCGCGCAGAAAATGAGCCTGATAAGCAAGCACAGGGGTCTGCGCGCGCTCGATCTTTGCCCCCGCCGCATTCGTTTCCGTCTCGGCCAGCGCCGATTCTCCGACTTGGAAAGCGATGCGAGCGAGCAGAAGATGCGCGAGGGCCGCCTTGCCGTGGAGCATCGTCTGATCGAAAAACTCGGCAGCCCCCGCACAGAGTCTTCGAGCCTCGAAGTAGCGTCCTTCGTGGAAGAGAAGGAGTCCCTGATACAAGTCAAGGAGCCACGGCCAAACGAGATTTTTTTCTCGCGCGAACATCTCGCGGGCCTTCGTGAAACGCTGCAGGGCCTCCACCGTTTTTCCCTGTTGTCCATAGGCGATGGCTTCGTTCGTGAGTGTTTTCGCCGCCTCATACCCCATGCCAAGTTTTTCGAAACCGAGAAAACCTTGCCGGGCCATTTCGCGGGCCTCTTCGCTTAGGTTTAGCTCGAGGTAAATATCGGAAAGATCGAGATTACAGAGCGCGTAGCGGTACGCATCGCCCGTGGCCTCGCAAGCGCGTCGCGCGGCATAGAGCATCTCGATGGCCCGGCTATATTCGCCCCGGAAATAATGGAGGTAAGCGATGTTATAGTCGGCCTGCGCAACCAGAAGTGGCATTCCGTTTTGCTTGCAAAGTTCGCGAGCCTTCTGGTAGCAATCCAGTGCCCTGGCGAAATCGTTCAGATTGATCAGGCACATCGCCATGTTGCTCATGATAGCGGCCATCCCTTCCACGTCCCGATGCGCCATCAGGCCGCGATGGGCCCTCTCGTAACATTCGATTGCTTCCTCAAAGCGATCTTGCCGGTGAAAAATGTTGCCGACATTGATGTCCAGCCGGGCAATTCGCCACGGGTCGTTCAATCGCGTGAAAATTTCTCTTGCGCGCTCCGCTAATGCCAAAGCACGATCGTATTCGCCCAGGAGAATGAGCGGTTGGATGGAGCTACTCAGTGTGCGCGCTACCTCTTGCGATTTACCGAGTGATTCAAATAACTTGAGAGCTTGTTCGTGGTGCTCGACGGCCGCGCGATTATCTCCGCACGCGTAAAGCGCGTTCGCCTTTGCCCGCATTCCAAGCGCCAAATCTCCCTTTCGGCGGAGTCTGCGCGCAATCAAGAGAGTTGCGTCGGCAAGATGCAGGGCTTCCCGCGTGTTCACCCGGATTTGTTCGAGAACTAATTCGGCGAGTCGCGTAACAACTTCCGTGCGGATGAGGCCGGGGTGACGCGATAGAAACCTCTTGCGCTCTGGCTCATTTTCGAGCAGCGCCAATTTGGAGAGGAGTTGTTCCCGAACGCGCTTCTTGCCTGCCGCGGGCATTACCGGAATCCCAAGTCGTCCAGATGCCGTCGTAGCCGCTCGATACACTTCTGTCGTGTAAATCCGATAGAACCCACGGCAAGATCCAATTCCGCCGCGACTTCAGCGTAAGGGCGTGGCGGTATCTCAAAGAAGAGAAGCTCGACAAGGCGGCGGCACTGCGGGCTGAGGGCTGCCATGGCCTCGCGAAGCATCTGCTCTTCCTGGGTTTGTTGAACCAGACTTTCCGCGATGGCGGGCGTTTCCGGCTCAGGCAGCTCCGGCTCGGCGTCCCGGCTGACGAAGCGCTGTTGTTGCCGCTTCCAGCGAAAACACTGGTGATGAGCGACCTGCATCAGCCATTTTGGAAGCGCGCGAGGTTCCCTCAGTTTCGGCAGGCGTAAGAGCAGTTCTGCGCAGGTCGCCTGAAATACATCAGCTGCCTCGTGTTGCGGCAGTCCGTATTTGACGGGGATCGAATAAATGAGTGCCTTGTACTTCTCAATCAGTAAGGACCAGGCTTCTTCGTTTCCAGACACGCACTCCGCGACCAGCCGGGTGTCACTGCGGGCTCCGCGTACGTTCTTCTTCGCCTTGATGCTCACGGGAGTCATCGGGGGTTATTCTCGGGCCCATTTCGGAAAAAGAGTTGTTCGACGTTCCATAGGACATAAGGCTCGAGAACGGTTGGATGGAAATTGCCAATCAAGTTCTTTGCGCCAACTAGAATGTCGGGGCTCGCCAAAAAGATCATCGGCTCTTCCTCGGCGAGAATCTCCTGAACACGGTCGTAAAGCTTCTTACGTTGTTCGTAACTGGACGCCGCAAGCTGCTGCTCCATTAGGCTGTCGATTTCGGCCTCCCATGGCGTAGCGGCGTGCGCCTGCGAAGGATTCCAGAGATGTGTCCCTCCGCTCGACAGCCAGACATTCGTGTCAGCTGTGGGGTCCGCATCGAAGCTCACCAGTCCCAGCAAACACGCGTCATACTCCTTCGTTTGCAATACACGGTCGAGCAAGGACCGGAATTCCATCGGTACAACCTGGACGTGCATTCCGAGTTGTTTCAAATCCTCCTGAATTAGGGTCGCCATTTTCGCGCGGTCTGCATTCGAGGAACTCGTTATAAGGGAAAAGTCAACCGCATTTCCATCAGGATCGATCAGTGCCGAATCTCTGCCCGGTCTGCTAGACCAGGAGAACCCGGCCTCTTTCAGGAGAGAGCGCGCTCTATCAACTGAGCGGGCAGGATGTGCGATCGAGGTGTTTACCCACCGGCGGTTTCCCGGTGTCACCGGTCCCCAAAGGGGCGCCCCACGCCCTTGATACACGAGTCGCACGATTGCTTCACGATCCACAGCGGCGGAAACTGCCCGGCGAAACTTCACATTTCGGAACCATTTTTGCTTGCGGAGCATCTCCGAAGACATTTTTTCGGTGGGGTCGTTCAAATTGAAGAAAAGAAAGTTGTATTCGAGTCCCGGCCCGGCATCCACCACCGTATAGCCCCGCTGCTGACGCGATAACACGGCATAGTTCTCTGCGCTCAGCCGACTGATGACATCCGTCTCGCCGGATTGAAACCGCAGGACCTGTGCGTCGGCGCTTGGTACAAACAGAAAAACGATCTCGTCCAGATAGGGCAGGCGATTCCCTTGTGGATCCATTTTCCAATAATAGGGATTGCGCTCCAAGATCAACCGCTGCCCCGCGACGTATTCCTTCAATCGAAATGGACCGAGTCCCGCCCAAGCGCTTGCGGCCGTTGCCAGCGCACCCGCCTGGTCGAACTTTCCTTCCTGATAGAGTTTTTCAAGGCTTTGCCGCGGCAGGATGTAGAATCCGTCAAATAGTCTGTCTCCCGCGCCGTAAGGCTTCGCAAGCTGAAAGACCAGCGTATGCGCGTCCAGTTTTCGAACAGAGATGGGCTTGCCGCCAACAATCAGGAAATCGCGCTGTGTGGCGTGGACCTTTTCGTCGAGACAGACTCGGAAAGTGAAGAGGACGTCATCGGCATCCATTGGATGACCGTCTGAAAATTTGATGCCGGTTCGCAGCGTAAGCGTGTATTGGAGCCCGTCGGCCGACACTTTCCAGGACTTTGCCAGCGCCGGCTCCGTCAGTTGGGTGGCACGATTGATGTGCACCAAGTCGGCTTGCATGGCTCCAATCACTTCTCGCGATGGTGCGTCGGTGGAGGTCACGGGATTCAGAGTCTTGGGCTCCGCCCGCAACGATACTACCAGTCGTCCGCCCGGCCGTCCGATTTCCCCCGGAAGTAAGAGCAATTCTTCGTTTGCGCTTTGCTGCCGGGGAGAGGCGGCAGCCGGGCAAACGAAGAATGTCACCAGAGGCAGTGCAAGAGGCAGGACCAGGCTTAAGAGCATGCGGCAGTAAAGAAATTTCCCTCTTTTGTTTCTCACGGCAAGCTCCCGAGATCACTCCTTTCTATCTTGTACGCATCTCCTCGCTCCTGCAACGCACTCGCTAAACCAAGGTAGCCGAGGAAGAACGGCACCATTATTAGGGCAGGTAAGTACATCCACCAATAAGAGGCCAAAACACTGTATTGTTGCAGGTTTGAGAGAAGGTTTCCCAGGCTCGGCACCGGCTCGGGGACGCCAAGACCAAGAAACGAGAGCGTCATTTCTGCCAAGACATATTGCGGCACCAAAATCGCAGCTTGTGTGAGCAGCACGCTCGATGTTTGCGGAAGGATGTGCCGCCGGAGCAAGTATCCGTCCGTTGCCCCGAACCCCCGGGCGGCGCGAACGAAGTCGCGCTCCTTTGCGCTCAGCACTACCCCGCGAACCAACCTTGCTGGACGCCCCCAGCCCACCGTGCCAATGACTCCGACAATCAGAAAAAACGCCTCCAGCGGGTTAACCGCGAGCGGCAGGAAGGCGCGAAGTGCAAAGAGCAAGTACAACCAGGGTAGTGCAAGAAAGAGTTCCGTGATGCGCATGAGCACGTCATCTCTCCAACCTCCGTAGTAGCCGGCCACTCCACCAATGCACAACCCGATGAACAATGTGAGCCCCGCGCCCATAAGGCCGGCAAGCAGCGACACCTGCGCGCCGTAGAGAAGCCGCGAAAACTGGTCACGGCCATAGCCGTCGGTACCCAGCAGGTAGCCCCGAATGTTTTCGATTCCGAAAAGATGCAATCGGAAGGGCAAAAATCCAAACAAGCGATAACGGTCGCCGCTGACGAAAAACCGCAGTCGTTCCTTCCGAGCTAAGTCTTCCTCATACTGGTCGAACGTGCCCTCTCGCAATCTCAGTGGATACACAAAGGGTCGCGCGTGGAGATGTCCTTGCGCGTCCACCAAATGAACTCGCATCGGAGGCAGATAGGGACTCTTACGGTCCTGCGACGTTGGATCGTAGAGGGCGAAGAAACCCGCGCATGCGACGACCCCATGCAGCACGCCTAGAACGACGAGCCATCTCGCGAGACTTCGTCGCAGTTTCATTGTCCCCTGGTCTCCGTTCGAATCCGCGGGTCTGCCCAATAGAGCAGTGTATCCGCTAGAAAATTTCCTCCCACGAGAAAGAGCGTCGAAAAAAGAACTCCACCAATGACCACGTATAGATCGCGCGCCAGGATGGCCTCGACTAGAAGCGGTCCGATTCCCGGCCAGCTCATCACGACTTCGATCACGAGCGATCCGCTCAACAGCGCGCCTATGCTGAATCCAAAGAGGGAAATGAGGGGATTTGCCGCTGCGGGAAGGGCATACCGATACAATAATCTGTATTGTGGGATACCGTGGCCCTTCGCGGCGAGTAGAAAAGGAGCGTCAAGCACATCGGCCATGGCTGCACGCACGTGCCGAACGAGCAGTGGCAAGGCCGAAAGCACCAGCGCTGCGACCGGCAACGTCATGTGCAGCAGTAGGTCGCGTAGTTTGTGAACCTGTGAAAATGTTTCGAAATCGACGGAGGTCATGCCTCCGGCCGGAAACCAGCTGGTCATTACGGCAAGCATCAGCAGACCTAACGCAAGCCCGAGATCGGGAATTGCCATAAGGGCCGCGGTTCCCCACGACAACATACGGTCCGGCAAGTGCCCCAGGCGGTCCGCGCTCCATACGCCGAGAGGTAGTGCGATTCCCCACGCAAGCAGCGTAGCCGTAACCGCCAGTAACAATGTGTTCCGAGCGCGTACCAACAGCAGTGGCGCAACGGGGCTGTTATACGCGAACGAAAAACCCATTTCACCATGGAGGACAGAATTGACCCACGCCGCATAACGGAGGGGCAATGACCTGTCGACCTGGTATTGGGCACGCAATGCCGCCACTGTTTCCGGCGCAATCTGCGGGTTCAGACGCATCTCGTCGAAGTAATTTCCAGGGGCCAACGTGGTAAAGAGAAACGCGAGAACGGATGCGCCGATCAGCAGAAAGAAAGCGTGCGCAAATCGGCGCAAGAGATAACGCATCATTGCTCCAGCCCCGGCGGCGTCCCGCGAGGGAGTCCGGGCACGGCGGCGAGCAGGCGGCGCGTCGTTTCATGCCGCGGCAGGTTTAAGATCTTATCCGTCGGGCCCTGCTCTGCGATCTGACCGCGATTCATGACGGCGATCTCGTCGGCGAGGTGGGCTGCCATTCCGAGATCGTGCGTAATGAACAGATACGTCATTCCCAAAGAGCTTTGCAGCTCCATCAATAGATTAGCGATCTGGGCCTGCACCGAACAATCCAGAGCCGAGAGCGCCTCATCCAGAATCAGCACTTCTGGCTCGAGCGCCAGCGCCCGCGCGATAGCCAGCCTCTGGCGTTGCCCCCCGCTCAGCTCACTGGGCGACCTTTCTTCCAACTCGCAGGAAAGACCGACTCTTTCGAGAAGCATATGGGACCGCCGCGTTATTTCGTCGCGGTTCGTCCTTCCCTGCAGAATCATTGGCTCGCTGAGTATTTCCGACACGCTCCATCTCGGGTTCAAGGAGTTCGCGGGATCCTGAAAAATCAACTGGATTCTTGGTCGGACTTGGCGCAAATCCTCCCCGGTAAGCTTGGCGATGTCTATGTCTCCAAACCAGATGCTCCCCGACGTGGGGCGTTCCAGACAGGCAAGACAAAACGCCAAGGTGCTTTTTCCCGAACCCGATTCGCCCACGATCGCGAGAGTGGTCCCCTGAACAATTGCAAACGACACACCATCGAGGGCCACCAGATTTTCGGGCGAGCCGGGGGGGGGCTTCCTCGGGTAGCGCTTCACGAGATTTTCGGCTCTCAACAGTGCCTGCATATTCAAATCGCTTACGAGCGCTTTGACTGACCCTCAAACAAGAAGCAGGAAACCGCATGAGCCTCAGCCAATTCCATGAGTTGCGGCTCGTGTTTTCGGCACTTTTGCATTCTTTCCGGGCATCTGGGTTCGAATGGGCAACCCGTCAACGGCAATGACGCAGACATGGAATCGCCAGGAATCGCGGCCAGTTTTTTCTTACGATTGCTTACGTTCTCCTCGAAAATTGCCGGAATTGACCCGAAGAGAGCCTTTGTGTAGGGATGCCGGGGCGAGGCAATCACCGTGGCCGCCGGACCCAATTCGACGATGCTGCCACAGTAAAGAACGAGAACGCGGTCGGCAAGTCCAGCGAGCAAGGCTGGATTGTGGGTGATGAGAATTATCGCGAGGCCACGTTTTTCTCGGAGCGTTCGAAACACTTCGATGATTTCCATCTGTGCCGTGGGGTCGAGTGACGCTGTCGGTTCATCCGCTATGACCAGCGACGGACCGCAAGCAATCGCTTGCGCGATCAGAACGCGTTGCCTTTGTCCTCCGCTTAATTCGTGCGGATACGATTCGGAAATCCTTTCGACCTCTTCAGGAAATACCGTTGAGAGAACTTGCCGCGTCCTTTCGCGCATGGCGTTCTTCCCCCACGGCTCGTGCGCGGCCAAAACCTGGCGAACTTGCTCGCCTGCGCGCATCGTTGGATGAAGCGCGACGGATGGTTCCTGGAAAATCAGCGAAATGCGTTTGCCGCGGATTCCCTGTAGCTCTTTCGGACTCGCCTGCAGTATATCCTTGCCTTCAAAGCGGATGGCGCCTTTCGTGATCTTCCCATTCCAAGGGAGAAGCCGCGGGAGCGCTGAGGCTAGCGCGCTCTTGCCGGAGCCGGATTCGCCTAGGACACCCAGTATCTCGCCGGGCTTGAGGTCAAAACTCACACCCCTGAGTGCCTCCATTGAGGCGCCTGCGCGCGATTTATAGGACACGTGAAGGTCTCTGACTTCAAGAATGGAGGTCATGCGCCTAGCCAGTGCGGCCTTGCTCACCTCTAATTCATGTTGCGGCAGGATTCCGACACGGACAAGGCAAACGTTTTGGTACACGCATCAAAGGTAATTCCCCTGGCGAATCAGGATGTGAGTACCAAATTTCGAACTCGGGATTCAGGCGTTTGGACCGTACATTGGCAGTTCAAGTGCCAGGCAGCGCCAGCTGGGTCGCGCGCCAACTCAGGTCTTTACCTGAAGCCTATTACGGGGGTTTACTTGAGTGTTATGTCAGAACGTGCCGCTCTCCGAGAGCACGATTTGTTCATGGCGCATATCAACAGGCATCGAGGCAGTGTTCCGTCCCCCATCCGGGGCGAAACATTCCAAGACGCAGTTAATGCATGGAAGAAAGATGTGGCGCCCCAGCTGTCACCGGCAACGGTGAGGCAGCGGGAAAGTTGCCTCCGAATCCATATTTTGCCTGCCTTCGCAAAATCAGCTACGCACGCTTTGGACGTTCGAGCCTTGCAGCAATTCGCTACCAGTCTGCAAATCAACTTGTCTCCGAAGACCATCGTCAATGTCTTGGAGACAGTCTTTGCAGTATTGCGTTATGCGAAGAAGTCCGGGATGAGAATCAGTGAAGTTTCATTTTCGGATTTAACGCTGCGGGCAGCCGAGACGCCCGAACGTCCTTACTTTACGAGTGCGCAGGTTAGCCAGATTGTCCGGGCTGCAAGAGAGCCTTACAGAACGATGTTTGCTCTTGCTTCGTTGATGGGGGCAAGAGCGGGCGAACTATTGGCCTTGACAGTGCCTGATTTGGATTTCGAGCGAAAGACGATTCGAGTGAACAAATCGGCGGATGACCGAACCAGGGTTATTCGTCAACCAAAAACAAAAAAGTCCGTGGCTATGCTCCCGATGCCATCGAGTCTGGAAGCCTTGCTGCGGAATTTCCTTAGGCATCATTGGAAAGAGAATCCGGGCAAATTGCTCTTCCCTGCCCCGCGCAAGGAAGGCTTCGCCTATTCGAGAAACAACGTAGTGCGGTCAGGACTGAAGCCAATTCTCCGCAAGCTAAGAATCCCTGCCGAAAACGTAGGTCTACACGCTTTTCGACATGGCCTGGCCACGGAGTTAGCCGAGAGCGAACCTATCACCGTTTTGCAGGCCCAGATGCGGCATGCAGATGTGAGAACGACGCTTAAAGTCTACGCACACGTCATCCCGCAGTCGCAGCGTGAGTCGATGGAGCGCATTGCTAACCGTTCAATTGGAACAAAACTCGCGAATGGAACACGCGCAATCGCTTAACATGTTGATATGAAAGAAGTTTGGTAGGGGCGGTGGGGATCGAAAGTACCGCTTTGTTGGAAACAAAGGAGTTTTGCGGCGCACCTTGGCCTTCTAAGTTATTGAAAGGAAAGAGAGGGAATCTTTAGTGCCCCCTTATTGCCCCTAGAAAATAAGCGCTGAAATCTCATCCAGCGTTGTGTTGTTCTTCCTGGCGTTCCCGTACCTTTTCGAGCGACCGACGGATCGTGCAGGATCGCGTGATCCGCTATGCTAACGGAGAAACCTTGATTGCCACATGTACGGATAGCGCGTTTTTCACCCAAGTGGATTACTTCCCGATCGCCCGTAATCCGTCCAGAGTCGATGCCAAGCACGAAGATCACTCCCTACAAGCCGACTTCCCGGTACCGATCCGGGGCCCATCCGGATTACTTCCGGTTTGCCGACCATCCGGGACTTATCGCGTGGCGACCCAAATCGAAATGCCGAGTACGGCCACTTCCTCGGAGTGCGCGTATTTCGGGACCTTACTAGCTTTCGGTTCGGCGCTGAAGAGTCTGTACTTTGCGGCGATCATACTGCGCGCAAGTACTCGTGGACAAGCTGGATCGCGGTGGCGCCCTCTCCCACTGCAGATGCGACGCGCTTGACAGAGCGGCAGCGCGCGTCGCCGACAGCGAACACTCCCGGCATGCTCGTCTCCAAGAAAAAAGGTTCGCGCTCCAGCCTCCACCCGCTGGGCGGATGGCCCGAGCGGAGCAAGTCGCGGCCGGTCAAGATATATCCCTTGGCATCCATCTCGATGGTGCCCGCGAGCCACTGAGTATGGGGCGTGCCCCCGACGAGAACGAACAGACCGGCGGCGCGCAATTTCTCGCGCTTACCGTCGACGCGTTCCACAGTGACTGCCTCGAGGCGTCTGTCACCATGGCCGTCCACCACCCAAGTCTCGAGCCGCACGTCGA
>Ga0210407_10004418_pt1 | contig 11086 bp, 13 predicted proteins | sample IncBWC27MmetaG_FD_150860 | JGI IMG/M metagenome (GOLD analysis project Ga0210407, IMG submission 150860) | Forest soil microbial communities from Barre Woods Harvard Forest LTER site, Petersham, Massachusetts, United States - Inc-BW-C-27-M | ecosystem: Environmental > Terrestrial > Soil >... | reverse complement strand
GCGCGCTCGTAGCTGTAGTGATTCAAATCCTGGACCATGCGCGCGCCCACCAGCAGGGAATCGGTCACCGTCCACGGGCGCGGCGTGTACTCTAGCAGGCGGAATTCCAGCGAAAGTCGATCGCGATGCGATTCAATAAACGCATTCACTCCCCGAGCGTAGGCATCAAAATAAGCCCGGTCGCGCGCGGAGATATTTTTCTCCGCCGCTTCAGCCGCCTGCCGCAGCCCGAGAATTCGCTGCTCGCGGTCCATCTTCACGGTGTCCTCACCGATGACTTCCGAAAGTTCTCCGGCAGCGGCGCGCCGCATCATGTCCATCTGCCAGAGCCGGTCCTGCGCGGTGACGTATCCCTGAGCAAAAAATAAGTCTTCGAGTGTAGCCGCCTCAATCGTCGGGACGCCACGCTCGTCGCGCACAACGCGCACCTTGGACGAAATTCCAGGCACCGCGATGCTGCCATCCAGTTGTGGCAGAGGTGAACGCGCGATCGAGTAGAGCCACCAGACGGCGGCGATGAGCGCTATCAGCAGCACACAAACGGCGTAGTACAGGATGCGCAGCGCAGGATTGCGCTGGCGAATTTGTGGCAGGGGAGGAGCGACCGACATATCCACGATTGTAGGGACGCTCTCTGCTGCTGACAACAGCAGGCGGCGGTTGCATCACCCCCGCTGAGGTTGTGTCACCCCCGCTGGGGGTTACGTTCCCACCGCCTGGTAGAGACGGGGCTTGCCCCGTCTCCGGCAGCGCCCGAATTTAGGGGGGAAGAATTGAGGGTTCGTATCAGGGCATCGCTTTAGCGATGCCGAAAGCTTCGAAATCAAGCGCCCCTTCAGGGGCTGGACATTAACGGTCGACTTCGCCGGAGCCGCCGAGCGGTTTAGAATTCTGGTGTTGCGTCCGGCGGAACTGTTAAAGAAGGTGAGACTGAGATCATGAGCAAATCTACTTATCCATTGAAGCTTCCGCTCTCCATCAAGAAGGCTGCCCAGCGGCTGGCGAAAGAAGATGGCGTGTCTTTGAACCAGTGGATCGCGGTAGCGGTCGCCGAGAAGGTTGGAGTGGTGGAAACCGCGGCCGACTTCTTCAAGAAGCGAGCAGGCAAGGCCACTGGCGCAGGACTGATGAGGTTTCTGCGTACCGCGCCCAAGGCCGCGCCTGAGGCGGAGGACACGCTCTGACGGCCGCAGTACAGAATCCCCGCCCAAGCGGAGCTTAACTGGGGCACCGTTCCGAATTCGTGTGACCGGCACTACTGTTTCGACCAATCCTTCTTTTCATATTCGTGGGTTTGTGTGTGAATTGTAATCTGGCCCTCTTTCACGACTTCCCAGAGAGTGCTGTGCATGATGTATTTTTCTCCATCCGCAGTTCGCAAGTATAGTTCAAGAGGGACTCTGGCCTCGCCGTTCTGCCCCACAGTACGGAGGATGTACGGATTCATCAGGTTTGCCAGCAGGTAATAGTTGTCGTTAGGAACGATGACCATTGGTGACGCGTTCATAGAGACAGGATGGTCGCCATATTTGTCACCATGGAAATAGATATTGGTTCTGCCGCGATTCCAGATTTGAAGACTCTCTCCTGCGTAAATAATGTCAACTGACGGTTTGTAGTTCAGTGCCAATTGGCTCCTGCCGGTTGCATTTTGCTCTGCCAGTTGTTGGTACAATTCACTAATGACAGTTCCGTACTGCCTGTTCAGGACATCAGTGACCTTGGCAGAAGTCTCGGAAGCAACTTTGGGAACGACCTTTTCGCTGACCGTCTGAGCAGTCCTTTCAATGGCCTTTTCTTGGTCGTTAGCGGCATTCTTTACGAACCGGGTCTGTTGCAACCAACTAAGCGGAGCAAACAAAATACCGAACAAAAAAAGCCAAAGGCGCCATCTCTTGTACCGGCGTTCTTGTTCCTGTCGGTCGGGGATGAAAGCAAAGATGATTGAGAACGCAAATGGTAGGAAAATCACTGCCCAAGAAAGTGCTAGATCTAACATAAGCGCGTGACCTCCGTATCTGGGTCTGACTCGGCCGGATGGGGGCAGTATACCGCGCGGCGAACACAGGGCGAACATGCTACCGCGATTCCCATGGGTGAAGGCCACAAGGCAACGCTGGCGATCGGGGGAGATTTTGGTCGCTCATCATCTCATTACCGCAGTGTTCTCTTTGGTCCTGGACTAGAGCTGCGAGAAGCGAGATCCATCGTCTGAAATACTACTCGCAGCGCGCGAATTGAAGAGTATAATCACTTACTCCTTCCCCCAAGATCGCTCGTCGTATCAACCTTCGAGGTGCGGTCCATGAGCGCATTCAGCCGAATCACTTCCCTAACCGTCGTGGCACTGATCGTCGTATCTTTGCTCGGCAGGTCTGCTGCTGCACAGAGTGGTCCCTACGGAGTAGTGTCCCCCACGACCGTGAATTTCGGCCAAGTCTTGGTCGGTCAAACAAGCCCCCAACAACGAGTACGTTTGAAGAACACTGGGACTTCAGAACTCATTGTATCCAGCATTTCAATCAGTGGATACTTCGCTCTCCCCGTAAATCACTGCGCAAGTGGGGTCCAGCCGGGAACACATTGCGATGTCTATGTGACGTTCACCCCTCACGCCCTTGAAACGGAAACTGGCACCCTGACCTTCGTGGATAATGCGTCGAACACCCCGCAGACTGTTTCGCTCACCGGCGTGGGGGCCAACACTGTTCCGACAAAGACCAAGGTCACGGCGTCAGCGAAATCGATCAATGCAGGAGATCCAATTACTTTCACGGCTACGGTTACATCTCTAGGCGGAGGAGTGATCCCAGACGGCGAGCAGGTGTATTTCGAAACCCCCTTCGATGGCTTAGGGTATGGAACGTTGCAATCGGGAGTTGCGATCCTCACCACCACCAATGTCCGAGGCGGCAGGGGATTGGAGAGGCAAGACACGGAGTTCGTCAAAGCCCAATACGCAGGGGACCAGAGTTTCTATCCCAGTTATGGTGGTGTTGGTATATTGGTGTCCAAGTGGCCGGTTACTATCACGCTCACATCAAGTCCGAACCCTTCAAAGTATCGCGACTTTATTACGTTCACGGCGACCATTACGTCCAACGCCCCTTACGCTCCAACCGGCTACATATATTTTAGTGGACTTTTCACGTCCTACGCGACTATACAGAACGGCTCCGCCGCCATAACCTTAAGGAGCAACGAGGAACCTGGCAGCTATGTGGAGTCTGCGAACTTTCACGGCGACCCATACAATTCCCCTGGTGGAGCAAGTGTTACTCAGGTAATCAGTCAAACAGCCAGGAGTGGAACTACGTCCTCAAACAAATCTGTCCGCCCGAAGTAGGAGCTAAAGATTCCCGGCGGGTCGGCCACATTAACATGAGGAGCACAACGCGGGCTGAACGTCGATCGACTCAATCTGCGTGTCCGCCACTTCTCGCGCCATCAATTGACATGAATCCGCCTTTTCAATAGGGTTGGAAGCCGATGACCCGAAGCCAGCAGCCTGCATTGACACTCTTTGCCGTCGGGATGATCGGCCTTGGCATCCTCGCTCTGGTCTACGGCGATTTCGCGTTGGTGTGGCAGCCCGTCGCTCCATGGATCCCAGGCCGGACGGTTCTCGCCTATGCTTCGGGCCTCATCATGCTATTCGGTGGTGTTGGCCTGCTTTTTAGAGCCACGACGGCATGGTCGGCTCGCATCCTGTTCCCATATCTCATCGTCTGGCTCCTGCTGAAGGTGCCCGCTCTGGTGGTGGCGCCACAGATGGAAGCGGTTTGGCTCGGCTTTGGCGAGCTTGCCGTGCTTCTGGCCGGAGGATGGATTTTGTTTGCCACGCTGGCTGGGCTGCGAGAGAGATCGCTGCTGACATTTGCCACGGGCGAGAAGGGCATCCGCATTGCACGGATGCTCTTTGCGGTTTCTCTCATACCGATCGGACTCTCACATCTTGTGTATGTGAAGGAGACGGCTGCGCTGGTGCCGGCGTGGCTTCCTTATCGTGTTGGCTGGGCCTACCTGACCGGTGCCGGACAGATTGCCTGCGGTCTCGGCGTGCTGTTCTCGATCTTTCCACGAGTGGCCGCGACGGCGGAAGCGGGCATGATCAGCCTGTTTACGCTTCTCGTTTGGGGTCCGGCGATTCTGGCCGCTCCGAGGACACGGCTGCCGTGGACGGCGTTCTTCATCTCATGGGCGATTGCGTCCGCCGCGTGGGTCGTGGCGCAAAACGTAGTAGCGCAAAACGTCGTTGCGCAAAACGTCGCACCGAAGCAGCCTGCCGGGGCGGGCGGGCAGTCGGCGGCGAGGGAGCCGGTTGGCGTAACGCGCACTCGCCCAGTATCATAAATGCGCACCTTGAATGCGAACTTTGCAATGCGAACTTCGGGAATGCGAACCTTCGGAATGCGACCCTAGGGAATGCGAACCTTGGCGTGAATTGTCACTTTGAATTTCAGCGCCGCCCAACAATGCTGCAGAAACGGATTGACGATCAGCCGACCATCTCGCGGGAGAACATTCGCGAGGCGGAAGGAATTTTCCTGCAGCATCTCCGCCGCGTCGGCTTGAAGCAGACCGAGCAGCGCAACGCAATTTTGCGGACGTTCCTTGAAACTCGTGAACATCTATCGATCGACGAATTGCATCGGCTGGTCAAAAAAACGGATCCGCGCATCGGTTTCACTACTGTCTACCGGACGCTGAAGCTTCTGGCTGGTTGCGGACTGGCCAGCGAAGTCGCGTTTCACGACGGCATCGCTCGTTACGAGCATCAGTACAATCGCCGCAGTCATCACCACATGGTGTGCACGGAATGCGGCGCTTCGGTCGAATTTTTCTCGGAGCAAGTCGGAGCGATTGAGCGGGAGATCGGACACAAACACCGTTACGTCACCACCCGCCACACTTTCCAGATCTACGGCGTTTGTGAAGAATGCCGCGATCGGAAGAAGACGAATGGACGCCGAATTGTCTAGTTCAGAAAGAAGTCCAGCAAATATTCCGCCAAATAGTTCGGTGAATAGTGCAAGGGATAGTTCAGCGACGAGTTCAGCGAGCGATCCAGCGATTCCGGCGCAAGGTTCCGTGGAGTGTCCTCATTGCGAAACTGTGATGCCGGCGAACGCGGCATTCTGTCCGGCTTGCGCATGGTCGATGAGGCCGCTTCCGGCGGCGGAACGGGCTGCCGCGGCTGCGGCTTATCTTCCGCTGGTTCCTCCCGGAGTGCTCTTGTTGCTGCCGGCATTTCGCAATAGTCGCTTCGTCCGCTTTCATGCCTGGCAAAGTATTTTGCTTTGGGGAGTTTTTTTCATTTTGACTATCGCCGCCCTCTTCCTTTCGAATGTCGCCGCCGCCATGCTTTTTCTTTTGTTTGGACTTCTGGTTTCGCTGGCCATGCTATTCCTGTGGATTGTTCTGTCGCTCAAGGCATGGCAGGGCGAGCGCTTCGAGTTGCCCTTGTTTGGGGAGCTGGCGGCGCGAATGAAGTAGCTCGTGTCAGGTGGCAGGTGTCAGGTGCCAGGAAAACCGTAACGGTGAAATGCGAATGATCTTGTTTTTCCTGAGACCTGACACCTGCCACCTGACACCTTGCCGTTCCTGTCCTTATCGTTCAAAATAAACGATTCGCTTAATATCGCATAGGTATCCCAGGAGATCTCATTGAGCCAGCTTCAGCGCGTTAAGATCAGCGCTCTCGGCACCTACGTTCCGCCTCGCCTTCTTACCAACGCCGACCTCGAAAAGCTTGTCGATACCAATGACCAGTGGATCATGGAACGGGTCGGGATCCGCGAACGTCATCTTGCAGACAAGGGTGTTGCGACCAGCGATCTTGCGGTTGAGGCGGCGAAGAAGGCGCTTGCCGAGCGCGGCATCGACGCGTCTGATCTCGACGCGATCATTGTGGGAACGGTTACGCCTGACATGTTTTTTCCCTCGACCGCTTGTCTCGTTCAAGACAAGCTCGGCGCGAAAAATGTCTGGGGATTCGATCTCTCGGCAGCCTGCTCAGCGTTTGTTTATGCTTTGCAAACCGGAGCGCAATTCGTCGCGACCGGATCGCACAAGAAAGTGCTCGTGATCGGCGCTGACGTGATGTCGTCGATCATCGACTACACCGACCGCGCGACTTGCGTCATCTTTGGCGATGGAGCGGGCGCGGTCCTGCTGGAACCGGCGGAAGACGAGTCGCTCGGCCTTATTGACTTTCTGCACGAAGTGGATGGATCAGGCGGATGCTCGCTGTATATGCCTGGTGGCGGAAGCCAGAATCCTTCGACTCACGAGACCGTAGACAAGAAAATGCATTTCGTTCATCAAGACGGGGCAGCGGTATTCAAGTTCGCGGTCCGCAAGATGGCATCGCTCTGCGAAGAAATTCTCAAGCGCAACAACATCAAGGGCAGCGAGATCGACGCCTTCATTCCGCATCAGGCGAATAAGCGCATCATCACGGCGACTGCCGATCGTCTGAATATGCGTCCCGAGGCCGTGATCATCAACATCGAGAATTATGGAAATACAACCGCGGCAACGATTCCGCTGGCGATGGAAACGGCGCGCCAGGAAGGCAGATTGAAGAAGGGAAGTCTGGTGCTGCTGGCGTCGGTGGGCGCGGGATTTACCTCTGGAGCCACACTTCTGCGATGGGCGTACTAGACGCCAGCAGAGACGCGGCGAGCCGCGTCTCTACAACTGTGTTGTTGACCGATTTACTTTGCTGCCATTGCTCCGACTAATGATTCGACAATCTTGAAACCATCGGTGCCGCCTAGTTCCGGTTCGGCGGCGCGTTCGGGATGGGGCATCATGCCGAGGACGTTGCGACCGGGGCTGCAGATGCCGGCGATATTTTCGAGCGATCCGTTGGGATTCGCTTCGGCACTTATTTCGCCTTGCACATTTGTGTAGCGGAAGACGACGCGGTTGTCGCGTCTTAGTTCGGCGAGCGTGGCATCATCGCAAAAATAATTGCCTTCCATGTGGCCGATCGGGATGGTCAGCACTTCGCCTTTGCGGCACGTGTTCGTAAACGGGGTCTCGTTGTTTTCGACTCTCACCTGCACCGGCTTGCAGACATATTTCAATCCGACGTTGCGCATCAGCGCTCCGGGCAGCAATCCTGCCTCGCACAAAATCTGGAAGCCGTTACAGATGCCGAGGACTAGTCCGCCACTGTGGGCGAATTTGCGGACGGATTCCATCACTGGGGAGAACTTGGCGATAGCGCCGGTGCGGAGATAGTCGCCGAAGGCGAAGCCTCCGGGGACGATGATGGCGTCGCAGTTCTCGAGGTCGTGCGAGTCGTGCCAGAGGAAAGTTACGGGCTGCTTCGCGACCTGCTGGATGGTCCAGTAGGCATCGTGATCGCAGTTCGATCCGGGGAAAATAATGACGCCAAATTTCATCGAGATCCTCGAGTTAATCTTAGAAATTGTATTTCGAAAAAAGTCTTTCTAAATTAGTCCTATGGTACCCGGCGATTGAGCCGTTGGATCCGGACGGTTCGGCGCAGCTTCGGGCTGCGGGGTCTGGCCGTCCTGGACTGAGCCGTTGTTGCCGGGGCTCGATCCAGGGTTGAGATTGAAATGGTTGTCCTCATAGTTGGGACTATAGTTGGAGCTATTGTCCGAGTTCGGCGGGTTCAAGCTTGCCGACGGGTCGCGGTCGTAGGACGAATTCGGGGATGAATCCGGTCTGTACGGCGGCGGATTGTCGGACCAGTCGTAGCTGTAATCCGGATAGTAAGAGTAGGCCGGCCACGGGCCATATGAATAAGGTCCATACCACCAGGGATCCCAACCGAACGCCCAGTACGGGCTCCAATAGCCGCCCCAGTACGGCCATCCGAAGGCGAAGCCCCAACCCCAACCACGTCCCCAACCCCAACCACCTCCCCAACCCCAACCACGGCCCCATCCGCCTCTCCAGGCATCGCCGCCTCGACCGAAGCCGGGCGTCGTGCGGAGGGGGCCGCCGAAATCGGACAGGCCTCTTCCTCGTGACGAAGCGCCGCTTGACGGGCCAAAAGAGTGCCACTTGCCATCGGAACTCCCGGCGTTACGAGCAGAGAGGCTTGAGTTCGCCGGGCCGCCGGAATTGCGCCCTGAGCTGGAGCGCGCGGAGCTATCGGAGTTCCCGAACGAATGCCACTGGCCATCGTTGATTGCGGCACGAACATTCGACGACCGATCTGCCGACGACCGATCTCCCGACGAACGATCTGCCGACGAGGCTCGACCGCGGCTGGTTCCCAACTCGCTGCTTTGGGAGCGACTCCCTCCGCCAAGGGACCGCGCGCCGCCATCGAAGCCGCCGCCACGAACACCTCGATCACCGCCGCCGTAAACTCCGCCGCCATAAACTCCGCCGCCACCATGGAAGCTTCCGCCTCCACCGTGAAAACCGCTTCCGCCTCCGCCGTGAAAACCGCCTCCGCCTCCACCATGGGAACCACTGCCGCCGCCACTGTGACCGCCGCCTCCGTGTTGAGCGAGTGCTGGATTTGGCAGGAGTGCAAGACCGATGACAGCAGCAAATGCGATGAGAAATCTGCGAAGACTGAATGTGCTCATAATCTGTACCTTCCCTCGAACCTGCGAGCGCAGTTTCGAGCGAGTAGCCCACTGTGGAAACGGACGGCGCTCTACTTAAATAGATTCTACTGCTATGCACGAGGTTGCGCGGATGGTAAATCAAATTGACGGTTGTTCATTGGCGACTTCCGGATGGCAAGCTTCTGTGATGAATTGACTATGTGCAAGCTTGATACGAACCGAGTTGCCGTGACCGCATGCAGTCTGCCGAGCTTCGCTTGGCTTGGACAGCCGGGGGCGGCTATCCCTACGTGGGCTAGTGTGCCTGTCCCTCTACGAAACCTAATTTTTCACAATTGCCGCTAACGGTTTGGAGTCGCGCGATGCCATCACCCGCCCCTTGCGATAGTGCCGCAAGGAGCGGGCCACCCCACCCACAAGGCTTGGACATGCAGTACTTCGCTCCCCAATCCACGTCAGCTTGTCGACTCCGCAAAAAAGCTTCACCAAAAAGCGCGGACGAGCATCTTAACTCCGCATACCGCGCGTCGGTGGTTCATATATGCGTGCTGCAACCTGGCCTGGAATTGCCGCCTTTGTACTTCTCGCATCGTGCTTGCTGTTTGCGCAGCAGCAGCAGTCGACAACTCCGGCGGCGCCGCCGCAGACGAATGCCCCGGCCAAGGAACAACCAACGAATCCGAACTCACCGCCTCCGAGTAATGAACCGGCGCGCCCAACTACGGCACAGCCCGCTGCGGGACAAGCGCAGACAAGCGAGTCTGGGCAACAATCGACAGCCGCTCCCAAAGCTGGCGACAGTCCGAAAGCAGAGGCGTGGCGGATCCTCGGCGACGCTTGTACTGCGGACAGAACGATCGATCGGGTCACGGCGATCCGTGTTTTGGGGTTGATGCCGGACGATGGCAAAGCCCGGGGACTCGCGGAAAAGGCGCTCGGTGACGACAAACCGGAGGTGAGGTTGGCGGCGGCAGTAGCGCTGGGCGATATGAAGTCGAGAAGCAGCATCCCAAAATTGAAAAAGGCGTTGGACGACGACGATCCCTCAGTTGCCCTGGCAGCCGCCCACTCCCTTGACCTGATGCACGACAATTCCGCTTATGAGGTTTACTACGAAGTGTTAACTGGACAGCGGAAGGCTGGCAAGGGATTGATCGCCTCGCAAACATCGATACTGAAGGATCCGAAGAAGATGGCGCAGCTTGGCTTCGAAGAGGGCATCGGCTTCGTTCCATTCGCGGGCGTTGGATGGGTAGCTGTTAAGACGATCACTAAGGACGACACGTCCCCAGTTCGCGCTGCGGCCGCTAAGGTACTAGCCAAGGATCCCGATCCGGCGGCGACTAAAACCCTGGCCGACGCGGCGGGCGACAAGAGCTGGCTGGTGCGCGCAGCGGCACTAGAGGCTCTCGCCAAACGGGGAGACCCGGCGGTGCTTGACACGGTGAGCCAGTGCATGTCGGATAAAAAGGATGCGGTAAAGTACACCGCCGCCGCCGCGGTTCTGCGGCTAACGGCGATAAAAGAAGCGGGAACAGAGGTTAAGAAGAAGGGGCTGGGGAAGAAGAGTAAGAAGTAAGTCCCAAAGAGGGAGACTGACATGGCATCCCCGGTTCGAAGGAACCGTAGGTCAAGCCAACGTGTATTAGAGGATCTAACTTGTTTTTCTGTAAAGACTTTGGTAGGTGTGCCAATCAGCGAACCGCAGGAGGGACCCAACAAGAGTGATGCGGTGAACCCGGCGTTGCGTAACAGGAAGTAGGGAGACATTTCTAATGTGGTATGACAGACAGCCACTTTTCGCTTGACAATCCATTCGAAGTGCAGCAGACTTCGCCGGAAGTGGTTGCACTAACTAATAGTCGCTTCGGTGTAACTCGCTTTTCTCGTTTGTACGGCCGATCAGCGTCCCTCCCCAAGCAACAGCTCTAGCAAGAAGGGCCCCTTCACGAATTTGTGCGCGCGTATTTTGCGCTCGCCGCGCGGACGGTGAACTCCGTCTGGTGAGTTCGAGAAAGCGCACCGCTAAATGACAGACAACAAAACTTTAAGGAGGGATATCATGAAACAACGCTTGATGTTTTGGGCACTAGTGGTTGTATTGGTCGTGGTTGGAGCACTCCCGGCAGCAGCAAATACCATCGCTGTGGCCAACGTTACCGACACCTGCTCTGGCTACACAATCACGGTTGCTGGAAAGTTTTTGTCGAAACCGTCGCACGTTAACTACACGATCACGCTGACTCCGACAGTCGGGTCCCCAATCACAATTTCCGACTCCATTGCCGTGACTCCGCATCCGCCCCACGGAACCTGGAGCGGGACCAACACGCAGACTTGGGCGCACTATGGTGTAACCCTCAACGGCACGTACACGCTCACAGGCACAGCGACGTTGGCGACATCCACGCCGCACAGCAGAAAGATCATATTCACACCCACCACGATAACTTGCACGATCGCGTCCGTCACGTGTTTACCATCCAGTTCATTGGGCGTACTGGTGCAGGCGCCGAACGTGA
>Ga0210407_10004417_pt1 | contig 11086 bp, 9 predicted proteins | sample IncBWC27MmetaG_FD_150860 | JGI IMG/M metagenome (GOLD analysis project Ga0210407, IMG submission 150860) | Forest soil microbial communities from Barre Woods Harvard Forest LTER site, Petersham, Massachusetts, United States - Inc-BW-C-27-M | ecosystem: Environmental > Terrestrial > Soil >... | reverse complement strand
TGAGGACAAAGCCGTGGTAGGTTGCGGCGTCCCATGCATTGTGAATGCCGATGAAGAGCAGCAGCAACGCACCCGCCGCGACACCGAACATTGCTCCTCGAGGATGCGCGCGAGCCACGAAAGCCGTTGCCACCAGCGTCGCATACGAAGCGAGAGGCAGCAGAGCGTGACACAGCCAATCTTCGAACACGGGCTGGTATGCGGTTTGTGTGCGCAGGCGTCGAGCCACGATCAGGGCATACGCAACTCCACCGAGACCCAGCAGCCCCCAACACACGGCTGCCGCACCAATGCCATGCCATGGAGCGCATAGGGCTGCCGCAAGAAATAGTACGGCTCCGAAATGAACAATGTTGGGAGTCGCGAACGCGTGGCCAGCCTGCGCTTGGCCCGCAGTGCGGGGCAAGTCAGCGACCAGAGCCATGACGACGAACTGCAATCCGATCAACGCCCCGGCAGACGATCCCACGATGACATAGAAGTTCTGCCAACCGCCGAATGGTGTCATGCCTGTCACGCTGAATTGGGTCATGCCCACAGTCGAGTCTCTTGGCGCAACTTGGCGATGTCTCTAGTCGGCGCACTGCCGAAGAAGCGGCTGTATTCCCGGCTGAATTGCGAAGCACTCAAATAGCCCACGCGCTGGCTCGCAGTGCCGGCGTCCATCATCGTCGACAACATCAGACGCCTTGCCTCCTGCAGGCGCAGCACCTTTTGATAGTGCAGCGGGCTCATCGACGTGACCGACTTGAAGTGCTCATGGAACGAGGAAACACTCATGTGCACCAGATCGGCCAATTCTTCGACCTTCATGGGTTGAGAGAAGTTCTCGCGCAGCCAGGAAATTGCCTTCGCAATTCGTTGCACGCTGGATTCCGCAAAACCCATTTGCGCCACGCGCACGCCGATGGGGCTGCGCAGGAGCCGGATCAGAATCTCATCCATCACCAGCGGCGCGAGGAGTTCAGCATCGCCGGGCTGCGCCAGGCATTCCATCAACCTCGTTGCGGCGTTGACAACGCAGTCCTCGACCGGAGTGACATAAACGGCGATTCTCTCCTGAGCCGAAGGAAGGCCATGCGGAAACACCTTCAATGCCAGTTCGGCAATCTTGTGGGGCTCGAGGTCGAGTTTGAGCGCAAGGTACGGCTCGGCATAGCTAGCCTGCGTGACCTGGGCAGCAACCGGCAAAGCCACCGAAAAGACGATCATGCGCGATGCGTCATACTCGTACACATCCTGCCCAACGATGAAGGTCTTCGCCCCCTGTGTGGCGATGCACAACGACGGCAAACTAAGTGCATGCACGCACTCTTGGTTCACGCGTGAGAAACGAATGGCGCGCACGCCAGGGACGCCCAGACAGAAGCTGCCATCGTGCGGAGCGTAGGCGGCGATCAGGCGGCCCAACTTCGCGAGGTCTGGTTGGCTCGGCCTGTCTGCTTTGGCCGGTCGCGGGAAAGGCGCGATTTTGCCGTTGGTCTTCACGACTTCAAGCATATCTCGTTTGGGTGCCGTTTTATTAGGGATCATTGGATTCCACTCCACACCATCCGGTGAAACAATCTATCCATCGCGTCAGCCGATTCGTTTTCGCCGCGATCCAGCCACCATCGCAGTAAGGACAGCAGGCTGCCAGCCAATGCCGAAGCCCGCGCATTCAATTCACGCGGGGAAAGTCTCGCGAGACGCCCCGATTCGATTAGGCGCTGCTCGATGCCGCGCGCGAAGTAGCCTTGCGCCAGATCGAAGAAGTCATTGAGACGGCCCGAGGTGGCGAGGGCGCGGTAGAGCCTGTTCTGCTGTCCAATGTGCGCGAATAACTCCGCTACCGGAACAACCCGGTACGACTTTTCTTTTCGAACGCTGAGCGCCGTGCTCTGGATTTCCAGGAATGCCTCTAACTGACTCAGAAGCAGGTCATCGGTGTCGCGGAAGTGAAGATAAAAAGTCGAACGGCCAACCGAGGCGCGATCCAGAACCTCCTGAACGGTCACCTGATCAATAGGCTTCTCCACGATCAATTCCAGCAGAGCCATGCCAAGCCGCTCGTGCGTACGCCGGACGCGCTGATCGAGGTTGCGACGCCGCATGCTTCGATGTTTCCTCGGAGCGGCAGGTTCTTGCAACTCGGATTGGACGTTCCTGGACATTGACCACCTCTTTGTTCAGCAATTCGAAATCCTACTCGACCATCCCTGGCTTCTGCCGCTACATTGCCCAATGATGGGGCAAAGGAGAAAAACGATGACTCGCATTCGCGCAATCGCACTCGCAACCTTATTAACGCTCACTCTCACCGTAGCCGCGCAACAGGCTAACGCCCGCGGCAGCGGTCCAGTCAAAGGCTCGCCCGGTGGCGATCACGCCGTCGTGCCTGCCGCTGAAGTGCAGCTCAAATTTCTCACCGAGAAGCTTGATCTCAACAGCGAACAGCAGGAAAAAATGAATCCGATCCTGCAGGAGTTGCACGATACCACGATGAAGCTTGTACAAGACCACAGCATGCCGCACCAAGAGTACGTCAGCAAACTGCGGGACGCACGCTACGGGGCGGATAAAAAGATCCGCGCGATCCTGACCGACGAGCAGAAGAAAAAACTCGACCAGGTCGAACAGGAGCCACATCCTGAGTTACACGGCAACGTAACCGACGCCAAGAACTAGAGCACGTTCGCGTTGATCTTGTGGTGAGCGTCGGTCGTATCGGAAAAGCATTTTTACGGCTGACGCTCGGTTACGTTTTTAAAACCGCCTGCACATAAGCGGGTTTCATCGGCAGTCGCCGCATGACCTTTCCCGTTGCATCGTGCAGCGCCGCTGCGATGGCTGGCGCGGCGAGCGCATTTGCTGCTTCCGAACCTCCTCCATACGCGCCGACTTTCGGATTATGGAGCAGCACGACTTTGATCTCAGGAATATCAGCCATGGTCGGGATTGGATAGGAATTCCAGTCTTCCGTGGTGATTCCGCTCTCATCAAACATCACTTCCTCAAAGAGCGCATGGCCGATGCCCATGACCGCCCCGCCTTCGACATTCCGCTTCAACTGCGTCGGGTTGACTACAATGCCGGGATCGACGGCAACGGTGTATTTCTCTACGACGATCGCACCGGTACTGGGAGTAACGGCGATCTGGCAAACGCAGGCCCAATAGGTCCCGCTGCGCAACATCAGCGAAACTCCGCGCCCTCGCACGGGCGTTGCTCCAGTGGAAACAGCATTTGGACGTGGTGATGGACGCGTGTCCCAACCGGACGCATCGCGAACCGCTTTCAGCACACCGATCGCGCGCTCTTCGCTTGCGTGATCGATACGGAACTGGAGAGCGTCCGCGCCTGCGAGCGCGGCTGCCTCGCTGATCGCCAGTTCGCGCGGATAGTTCTGCTGAAACTGCCCCGGCGTCCGCATGCTGTGATCGCGCAGACCGACGGCGAGAGGCGAGGCTTTCTGTCCCACCTGGAACGTGCCATGGCCGCGCTCGATCACGTTGGGAACCGGAGCATAGACCCACGGATCTTCGAGACCGTTGACGGTGGAAGTGACGCCACCAGAATGGACATCGGGGGCAGACATGCTAGGTAGTCCAGCGAGGACCGCCCCGATAGGCCGATCATCCTGCATAGCGGGCATGTAGTGGTCGATCTGATACGCGGCCATTTTGCCCTTTTCATCGATGGCTACTTGAACGTCGGAGAAAGCGGCAGCCGCTTGCGTAGACCACTGCATATCATCGGCTCGCATCCACTGCACGCGCACCGGCTTGCCTACCGCTTGCGACAAGAGCACCGCCTCATCTTCCGCACCCGAGTTCCCGCCGTTCGACCGTCCGTAATGGCCAGGTCCGGGATACGAATGCACGATCACATGATCAGGCGTGGTGCCGAGCATGGTCGCAATTTCGCCGCGCAGCGCCTGCAGATTCTGGTTGTGCACGTAGATGTGCACAGTGCCGTCAGACTTGACGTCGGCAACCGCCATCGTCGGGCCAATCGGCGCATGTTTCATGTAAGACAACTGATAGTTGGCTGCATGCTTCTTGTGAGCCGACGCGAGGACGGGCCCCACATCGCCTTTGGATTCCTTGCTCTTCTCGACGGGCGCGGAAGTCCAGTCAGCTTCCTCGCGAAGATGTTGATAGAGCTTTGCGTTGCCCGGCAGTCCCTTCCACTCGCTCCATTTCGTCCCGGCAGCAACCTGGTCGGCCGCCTGGATCGCTTCCCACTCCGTAGGCGCAACCACTCCCACGAGATTGCCTTTCACGATGACCAGCGAATTCGGAAACTTGGTCTTATCCACTGAACCGGCCGACACGAGAGTCGACCCAAGTGTTTTCGGATGTACCACCCGCGCATGCAACATGCCGGGCAAGCGCACATCGGTCGCCCACGTTTCCTTCGCCGCGACTTTTGAACTGATGATGGAATTCTTGTACGACTTGCCTATGACCGTGTATTCACTCACCGGCTTCATCGGTGGATTTCCCTCGATGGTCAACCCGAAGATGCTGGTGAGGTCTCCCTTCACAGGGATGGTGAGCTTCAGTTGCTGGTTCTTGACGAGATCGCCGTAGGAAATGCTCTTGCTGCCTCCGGAGACGACACCGTCCTTCACGGAAAGTTTGTCTTTCGGCACGCCGAGTTTCTCGGACGCGACATCGAGCAAAGCCTGATAGGTATACGCTGCCGCCTTGCGGATATTCGGCGTTCCATGTCCGAGGAAATCGAAGGCGCCGCTGCCGTCCGGAGTGAGATCTGTGTGTCCAGATACCACCGTAGTGATCGCTTCGAAGGGCACGCTCAATTCTTCGGCAACAATCTGCCGGTAGGCGGTAAAGGTTGAACCCTGTCCGAAGTCGCTCTTGCCGGTGCGAATCAGAACCGAGTTGTCGGGATGAATCTCAATCCACGAACTGCCGAGCGTGGGATCGAGCGAGTTCTTAAATGTAGTTGGTTTCGTGCTATCGCCCTTCAGAAACTCCGGGCCCACGAAGCTGAATCCGACGACGAGGATGCCACCGGCCTTGATAAATCCACGTCGAGAAAGCGTCGGGCTCATAACATTGGCGGGTTTTTCGCTCATGGTTGCCATCGCTTATCTCCCCTTCGCCATGATCGTGGCGGCATGTTGTACAGCATCAATGATGGCTACGTACGTTCCGCAGCGGCACAGATTGGGCGACACTCCGGACGTAGTGAAGGCCTCTTTAATCTGCGTTAAGGTCGGTTTCGGATTGCTTTCGAGTAGTTCCGTGGCCTTGATCATCATTCCGTTCTGGCAGAAGCCGCACTGCGGGGTCTGCTCCTCGATCCAGGCTTGCTGTACCGGATGAAGCGTGTTCTTCGCGTCCGCCGCCGAGAGACCCTTTTGCTTAGCCCACCGCGCGGGCAGACCTTCGAGCGTGGTGATCTCCTGGTTCGCGACGCTCGCGACGGGAGTAACACACGACCGCGCTTCCTTGCCGTCGATCAGGACGGAACACGCGCCGCATTGTGCGAGCCCGCAGCCGAATTGCGGGCCAATCAATGCCAGATCGTTGCGCAACACATACAGTAGCGGAGTGTCGTCAGGCGCTTTCACCTCGTGCCGGACTCCATTCACATTCAGCGTAACCATTGAGAACCCCCTTCCAAACTTTCCGCGTTCGGATAACTCTTCGGTTTAAAACCTGTTTCAATCGGACCCCAGTCCGTTATGGCAAGAGTTCGTTCGGGCTTGTATCGCACATCTTAACTCGCCGATTGAAATGACGCACGATCAACCGATCTGAGCCACAACGGCAACGTCGAACTTTGAATAGTATTTCTTTACGTCAGACCCGTACTTGGCGCGGAATTTATCGACCACCGACGCAACCTGCGCCGGATCGGTGATGGGAGCGGCCTGAAGATGAGTCTCTTCCCCCCGCGCATCGATCCGAATCGATGGGTTCTTCATCACATTCTTGTACCACTGCGTGTCAGACCCCTTCACCGGAAGGAGGTAAACCTTGTCTCCGTCAGAAACGAACCAGACCGGGTTCGAAATGGTGCGCCCAGATTTTCTGCCGGTCACACTGACGTTGATCTCGCGAGATCGAGAAAGACGGTCTTTCAGAGCATTGCTCCCTTTTTCCATGCGAACTCCTCATCAACTCTAACGTGAAGTTTCTCACTCTCGCGCTTTCGAGAACATGATTGACTCAGCGCCCCACTAATTTCTGCAGCTCTTCCGGGTATCGGGCACCTTGCACCGCGATCTTTGAAGTTGCGCTATCGAGCTGCCGGAGATCCTCGGGCGTAAGTTCGACAGCAGTGGCTCCATTGTTCTCCTCGAGTCGATGCAGCTTGGTTGTGCCTGGGATCGGGACGATCCACGGCTTCTGCGCCAGCAGCCACGCGAGAGCGATCTGCGCAGGCGTCGCTTTCTTCTGCTGCGCGAACTTGCCAATCAAATCGACGACCGCCTGATTCGCTTTCCGGTTCTCCGCCGTAAAACGCGGAACAATATTGCGGAAGTCAGTCTTATCAAACTGCGTATCTTCTTTGATGGCTCCGGTGAGGAAGCCCTTGCCCAACGGGCTGAATGGAACGAACCCGATGCCGAGTTCCTCGAGCGTCGGGATCACCTCCGCTTCAGGCTCTCTCCACCAAAGCGAATATTCGCTCTGAAGCGCCGCGACCGGCTGCACCGCGTGTGCGCGACGGATGGTCTTCACCCCGGCTTCCGAGAGTCCGAAGTGCTTGACCTTGCCCTGCTGGATCAACTCCTTCACGGCGCCAGCGGTATCTTCAATTGGCACATTTGAATCGACACGGTGCTGATAGAGCAAGTCGATGACATCGGTTTTGAGCCGCTTGAGCGAGGCCTCGGCAACTTCCTTGATGTGTTGTGGACTGCTATCCAGCCCGGCCTGTTTGCCTGTGTTCGGATCAATCTTGAACCCGAACTTCGTCGCAATCACCACCTGATCGCGAAATGGGGCGAGGGCTTCGCCAACGAGCTCTTCATTCGTGAACGGGCCATACACTTCAGCGGTATCAAAGAACGTAACGCCACGCTCGACCGCCGCCCTGATAAGCGAGATCCCTTGCTGCTTGTCCACGGCCGGGCCGTAGCCAAAGCTCAGCCCCATACAGCCCAGACCAAGAGCCGAGACTTCCAAACTACTTTTTCCGAGTTTTCGCTTCTGCATTGTTTCTCCTCAAACGGCCGAGAGCAGGGTAAGTGATCTGGCCTCAAGCAGAATAGCCTCCTGGCGCTCCGCCTGTTTGCCTGTTTCAATGAAGTTCTTGCCCGATTCTCCGAGGATGGTTTGTCGCGCCTCGGTTGAACGGAAGCAAGCCGGCATGCGGTTGACGGAAAAAAGATCCATCTCCGGGCAAATAGAAAATGTACGGCTTCTGTCTGTGGTTGAGAACTCGATTCGCGGATTTGCAGTGCAACACGACCGGCGGATTCCCAGCCGCGAAGCGGCGCAAGAATGCAGCCCACGGCGCAAGCCGTGGGTAAAGCGGAAAGTGATCCAGCCCCGAAGGGGCGAAAGACCAGTTCTCACGAACACTCTTCTGCCCAACGGCACTTCGATTTCATCGAGTGAGCGAAGCTGAAATACCACGACGCGTGACGAGGTACACGGCGAAGCTGCCCAGCCAATGGCCGCCCTCGTAATGCTCTCCAGTAACCGCGGCCAATCCCGCTCGCTCGTGTGCCTCAGCGGCCGCTCGGATCGATTGCATCCGCTTGTCGTTCGTCGGCAAAGCAGAGGCGATACCGTTCAGCATCCATGCCCGGCTCAGGTTCAGACCGTCCAGGTGCGCCAGCTTGGGATCACTTGGATCGGGCGACACCACGGGCTGCAACCATGCAGCGCTGCCTGACGCAGAAATTTGCGGCATAAATGTCTGGAGCCAGTCCGCAAACTGACGGCTGGGCAGAACGCGCCGCATCAGGTCTGCTTCTCCCATGCACGGTGATAGAAAGTCTTCACCAGATGGTTCGTACTCCAGCGGACAGTTCTTATCATTCAGATAAAACTGTTTCGATTTGGACACAACCAGCTCCGCAAATTTCTGGTCGCCTCCGTCCTGCGCGTAGTCCAGCATCAAGCCGAGCCCGAAAGCGGTCTGGTCGTGCTCGCCGATTCGAACGGGATTTGAAAGTTTAGGCAACCAGCCATTCAACCGGTCGAGTGCGACCTGCTCCAGAGGACGGAGGTTGGCTGCCATTTCTTTGGCCTGGGGATCGTTCCACTCGCGCAACTCAGCCGTGAGTTGAAGCAGCCAGGCAAGCCCATACGGACGCTCGAAGCTGGCGCGTCCTGCGCCCCGAAGGTAGACCGCCTCCTGCGCGAGATTTTCTGCCGTCAGGCTCTGTCGCAAGGCATCGCGAGCCGCTTCCACGAACGGGGCGTCGGGAAAAGTTCGTACCAGGCGAACCAGAAGCCAATGACCGTGTACCGAAGAATGCCAATCGTAGCAACCGTAGAACGCAGGCGTAAGCTTCCTCGGTGGAGCTACATCGGCATCGCTGCTCAAAGCGTGGCTGATGTGATTGGGATACTCTTTGTGGACACAGGCAAGAGCCAGATTCGCAAACCGCTCGGCTGTTTTCGTGTCGAACATGGGAGGGTTCGGATGTGTTTGAGCGCCAGCCTCGCTCACACTCCATAGCAGGAAGAGGAGACAAAGAACGCGTTTCATTCCCAGATACTCTAAACCAATCCGCAACTTACTTACCGCCAGCGGCGCGAATGCTTGAGGCACTTGCACTATTCTCAACTCGATAGTTTTAACTCACGAATCGCATCTCCCGCGCCGCCGAGGTCGGCGAGACGCATTTCCGAGTACTTTCGAGACAGGATCACACCGGGCGCACCCGCGCGGAACGCCGCCAATACTGCTTGCTTCACGCTTTGCGGCGTACATTTGCTGTTGTTGGGCTCGGTCGGAATATCAATATCAATGCCGGGCCAGATCAGAGTCTTCGTCCCGGCAACTCCGTCTAACGCCCGTTTCGCCTCGCGATAGACGTAATCCGACGAAAGCCCGGTGTGCGGAATCTGGTCGTAGCTGCCTTCCTTCAATCCCATCACGGCGTAGTTGAATTCGAGCAACCCCTGTTTTGAGAGATCCCCGTAAAGTGTCGAGCCGGCGTTGTCGGCATAGAGCGCCATCCGCTCGCCGCCGCAGTTGTTGTACATCACTACTTTTATGAAATCCGAATAATTTGAGAGTTCGTGCAGGTCCTGTTCCGCGCGGTAGATCGGATTGAAAGAATTGTTATGCCAGATGTGCCAGCCCACCGGCACCGTCGGCTTGGCCGTCTTCACCGTTTTGTAAATCGCGGCGTAGGTCTCACGCAGGCTGTCGGTCCACAGCATCTCCCACGCGGCGAGTTCCGGATACCGCAATAGCAGCCGCCAGAATTGAACGTAATAACCGTCCACAGGGCGCTTCCCACTTCGTGCCGAGCGCACAAATTTCTCCAACTCCAGGAATCCTTGCCGGGCACGATCTACGTTGACGCCGCGATCTTTTGCTTTGCTCTGACAAAATTGGCAGAAACAAGTCACGTTCCCCGGATCAACCGGTGGCGTGTCATGCGTCGCACCCAGGCTGTCGCAAAGCGCACCCTGTCGCTCCGATCCCCACATGATTCCGTCGATATCATAAGAGCGCGCGTAGTCCTCAACGAGACCGGTCAGAAAATTCCGGTAGTCCGGATTGTTGACACACAGCGTCTCGGCATTCCGCCCATACAGATCCCGCTCCTGCACTTTCTCGACATTCGGCACGTCTTTGCGAAATACGTCCTCAAGCCAGCATATGACCTTCATGCCACGCTTCTTCGCGGCGGGAAGAACCTCGTCCAGTATGTCGAGGTCACCGTGGTCGGGCGCACGTGTGTCCTTGAGAACCGTGTTTTTGTAGTACTGAGGATGCGGCGTAGCGAAGTTTCCGCCGTGAAAACTGAGGTCGTATTCCTGCTTCCCGTGGTCGGGCAGCGGCTGCCCCGGAATCTGCCTGCCGGCTATCCCTCGGCCGTAAGTGAATACCGCAAGAAAAAGAGTATTCACGCAGCCGCGTTCCTGAAGCACATCCAGGACTTTCTCGGTGCCTTCATCCACAAACGAGACGGCACCCACTTGGATACCGATCATTTTGGAGGAGACAGCGGGACGTCCGGGAGTTGGCACCGTCAGGGCAGCTCCAGCGCCAGCAGCGATCTTCAGGAATTCGCGGCGATTCACATCCAATCCCATGGAATATCCCTCTTCTTGCTGACAAGTGATGCGGATGTTTGGCGGGAGATGGCTTACGGCAGCTGCGCTCCCTCCGTGCCCACGTATACCGCGTAAAGCGACTGGCTGGCCGCCATGAACAACCGGTTTTTCTTGGCGCCGCCGAAACACAAATTGGCGCACGTTTCCGGAAGATGAATTCTGCCGATCAGCACGCCGTCGGGCGCGAACACGTGCACTCCATTGAATCCGTCAGGGCCCCATCCCGCAGCCGACCAGACGTTGCCATCCACATCGCAGCGAATGCCGTCCGATGATCCGGGAGCCATATTCACGAACTGCCGCCCGTTCTTCAACCGGGTGCCATTTTCCACGTCGTACACTCGAATGGGCCGCGGGTCGCCAGCGTGTTTGGGTTCGCCAGTATCAACGATGTACAACTTCTTCTCATCGGGCGAGAAACAAATACCGTTCGGCTTGTCCATATCGCTTACCACGACGGTCGCTTCTCGCGTGTTCGGATCGAGGCGATAGACGTTAGTGGGAAGCTCGAAGGCTGCTTTGTGCCCTTCGTAGTTAGACATAATGCCGTAACCCGGATCGGTGAACCATATCGCCCCATCGGAATGAACAGCCAGATCGTTCGGGGCATTCATTGGTTTGCCCTGAAAGTGGTCCATCAATACTGTGATCGTGCCGTCATGTTCGGTACGGGTGAGCCGTCGCGAATCGTGCTCGCAAGTAAGCAATCTTCCCTGCCGGTCTCGAGAATTTCCGTTGCTGTAGTTCGACGGATTGCGGAACACGCTGACTTCCCCTGTCTCTTCCAGCCATCGCAACATGCGATTGTTTGGAATGTCGCT
>Ga0210407_10004415_pt1 | contig 11089 bp, 10 predicted proteins | sample IncBWC27MmetaG_FD_150860 | JGI IMG/M metagenome (GOLD analysis project Ga0210407, IMG submission 150860) | Forest soil microbial communities from Barre Woods Harvard Forest LTER site, Petersham, Massachusetts, United States - Inc-BW-C-27-M | ecosystem: Environmental > Terrestrial > Soil >... | reverse complement strand
CGGCGTTCTCTGCAAGCCTCCGTCGCTATCCTGCGACGCCACCACTGCTTGTTTGTTGCGCAACTGGTAAAGAATCAGCCCATAGGGCGTCACTTCGGGAGTCGTGTCCAGCCAGGTCAGCCCCGTACCCAGTCGCGCCGCGGTGATCACATGATCGAATTGGGCCGGCGATGGAACGTCCGCATCCAGCTTGCGCGTGCTGTGGATCAGCACCGGATAACTCTGAATTCCCTCCGCCCGCAGCAGCGCTGAAAATAACGTGTGCTTGTCCTTGCAGTCGCCGTAGCCATTCTGCAGAACGTCCGCGGCCGAGTGCGGCTGATACCGCCCGACTCCGAGGGAGATGCTCACGTAGCGCACATTCCGCGCCACGAAATCGTAGAGCCGCCGCGCCTTCTCTGTGGACGTGTCCGCTCCTTTAGTGATCTCCTGGGCTTTTTTTCGCACGCTGTCGTCAATCGTCATGCGCTCGCCCTGCAGCTTTGCATACCATTGCGCCACTTGCTTCCAGTCGGTAAAAGTCGTCAGCTGCACATCCGGGCCGGTGTCCTCTTCCACCTCATCTTTCTCTTTATCGCGATCCGGCAGGATGCCCTTCACCACCCAGCTGTAGATGCGGCGCTCTGCTGTCTCCTGAATCTCCGGCTTTCGCGTCGGCGTCTTGAGCTTCACTTCGCGCGACTTCGGAACGTCAATCTCAAGCCGATCCTCATTGACCACCACACCCTTCGGAAATGTGTATTCGTACCAGAAGTTTCCAGCGGCCAGCGGTGTGAGAACCCGCGTCACGGTACGGTATTCCAGCGTGTCCCCAGGCTGTAGCGCGGCCACGGAAATATGCCGCTGCCGGTAATCGCTGTACATGGGAGCTTCCTTCAGCACATCGGGAGCGAAATCCTGCGCCGTCGATTCCTGCGTCACCACCACCTGTCCATCCGGCTTGCGCACCCGGACATACTCGACCTCCAACTTCTCCGTCGCCGACGAGTATCCGAAAACCAGTTGGCCGAATTCTTCCACGCCCGCCTGGCTCTGAATCCGGATCACGGCCTCGGTCTCGCTCACTTCTGTTCCGTCATTTTCAAAGTGGACACGATTCAGGATTCGTTCGAAAACCGCTGCCTCTTCAGAATTAGCGTTAGCGTTAGCGTTACTCGTTTTCTGGTTTGAAGGAATTGGAGCCTGCGCCACAGCGTCCGCGCTCAGCATCCAGATCGGGCAGACGATCGAGCAGACGAGGGCGCCGACATATAAGAGCCCAACCACAACGCACGATACGCGATAAGGCATATTGCAGTTCTTTTACGCCGTGCCCAGCGTAAAATCAAACGACCAGGATGAATTCCACCAAGATCATGCGGCTCATTGCGATCCTGATTCTTTTCTGCGGTGTGCTCGCCGGGCAGGCTCCCCCACTGGCCATTGGGGACGAAGCTTTGCCCGCACTCGACGCAGGCGTGGAATTCCATATGCTTCTGCATGCCACCGGCGGCGTTCCGCCCTACGTCTGGAGCGTGGCCAGTGGCGATCTTCCCGAAGGAGTCACGCTCACACCGGAGGGGCTCCTGGCTGGACGAGCGGCGAAGCCCGGGACTTCCATCTTTACGTTGAAAGTCGAGGACTCGGGCCGTCCTGCGCATACGATTACCAAGGACTTCCGGGCAGTGGTCGCCGCTTCTATGTTGCTCGAATGGCTTCAGTCTCCGAAGGTCCATGACAACCGAATTGACGGCGCCGTCCAGGTATCGAACGGCTCCGCCGACACTTTCGACCTGACCGTGATCATCGTGGCCGTCGCCGACAACGGGCGCGCGACGGCAATTGGCTACGAGCATTTCCCGCTGAAAGCGGGTACGACCAACGTTCAAATTCCCTTTGGCAACACATTGCCCCGCGGCGGCTACGTGATCCATGCCGATGCTATTGCTGAAATCCCCACCCGGAAAGCTATCCTTCGCCAGAGACTCCAAACACCTCAGCCCTTGCAGATCACTCAGGGTCCGTAGCGGCTCTTGCCCGCCCCGCCGCCAGAAGAATTCACTGTGGAGCGACGGGCGCCCTCGCCCGTCCAGCAGCGCCGCGGCCGAGCGCGTCCGTTTCTTGCTTTTTGCGCTGGCTTCCACTAGATTTCACTTTTCCCTAATCTGACGAGCGGGCTGGCAGAAACTTGCCTCCAGGAGTGGCGGGTATGAAGCGGAATTACATCGGGCTCGCCTTGAGCGCCCTGATCATGGTGGCGGTATTGTTGAGCCTTCCGAGCTGCGGGCACGACCAAAAGGTGGTCAGCCTTACGATCACGCCTACAACTTCTACTTTTCTGGAGCCGGGTTTCACCCCGCCCCCTCCCAACCCCACCCAACAGTACAGCGCGATTGCGACTTACATCCATCCTCCCGCCACTAAGGATGTCACTAGTCAGGCCACCTGGAAGATTGATAACGGAGTGGCCACCCTCGCTTCTCCCGGCCTATTCACTGCGACGCCTCCGCCGGCAGGCTCCCCACCGGGCACGCCAGGGCCTTGCGGTGTCGCGGATATCTCGGCAAGTGTTCCTGAGGGTACGGGCGGTTCGAGCAATGTCGTGATCGCGGTTGCGACCGTCACAGTAGACAATCCAGCCGACACTCTTTGTCCGGGTGGCGGCAGGCTTGCGACATTAGCCGTCGGGGTCTCCGGAAGCGGGTTAGTGACGAGTCTCCCCGGCCCCATCAGTTGCACGGCAACCGGGGGGACGTGCATTGCGACCTATAGCGTGGGAGCTTCGGTTTTGCTTACGGCGAGCTCGGTTCCAGTATGGCAGAATTGTCCGAGCGCGACGGGGAAACCCACTTGCGTGGTTACCATACCCACTGGCGGCATCGCCGTGAGCGCATCTTTCTGATAAGAATGCGCTAATAAGAATGCGCACCAACCCGCCGCTACTCATCCGTCAGCAATTTGCCCAAAGTTGGTTTGTGTTTCTCCGCATTCTTTTTCTTTCCCGGCACAAGACTGGACGGCCTCGGGCTGCCGACGCGTTCACGCGCCATTTCGCGGACGATCTTGGCGGCGGAAAAGATTTTTTTCTTGCGCTTGCGCGGCATGATCGTGTCGCTCGCATCTTCGCACATTCAACGCGCAAAAATGCAATAATCTCAGGTTGGCTTGGAATTTACGGAGTTCAAAGTCCGAGAGAGCCTGAACCTATGGATGAGCGCGAATTTTTCGACGAGAAGTCCGACAAGAAACCGGCAAATTTAAGTTGTCCGCATTGCCATCAGTCGGCGGAGTATGAGATCCAGTGGCTGGTGCGCACGAAAAAAAAGAGTCTGCCCCCGCGAGCGGACGATCGCGACCGGGCTAAGTTCGCAAAAGCGCAGTCGTACATGTTGCGGCGAGACGATATGTTGATGTGCAAGAACCTGCGCTGCCGCAAGCGCTTTGAGATTACAGGTGTGCAGAGCGTCGCCTTTCTGGACTAGGTTTTCTGGACTGGTGCGTCGCCCGTCGCCGGCCGTTTGTCTCGGTGGTCGTCTCAACCACGTCGCGCTCGGAACAGTTATCGATCGGCGTGACAGTCCGCGTTTCCTTCAAAGCGTGCGCGAAAGACGCGGACGAGTTGTTCTGCTTTTCACAATTCCTTCGCCCCACGTTTTTGACGCAGAGTCTCCCCGGTCTATCCTGTACAGCGAATTTTCCGCCAGAATGTACATTTTGCATCCAGCGGAAATCACGCAACTGCGGCCATTGCGCGCAAGCCGCTGAACCCACCCGAGATGCCGCCGCCCGGCAACCATTTGGCACCGCGGGTGCACCTACCTGCGAGTGAGCCACATGCTCATCACAGGAGGTTTTTGTGGATAAGGCAACCAAAACGAGACGCCTATACGCCCGCGCTTCGTTGGCTCCAGTGCTTGCTTTCGCAATGCTTTTCTGGACGGGCGCCGCGGCAAGCGGACAGACTCAGTCGACTCCGGACCGGCAGATGACGACGCCTCAGACGATGCCGCCCGAACAGACGATGCCGCCTCAGCATGAGGGTGACAACGACACGACTCGTCGAGAATTGGCGGAGATGGACCGGTTCCTGGACAGCCATCCTGAAGTTGCCGAGCAGCTCCGCAAGGATCCTTCATTGATCAATAACCAGGAGTTTGTCGAAGAGCATCCGGAGCTGCGGGAGTTTCTGCAGAATCACCCCGGAGTCCGCGAGGAGTTCAAAGAAAACCCGAACGCCTTCATGCGACAGGAAAATCGCTACGAACGGCACGAGGGCGATGAGGATCGTGACCGCGATCGTGACCGCGACCATAGAGATGGCGACACGACTCGCAGAGAACTCGCAAGTATGGACCGGTTCATGGACAGCCATCCGGAAATCGCGGAACAGCTCCGCAAGAATCCCTCGCTGATCAATAACCGCGAGTTCGTGGAGAACCACCCCGCCCTGCAGGAATATCTGCAGAGCCACCCCGAAGTCCGTGAGGAGTTCAAAGAAAACCCGAACGCCTTCATGCGACAGGAAAATCGCTACGAACGGCACGAGGGAGATGACCGTGACCACGGCCGCAGAGACGGCGACACGACTCGCAGAGAACTGGCAAGCATGGACCGCTTCATGGACGGCCATCCTGAGATCGCGGAGCAGCTCCACAAGAATCCTTCGCTAGTCAATAACCGGGAATTCGTGGAGAACCATCCGGCCCTGCAGGAGTATCTGCAGACCCACCCCGAAGTCCGCGAGGAATTCAAAGAAAACCCGAACGCCTTCATGCGGCAGGAAAATCGCTATGACCGGCGAGAGGACGATCGCGATCGTGACCGTCGAATCGCTACCGGCGCCCGCGGGGATCGGAACCGTATGGGTGATCCCGACGGCCGAGGAGAGCTGACGAGCTTCGGCCAATTCCTCGGCGGACATTCGATTGTTGCGGAACAACTCTCCAAGGATCCTTCGTTGGCCAACAACAAGGAGTATCTGGCAAACCACCCAGAACTTGGAGAATATTTGAAGGCCCATCCCGCGATGACGCAGCAGCTGTCGGAGAATCCGCAAGCGGTCATGAGCTCGAACTGGGTACTGCAAGGCAGCGGCACGGCTGGCACGACTGGAAAGCCTTCACCGCAGCCGAAGCCGAAAGTTAACCCGAATCAGTAGCGAACGGTTGCGAAGAACTAGAGGCCGGGCGAACGGCCTCTAGTTCTTGTTTTGCAGTCCGCCCTTTTTTTCAGGGCATTATGGATCCCAAGGGAGGCTTCATGAACATCAAGACTTCACTCATCTATACGCTGTCGATGGTCCTGGCTATCTCCTCGATCGCGGAGAGCAAGGACAAGAAAAAGCACCCCCCAAGGGGTATGGTGGAGAGCATGCAATCCGTTCCCTGTGGCGCGAAGGAACGGGGCCTCGCGGGCCTGGGCAGCGTGTTCGGCTCGGTCGGCGTACAGCACGTAAATTCGCACGAGCAGTTATGCACCCAATATCTGTTCCGGACCGACGAGATGGAGTACCACATTCGTCCAATGGATACGAAGCACGCGGCGCTGCTCCCTGTCGGCCATGAAGGTGAATTCAAAATTAAGAAGGACCGTATGTACCTGAAAGCGGTCGACGGCGAGAAAAAGGCGCGACCCTACCAGGTCATTTCAATGCAACCCGTAAATTCCGAAAGTAAGGCGGAGAGCGCCGCATCCCCTCCCGTTGAGAAGGAGAAGCCGGCAGAATTCCGGTCTGAAAACAGGGACAGGGACGGAGATGACCCGGAGCGGGACAAAGCACGGGACACAGCAAAGGGCGATACTCGAGAGGGAGATAAAACCAACGACCCGCCACCGCAGCGGTGAAGGCAGCAGTGAAGGATTGTGTGTAGCGGCAATGTACGATTCGTGGAGAGACGGGCGCCCCCGCCCGTCCCCCTCCATGCGGCGGCGCTTGCCTCAGTATTTCCGCAGCACCCCAATCACCCGTCCCTGAATCTCAACTGACGCCGCCGGCACAATGATCGGCGTCATCGCCGCGTTTGAAGGCTGCAGGCGAATATTCTCTCCTTCGCGAAAGAAGCGTTTCAGCGTAGCGTCTGACGACTCGAGCAGCGCCACCACAATATCTCCGTTGTGTGCCGTTTTCGTCTTTTCGACGAGCACGTAATCGCCGTCAAGAATGGCTTCGTCCTGCATGGATTCGCCGCGCACTTCGAGCACAAACACTTCCTTCGAGCGCACAAAATCCGCCAGCGAGATGGTCTCGTTGTGCTCCACCGCCTCAATCGGACGCCCGGCCGCAATCCTGCCCACCAGCGGCAGCACCACCGCCGTGTTCACCGCCATCGACTGCTTCAACTTGCCCTTCGGCGGCACCAGATCAATCGAGCGGCTGCGGTTGTAGTCCCGAGTGAGCAGCCCTTTTTTCTCCAGGTTGGTGACGTGCTTGTGCACCGTGGCCAGGGAACTCAGCCCCATGCCTTCCTTGATCTCTTCAAACGAAGGGGAGTATTGCTTCTCCGCCACGAAGCGCGAAATGAAGTCATACAACTCGTGTTGACGCCGAGTGATCGCCATGCGGGGAGCATAGGCGAATGCAAGGCGAATGTCAAGAAGGAGCTGAACTAACTTTTATTCGCTCACGCTACCGTAGAAACCGTACACAGTATTGCCAACGACATAGAATCCAACGACTTGGCGCGAGTTATTGATCCCTGTCGCCTGCATGGCTGGGTCGCCTTGGATGTTAAATCCGAAAAACTTGTTCGTATCTTTGAAGTAAACAAATCCATGCTGCACCCCGGTCGGAGTAGGCTGCACAGCGCCTGACAGATCGCCATTGTCGTTGATCCCGCCCAACCATGTCGAGGTAGCCCCGGGATAGTAAACCTTCTGCACGGTCGTCCAGCCCACCTTCGTTTTGGCTTTGACGACACCATGGCAATTGGTACCGCAGATGTTTGCCGCAATCGTCTCGCTCAGGTTGATCCCATTGACAGAACGGGCGGAGCCTTGACTCTTGAAGCCACCATTGCGATAGACAAAGCCGAATCCACTGCCCGGTGAAGGTTCGTAAACTCCTACAATGTCGCCTAGATTGTTGACACCCATTAAGGCAGTTCGGGCCGCCCCAGGATAGCTCAGGTAGCTGTAGCTGCCATTCTGATAGATGAATCCCTGGTCTCCGCACCATCCGACAATCACTCCATTGTCGTTAATTCCCTGAGCGATGGTGAAACTGGCGTTCGGGCAAGCGATCGTCTGGAAGGTACCGCCCGAGTACAAAAATCCCGCCTGTATACCATTTAAGACGAAGCTCCCTACAATCTGCCCTTGGTTGTTCAAGCCAAGAGCAACGGTATGCGTGCTTCCGGGTACCTGAAACGAAGTGTACTGGAAGGTTTGGGAAAACGCGCTGGCGCACAAAATTACCAACAAAAAAGCGTAACGGTGATGTTGCGAGGGCGATTGCATGGCAGGCTCCGTCAATGGGCAGCGCCCCGTCGATGCAAGCGCGCGGGCGGCATTTTAGTCCTTGTAAGGCGGTCTGGGGAATACAGTAAACACCGTAGAAGCTGCACGGGGGCGGCGTTAGTAGTGATTGTCATTTGAACGCGCAGATCGTCACCATGGCCTCAGCTTAAGCCACGGAAGAACGCGGTCAGGTCCGCTGCGACTGCCGCTGGTTGCTCAGCCGGGGCGAAATGCCCGCCGCGCGGAAAGACTGTCCAGCGCTGGATGTTGTATAGGCGCTCCACATACGAGCGCAGAAGTTCGCCCTCGGGAACGGTCTGGTGCGCGAAAACACCGAACGCCGTGGGCGTGCTGACGTAGCCGGGATCGACCGGGTGCCAGCGATTGTCCCAATAGTCGCGCATCGACGAGGTGATACTCTGCGTGATCCAGTACAGGGTGAGCGTGGCGCATAGGAAGTCGTCGGTCGGCGTAACGTCGCTCCACGAGTGCCACTTCTCACCCACGTATGCCGCGAGCCCGACCGGGGAGTCGTTGAGCCCATAGCCGACAGTCTGCGGCTTGGTGGACTGGATCGCGCTGTAGCCGCGTTCCGTCATGTCCCAGCGCCGGTTCACCGCAAGGTACGAACGCTCGGCTTCGGACAGTTCGCTATCCTCCACCACAGGGGTAAGATCCGACTCCAGTGTGGTGAGATGGATCCCGATCACCGACTGGGGATGGTCTAGAGCAAGGATGGTCGTCACCCCGGCCCCAAAGTCATAACCGCTCGCCGCATAGCGGGAATACCCAAGCTCAGACATGAGCCGGTGCCAGCGTTCCGAGACGTACCGGTAATTGATGCCGACCTTGGGTGGACGCAGCGAGAAACCATACCCGGGCAGGGAGGGTACGACCACGTCGAACTGATCGAGCATCGGCAGCATCTCCATGTAATCGAGGAAACTGCTGGGCCAGCCATGCGTGAGAATGAGCGGCACACCTCTACCTGATGTCGCACGCTGGTACACAAAGTGGATGCCCTCCCATGTGAAGTGGTTCAACGTGTTGAACCTTCGCTCCCAGCCACGCCAGTCGAACTCGTCAATCCAATAGGACACGAGGCGTCGTAACCAGTTCAACTCGGTGCCCTGTTCCCAGCCTATACCGGGTATCTGGTCGGGCCATCTTGCATTGCGCAACCGTGCCCGCAAATCATTGAGGACCTCATCCGCGACGTGAATCCGAAATGGTTCCACTACAATTCCCCCTCGTGGCCATAGTCAGCGGCCATTGACACTGCTGCTATGATAGTTACTAGACCCAAAGGCACGAACCACCAAGTTCCTTGACAACATACTCAGCGCGCTAACAAACGACCAAAGGACGACTAACAAGCTGAAGTTAGTCGATAAGTTAGTCGCTAACTTCTCTGCCTTCAAGACTTTGCCTCTAACTCTCATCCGCTCAAGACTTTGGCGGGAGTCACACGCTAAAGTCTTGATTCTAATATACCGAGAGGGTGGGGGGGTACTTGGCGGACAGTTTGAGTTTCAAACAAGGGTTCGAATCTCTAGCTCACCGCGACTTGATTGGCCGCGATAATTCCCGAATCAAATGCAGAAAGTCTGCGGGCGGTTTGCTGTCAATCGAGATGCTCTTTCCCGTGCGCGGATGGATAAACTCAAGATGCGCGGCATGAAGCGCAACGCGTTCAATCAACTTTTCCGACGCTTCCGCCGGATGATATTTTCTGTCCCCGATTACCGGATGGCCCGCTGCCGAAAATTGCACGCGGATCTGATTCTGGAATCCTGTCACCAGCTCAACCCGTACCAGCGAAGCATCCGCAAAAAGACGTTCGACCGTATATCGAAGTTCGGCGCGAGCGGCTTTAGGGTCTTTCACGGTGCGCAACTGCTGATACATTCCTTCCCGTCGAAAATAGTGGACGAGCGTTCCAGACTCCGTGGCGAGACGGCCGCGCACGACCGCGAGATACTGGCGCACGGGAGTGTGGGCGAGAAACTGCTTTACCAGCGCGGCTCGATCCGGCGCAGTCTTGGCAAAAAGCAATGCTCCCGAAGTAAAGCGATCGATGCGATGTACGATCAGCGTCTTTTGCTTCTTCAGTTCGAGACTCTCAGACAACAGCGACCACGCCGAAGGAGCCGCGGAACCCTTAATTGGCACCGCCAGCAGCCCCGGCGGTTTGTCGACAACGACCACCGCATCGTCTTCATAGAGCACGGCAAGTTCGCGGGAGAAACCAGGCCTCCGCCGGTCCTCCGGAGCCAAAAGTTGATCCCCCTTTGTGGTGCGGCGGCGAGTTTTTTGGGGATATTTCCTCACTTGTCGGTGCCCGGCAATTCGATCAATCTCACAACTGTTTGTTCCGGCGAAGAATGGAGCAAACCTTGGAGCGAACAATAGAGCGAACCATGGAGTGTGTCGCTCCTACTCCGCCGTAACTCCCTTCAAAAATATGTAATAAAAATCCACGCCCCGGGCAAACGCCTCGACGCCCGTCCGCTCGTCTTTGCCATGTGCCCGGATATCGTCCCGGTCATACTGTTCGCCCGATACACAATACGTTGGCATCCCCGCTGCATTCGTGTAGACGCCATCCGACGCGCCCGTGCTCATATTCGGAAGCACCGGAATCCCCGGCCACATTTTTGCCACGACCTTCTCCAGCGGATCGAACACTTCTTTCCGCGGAGCCGGCGGAACATAACTATGCCGGTCGGATCCGTGATCCATCAGCACATTGCTGTTCTCGCGAAACTGCACTTTGATCGTAGGAGCAGTAATTTTCGGATCGGCCACAACTTTTTTCAGCGTCAGCCGGATTTCTTCCAGCGTATGTCCAGGTTCGATCCGGCAATTCACATTCGCCTGCGCCATCTGCGGCAGGGCGTTGTTGGCATGGCCTCCGCTCAATCGCGTTGCCACACACGTCGTGTGCATGGTCGAATTGTCCAGCGGATCTTTTGATAGCCGAGCCACAGCTTCCAGGTCGGGAGGATTTTTCAGCATCGCCTTCAGATCGGCGGCCCGCTCCGGTGTCGCCATCTTTACCTGCCGTTCGTAATAGGCGCGCGTGATGTTGTTCAGCTCGAATGGAAACTGGTAGTGCGCGATTCGGGTCAGCGCATCCGCCAGTTCGTAGATCGCGTTCTCCGGCCGAGGCAGCGAGCTGTGGCCGCCCGGATTGGTCGCGGTCAGCACGAAGTCTCCATACAGTTTTTCGGTGGCATTCACTTCCATCATTACCGGTTTGCCATGGTCGGCGAGCACTCCGCCGCCGTCGTGGTTCAGCACGAACTCGGCGTCAATCAGGTCGCGATGATTCTTGATCAGCCAGTCAACTCCGTTCGATGTGCCGCCTTCCTCATCCGCCGTCATCGCCAGAATAATGTCGCGGCTCGGCACGTATCCTTCTTTCTTCATGCGGATCAGCGTGGCCGACATGATCGCGTCGCCATCCTTCATATCGCTGGTGCCGCGGCCGTAGTAGTAGCCGTCCTTCTCGATAAACTGAAACGGATCCGTCGTCCAGTCTTCGCGCCGCGCTTCCACAACGTCCAGGTGCCCGATCAGCAGCACCGGCTTGTGCTTGCCCGATCCATGCAGCCGCACCACGACGTTCTTTTTGCGGTCATTCGGCCCCAGA
>Ga0210407_10004414_pt1 | contig 11090 bp, 9 predicted proteins | sample IncBWC27MmetaG_FD_150860 | JGI IMG/M metagenome (GOLD analysis project Ga0210407, IMG submission 150860) | Forest soil microbial communities from Barre Woods Harvard Forest LTER site, Petersham, Massachusetts, United States - Inc-BW-C-27-M | ecosystem: Environmental > Terrestrial > Soil >... | reverse complement strand
CCGAATACGAACCCGCCAAGCGGGCGCAACAGATAGGCGATGGCGAATGTCGCAAGCGTCGTGCTCAGCGCGGCTTCGCCGGCGCCAAAAAAGACCCGCGAAAGCACCGTGGCGAAGTAAAGGTAGAGCGTGAAGTCGTACCATTCCACCACCGTCGAGAAGGCCGCGACGGCGATCGAGGCGCGAGACATGGTCCTCTGCGGGGGTTGAGAGTTGGTCATTCGGGTTCGCAACTCTCGAGAAATCTCGTGCTATTCGCCCGGTGGAGGCGTCGGCTCCATTCGGACGGAAGGCAGGTCGCATCAAACGGCTCGACGATTGTCCGGGCGAGAGATCGGCGGCGCACCAGTCTGCACCGGCGCCGGCCGTTTTACGTCGAGACCCGTCGTCGGCCTAGCGCTAACCATCGGTCATTCGCTGACGTTCGAGGTCTTCCCCTTCCCGTTTTTGACGGACGATCTCGCGACGAAGCGCGAACTGTTCCTTCGCTCCTCGCGCCGACGGAGAAATTTTTTTGGAAAGGCAATTTTACAGCCTTTCTAAATTGTAAAACTGTGCTAGCAATCAACCGTTAACCTGAGGGCATAAGTGGGGAGCGGCCCCACCTTAGCTTTTCCGAAGCAATTTTTTGGGAGGCGTTCTCATGACCACCTTTTCCGGTTGGAATAATAGCAATGGCGGGCTGTTTAGCATCGCGCATGATTGGTCGCCGATTGGCGTTCCGAACTCGGGAAATTCCGACGCGGGCCTTCCCACGCTATCCCAACCCTACACGGTAACAAGCGACCTGAATGAAACCCTCGACTTCCTCGAGGTGGACGCCAACGCCAAGCTGTCGATCACCGGCGGCACGTTCTCGATGGTTTCCACCGCCAGAACTTTTTCCAATGTGTATAATTTCGGGACGATCAGCGTCGGCGCGGCCTCGACGCTGCTGTTAGGGGCGAGTACGGCTGGCGCCACCACCGAGATCAACGGTCCAGGAACCGTCCTCGTGGCTGGCACGGGAAGCACGCTCGGCACGATCGCGACGATGCAAATCAATGCGTCGTACATGGGCCTCTACGGCGGCGCCCAACTTGGGGTCACCGCCAACGGACAGATTCTCGGCTCGATCACGAGCGCCAGCATCTTGACGGTCAAAGACGGCGCCATCTACGGCGGCGGCTCTATCGGCAACGGCGGGAACGCGCCTGCCGGCGACGGCCTGTCACTCACGGTCACCGCGCTCGGCACTATCAATGCGAACGGCGGCCACGCCATGGTGCTGGAGACCGGCGCCAACGCCATCACCAACGGCGGCTTGATCGAGACAACGAACGCTGGCGGTCTGACGATCGATAGCCAAATGTTTCAGAACGGCAAACTGGTCGCTGCAGGAACAGGCGCGCTGATGATCAACGGCGTCTTGGTTAAAGGACTCGGCAACGTTGCGACGAGCAGCGTCGGGAGGATCGTGCTCCACAAGGGGCAGTTGGCCATCGGCGGCCTCCTCAACATCGGTTCGGCGGCGGCGCCTGCGGAACGTTGACCACGTCGTCGGGGGACACCCTCGGCCTCCTCGCGAGTTCGGGCGATAGCTTCACCGGCGCGGACGTGCTTACCGCGGATGTCAATAATTACGGCACGATCTCTGTAGCCGACGGTTCGACGCTGAATCTCCACGCGGCCGTAATCAATTCGAGTACGGGGACATTGGCGCTGAACGGCTCGACCGGGCCGACAAAACTGGAAATCTACGGCGGCAGCAAAGGCGGCGCAGCCGTTAGCGGCGGTTTGATCCTTCTCTCAAACAGCGCGCAGAATTCCATCATCAGCGACGGAGCCGGGACACAGTTCAGCAATGCCAGCATCATCCGCGGCGCGGGGACAATCGGCGACGGATGGCTGCGCCTCTACAATTCGCCTGTTGGCAGGATCAACGCGAACCAGGCCGTTGGCCTGACGATCGTCGCCGACGCGGCCGCCGTCACCGCCGGCACCGAAAACACGAATTACAACGCTGGCACTGTCGCGACGACGGGCGCGGGCGGACTGACGATCGACGGCGCGTTCAACAATGCGGGCATTCTGGAGGCGCTGGGAACCGGCGCGCTCACGATCGATGGCCAGCATCTCGCAACCAACCCCGGCGTGTATGGCGGCGGCGGCATCGTCGAGGTTTTCGCAGGTAGTTCAATCGTTCTAAAGAACAATGCCGAGGTGACCTCACAGGCCTATATTTCGATTTCCGCTGGGGGCTTGATGAAGACCACAAGCGGCGACACGGCCGACACGGTGGAAGACAATCTCATAAGCAGTGGGGCATTCAACGTCGCAGCCAATTCGACTGCGATCTTTGAAGGTACTTGGCAGAATTCCGGCGCGGTGAACCTCAATGGCTCCGCGGCCGGCGCGGCGCAGATCGAAATCGAAGCGGGCAACAACTGGACATTGTTGGACGCCGGCACAGTCACTCTCAACGGCTTCAACGACTCGATCATCAGCCAGGGCGCCGGGACGGAACTGAGAAACCGCGGCAATACGATCCAGGGCGCGGGCACGATCGGCGACACGAATATGACGATCGAAAACGATTACGGCTCGACCATCAACGCCATGGTGGAGGGGTCTTCCAAGACACTCAACCTCGATGCGACTGCTTACGATCCATCGACCCAGACGACCTTCATCAACAATGGCGGTACTGTGGAGGCGAGCAGCGGCGCAACGCTCGATATCGACAGTGCGATGTATAATTCGCAGTACCTCATCGCCAATGCCGGAAGTACAGTCGATGCGCAGGACGCCGTCTTCGGGCCGGGCCTCTCGATTATAAGAGGCAACGGATCGATGGAGTTCGGCGCAGAAGCCGACAATGACGTACGTTACGCCCAGGGTTCCGGCGGACAGCTCATCCTTGACGATTCCGCACAGTTCTTCGGCAACATCTACCAGATGACGGTTGGCGACTCAGTCGATCTGAGGGACTTTGCGTTCACCAACCCGTCGGCCATGAAGGTGGGCGGTGATTCCGGCTTCGGGACTCTCGACGGCGCCCTGCAGATCACCAACGGGACGTCATTAAGCTCGAACCTGTATCTGGAGGGCAATTACCAGTCAGCCGCATGGACGTTCAAGTCGGACGCCCACGGCGGCACGACGATTACACTCGCAGCATTTGCTGGCTGAGCGAAAGCAGTGCAAGGTGATCCTGCGACCCTGACGAACGGTTAGGGCCCGAATCTTCCTCTGCTGAGTTTCGAGGGCCGGAGCCCCGGGGTAGCTCCCCGGGTGAGAGATTTATCGATGTCCGGGCAACGTCGAAAACGGTCATAACCCGTCGATCGAGTATGCGAGCAAGACGTTGCCGGGGGCGGTTCCGACGAACCCCGACCCTGATCCGACATAGACCATGCCATCGACGACAACGGCTCCCCCGCCATCAATCGAGCCGCCCTTGGCCGCAACGCCATTGACGGCCTGATAGTCGCCTTTGGTGTCCATGTCCCACGCAATCTTGCCGTTTTCGGCAAAGTAGGCGCGAAGGCGCCCGTCGAGTCCGCCCGAGAACACAAGCCCTGGAATGGCGGTAACGGCGGCGGACTGGGCGGGACTGCATCCCGGCACGTCGCCGCAACCGGGATGCGGGGTCCGCCAGACCTCTTCCCCGGTTTCGAGTTTAAGGGCCGAAAGTCCTCCGCCTGCTTTGCTATCGATGAGTAACATGACGCTTGAATTGGGGCCAAGACTTTGCGCACCGGGAGTCGCCGGCCCCGCGGGGCCGAATTTAGGGTCGGACACCGCGACATAGAGGTTCTTTTCATCAGCTGCGACGCCCCATTGCACCCCGCCCAGCGTGCCGCCGTTGCCGACCCTCGTCCGCCAGACGATCTCGCCGCCGTGGTCGGGATCGACGGCGGTCACCACGCCCGATTTTTGCCCGGCGACCAGAATGCGTCTGCCGTTGGAGAGAGTGGCGAGAACGGCGCACGATCCGAAATCAAAGTCCGGTCCGTTGGATTTGGGGCAGTTGATCCCCTTCGGGCAGGCTAGAGTGAACGCGTCTCCTGGGGTGATCTGTCGCGCCCACGCTAACTCGCCGGAGCCGACGCCAAGGGCGAGGAAAGCGTCCGACGTCTCCGTCGCCGGGTCCGAGTAATTGTCGCCGGTCGTCACATAGATTTTTTGGCGCGCGGAATCATAGGTCGGCCCGGACCAGATCGGGGGCCCCCGAAGGTCCCATCAGCTGAAAACCACCCGCGTTGACCGGGCCAGGCTTGGCTTCCTGCGCGATCGTGTACGTCTTCCACAAGATCTTTCCCGATGCGGCGTCCAAAGCGACGACGCTGCCCGGAACGTGCAACAGCCGTAAGACGCGTCCTTGGCTTTCGCCTCCTCGTATGACGAGACGGGCACAAACAAGGTCGTCCCGACCAGCGTCGGCGCGCCCGTGATGATTGCCGCCGGGTGTTGATCGACTTTGGTGGTCCACAGCGCCTTGCCGGTCAGCGCATCGATCGCGCGCACGTTCGCGCCAAAATCGCCGAAATACGCTGCCCAACCGTCGCCGCGCGGGCCTATGACGACGGCCGATCGAACCGGCTTGCCTACGTCGAACCGCCAGTACGTGCACCCGCTTTTGGCGTCGAGCGAATAGACTTTTCCATTCTGGCTCCCGACAAACACGCGCCCACCGAAAATCGTCGGCTGCGCGACCGACCGGACGGCGCCCGGGAAGCCGAAGGCCCATTTCAGTTTCAGGCGGGCCGCGTCGGAGGGAGCAAGCCGCGCCATGTCCGCCGGTTGGAATCGGTGTTGCGAGGAATCGACCCCCCACCCGTTCCAATGCGGCTTGTTCAGCGGATCGGCGAAGGCGACGGCGCCATCATTCGGACACGCGCCGCCCGTTGCCGCGCCAGCGGCCGTCTCTTGCGCTCTCGCATCGATCGAGCCGCCAAGGAAAACGATTAGCGAAAATCCAAAAATCGCCCGCGCCAGTCGGCTGCAAAAAGAGGTCATGGTGAGCCGTCTAAGGGAGGGCGGGGTTCTTGGCCTCAGAATCGTTCGCATCATAAGTGGTCGGACGGGTTCGCTCTACGCTCGGCAGCGGAAGACGCGAACGATCTTTCTTGTCTTCGCTGCTCATCCCCTCGGCCCTCTCAGGGATTCCCCCGCTCGTGCCATTCTCGTCGACGGCGTTTCCGATTTGGGCGGGTAGGAATGCCTGAGGCGTGAGCGCCGCGCAACTCCGGGGCATTTACCTATGGAGGTCTCCGCTCGTCAGGGAAATTGAATGCGAGGCCGGCGCCATATGGCTGACGCAGGAGCATGAACCTCCCCAATTCAGCTTGCTGTCAGCTCGTCCCAGGCTACAGCCACGCGCGGGCGGAAGACATTGACAAACGTGTTTATCGCAACGGAAAACCACCTAAGCTCTTTTTCTCGGAATTGGTCATCGCGGATGTTAGGGAACTGCATAGCTGTTGTTACTTCTAGCTTTCCATCAGGCCTGCGAGTCCACGCCAATCTCAGTCCAGATTTTTCAAATTCGGAATTGATCGCATCGCGCTCGCCTTCAATACGATTGATCACCTCCACAGCCGACTGAGAGGTCTTACTGTAGCCAAGAAATACACCTGCTTCGTTCTTGGCTGAGATAAAGTAGCAGGTAATCCACACGTTGCCCCGTGCCGGCAACGGTAAGAATATGTTGCTCTCGGCCTTGGGCTTTGGAGTTGGCTGCTCAACGTCGCTAAGTTTCAACGAGCCGATCAACTCCGTCCAAAATCCGAGCATCCATTTCTGACGTTCATCAAGCTCCGGATCTGTGGTTTGCGGAGTTTCCTCACTGATATCCAAACCAGGTGCAGCAACATCCACAATGGTTCGATTGATGATTATTGTCCGTGCAAGTACGCGCGACTGAACTATCCAACTCTTGTGAGCAAGCTCGAAGGCTTGCGTTTCTACGAGTCCAAAAGTGAACTGCAAACTTGTCGCCGCCTGCAGGTACTCGGCAATCGCTTCTACACCCTCCCGTATGCCATCCCCAACGACCAACAGAAGAACGCGCCCCTTCTGAAGGTTGCGGGTCACGTTGTCGACAAACGCTGCCTTGTCGAAAATAGCGCTGCCGCTGGCATTGGAGATATGGGCCGCAAGATCAAAGTTCTGTTCCTTACGCGCTCGGGCTGCTTCTCGCTGAAGGTCCGAAAAAGTCCATTTCTTGAGTGTTCGCGCGTAATCCAAGATTTGGCCGACAACCTCTCGGCGCGCTTCAGGATTGCGCCAAAGCTTGCATTCCACAAGCGTGGGCATTCCCAAGGGGTTCATGAATAGAGCATCAATGGACCCAACGGCCCTAGTATCGAATTCTTTGCATATCGGGATCAGCGGCCCATAAGCCGGATCGAGCTCACCTACGGGTAAAGCCTGTGGGTGCCTGAAGATCAGGTCTTGCAGCCAGGCCTCGTCGTATCCGTCCGACTGTGTGCCTTTGCTGAGAGATACGGGAGCAAGGACCCGACAGCCGGACGTCGGCTCAACCAAAACCAGCGGGGTGTGCTGACGGGCCATTTCGCTTCCTCTCCGATTTTGCGCTCCGCCCGCCCTTGGAAGTGGTCGAGACGCCGCTGTCGGATGCCGAGCGCCTTACCCCTTTGGAAACACTAGCGCGACAGATCCCCTGGGTCGTCGAGCGTTTCTCGCGCAAGCGCACCTGCCGGGCAAGATCCACATTGGTGGAGGCGGGTATGGTCGCTGCCGCTGATCTTCGTCCGAGTCGCGATCGCCGGTCGGCGAAACTCAGCACGCCGACCCTCCTCTCTTCATACTCGCTATCAATTAGGCGTGTAGTATATTGAATAATTTGTAAAATCAGCATTGCCATAGCGATTTAGATTGTCAAAATCGGAACTGTTTGCTAATATCACCGATGGATCGAACCACCTCGACGGAATCGCAGCGGTATAGATCTCGCATGTCCGTTCGAGGCGCCGGGTGAGCCAGAATCGAAATGAAAGGGGAATTTGGACCAATACATAGCAGAGCTGAGATATCATCACGCGTGGCGCCGTTGTTGGCTTGGAAAACCTTATTTGAATCCCCTGTAACTCATTGAAAAGTCCCGATTCGAAAAAATAAACGTTAGTAAACGCTAGTTAATTTACTAGCGGTTACTCGTATTTACTGGCGTTTATTAACGTTTATGGTGAGCGTCTACGAGGGCGACGATGAGCCGCGCCTAGCCCTTGGGGAAGTCGAGCCCCATCGCCCGGTAGCGCTCGGGGTCGTCGAGCCACTTCTCCCGCACCTTGACGTGCAGGAAGAGATGCACGGTCGCGCCATGGGCTTCGCCGATGTCCTTGCGCGCCGCCGTGCCGATCGCCTTGATCGTGCGGCCGCCCTCGCCGAGCACGATCTTGCGGTGGCTTTCGCGGGTGACGAAGATTGTCTGCTCGACGCGCGCCGACCCGTCGGGCTGGTCTTTCCACTCATCGGTCTCGACGGTCGCCTGATAGGGCAGTTCGTCGTGCAGCCGCTCGATCAGCTTCTCGCGGGTGATCTCGGCCGCGAGCGAACGGATCGGCGCTTCCGCGATCTGGTCCTCCGGATAGAGCCAGGGACCTGCCGGGATTATGGCGGCGAGGCGGTCGAGGAGTTGGCCGAGCCCATCGCCCGTTGCAGCGCTGACCATGAACGTTTCGTCGAAGGCGAGCGCCGCATTGAGTCTGGCCGTAAGCTCGAGCAGCTTCGGCCGTTCGACGAGGTCGATCTTGTTCAGGACGGCGAGCCGTGGCTTGCCGATTTCGCCAACGGCGCTCAGGATCGATTGCGTCTCCTCGGTCAGGCTCGCCTCATCGACCTTCTTCCGGGCGTCGATCAGGAGCATGAGAAGGTCGGCGTCGGCCGCGGCGCCCCAGGCGGAGGCGACCATCGCCCGGTCGAGGCGGCGCTTGGGCGCGAACAGACCAGGCGTGTCGACGAACACGATCTGCGCCTCGCCCCGGGTCAGAACGCCGCGCACGGTCGAGCGGGTGGTCTGCGCCTTGCGGGTGACGATCGAGACCTTCTCGCCGACCAGCGCGTTGATCAGGGTCGACTTGCCGGCGTTGGGGGCGCCGATGATGGCGACGAACCCGCATCGGGTCGCGCTCATGTCGCGCCCCAGCGGTCGAGAAAGGCCTGCGCCGCCGCTTGTTCCGCGGCGCGCTTGGAGCTGGCGGCGCCGACTTCCGGCTCGAAGCCGTCGAGCGTGACCCGCATGATGAAATGGGGCGCATGCGCCGGGCCGCTGCGCTCGACTTCCTCGTAACGGGGTGGAGGAAGCGCGCGCGACTGGGCCCATTCCTGCACCGCGGTCTTGGCGTCACGGGCCGGCTCGGCGTCGGCGGTGATGCGCTCGCCCCAGCCGCTAAGGATAAGCGCCTCGGCCGCGGCAAAGCCGCCATCGACGAACACCGCCCCGATGAGGGATTCACACACGTCGGCGAGGATCGCCTGCTTCTTGCGGCCGCCGCCGCGCGCTTCGCCGAGACCCAGCGCGACATGCGGGCCGACATCCCATTGGGCGGCGATCTCGGCGCAGGTTTCGCGCCGGACGAGCTTGGCGAACCGCATCGACAGTTCGCCCTCGCTCGCCTTCGGAAACGCCTGGTAGAGCCGGCTCGCGATCACGACGCCCAGCACCCGGTCCCCTAAGAATTCGAGCCGCTGATAGGATTGCACCCTGCCCTGCCCGCCCGAATTTTGCGCCGAAAGGTGCGTGAGTGCGAGGACTGCGAGCCCGGAATCGCGGAAGCAATAACCGAGCCGCGACTCCAACGCGGACAATTCGGCGCGCGGCTGTTTGTTCATTGTCCAACCGATCGAGGAGCCGTCGCCCTCTGGCCGTCGCCATTTGACTGGCAGGAAGAAAGGAAAGACGGCCCGCGCGACACGACCGCCTTCGGGTCGCTCGCGGGAGCCCGCTGGCTGGCGTCTAACGCACGCGTTGGAAGATGCGGTCCCAGCGCACAGTCCATGGCCAGCGCCACACTTCCCAAGCCGGCGTCCCCTCGTCGATCGAAAAGAAGATGACTTCGGCCCTGCCGATCAGGTTCTCGAACGGCACGTAGCCGACCCCGCCCTGATCCCCGGAAAGCCTCGAATCGCTAGAATTGTCCCGATTGTCGCCCATCATGAAATAGTGGCCGGGGGGCACTTCATAGACCTTCGTATTGTCGAAGGTTCCGTCGTCGCCATCGATCTGGATGATCCGGTGCTGAACCCCGCCTGGAAGAGTTTCCAGGTATTGCGGGGCCTCCATCGGCTTATTGAAGTGATTGACGGTGAGAAAGGGCTGGATCGGCTCGCGCTGGACCATCTCGCCATTGATGATGAGCCGACCGTGGGTGACCTGGATCTTGTCGCCGGGCAGGCCAATCAGCCGCTTGATGTAGTCGGTCTGGCCATCGCTCGGCAGTTTGAACACGATGATGTCGCCGCGCTTGGGGTCGGAGGCGAAAATGCGGCCGGGCATGGCTGACGGGTCAAGGTCGAGAAAGCTCGGCAGCGAGAAATGCGAATAGCCGTACGCGTATTTGGAGACGAACAGGTAGTCGCCCACCAGCAGAGTGGGCACTAATGAACCAGAAGGGATGTTGAAAGGCTGGAACAAGACCGTGCGCACCACGAGCGCGATCAAGAGCGCCTCGATGATGACCTTGACGGTTTCCCACCAGCCCTCCTCCTTCTTGACGGACGGGACGGCGGCGTCAGCGGATTTCACGGTCGGTTCGATCATTCGACTCAATACGCCCTTACTTGTTTCACTCGAAGATTCGGCGGCCTCGGTCGGCCGCGCATCCTATACAAGGGCGGTCGGCCTGCGCCAAGCAGTCGGCTGGTGACCCGGAAACTTGGCGCAAGCAAGGCCGCCGTCCGCTTACGGTACGAGAAGCAGGGAGCCAGTCGTTTCGCGTTTCTCGAGCGCAATGTGGGCCTGCGGCGCCTCCGCCAGCGGCCAGCGCTGGCCGATCCGGATCTTGACGTCGCCGCTGGCCACCACGCGGAAAAGATCGCGCGCCATTTTCTCAGCCAGCGCGCGGTCCGCCATGAACGTCGTCAAGGTCGGCCGGGTAGCAAACAACGAGCCCTTCTGCATCAGAAGACTAATATTGAACGCGTCGATGGCTCCCGAGGCGGAGCCGAAGCTGGCGAACACCCCAAACGGCCTCAAGCAGTCGAGCGACGCCGGGAAGGTTGCTTTGCCGACCCCGTCATAGACCACGTGGCATTTCGCGCCCTTGGTAATCTCGCCGACCCGCTTGGCGAAATCCTCGTCACGATAGAGGATCGTGTGCTTTGCGCCCGATTTTTTGGCTAGCGCCGCCTTTTCCGCCGTGCCGACACAGCCGATCACCGTCGCGCCGAGCGCTTTCCCCCATTGGCATAAGATGAGCCCGACGCCGCCCGCGGCGGCATGGACCAGGATCGTGTCGCCCTCTTTCACGCGATAGGTCTGGCGCACCAAATATTGCGCCGTGAAGCCCTTGAGCATCATCGCCGCAGCGGTTTCATAGGAAATCGAGCGCGGCAGCTTGAACAGGAACCTCGCTTCGATATTGCGCTCCTGCGCGTAGGCGCCGGGGGAGCCCGCGTAGGCGGCGCGGTCGCCGGGCTTCAATCCTTCAACCGACGGACCCACCTCGACCACCTCGCCCGCGCCTTCCGAGCCGGGCGTGAACGGCGTCTTGGCGGGCGGATAGAACCCGTTGCGGTGATAGATGTCGATGAAGTTGACCCCGATTGCGTGCTGGCGCAGCCTCACCTCGCCCTTGCCCGGCGGCGGCAACTCGACCTCCTCAAGACGCATGACTTCCGGACCGCCGGGCTGATCTATGCGGATGGCGCGCATCGTTTCCTCTGGTTCCTTGCTGTTGTCCGATACGCCGGCCGTCAGGCTTGCCAGCGCGAACAGCCGACCTTATAGCATCGCGCCGATCCGGCAGAACCGGATTCCTCTACGAGCCCGCGCCCATCGTCTAGCGGTCCAGGACGTCGCCCTTTCACGGCGAAAACACGGGTTCGATTCCCGTTGGGCGCGCCAATGATTTCAAATAGTTACC
>Ga0210407_10004410_pt1 | contig 11095 bp, 8 predicted proteins | sample IncBWC27MmetaG_FD_150860 | JGI IMG/M metagenome (GOLD analysis project Ga0210407, IMG submission 150860) | Forest soil microbial communities from Barre Woods Harvard Forest LTER site, Petersham, Massachusetts, United States - Inc-BW-C-27-M | ecosystem: Environmental > Terrestrial > Soil >... | reverse complement strand
AGATTCTGCGCGTGTTGCAGGACCGCAAGTTCATGCATCTGGGGGGCGTGCAGGAAATTCAAGCGGACGTGCGCATCATTGCCGCTACCAACGTCGATCTTCGCCAAATGGTGCGCGAAGGCCGCTTCCGCGAAGACCTGTTCTACCGCCTCAATGTAATCAGCATCGATCTGCCGCCGCTGCGGCAGCGCCGCGAAGATATTCCGCTGCTGGTGCAGCACTTCCTCCAGAAGTATTCGGAGGAGAACGAGCGGCCCCGGCGGCGCATTAGCACCGAGGCGTTGCGTCCGCTGGTGAGCTACTCGTGGCCAGGCAACGTCCGCGAACTGGAGAACACGATCGAACGCGCCGTGGTGCTATCTTCCGACAGCGACATTGGGCTCGATCTGCTGCCCGACCACATCGTGGGGCGCGGCAGCGCGGTTCCGACTTTGGATGCTAATTCGGGGGCCACGCTGTTCGGCATTATGGAAGACTGCGAACGGCGGATCATCATGGATATGCTGGAGAAGTGCGGATGGAACCAGACCGAAGCGGCGGAACGCTTCCACGTCCCGCTTTCCACGCTGAATCAGAAAATCAAACGGCTGGCGATTGAGATCAAGAAGAAGAACCGGGAGTAGCGATTGGAGCCTGCAAACCGGTCGTTAGAGAATTAGAAAACGTTCCGCCCGTCGCCGGGTTTCCTCCGAACCGGTTTCACCTGGGTTTCCTGGTTCGAAGGTTTCCCGCTGCGCCAGATTAGGAACATGGTTACTCACGTTGCGATAATAATGAGCAGGACTACGGGACGTGGCGGCTGAAAGTACTCGCCGATCACATATGCCACCATTGCAACCAGTCCCATTTGAGCCCCTTTTTTCCGGGTCACGTCCGGAGAATACCGACCGAACTTGGAACTTGCAATGGTCCATTTGCGACTCTGCTATAGTTCCTTGAGCAGAAGCATCCTGACCAGACATGGCGTTCGAACTCGAACTGGTTTCACCCTTTGAAGTCGCCAAAGACGTTGCGCTGGCGGTTCAGGAATACACCCTTTTGTCGGCGCAATCCCTCGCGAACTTCTTCCGCCGTCCCCTGTACATGGGCGACATGGTGCAGCAGGCGGACCTGATCGGTGTCGGGTCCCTGCCGATCGTAATCCTGACGGGACTCTCCGTCGGCGCGCTCCTTGCGCTGAACTCAGCCAGCACACTGCAACGATTCGGCGGGGTCACGCTGATCGGCCAGCTCGTGTCGCTCGGCATGGTGACCGAACTCGGACCGCTCATTACCGGGCTGATGGTCGCGGGGCGGAACGCCTCCGGCATGGCCAGCGAACTCGGTTCGATGATCGTGACCGAACAGATCGATGCCATGCGTGCGCTGGGCACTGATCCTACGAAGAAGCTGGTTACGCCACGAGTTGGGGCCACGGCGTTCATGCTTTTTTTTCTTACCATCATCGCCGATCTGCTCGGGCTGATCGGCGGCTATGGGGTCGCGCATCTGCTGTTCGGACTTGACACTCAGCAGTATTGGACGTCCGTGTGGCAGATCCTGGTGTTCCGCGACGTCTTCACTGGCCTTATCAAGCCCGTGCTGTTTGGGTTCATCATCGCTACCGTAGGCTGCTACTACGGCATATCTACGCGCGGCGGAACGCAGGGCGTGGGCCGTTCGACTACCCAGGCCGTGGTCGCTTCTTCAGTGCTGATTCTGATAGTGGATTTCTTTGTTACCAAGTTGATCTTCGCAATTTTTGGCTACAGATAGAGATAAAGATAAGTCATGCCGGCTCCCACCTTGCCCAGCGAAAATCCGGCTGCTTCGGCGGTAAGTCCCTCGGGCTACGCCATCGAGTTCGACAACGTTGCGATCGCGTTCGACGAAAAAGTTGTGCTCGACGGCATTTCATTCCATCTGCCGCACGGCGAAACCAAGGCTCTGTTTGGCGTCGCCGGATCGGGCAAGAGCACACTGCTCAAGCTCGCCATGGGACTTATGCGGCCCGATAGCGGTCGTATCTACGTGCTGGGAGAGGAAGTCACGAGCATGTCAGAACAGGAACTCTTTGAGCTGCGACGGCGCGTGGGCATTGTGTTCCAGGAGAGCGCGCTCTTCGACTCGATGAAAGTATACGAAAATGTCGCTTTCCGCCTGATGGAAGAGGGGATTTCCGGGGAGGAAATCGAGCGGCGGGTCCGCGAGGTACTGCGCTTTGTAGAGTTGGAGCGAACCTACGACATGTTTCCGTCCGAACTCTCGGGTGGCATGCGGAGGCGCGTGGCCATCGCTCGCGCTATCATCACCGAGCCGGAGGTGCTGCTTTACGACTCGCCTACCGGCGGACTCGATCCGGTAACCTCGAATACGATTGTCGAACTCATCGTGAAACAACGCGACGTCTACAAGACCAGCGCCCTCATGGTGACCCACCGCCTTCAAGATGCGTTCACTATGGCGACTCATCACTTCGACAAGGCGACCAATCGCATGGTCGCTCTACCCAAAGGCCAACGTGGCGAAGTGCCCATGAGCTTCCTGATCCTGCGCGATGGGAAAGTCATCTTCGATGGCGACGCTCAAAAGCTGGTGGCGTCGCGCGACGACTACATTCGCGAATATATTTCGTAGGTTTAATCCTTACTGCGCCAGCGCTTTCTCCAGCACCTTTGAGATTTCGCCTTCCTCTACTTCGCCGGAAGCGTTATACGCGGTCTTGCCATCGCGATTCAGCACCACTACGTGCGGAATGTATCCCTTATAAAATTTCTTTACCAGCTCTTCCTGCGCTGGAGAACGCGGACGATCGAGATCGACCACTACGAACTGCACCTTGCCCTTGTACTTTTCGTAGAGTTCGACCGTGCGTCGCGCCTGCCGCTTGGAATTGAAACAACCTTCGCCGTAGAAAATTGCGTAGGCCGGCTTGCCGGGGACTGTCGCGTCTTCCAGATGGTCACCGGTGATCAACGGGCCGTCCTGGCTGTCGCTGGTGTAATCGAGACGTTGATTGAGTTTGAGATTCTCGGCCGCGTGCGCGGGCATCGCCAGGGCTGCCGCAGATAAAACCGCTATAAGCCACTTTGTCATGTCGTCACCATACGCATGTGACTCGTGAGTTGAGTGAAAGTTTCATGCCTTCACTGGGAGCGATGCTTGGTGCCCTGCCCCTGAAGGGGCAGCTGATTTCGAAGGTATCGGCATCGCTGAAGCGATGCCCTGATACGAACCACCCTGATACGAAGCCACCTTGATACGAAACGCCCTGATACGAAACTGTCTTGATGCGAAACCAGGCTTTTCTGCGTCCTGTTTCAGTCGCTCGTCTCTTTGCCGCTTTTCTTTTGCCCACCTTTCCTCGGCAGGCCCACTGGATTTTCGTGCGTGCGTTCGCGGAATCCGCCCTTCATCCCCCTTGCGAGGCCGATCGTCGCTTCCCCGAACTTGTCACGCAGATGATCCGCCGCTGCGAGTGCTTTCTGCCATCGCTGATCCCGCGACGGTTCCAGCAAATCAAGCTGTGGTGAGCCCGATTCGAAATTCGACGCTTGCACTCCCAGCAATCGCACCGGCGCGCCCGGCTTCCAGTTGTCGAAAAACAGACGCCTCGCCTGCTCAAAGATCTGGTTATCCATCTGGGTGGGCTGGTCCAGCGAATGCGCTCGCGTGATGGTCGTGAAATCGGTGTAGCGCAATTTCAGCTGGAGGGTGCGGGCAAAATATCCGCCCTCACGCAACCGTCGTCCAACCATTTCGCTGAGCCGCATCAGCGTGGACTGCAAGCGCTCGATGTCGCCCGTATCCTCGTCGAAGGTATGCTCGTGGCTGATCGATTTGGGATCGACTATTTCTCCAACTTCGTTATCAAACCATCCGCCCGCATCCTCGCCCCGCGACTTCCCCGCCAGCGCGAACCCCCATTTTCCAAAGCGGTGTTCCAGATCCCGGTCTTCCAGGCGAGCGAGGTCGCCCACTTTCTGGATGCCGATCGCATGAAGTTTCTGCTCCATCACCTTCCCCACGCCCGGGATGTCGCCGACTGCGAGCGGAGCCAGAAATTTTGTTTCCTCTCCGGGGAGCACCCAGAGGACTCCGTTGGGTTTGGCTTTGGCGGAGGAAACCTTCGCGATCAGCCGCGATGTGCCGATCCCAATCGAGCAGTTCAATTGCGTCGCCGACTTCATCTCCGCATGGAGTCTGTGCGCGGAATTCAGTGGCCGACCGTGCAGACGCTCGGTTCCCGTCATGTCCAGATAGGCCTCGTCCACCGAAGCCATCTCGACCAGCGGAGAAAAGTGGCCGAGCACTTCGTGTACTTTCTGCGAATACTCGCGATAGCGGTCCGGATGTCCATTCACAAAAATCGCCTGCGGACAGAGTTTCGCCGCCGTCCGCAGCGGCATGGCCGAGTGCACGCCAAACTTCCGCGCCGCGTACGATGCCGCCGAGACTACGCCCCGTTCGTTGCGCTGCCCTCCCACCACCACCGGCTTGTCTTTCAGGGACGGGTCAAACAATTCCTCGACGGACACGAAGAAGGCGTCCATATCCACGTGAAAGATGGTACGCAGCGAGGAGGTGCTCATCGGAGTCCAGGGTGTCTTGCAGAAGTGTACCGCGAGAGCACCAGGGCCGGCTTCCTGGTCGGCGATGACTTCAACCGCCGGCAACCGGCAGGTCCTTCGCTTCGCTCAGGGTGACAAATTCATTTGATGACACGGAATTGCGAAGGCAGAGACGACGCTGACCATGGGCAAAATATGCGAAGATGGAATCCTGGAGTGCAAGGAGATGGAGAATCCACTCAGGCTTAAGCGCATTCACCACATCGAGTTCTGGGTAGGCAATGCCCGGCAGGCGGCCTATTTTTATCGCAAGGGATTCGGCTTTTCGCAAGTTGCCTATAGCGGACTGGAAACCGGGCAACGGCGGCGAACTTCTTATGCGCTGAGTCAGGGCAAGGCGAACTTTGTTCTGACTACGCCGATGACGCCGGACGATTTGGCAGCGGATCACATCCGAAAGCATGGCGATGGCGTGCGGGATATCGCGTTGGAAGTGGACGACGCGGACGAGGCGTTTGCGGAAGCAGTCCGTCGAGGAGCCCAGCCGGCGGAGGAACCGCATGATATGAACGATGAACAGGGCGCCGTTCGCCGCGCCGCGGTCCACACGTATGGAGACACGATCCACTCGCTGATCTCATATAAGGATTACAAAGGGCCGTTTCTGCCGGGGTTCATGGCGGCGCCGCTGGCGGGGGACGACTGCGGCATACTGCGCATTGACCACATTGTGGGGAATGTGGAACTTGGCAAAATGCAGTACTGGGCGGATTACTACACCCGAGTCTTCGGCTTCCATCGGTACATCACTTTCGACGATAAAGATATTTCGACCGAGTACAGCGCATTGATGAGCATCGTGATGTCGGACGATTCGCATTCGGTGAAATTTCCGATCAATGAACCTGCGGCGGCGCGCAACAAGAGCCAGATTCAGGAATACATCGAAGCTTACGGAGGAGCGGGGGCGCAGCACATCGCGCTGCAGTGCAAGGATGTTATGTACACGGTAGGCAAACTGCAGCGTAACGGACTGGATTTTCTTCGCGTTCCTGACACGTATTATGATCTGCTGCCGTCGCGGGTCGGGCCGGTGGAGGAGCCTCTGGCAGAGTTGCGGTCGCTCGGTATACTTGTGGACCGCGACGAGGAAGGCTACCTGCTGCAGATTTTTTCGAAGCCGGTGGAAGATCGGCCGACCGTGTTCTTCGAAGTGATCCAACGCAAGGGCAGTCGCGGATTTGGCAAAGGGAATTTCAAGGCGCTGTTTGAGTCGATCGAAATGGAGCAGGCGCGGCGAGGGAATCTTTAGGCGATGGCTAACGCGAGAGCTACTAGCGCGAAAATGACGAGCGCAAGGGCGAAGACGCCAGGCGAGGCCGAATTGCGTTACCAGTCCGGATTTGGCAACGAGTTCGCGAGCGAGGCGGCGGAAGGTGTGCTGCCGCGCGGGCAGAATTCTCCTCAAAAAGTGGCGCACGGGCTGTATACGGAGCAATTGAGCGGCACGGCATTTACAGCGCCGCGCGGCGTCAATCGCCGGACATGGCTTTACCGGATGCGTCCATCGGTGGCGCACAAGCCGTTCGAACCCATCAGCCCGGGAAAGCTGCGCAGCGCGCCATTCGACGAGGTGCCCACACCGCCTAACCAGCTGCGTTGGGGGCCAATTCCGATCCCGTCTCCTTCACAGCGCACCGACTTCATCGACGGCCTGATCACCATGGCGGGCAACGGCAATACCCAGACCCATTCGGGCGTTGGCATTCACATCTACGTCGCCAATGCGTCGATGACGGATCGTTTTTTTTACAACGCCGACGGAGAGATGTTGATCGTGCCGCAGATGGGCCGCCTGCTGCTGCGCACGGAGATGGGTGTTCTCGAAGCCGGTCCCGGCGAGATTGCTGTGATCCAACGAGGAATTCGTTTTCGCGTCGAACTTCTGGAGAAGGAAGCCCGAGGTTATATTTGCGAGAACTACGGTGCATTGTTTCGTCTGCCAGATCTGGGACCGATTGGCGCGAACGGACTGGCCAATCCGCGCGACTTTCTGGCTCCGGTAGCGGAGTTTGAAGATCGAGAAGGCGATTTTCGGATTGTGACCAAGTTCCAGGGGAGACTCTGGGCGGCGGCGATCGATCATTCTCCGCTTAACGTTGTTGCCTGGCATGGGAACTATGTGCCCTACAAGTACGATCTGGCGAACTTCAATTGCATTAATACGGTGAGCTTCGACCATCCCGACCCGTCGATTTACACGGTGCTGACTTCGCCTTCAGAAATTCCGGGAACTGCGAATGTTGACTTCGCGATCTTTCCGCCGCGATGGATGGTTTCCGAGCATACATTTCGTCCGCCGTGGTTTCATCGCAATTTTATGAACGAGTTCATGGGGCTGATCCACGGGGAATATGACGCCAAGGCGGAAGGATTCGTCCCCGGGGGCTCCAGTCTGCACAATTGCATGGCTGGTCACGGGCCGGACACCGAAACTTTTGAGAAGGCGAGCCAGGCCGAACTGAAGCCGGTTTACGTGAAGGACACAATGGCATTCATGTTTGAGACGCGCTTCGTGTGCCAGCCGACGAAGTTCGCGCTCGAGACTTCGCAGCTTGATCATCAGTACTTCGAGGTTTGGCAGGGATTACGGAAGAAGTTCAAGACGTAGGGACAGCTAGCCAGAGTTGGTCATCACGGGCGAAGCGAGGGGTCTGCATTTTGCAGCGAACTGCAGATCCCTCGCTTTGCTCGGGATGACAATTCAGATATAGAGCGAATGAATTTGCAAACTAGTCAGACGGTGCGAACCTCCGCGAACGCCGCGGATGCTGCCGGGGTTCTGCTGCGCGATCTGATCGACTATGCGGGGTTATTTCCTCCTGCATCGCTGGCGATGGCGACGTCTGTGGCTAACTACGACTCATATTCGCGGTCGGAATGGAACTGGATTCTCGGGCGTTTTATTGTTCCGGTGGCGCGGCTCGCGGACTTCGAAGAAGAGTTTGCCCGACTACCAATTTCGCCGCCTGGAACGAGCTCCGCAAACTGGCGGCTGTCAGTGCTTCTCGGTTCTGATCCGATTGCGGATGTTGCTCGCATTCGTGAATTCAATGATCGAACGACGAGTTCCGGCAGAAGGGCTGTCGTGGAGTCGGTTGAGGTGAAGGTTACTGGTCCCGAAGAGGTCGAGCGGCTGTCCGGAATCATCCCCGCGGAACTCACGACTTATTTCGAAGTTCCGCTGTCCAGATGCGCCGAGAGCATTGCGAGTGTGGCTGGCTGCGGGCGCAGAGTCAAGATCCGGACGGGCGGCGAGACGGCCGACAAGTTTCCTGCTCCCGAGAGCGTGATCGAATTCATTTGCCTGTGTGCGGCGGCCAACGTGCCTTTCAAGGCGACTGCGGGACTGCATCATCCACTGCGCTCGGTGCACCGGTTTACGTATCAGCCCGACAGTCCATCGGGAATCATGCACGGTTTTGTAAATGTTTTTCTGGCAGCTGCGTTTTTGCGGGCGGGAATGGCAACCACGCTTGGCGTCCAGTTGCTCGATGAGCAATCGGCGGGCACATTTCACTTTAATGCGGATGGTGCCGGCTGGCGCCAGCATCGGCTTAGCCAGCGTGAAATCGCCGCAGCACGACGGGGTTTCGCGGTTTCGTTTGGGTCGTGCTCATTTACAGAACCCATCGACGACTTACGGGCTCTGCACTTGTTATGAAGCGTTAAGCCCCTCAGCGGCTAAAGCCGGCAAGACAAGCCTGGGAAATGGCGCAGCTGAAGCCGCGCCCCTTCAAAGCGTATTGTGAAAGACTCCGTATGAAACGCCTGCTATGAAACCTGTTCTCGACGAGACCCACGACTCCAAGGTGCAAAGCTGGGTAGAATCCGCCAACGTGGCGGGCTCGGACTTCCCCATTCAGAATTTGCCCATCGGAGTTTTTCGGCGACGCGATGCGGGCGCCGTGGCGAGAGTGGGTGTTGCGATCGGAGACCGAATTCTTGACATCGCCGGAGTGCGAAGCGAGGGCTGGCTGACGGAGGAGAGTCTGCTTGCGGCGAATGCCTGCGCATCCGATTCCCTAAATTCATTGATGACGCTCGGTGCCGGCTCTCGGCGGGCTTTGCGCCGGCGTGTTCATGCGATTTTGCGTCAGGAGGCGTCCGCCTCCGATCGGCAGGCTGCTACGCGGCATCTCGTCGCGCAGTCTGATGTCGATATGCTTTTGCCCGCGGCCGTCGGGGACTACACGGATTTCTACGCGTCGATCTTCCACGCCACCAATGTCGGAAAGCTTTTCCGGCCGGACAATCCACTACTGCCGAATTACAAGTACATTCCGATTGGCTACCACGGGCGTACGTCGTCGCTGGTTCCGAGCGGAACGCCGGTCCGTCGCCCCTGCGGCCAAACGCGCGACGGCGACGCCGCTCCAAAATTCGGACCATCCAAAGCGCTGGATTACGAACTGGAACTCGGCTTCTTTGTGAGTGCTGGAAATACATTGGGAGAAACCATTCCAATTGGCGAAGCGGAAGAACACATTTTCGGGATCTGCCTGGTGAATGACTGGTCGGCGCGGGACATTCAGGCTTGGGAGTATCAGCCGCTGGGACCTTTTCTGGCGAAGAGTTTTGCGACTTCACTCTCGCCGTGGGTGGTGACGATGGAAGCGCTCGCTCCTTTTCGCACGGCTGCGTTCGTGCGTGGGGAGGGCGATCCTGCGCCACTGCCTTACCTTTTCGGTGAGGACGATCAGGAGCAGGGGGGGCTCGATTTGTGGCTGGAAGTATCTATGTTGTCGATCCAGATGCGGGAAGCCGGTATTGCTCCCATGGTTTTGGGCCGAAGCAATTTTCGCGACATGTACTGGACCATGGCGCAGATGCTGACGCATCACGCGAGCAATGGATGTAATCTACGCTCCGGCGATTTGCTGGCAAGCGGAACCGTGTCGGGTGCGGACAAAACGGCGTGCGGAAGCCTGTTGGAGCTAACCTCGCGCGGCAAGGATCCGGTCACGCTGCCGACTAGAGAGCAGAGGAAATTTCTGGAAGATGGAGACGAAGTCATCCTTCGGGGATTCTGCGAACGAGACGAATTCCGTCGCATTGGATTGGGCAGTTGCCGGGGGACGATTGTGCCGGCGTCGACGACGTGACAATTCTGCGGCAAGCGGCAGAGTTTGCGCTTGCCCCGATGTTGACCTTTGTAATTCGCCAGCCTAGTATCCGCTGCATGACGGTCTCCACTCCCACCATTGGCCAGGTGCTGGGCCATTACCGCATCGTCGAACAGATCGGCGCCGGCGGTATGGGAGTGGTGTATCGCGCGCGCGATGAGCAGCTTGATCGCGACGTCGCGTTCAAGACTCTGCCCAAGCTGGCGCTACTGAGCGAACCGGCGCGACGCCAGTTTCGCCGCGAAGCGTTAAGCCTCGCCAAGATCACCGATCCCTACGTCGCGATGGCCTTCGATTTCGGCCAGGACAACGGAATTGATTACCTCGTCACCGAGTATGTCCCCGGCCTGACGCTCGACGCCAAGCTCGCGGGCCGTCCGCTGCCGGAAGAAGAAGTATTTCAACTTGGCAAGCAGCTCGCCTCTGGCCTGGAAGCAGCGCACAAGGAAGGCGTGATTCATCGCGACTTGAAGCCGGGCAACTTGAAGGTCACGCCGGATGGCCGGCTCAAGATTCTGGATTTCGGGCTGGCGTACATGTTGAGAGTTGAGACAGAGGCGGCCGCAACGGCTACGCTCACCGAAACCTATTCGGACGCAGGGACGCTGCCTTACATGGCACCGGAGCAGGTCAAAGGCCTCAAGCCGGATGCGCGCGCGGATGTGTGGTCGGCGGGCGCTGTGTTGTACGAAATGAGCACGGGCAAGCGACCGTTCGGAGACTTGATGGGCGCGCCCCTGATTGCCGCGATCCTCGAACAGGCGCCGGTGCCGCCACGCGAGGTCAATTCGAAGATCAGTGAAGGATTGGAGCGGGTAATTCTGCGGGCGCTGCAGAAGGATCCGAAGGAACGCTACCAATCAGCCGGCGATCTACGCATCGACCTCGCCAATCTGGCGACGGGGACGGCTCCGATCTATCCGAGGCAAGTACGCTCGTCGAACTGGCAACGGTTACTGCTGATCGCGGCGGCGGTTGTGTTCGTCAGCGCAGGGGCTTGGTGGCTGCGCCATCGCAGCGAAGCGCAGGCGCTCGATGCAACGCTCGATGCGAGGATGATGGCGGTTCTGCCCTTCGAATCGGTAGCGAACGATGCACCGACGAACGCATTGGGACGCGGTCTGACCGAGACTGTCACTGCAAGACTGGTGCAAGCCGCTGATGGCGGCAAGCTTCAACTGATCTCCACGCGGGATCTGATCGACCGCGGCGTGAAGACTTCGGAGCAGGCGCAGCGCGAGTTTGGCACCGATCTCGTGCTCGAAGGCAGTTTGCAGCAGGATGGCGCGCGCATCCGGATCAACTGGAGCCTGGTCAATCCCCGCACGCATACTCAGATCGCGGCCAACACCATTACCG
>Ga0210407_10004409_pt1 | contig 11096 bp, 8 predicted proteins | sample IncBWC27MmetaG_FD_150860 | JGI IMG/M metagenome (GOLD analysis project Ga0210407, IMG submission 150860) | Forest soil microbial communities from Barre Woods Harvard Forest LTER site, Petersham, Massachusetts, United States - Inc-BW-C-27-M | ecosystem: Environmental > Terrestrial > Soil >... | reverse complement strand
GCGTGTGACGGCGTGGCGAACAGGAGCACTGCGAAAGCGAGAATGTAGATTGACGCGAAAAAGCGCATGGACGTCCCCCTTGAGAATGTTGGCCAGGTTGGACATAGGATGCGCAGCTTTTCCGGGACGGTTGTACTCAGCGCGGGCGATCGTGCCCTATTCGTAACGCAAAGCCACCAGGGGATCGACCTTCATCGCGCGGCGCGCGGGAATGTAGCACGCAAGTAACGCAACCGCCGATAGTCCCACCGCGACCGCCGCGTACGTCAGCGGATCGGTGGGCTTGACTCCGAACAAAAAGCTGGAGATCAAACGCGCCACACCGAGGGCCAACGCCACTCCGATCGCTACGCCGATGAGTGTGAGCTTGAGCCAAAGCCTGGCAATCAGCCCTAGAACGTCGCTGCTTTCAGCGCCCAGCGCCATGCGGACGCCGATTTCGTGCGTGCGCTCGCTGACGGAATAAGACATCACGCCGTAAATGCCCACCGCCGCCAGCAGGACTGCTACACCTGCAAAAATTCCGAGCAGCTCCATATAGAAGCGGTAATCGCCTAGCGAAACCGCCAACACGTCCTCCATCGTCATTATGTTTGTGACGGGTTGGTTGGGATCGATCTCCGCCAAAGCCTGTTTGACACTTACGGCCAAATTCTTGTCGGCGCCCATCGGGCCAGAAGGTGTTCGCAACACCAACGCTTTGTGCAGGTGGGCTCTTGCCGCGCCGCCCGGGAACACTGCAGGCTGCTGTGTGAAAGGCGCGTACACAAACGGAGGCGTCTCTTCCCCCAAGCCGAAATGCTTGACGTCGCCCACAATCCCCACAATCTGCCGCGGCCGGAGTTCATCCACAGGATAGGGGTCGTAGCGCAAGAGGATTTGCTGCCCGATGGGGTCTTCGTTGGGGAAAAATTTGCGTGCGAAAGCCTGGTTGACTACGATGACCCACGGGGCAGCCTCGGTGTCGTGTTCATCGAGATAGCGACCCTTCACGAGCGGAATCTTTAGCGTGCTGAATAATTGATCGCTAACCTCGCTGTAGCCGGCTCGCGGCCGATTTTCCGGCGCAGGAGCCGGATGCCCGAGAATCGCAAACGAATAAAACTCCGGGCAGCAGCGCGTGGGCAATGCGCCAATTAGTGCGGCCGATTCCACGCCCGGCAGCGCGCCAGTTTTTTCCACGAGACGCTGGTAGAAAGCCGTCACCGTAGGAAGCGTCTTTTCCATGTCGCCACCGGGCACGCGTTCGAGATACTTACCTCCCTCAGGGAGCTGCAGATCCATGCTCAAGACATGGCTGACGTCAAATCCAGCGTTCACTCGTTGCAAATGGAAAATTGTATTGATCATCAGGCCGGCTCCGACTAGAAGCACCATCGCCAGTGCGACCTCCGCAACCGCCAGCGAGTGCCGAGCCAGCCGCCCTGAACTGGTTGTCGTCTTCCGCTCTCCTTCCCGCAACACCACATTCAGATCAGGACGAGAAGCTTGGATCGCAGGAGCCAAACCAAACAGGATTGCCGTCAAAAGCGAAACACCAAGCGTAAACAACAGGACCCTTCCATCCACGCCGACGTCGGTTGCGTTGGGAAAATCCCCAGCGAGCGCAAGAAGCAGTTTGATTCCTCCGTAGGTCAAAGCTATGCCCAGCAATCCACCGGAAAGAGCCAGCACCGCGCTTTCCGTCAGCAATTGCTGGATCAAGCGGCGCCGCCCTGCGCCGAGAGAGGAGCGCAAGGCATACTCTTTGCGGCGCGTCTCGGTGCGGAACTGCAAAAGATTGGCCACGTTCACGCACGCAATGAGCAATACAAAAGCCACCGCGCCAAACAGCGGATACAACGCCGGTCCGGCAAAACGGTAAAGGTCCTCGTGCAAATTACGGACCTTCGTGCCCACGCCCTTGTTCGTGGCGGGATACTCCTGCTCGAGGCGGCGCGCCACGACGTCCATCTCCGTCTGCGCCTGGGCCAGCGACACGCCACGCTTCATTCGTGCCACGGGCGTCAGCCAATGGTCGATGCGGGCCGAATAGCGGCTGCTCGCGGCGTTGATAGGGATCCATATGTCGAGGCGGCCGCCATAAAAGGGAGCGAAATGCGGCGGCATGACTCCGACGATGGTCGAAACCACGCCCTCGATGGCGAACGTTTTCCCCAGGACCTGCGGATCGCTGTTTAGCTCGCGCCTCCAGAACTCAGAGCTGATCAAGACGGTCTGCGCCCGGTCTTGCGCTTCCGAGGCTTCAAAAACTCGTCCCATAATCGGTTTCGCGCCAAGCAAACTGAACAAGTTCGGGGTCACATATTCCACGCGGAGAGGCCGCGGCTCGCCCAGCCCGGAAACGCTCGCCGTGTCATTGAAACTGATCAGCGCAATGTCTTCAAAGACGTGATTTTGTTTCTGCCAGTCCACCAATTCGGCTATGGGAGGCGGAATGGTACGATCCGGGCGCGCTGCCTCGGTTTCCCAGATGACTACGAGCTTTTCTGGATGGGGATAGGGCAGGGGACGATAGAGAAAGGTGTCCAGAACGCTGAAGATCGTGCTGTTGGCCGCGATGCCCAAGGCCAACGACAGTATGACTACGACAAGGAAACCGGGATTCTTCAGGAGACTGCGAATCGCGATGCGCACATCCAACCAGATCGTCTCGAACAGAGCCAGGATTCTCATGTCCGCGTCACCTCCCCGGCCAGACCAGCCATTCGCTCAGGGCCGTGCGTTACGTCTCCGTACCGTAGCGCAAAGCGGATTACAAGTCACGCCTGCTACGCCGTAAGACGGATTGGCAGGCAAAATAGTTCAGTCGGGAGAAACGAAATTAGCAAATTTATTCGTAACGCAGGGCGATGATGGGGTCGACGCGCATGGCGCGCCGCGCGGGGAGGTAACACGCCGCCAGCGCTACAAACATAAGCAAGAGTGCCACGCTAACAAAGGTTAGCGGATCGGCCGAGCTAACACCGTACATCATGCTGGTCATGAGTCGCGTCAGCGCGAAGGCTGCCAGCAACCCGAGCAAAACGCCAAATAGCGCCAGACGCGCTGCTTGTCCGACGACCAGGTGCAGAACGTCCTGACGTCCCGCGCCGAGCGCGATGCGAACTCCGATTTCGCGGGTGCGCTGGGCGACGCTGTAAGCGGTCACTCCGTAAATTCCGACACTCGCGAGCACTAGGGCGAGCGCGGCGAAGAGTCCGAAAAGCAGAAGATTCAGCCGGGGAGACACGACGGACATGGAGCGAACTTCTTCCATGGTGCGGATTCTGGTAACCGGGAGATCTTTGTCGACATCCCAAACAGCGGCGCGAGCATGGGCGGCAAGGGTTCGGGGGTCGTCCTTGGCGCGCACGACCCAGTCACGCAGAATCGCAGCAGGATCCGCGAACTGTGCAACGGGGAAATACATGGTTGGCCGAGGCGCCGTTACCGGGTCGAACTCGCGAACGTCCGCGACGATGCCGGTGATCGTCAGCCAGGGAAATTCGTGGTCACCCGGGCCACCCGGCCGGAGGTGCTTTCCAAGAGGATCCTGGTTCGGCCAATACGCCTTGACCATCGCTTCGTTAATCATCACGACGGGCTGAGTCTGCGGCGCGTCGCTCCATGAGAAGTCTCTCCCCTGGAGCAAATGGATGCGCATGGTGGTGAAATATTCTGGCGTGACGATGTCGTAGCCGGCCATGGGGATTTGCCCGGGAGCCGTGGGGGCACGGCCCTCGATGGTAAAGCCTTTGCTTCCGCGGGCAAGAGTCAACGGGATAAAGCTAACGGCTGCGGCGGACTCTACGCCTGGCTGGGCTTCGATGCGCTGAAGCACTTGCCGATAGAAGGCGAGGCGCTGCGGCAACTGTGCATATCGCTCGCCGCGAGGAATCACGCGGAAGGTGAGAACGCCCTGCGGCTCAAACCCCAGCGGGGCTTGCTCGATCCGCAGGAAACTGCGGAGTAACAGACCGGCGCCAATCACGACGACGGCGCCCAAGGCGGTCTCCAGAATTACCAGCAGACTGCGCATGCGCAAGCGCGAGCCCGCAGGCGATTCGCGAGCGCCTGACTTCAACGTTTCATGGACGCTCCCGCGGGGCGCCTGCAGCGCCGGGCCCACGCCGAACGCAATTCCCGCAAGAATCGAAAGGGCCGCGCTGAAGATGAGCACGGGTCCGTTCAGAGCGAATTCCTCGGCGCGCGGAAGATTGGAAGCGGCCAACACCCTGAGCGCGGCAACACACCAGCGTGCCAGCAGCAGTCCGAGGCTGCAGCCGAGCAGGGCGAGCAGAATACTCTCCGTCAACAATTGCCGAGCAATCCTTGATTGGCCGGCACCCAACGCCAGGCGCAGGGCAATTTCACGCTGGCGCACCGACGCGCGCGCCAGCAGCAGATTCGCCATGTTGGCGCAAACAATGAACAGGATCAGCCCGGCCGCTGCCATCAGCACCAGAAGCGCCGGGCGCACCGGACCCGTGATGTCTTCTTGCAGGCTGACGACATTGACGGTTTGCCCCGTATTCGTGGCGGGATATAGTTCGGTGAGATGCTTGGCGAGGAATTTCATCTGCGTTTGCGCGCGCGCCAGCGAAATTTCCGGCTTCAGGCGCGCAAACGCGAGAAGAAAATGACTCCCGCGATTGTTCAGCTCCGCAGGACTCATTCCCATGGGAGCCCAGAGCTGGTCGTCAAAATCGGGAAAATGAAAACCGGGCGGCATCACACCTACGATCGTGTAGCTGTCGCCGTCGAGGAGGATTTTCTTTCCGAGTATTTGCGCGCTGGAACCGAATCGGTTTCTCCACAGCGTGTCGCTTAGTACCACTACGTGAGAGTTGCCGGGCCGATCTTCTTCCGGTGCAAATGCGCGACCCAAAACGGGGTTGATGTCCAACGTGGTGAAAAATTCGGAGGTGACCAGCTCACCTTCGACGCGAATTGGCTCGCCGTCACCGGTGAGATTGAAACTTCGGTTGCGGTACGCGGCCATGTTTGCAAAGACCCGGTTCTGACTTGCCCAGTCGGAGAAATTGCCGGGCGAGGGCTCATTTCTTTCGTTCTGATAGTTCGGCAACTGAACGTCTTCATAAACCATAACGAGACGATCGGCTTGCGGATAAGGCAGGTTTTTCACGAGGACCGTATAGACGACGGAGAAGATGGCAGTGTTGGCGCCGATGCCGAGGGCCAGCGTCAGGATCGCGACGAGCGTGAATCCGGGATTTTTGCGCAACATGCGCGCGCCGTAGCGCAGGTCTTGCAGGAGCTCGTCGAGCCAGCGCCAGCCCCACTGGTCTCGGGTCACCTGCTGCACCAGGTCAACGTTGCCGAACTCGCGCCGGACGGCCAGCCGCGCGCGTTCGGCGGATTCGCCGCGCTCCATGCGATCGCTGGCGGCCATTTGCAGGTGGCTCTGAATTTCCTGCTCGAGCTGGGCTTGCTGTTGCGTTCTTCGCCGGAACGGAAGTTTCAAGATGCGACTCCTACTCGTAACGCAGAGCAACAATGGGATCGACGCGCATGGCGCGGCGCGCGGGGAGGTAGCTGGCGGCCAGCGCCACGAAAGTCAGGACAATGGCCACGGCCAGAAACGTGAAGGGATCCGTCGCGCTGACACCGTACAACATCTTGTCCATGAGGCGCGTGAGAGCGAGAGAAGCGGCGACGCCGATGAGCACGCCAAGGACGGCCATCTTCACGCTGTGGGTGAGCACGAGGCGCAAAACGTCCCAGCGGCGCGCGCCGAGAGCCACGCGAATGCCGATTTCCTGGGTGCGCTGGCCGACGAGATAAGAAATGACGCCGTAGATGCCGACGCTGGAAAGAAGCAGCGCGAGCGCGGCGAAGATGCCGAGGAGAATCATGGAAAAGCGGCGAGCAGCGAGAGAATCGGAGATGATCTGGTCCATGGTCAGCGCGCCGAAGAGGACTTGCTGGCTGCTCATCTGCCGGCTAGTGCTGCGGATGGAATCGAGGAGGCCGGCCGTGTTGTTGGCGGCACGCACGACGACGCCGATGCCGCTGGGCACCATGGCCATGTAAGCGTCCGGCATCTGCATGCAGGGAATATAGACCTGTGCGCGAAGCGGCTGGGTGTCGTCGGAGTCGAGCCCCCACTGGTGGACATGGCCGACCACGCCGACGATTTCGGCGCGCTTCCCGGTATCATTAAAGACGATGCCCTTGCCAAGAGGATTCTGGCTTCCAAAATATTTTCGCGCAAAGACATCGTCGATCGCGATGACCAGCGGGGCGTGTTCATTGTCCTGCGCAGTGAAAAATCGGCCCCTCTGCAGCGGGATGCCCATAGTCTGGAGGTAGCCGGGCCCGACGACGTAATCGATCGTCCAATTCATGTCGTTCTGGCTGGCGGGTTTGGGCTGACCGTCAAACCAAAACACTCTTTCATCGTCGTAGCCGAACGGAAGCGCTTCCCAGGTTTGCGCCATCGCCGCGACGCCGGGCGTAGCGGCAAGACGCGCGTCAAGTTCGCGAAGCGCGGCGCGAATCGCGTCCGGGCTCGCGTTCATCATCGACGGAGGGAGCGAAATTCCGAAAGTCATCACGTTTTGGGGACGAAAGCCGGGATCGACGTTCCACAAATGCGTCATGGTGCGAATCATCAGGCCAGCGCCGATGAGCAACACCAGAGCCATGGCCATTTCCACGACCACGAAAACGGACTGAGCACGATGGCGCGTGGTGTTTGCGCCGCGGCCGCCTTCCTTCAAAGTGTTTTGTAACTTGGGCGTGCGCGTTTTCAGCGCGGGCGCCAGGCCAAACAGAATCCCGGCCAATAGCGAGACGACAGCCGTAAAAATCAGGACCCGCGCGTCGAGACCGATGCCCGCGGCGCGCGGCAAATCGGCTGGAAGATGCTTGAGCGCGCTTTGCGTTCCCCACTGGGCCAGCACTAAGCCGAGCGCGCCTCCTGCGAGCGCGAGCAAGATGCTCTCGGTGAGAAGTTGGCGGAGAATTCGTCCCTGGCCTGCGCCAAGCGCGGTGCGAATGGCGAATTCGCGCGCGCGGCCGGTGGAGCGCGCAAGCAGAAGATTGGCAACATTTACGCAAGCGATCAGCAGGACGAAAGCAACCGCCGCGAGAAGCACCAGCAAGATTGGTTGGACGTCGCCGAGCATGTCTTGCCTGAGCGGAATCAAGCTCGCAGCGACTCCTTTGTTGTCGTCGGGAAAAGCCGCCGCCAGATTGCGCGAGACTTCGCCCATGTCCGCGCGCGCCTGTTCGATGCTGACGCCGGGCTTGAGCCTGGCGATGCCGTGGACGCCGAGCCCCGCCCCGCGTTTGGGCAGCATAGGATTGTTCCACTGTCCGATCGGCACATAGATTTCGGCCAACTGGAAGCTCTTGAGAAACAGATCGAAGTTCGCAGGAACGACGCCGACGATGGTGTAATTCCTGCCGTCCAACGTCAGGCTCTTGCCGAGAACGTCCGGCGAAGAACCGAACTTGCGTTTCCAGAAACCTGCGCTGATCAAAGCTATCGGAGCAGCGCCGATCTCATCTTCACCCGGAGCAAAGTCGCGCCCGAGAACCGGGTTCACACCCACGGTCGAGAAAAAATCCGAGGAGATGTAACGGGCGCGCACTTGCTCGGCCTCGCCAACGCCAGTAAGGCTGAAGTTGATGCGGCGAGCAATGGCCATCGAAGAAAAACTGCGATTGTCTCTTTGCCAGTCGCGAAAATTGGGATAAGAGATAGAGCCGAATTCGAAGTTGGGCTTGCTTTCATGCAGCGTGACGAGCTGCTCCGCATGCGGGTAGGGCAGCGGATTGAGCAGCACTCCATTGACGACGGAGAAGATAGCGGTGTTGGCGCCGATGCCGAGGGCCAACGTCAGGACGGCGACGAGCGTGAAGCCGGGATTTTTGCGCAGCATGCGCGCGCCGTAGCGCAGGTCTTGCAGCAATTCTTCGAGCCAGCGCCAGCCCCACTGGTCGCGCGTCACTTGCTGCAGCAGGTCAACGTTACCGAATTCGCGGCGGACGGCTTGCTGCGCGCGTGCGGCGGATTCGCCGCGCTCCAAAAGGTCGCTGGCGGCCATTTTCAAATGAGTTTGCAGCTCCTGCTCCAGCTCTTGTTGTTTGCGATCGCGCCGCCAAGGAAATTTCATGCCTGCCCCCCGCGCCTGGCTGGGCTGAGGACGCCGGCGATAGCGTCGGAAAGCTGTTCCCAACGCGAGCGTTCGGAGAGGAGCTGTTTCTTGCCCGTGGCGGTGAGGCGATAGACGCGGACGCGCTGCTTGTTTTCAGAAAGTTTCCAGTCCGCGGCGATCCACTTTTGGCGCTCGAGGCGGTGCAAGGCGGGATAGAGGGACCCGGTATCTACTTGCAGGATCTCGCCAGAGTTTGCGCGGATGGCCTGGCTGATGCCGTAGCCGTGGCGGGGACCCCACTGCAGGGTTTGCAGGATGAGCAGGTCGAGGGTCCCCTGCAGCAGCTCGATGCGGTTCTGGTAGCGCGGGGCCATTGGCACCTCCAGGGGTAGGAGTTCTACACCCTAGCATGTAGGACGTCTACAGGCGCGAATGGTTTGCATCTGGGCTGCCGATTTCTTGTCGGGGGAGAACATTGATAGAAAGGGGTTTGGCTCGGGAGGGGTCCGGCCTGCACGGGGCATTTGACCGATATTGGGATTGCTCGTCGCGGAAACGGACGGGCGGCGGTTCCTTGCTAAATCCTGGGTGCAGAAACGCGGCTACTTGCCGGGCTTTAGCCAGACGATGTCGTAGGCGCGATCAAAGGTTACGAACATCAGGCATTCTTCCTTGGCGGTGCAGGTGAACCAGTGCGGCGCCTTGCTGGGCATCATCGCGAAACCGCCGGGGCCGAGAACGGTGTCCTTCATCCCTTGCATTCCGGTGGAAACATATCCTTTCACGATGATCAACTGCTCTTCCGCGGTGTGATAGTGCGGAGGAACCACGCACTTGGGCGTCGCTTTCATGATGGCGGTGGTCGGGCCGGTATTCAGGTCGCCGTTTTCCAGGAAGAATTGCAGGCAGTCGGGACCGTCTCCCGGCGGGAATTTCAAGTCGGAAAGCTGGCGCACGACGCCGGCCTTGGCGCTGCTTTCCGGCGCTTGCGCGGAGAGCGTGACTGCCAGGAGCAGGCACAAACACCCCAGCAATAAATAGGTCGCGCGCGCCCGATGATTCGAACGAATCCTCATTTGCAGTTTCTTCATGGTGGCCTCTCCCATTGCAAGGACGATGCCCGGCGACGACATTCTACCTGCGCACGTACGGCGGGCAAGGAACATCTTGTTTTGGCGATGCGCGCGATGTCAGCTTGGGAAAATCGGCCGCGCAGGTATAATGCCGAGCGATGATTGCATCCGCCGCCCTCTCCAAGCGCGCGCTGAGCATGTTCGGGAGAGTGTTTCCCCGCTGCAGCATGATTGCGCAAGCCATTGCGTTCAATCTTTTCCTTGCCTTCTTCCCTACCCTGCTGATTGCCGTGGGTCTGGCGACGAGCCCTATCGGCGGCCGCACCGCGCTGTTCGATCTGATTTCGGATTTGACGAGTCTCCTGCCGCCGGGAAGCCAGCAGATTGTTTCCGAGTTTATGGTGAAGCGCGGACCGCAAGCATGGAAGTGGGCCTTGGTGGGTTTGGGAGGAACGCTACTGGCTGGCACGCAGGTAATGAAGCTGCTGATGGAAGGAATCCATACAATCTACGGGGATCGCGAGCGGCCCCTATTTCTTGCGCGGCAGTTGCGAGCGCTCGCGTTGTTAGTCCTAACCATCGCGCCGCTGCTGGTGGCGGCAATTCTGGGCGTGTTCGGACGTCCGTTGCGGCGCTGGCTTGGCTCGGAGCTGGGGAAGGACGCCTCGGTGCAGGCATGGTGGGCCATTTTCTTTCACGGCATCGCCATCTTGCTGGCCATGATCGCCGTCACCGTGATTTTTAGATGGGCGCGCCCGAGGCAGCAAAGTCTCACCAGCGTCCTGCCGGGCGCGCTGATTGCGACGCTGCTGTGGTGGGTCGCGGACTTGGGTTTCGGTTTTTATGTTCGAAAAATGCCGTATGGAATCATTTACGGTGGATTGGCGGCGGTCATCGGGTTGCTGATTTGGATGGAGCTTTCCACGGTGATTATTTTCCTGGGCGCGGCGTGGAATGCGGAGTTGGCCGAGAGCCGCAAAGGCGCGTGAGCCATTGGCCGAGCGAGCTGTGCGCGTGGAGTGCTACGCCGGGTATAAAAGCGACGAGCGCCCGGTACGGCTGCAGATTGGCGAGCAGATGGTCGAAATCGCCGAGGTAGAAGACCGCTGGTATTCGCCCGGCGCAACCTATTTCCGCGTCCTGCTAGCCAACGGCGAGCGCTACGTCTTGCGCCGCGAAGATGCCCAGGATTTGTGGACCCTGCAAGCCTTTCGGGCACCTGTGTAGCAACCAATTTCCGAGTGCGCCGTCATCCGCGGTTAGGGCTTTTGCTCCGGGGGACGGTCGCCCTTTTGAGGCTTGGACTGGTTCTGCCGTTCCTGCTTCTGTTTGTCCGCCAAGAGTTTCTGTTCATCCGCGTGTTTTTGCAGCAATTGCTGCGTCTGCTGCTGGTGCTGCTGCTCGACTAGCTGTTTACTAGCTGCATCCGCCTGCTGCTGCGCGAGTTTCGCATGTTCCTGCTCCTGCTGCTGCTGGACTTTCACCCGGTCCTGCGCCTGCTGCGCGTGGAGCTGATCCAGCTCTTGCTGGTGCTTCCTGTCCAACTCGGCATTCGAGGAGGGTTGAACAACGGACCGTGACGGAGCTGGAATCTCGTTCGGATGGACTGCCGGAGCCGGAGCGGGACGATTGGGTTGTGGTGGTTGAGCCGCTTGTTGCCGGGCAGCTCCCTGTCTGGCCTTCTCCGCTGCTGCTTGCTGAGCCGCTTGTTGTTGCGCGGCATCCTGCTTGGTCTTTTCGGTAGCCAGCTGTTGCTGAGCGGCTTCTTGCTTGCTTTTTTCGGCGACTGTCTGTAACTGCGCCGTTTGTTGCCTGGCCTTTTCGGCTGCCGCTTGCTGAGCTGCTTGTTGCTGCGCGGCTTCCTGTTTGGCTTTTTCTGCGGCTACTTGCTGCTGTGCCGTTTGTTGTTTGGCCT
>Ga0210407_10004408_pt1 | contig 11099 bp, 11 predicted proteins | sample IncBWC27MmetaG_FD_150860 | JGI IMG/M metagenome (GOLD analysis project Ga0210407, IMG submission 150860) | Forest soil microbial communities from Barre Woods Harvard Forest LTER site, Petersham, Massachusetts, United States - Inc-BW-C-27-M | ecosystem: Environmental > Terrestrial > Soil >... | reverse complement strand
TCATATGGCCGTAGTATTCGAGATAGTCGATCGAAAAGTACGACGGATCGATGTCGAGCAGCGCGAAGTCCTCGCGCTTGCCGATTCCCTGGAAGGCAAGATTATGAATCGTGAAGATCGACAGGGTGTCGTTGAACTTGTCGCTCAAGCTCAAGTCGGCGCGCATCGCGATCGGCACGCCTGCACAATGCCAATCATGCGCGTGCATCACGTCGGGGCGAACGATCTCGCTCGCGGCCATCGCGGCGGCGCGGCTGAAGAAGACGAAGCGTTTCAGATTGTCGGGATAGTCATGGTCGCGGTCGCCGTAGATACCGTCGCGGGCGAAAAATCCCGGATGGTCGATCAGATACATCGGCACGCCATGCTGATCTGCGGCGCGCAAGACTGAAAATCGCTCGACGTCATCGCCGAGCCTGATCGATCGATTGCGCGCCACCTGCTCAGTATCGACGTTGCGCAAGATCGACGCGTAGCCGGGCACGATGAGCGCGGGTTCGTGGCCGATAGCCTGCAACGCGCCGGGCAGAGCGCCGATAACGTCGGCGAGGCCGCCGGCCTTCGCATGGGGCGCCACTTCGGCCGCAACAATCGCGATTTTCACCTAGAAGCTAGCCCCTGACTCGTCGCTTTCGGCCGAAATGTGGAATGTAACTTTCATGCAAAACGAGGAATTTATACCACCGGTTGTGGTTTTGGGACGGCAGCCCTCTATGCGTAGCTTCGTTCCGTCAAATTCTTTTTCGTTGGTGAGCGTTGGGGTGGTAGCAAAGGTGCGGGTGGCGGGCGTGTAGGGGCGGTTGTCCATAGCCGATCGCCATCATGTCATGGCGGGCGCTTGAGCGTAAGGCTGAACAGTTCATCGCTGAACTAATATGGCAGTCTAACCCTTATCCGTTTCCCCGGTCCAAATTTTGGTCGGTGTAGCAAATGGCGAGGTGTGCGATAAACTGGGAGTGGAGCGAGTAAACCAAATATCAGCAGCATCGCATGCAACCTCTATCCTCCTCAGTGGCCTGATCGGGGCTATTGTCGGCGCGACCGCTGCGATACTTTCTCAACTTCTAGCTGATCGGCTGGCGCGCGAGCGAGAGCTTGGGCGATTTCGCGTTCAGTCGTTTGAACGGTTCCGAAGAGAATTCTCTGAAGATGCCACACTAAAGGCGATTTACAACAAATACCCTGATCAGCGTCTTACGAACAAAGAGATCGAAGACTATTTGGGATTCTTCGAAGAAATCGGAATCTACGCTCAGCGTAGTCTAGTTGATGTTGATCTTGTCGATCTGATTCTTGGTGACTATATTATTGAGTGTTACGAGGAACACGACATTATGGATCGTGTTCGGAGTCTTAGAATCGCTGAAGGGGACAATTCCTACTTTGAGTTTTTTGAAAAGCTCGCAGCTCGGCTCGTGACCATACGGAATGAGCGGCGTTTGAGGAATAAGCCATGACAACTCGTTACCGCAGAAGTGGACGCAAGCCAAAGCAGTCTGGCCGCTAGGTGAATTACCGCCGGCGTTGCCTGGACTGGCTCGGCGGATGAGGGCTGACCATCCCGGAATCGGCAAGCCCGCGACTACGTCGCTCATGACTTGCCGGCAAACTTATATTCCGACCTGATCCCCTTCGGGCGAAGGAAAACTATCTGCTAGTTGAAGACGGTGCGCTCGGGGCGGCGGGCCGGGACTGGTTCGGCCGGGGGTTGGGCTGCGTCGACGTCGCGCAGGGCGTGGCGGATTACTTCGTCGACGGTGTCGACGAAGATCATTTCGAGTTCCTTGCGGACTTCGGGCTGGATGTCTTCGAGGTCACGCTCGTTGCGGCGCGGCAGGATGATCGTTTTGATTCCGGCGCGACGGGCGGCGAGCACTTTCTCCTTGATTCCACCGACCGGCAGGACTTTGCCGCGCAGCGTGATCTCGCCGGTCATCGCGACGTCGGATCGCACCGGGCGGCCGCTCAACAGCGAAGCGAGCGACGCTGCGATAGTTACGCCGCCCGACGGTCCGTCTTTCGGGATCGCTCCCGCGGGGACGTGCACATGGATGTCCGATTTGTCGTAAAAGTCGGCAACGATTCCGAGTGCGACCGCGTGGGTGCGCACATATGAGAGTGCGGCCTGCGCGGATTCCTTCATCACGTCGCCGAGCGAGCCAGTCAGCGTGAGGCCCTTCTGCCCCGCCATCCGGGTGCTTTCGATAAACATGATCTCGCCGCCGTTGGGGGTCCATGCGAGTCCGGTCGCGACGCCGGGCTCCTGGGTGCGTTCGGCGACTTCGGAGAAAAAGCGCGGCGCGCCGAGATACTTGTTCACGTCGGGACCGGACACGAGCGCCGGCGCGGTCTCGCCCTCGGTGATCGAGCGCGCTATCTTGCGGCAGACGCGCGCGATTTCGCGCTCGAGGTTACGCAGGCCCGCTTCGCGCGTGTAACTGTGGATTATTTCGCGGAGCGCCTCTTCGGAAAATTCGATCTTCTGATCGCCGAGCCCGTTCTCGTTGAGCTGCTTGGGAATCAGATGCCGCTGCACGATTTGCAGCTTCTCTTCTTCGGTGTAGCCCGGCAGTTCGAGGACTTCCATCCGGTCGCGCAGTGCGTGCGGAATCGGATCGAGCACGTTCGCGGTGGTCAGGAACAGCACTTTGGAAAGATCGAATGGGACGTCGAGGTAATGATCCGAAAACGTGTTGTTCTGTTCGGGATCGAGCACTTCGAGCAGCGCCGAGGCGGGATCGCCGCGGAAATCCATCCCGAGCTTGTCCACTTCGTCGAGGATGAAGAGCGGGTTGTTGGAGCCGGCGTTGCGCAGTCCCTGCACGATGCGTCCGGGCAGCGAGCCGATGTAAGTGCGGCGATGGCCGCGGATTTCTGCCTCGTCGCGAATTCCGCCCAGAGACAATCTCACGAACTTGCGCCCGAGTGCGCGCGCGATCGACTTGCCGAGCGAAGTTTTGCCGGTGCCCGGAGGTCCGACGAAGCACAGGATGGGGCCCTTGGTGTCGTTCTTTAGTTTGCGCACGGCGAGGAATTCGAGGATGCGCTCTTTGATTTTTTCGAGGTCGTAATGATCTTCGTCGAGCACCTGGCGCGCGTGGCGAATATCCAGGTTGTCCTCGGTGGAGATGCCCCAGGGCAGACTCACCAGCCAGTCGAGATAAGTGCGCACGACAGTGTGCTCGGCGGACTCGGGCGGTATCATCTTAAGGCGCTCGAGTTCCTTGTCGGCAACCTTGCGCGCCTCTGGCGACATCTTCGCCTCTTCGATTTTCTTTTCGATCTCTTCGACTTCGGAGCTGCGCGGGTCGCCCTCGCCCAGTTCCTTCTGAATCGCCTTGAGTTGTTGGCGGAGATAATACTCGCGCTGATTTTTGTTGAGTTCGGTCTGAACCTGCGACTGGATCTTGTGTCCGAGCTCGAGCATCTCGATCTCGCGCCCCAAAATCGCGATCAGCTTCTCCAGCCGCGCGCGAACCTCGATCGTCGAGAGAAGGTCCTGCCCTTCCTCGATCGGAATCTTCAAGTAGGAGGCGACCATGTCGGCAAGCCGGCCCGCCTCTTTTACTTCCATCGCGCGGACCTGCAACTCGTCGGGCAGGTACGGCACCAGCGATACGAACTTTGAAAACTGGCTGACCAGATGCGCATGGAGCGCATCGACTTCCTTGTCGACGATCGCTGGCTCGGGGCGCCGGGTGACGTGCGCGAGGAAATACGGCTCGCGCTGCGTGAACTCGCCGAGCTGGATCCGCGCCAGCCCCTGCACCATCACGCGAACGCTCTGATCGGGATAAAGCAGCGTCTTGATGATGCGCACGGCGGTGCCGTACTGGAACAGACCCTCGGGCGTGGGATGTTCGTCCTCGGGATTTTTCTGCACCGCGAGTGCGATGACCTTCGAGGTCTGGCCGACGTCCTCGATCAACTTCAGCGACGACGGACGCGAAACCAGGAACGGATGAATCTGCCCGGGAAAGATAACGATGCCGCGCAGCGGCAGGACCGGCAGGAGATCAGGGATCTCGGCCTTGCTCAGGTCCTCTTCGATTTCAAAGCGCTTTTCCCCTTTCGGTTTATCTGCCATAGAGATTCGAACCTCGTAAGGAGGGAAACCCCGCGCGTCCCCCGCTTCCACGCAACCCAAAATTCACCGTAATATACGGTGGCGAGGCAGACAAGGTAACCATCTCAGATGAAGGTAATCATGGTCGGGGGGCGGCGCCACTGATGGGGAACGTTGCCTAATATCAGGTTCGATAAGCTATTCAGCGAGGAAGAAGCCAACGAGCTGATTCCGCGTCTTGAAATTCTGATGCGCCAGCTTCAGATGCAGGCGACGTCGCTGCGCGCGCGGGTCGAAGAGTTGTCGGCGGCCGATCCGTCGATTTTGCACAGCGAGTTCAACGAGGTGGTCGGTCAATATCCGGAGTTGCGATCGTTCACCAACAACATGGCCGAGGCCGCCGGGCAGATCGAATCGCTCGGATGCATCCTAAAAGATATCGATCAGGGGTTGATCGATTTTCCGTACGACGCTGGCGACGAAGTGGTTTTTCTATGCTGGCAGTTCGGCGAATCGAGGGTGATCGCGTGGCATCGAGTCGACGCAGGTTTTTCGGAACGGCAACCGCTTCCCGGAGCGTCCAAACCCTGGCTCAACTAGCTCGCAACTCGGCTCGAAACCGCTGGATCGAACTCGCGCAGTAAACAGATGCTTATAATATTGTCCGTCTACCTGATCGCGCTCGCATGCTGGCTCGGCGGGATCGTTTTCTTCTCGTTCTTCACCACCCGAATCGTCTTCGCGAGCTTGCCGCGTCCGGAAGCCGGGGTGGCGATCCGCGCGCTTTTTCCGCAGTACTACATGCTCGGCTACATCGCGGGCACGGTATGCCTGGTCGCCGCGATATACATCACCGCGGTGCGCACGCCGCGGCTATGGTGGGGCGGCACGACGCTCGCGATTGCAATCGCGCTGGGACTGACATTTTATGCGGGCGCGATCATTCGCCCGCGTGTTGAGGCGATTCGCACCGTCACGGAGGAAGCGAACCCCGATCCGATCCGCAAAGCGGAGTTCGACAAGTTGCATCGGATGTCGGTGATGCTCAACGGCGTGGTTCTGCTCTTAAATATCGCCGCAGTGGTCGGCACTTCGGGAGCGTTGACGCCGCGTGGGTGAGCACCGGTATAAAGCGGTCGTAATCGATCTGTTCGACACGCTGGTCAATTGGAATCCCGAAGGGCTGCCGCTGGTCGAATGGCACGGGCGCGAGTTTCGCAGCACGATGCCGATTCTGTTTCCCGTGCTCGAGGCGGCACTCAAGGATCGCTTCGACCGCGATGCGTTCATGGACGCGCACGCGACGGTTTACAACGAGATATTCACCGAGCGGGCGGGCATCGATGCGCTCGAGATCACATGCCTGGAGCGATTCATCCGCACGCTCAAGCTGCTCGGCCTCGATGAGAGCGAGGTGGCGCCGCTCGCCGAGAGTCTTCGCAAAACCCACATGGGGCGGGTGCGCGAGGTGACTCGGGCGCCGGCAGCGCGAATCGAAGCGATGAAGAAAATCGCTAAGCACTTGCGTGTCGGACTCATCTCGAACTTCGACGATTCGGAAACCGGCCAGATGATCATGGATGACACCGGGATCCGTGACCTGTTCGACGCGATAATCATTTCCGCGGATACCGGTTATCGAAAACCCAACCCGCTCATCTTCAAAAAAATCCTCGAGATGATGCACCTCGAGTCCGCGGACATTCTGTTCGTCGGCGATACTCCGCACGACGACGTTGTCGGTGCCAAGGGAGTCGGGATGCATTGCGCGTGGATCCGCACCCGCAATCGCGAACTGCCGGAGGGCATTCCGGCGCCGGACATCGTGATCGCGGATCTCGCGGAGCTTCCAGAACGAATCGGGCTGCGGGATTAGCCGGCGATGAAGCGGCGGCGCGTTATCAGCGTGATTGGCGCGGGCGATGCGCCGCGCGCGATCTGCAAACTCGCCTTCGAGCTCGGGCGCGAGATTGCAAGGCGCGGTGCGGTGCTGGTTAACGGCGGACGTACCGGAGTGATGGAATTCGCGGCGGCCGGCGCGCGCAAGGAAGGTGGGCATACGATCGGCATACTGCCCGGCTACGATCGAGGCGCCGCAAACCGGCACATCGAATTTGCGATCGCGACCGGCATCGGCGAGGCTCGCAACGCGGTCATCGTCGCCAGCGCCGACGCAGTAATTGCACTGGCCGGCGAAGGTGGCACACTCGCCGAACTTGGCTTCGCAAAAAAATTTGGCAAGCCGATCGTCGCGCTGGATTCATGGCCCGAAATCGGCGGTTTGAACCGCGCTGGCAGTCCTGCCGAGGCGGTGTCGCTTGCGCTCAAGCTGGCCGCGTCAAAATCGAGACGGAGATAACCTCAATGCCTGGCGACCGCCGCGCGTTCATCGACGCGCTGGAAAAAGCGCCTTTCGCAGTTCTGCTCGACCTCAAGGTCGAGTCCGCCGCGAACGGCGCGGCAGTGGTGCGGATGCCCTTCAACCTGCGCCTGCTCAACGAGGGCGGACCGAAGGCGCCAGTACACGGTGGCGCGATCGCCACGCTCGCCGACCTCGCGGCGTGCGCGGCGGTCTGGAGCCTCGAGGAGACGGTGCGCAGCGCGACCGTTTCGATGACCGTGAACTACACCGGCTTCGCGACGGAGTCCGATCTGATCGCACGCGCGCGGGTGCGCCGCAAAGGCAAACGGATCGCGAGCTTGAGCGTGGAGATCGCCGACGATTCGGGCGCGCTGGTCGCCGACGCGTTAGTTACGTACAAAATCGCGTAGATGTTCCTTCCGAAAAGAGTCTACCGCCCCTGATGAAGTCCGAATCCAAAACGGGGACAATAGGGTCTGTGAATTCAGACTTGACTAAGTGTCGCAGGTGGCTGCTGGCGCCGGCTGCGATGCTCGCGATTCTGATGACGTTCGCTGTCTCCGCGATCGCGCGCGCCGACGAGTCCGGCGCCTCGACCGAGCAACTTCCGCCGATTCCCGTCACCCTCATCTATACGTTCGGCATGCTCGGCGGCACCGGCTGCGCAAATCTTGACGGCGCCGACCCGAAAGGATCCTTGACGTTCGCCAACGGACTGCTGTTCGGGAGCACTTCGAGCACGACCGCGAAAGGCAACGGCAACGGTATCATTTTTCATATCGACCCGGCCGGAACGAATTACTCAATCGATCACCTGTTCACCGGCGGCGTCGACGGCAACGACCCGGAGAATAACGCGATGACGCTCAATGGTTCGGTCTTGTATGGGACGACGCTCTTGGGCGGGGACAACCGTAGCGGGACCATTTTCAGGATCAATGACGACGGCACGGAATATTCGAGTCTGCCGCTATTCGCCGGGAGCGGGGTAAAGAACAAAGGCAATCAGCCGTTCAGCACCTTCGCGTTGAGCAACGGCGTGCTGTTCGGCATGACCTCCCTGGGCGGCAGCAAGCACACGCCAATCGGCGACGGCACCATCTTTTCGTTCGATCCTCAGACGACGAACTACACTGTGATTCACTCCTTCAACCGAACTATCGGCTCCGATCCACATGGCCGCCCGATTATCGACCCGACCGGCACCACGCTCTACGGGATGACTCAAACCGGCGGCCTTCACAAAGTGGGGATCATATTTTCCTTGAATCCGGCGACCTGCGGGGGAAACGTTTGCGCCAGGAAGTTCGTAGATCTTCACAACTTCAACTGCCCGCACCAACTGACGCCGACCTGCGTCGACCCGCACGACGGCGCGAGTCCCGACCACGGCACGTTGGTGCAATCCGGCACGAAGTTATTCGGCATGACGACCGCCGGTGGCCAGTTCGGTATGGGAACGATATTTTCGCTCGCACTCACCGGCACCAAGCATTTCAAGGTGCTGCACAGCTTCGGCGCGAGTCCCATCGACGGCCAGAACCCGCTCGGATCGCTTATGCTCAACGGCAGCACGCTTTACGGCACCACCAATCGGGGCGGGAAAGCGGGTCTGGGCACGGTTTTTCAGATCGATACGAATGGGAAGAACTACATGCATCTTCACGACTTCCAGGGCGGCAATTCGGACGGCGCCAATCCGAGCGACGACGTGATCCTGGTGGGCAACACGCTCTATGGGATGACCGAGGCCGGCGGCAAATGCGGCCATGGTGTGATCTTCTCGATCGCGTTGCAGTAGGAATCATCGAATGCCGTCGATTCTGCAAACCCTTCGCGATGCCGCTGCACCGCACGGTCTCAACCTGGTCGCGGCGACGCCGGTCGAGCGCTACGACCGCGCGGTCGCGGAAATTTCCCGCGCCGCGCCGATCGATCCGAACGCGCGCTCGATCGTAGTGATCGGCAACGGCGGCGGCGCGCTATGGCATGCGCTGAACGCGCACGCGGCGCGCAATCCCGGATGGTGGAAGCGGGAGAATCCGCTCGACGATTTCAGCCGCGAAGTTGTCGAGCGCGACGTCGGCGCCGCGATCCGCGCGGCGGGTGCTCGATTCACGATCGTGTACCCGTTCATGAACGGCAGTCGCACGCTTAACTTTATCGAGCTCGGCAAAGTCGCGGGCATCGCCGGTCCGAGCATCCTCGGCGTCACGGTGCATCCGGTTTACGGTCCGTGGATCGCGTTTCGCGCCGCAGTTCTGATCGATCGGGAGATCGATTCGCCCGGCGACGCGCTCGGCTTCGATCCTTGTCCTGGATGCACGGTGCGTAGTTGCATTCCCGCTTGTCCGGCCGGCGCGGTGAGTGTCGAAGGTGGATGGAACATTCCGAAATGCCTGACGCATCGCGTCGAGGTCGAGCCGGATTGCACGCCGCGATGCCACGCGCGGGCGGGATGCGTGCTTGGCCCCGAGCATCGCTACCCCGACGACGAGCTCGCCTATCATCAGATGCGCGCGCTGCGCTCGATGCGCCCGTATTACGAAGCGCACATCAAGCCGAAACAGAACCCTCGCTAGTTGTTCGGCGCCGACTTCGAGTTACGTAATTGTTAAATACGGCGCCGATTCCAACCGGTTCGAAAATATTTTCTTGACTGGATCTGAATATCGCGGGACGCTTTAAGTAGGCCGGCGTTTTCCAGAAAAGAGCGCGCATCCTTCGGCGCGTGGGGACATAACATAGACGCCGGCGCCCAGGAGGGAACTCATCTCATGAAGCGCAACGTAGGCGTCGTTGTGTGTGCGGTATTAGCGATCGGACTGTGCGCGCGAAGCTCGCAAGCCGCGAGTGGGCTCGCGAAGGTGAATCACGTTATCATCGCGGTGCAGGAGAATCATTCGTACGACAGCTATTTCGGCGTGCTGGCGCTAGCTCAGGGCAGTCCGTATCACGGCCCCGCGGCGGGCCACTCGACGTGTGCGGGAGATCCTCATCCGACCACCTGCGTCGAGGGTCTCAGTTGCACCACGCATCCCGACGGCACCTACACTTGCACCAATTCGAACCCCGATGACTCCGGCCCGTCGGTAGTTTCATTCCACACCAATGACTATTGCCCCGCTCCCGACCTCGATCACTCGTGGACGAGCAGTCATAAGGAGGGCAACTACACGGCGCCGAACAGCATGCTCAAGTCGAGTCCAAATAACGGCTTCGTCCGAATCAACGATCAAACTGAGCAGTTGGACAATGGCGTCGAGAGTCCGATCGAAGATGAGACCATGGGCTTCTACAATGAGGACGACCTGCCCTTCTACTACGCGCTAGCCGAGACTTTCGCGATCGACGACCACTACCATTGCAGCGTGGTCGGACAGACAGTTCCCAACCGCTTCTACCTGGGCGCGGCGACCTCCTTCGGCCATCTCACTACCAGTGAGATCGTACCGCCGGCCGGTGGCTACAAGCCGATCACCGGGACCATCTACGACAAGCTCGACGCGGCGGGAATAACCTGGGTCGACTACTTCAGCGATCTTCCAACTGCGGGCGAGTTCCGCACCCAGGAGGCGACTCACTTCAAGCCGGTTGCGGATTTCTTCGCGGACGCTGCCACCGGCAGCTTGCCGCAAGTCGCGTTCGTCGATCCGCTGCTCGCAGGTGAGACCAATCTCGCCACCGACGAGCATCCACCGCACGACGTTCGCGCCGGCGAATACTTCATGTCGCAGATCGTGAGCGCGGTGCGCGGCAGTCCCAACTGGAAGGACTCCATACTGTTCATCACCTACGACGAGCACGGCGGCTTCTATGATCACGCTGCGCCTCCGAAAGCGGCGCAGGGTGGCGCGCTCAATCCCGACGGCATCAACCCCGGTCAATGCGCGGACCTCTCGAATCCTCCGGCCAGCACACAGCCCGGCGGCGGCGCCAACTGCACGACCAGTCAGACTTCCGATGCGCCCGCGCTATGCCCGACGTTCACGCCGACCGGTCCATATCCGGCGAGCTGCGCGAACTTCAACCAGCTTGGTTTCCGGGTGCCGTTCATCGCGGTATCGCCGTTCGCCAAGCCGCATTACGTGTCGCACACGACCGGCGATCACACATCGCTGCTGAAGCTCATCGAGATGCGATGGCTGAATAACGCGAACCTGACGCTGCGCGACAAGAACGCGAATCCGATTCTCGACTTGTTCGATTTTACAAACGCGCCGCTGATGAACGTGAACTTGTCGCTGCTCGCGCAGGCGCCGGCGCCAAATCTCGCGACCGACGGCAACGGCAGTTGCACGAAGCCGTCGACGTCGGTGCCGTAGCGCGAGAAGACGTCAGCCGCGCAGTTTGCGCGCGACGTCTTTGGCGAAATAGGTGAGGATCAAGTCGGCGCCGGCGCGCTTGATCGAGGTGAGCACTTCGAGAGTGGCGCGCTCCTCGTCGATCCAGCCGTTGATACCGGCGGCGCGGATCATCGAATACTCGCCCGACACGTTGTAGGCCGCGACCGGCGCGTTGAATTCGTGCTTCACGCGCCAGATCAAATCGAGATACGGCAGCGCCGGCTTGACCATCACGATGTCGGCGCCCTCGTCGAGGTCGAGCGCCACTTCGCGCATCGCCTCGTCGCCATTGGGTGGATCCATCTGGTAGGAACGGCGGTCGCCG
>Ga0210407_10004407_pt1 | contig 11102 bp, 6 predicted proteins | sample IncBWC27MmetaG_FD_150860 | JGI IMG/M metagenome (GOLD analysis project Ga0210407, IMG submission 150860) | Forest soil microbial communities from Barre Woods Harvard Forest LTER site, Petersham, Massachusetts, United States - Inc-BW-C-27-M | ecosystem: Environmental > Terrestrial > Soil >... | reverse complement strand
CGCTCACATCGATCCTTGTCCCCTTCTCGGGCTCCGAATGAATTTCGAATTGCCCACCCACCAAGCGTGCACGTTCTCCCATGCTTCTGATGCCCAAACCCACTCCATTCCTAACGTCTTTCGAATCGAATCCACGGCCTTGGTCACTCACGCAGAGCAACAGTCTGTCGCCATCTTTGCGCAAATTCACTTGGCCCTGTGAAGCTCCGCTATATTTCCTCAAGTTCTGAAGACCCTCCTGAGCAATGCGGAATAAACACAGAGCCACGTCGGGAGGCAAGACACCTGGAATGTTCTCGGATGAAAACGCAACTGCGATGCCTTGCCGGGCGGTGAATTCCTTACAGAGGGCACTCAGCCCTGTGGCGAGCCCCAAGCGCTCAAGCCCTGATGGATGGAGGCGATGGGATGCCGTGTGTAGATCGGCGCCAAGTTCGCTGGCTGATTTGTAAAGCTCATCCAGTTGTTGCTTGGCGGCCCCTGGTGAGATCGTCAGCAATTCCGAAGCATTCTCCAATCCTATTGAGAGCAGCGCCAGGCGCTGGCTAAAATCATCGTGCAGTTCTGACGCCAGCCGCCTTCGCTCCGTTTCCTGTGCGTTGATCAAGAGGCCACTCAGCTGTAATTGGGCGTCTCGCGCCTGCTTAAGCTGTCTTCGGCTGAACTCCAGGTGAGTGGCCAGGGCGGAAAGTCCGAGGATGATGATTAGCGCACTGATCCAGATCCGTTTCGTGCGTTCCCAAACGGACAATTCGCGGAAAATCACAACGCTACCTGGCGGGAGGTCGCGCTCCCGGAATCCCCACCGACGCAGCGCTCGCCAATCGAACAGATAAACATTGTCGTTCCTCACAATGGGGATATCCTGTGGCTTCGCGCCGTCCAAAATCCTCAAAGCGATCTCAGCAGCAACCTTTCCGTCTGCAGCCCAACTCACCACGTAGCCGCCCACTGTTCCTTTACCGACGTCTACATCGTCCACTACAAAGACAGGCGCGTTCGCGGCTTGGGCAACGATAGGGACGGCCTGGGTTGCGTCAATAAAATGTGCTCCCGCAGCATCCTCCATAATGGAAGTGTGGTAAACAATCGTCTTGCTCGGCAAGCGCCTCAGGCGTTCAAGGAGCGCAGGCATCGCAAGGTTCGTGAGGTATGTGAACTCGAACTGCGACTCGTACTTACGCAAACTTTCCTTGGTTGCAGCCTCAACGCTTCGGTCAAACGCTCCAACACCACCCACCACAACCACGAACTTGGTGTCGGGCTGCAAGCGCAGCGCCGCGAGCAGTGTCTTTTCTGGCTGTGCCACTCCCCACACACCGGTAAAGTGTGAATCCGGCTTCAGCTCATCCAACATTTCCTGCGTACTGCCACAGAAGACGATGGGGATGTTTGGAAAAGACTTTTGATGCGACTCGACAAGAAACTTGAGTGACTCAGGCCCGACGGTGATGATTACATCTGGTTTGCGGTCTGAATACTTGTGAATGTACCAATCTCGAAATTGGCCCTGCGAAACCTGGTCGGGAAACAGTGTTGCCTCAAGATTCTCATTGTAGAGTTCGATCTGGTATTGCGAATCTTCCAGCCCAGCGGCGATGGCCTGATCCAGCATCGCAATGCCGGGCGACGAAATAGAACCAAAATCATTGAAAATTAGGACGCGCCGGACTGCCTTGGTCGGCTGTGCCAGGATCGATGTAGGAAACAAGAAAGAGGCGATGGTGAGTAGAACCAGGGCAAGCGTCACCCGTCTCCGTCCATTTTGGGGGCCAGAATCGCTCCAACTAAGGTGCCTTAGCTCGCCCATAAAGCGGTCGTCCGTCGCAGCCGGCAGAAATTCTCAACTCAATTCTCATCCACGAAAGCCCAACACTACACCAGTTCAGCAATGTCGTTGGCAATCTTTGTCTTCGATCGACTAAGCCCGTTACGCCAAACCACCCGATCACGACGAATAATACCGCTGGCGAGCACCTTACGCTTGGGTTAACATCCGTCACACTCATGGGTTGTAAGAACGGTGACGCTCCTCCTCTGCCGCCATGTCAGGAATCGAATGATTCACGATTCACAAATGAGGGGCCATCGGCGACGCAGCATCTCGTCGGCGGGTTTAATAATCTTTGCGTTCGCAACGCTCCTCTCCAACAATTTGTATGGCCAGACAGCTGCTACCGGAGCACTTACAGGAGTGGTGCTTGACCCGTCCGGTGCCGTGTTACCCGGTGTGGTGCTGGTCCTCACGGACCGAGAAAGCGGCCGCACCAGATCGGCAGCTTCCGATGAACAGGGAAGGTTCGGTTTTCTTCTCCTACCCCCGGCCGCATATCAGCTGCAGGCTAGAAAGCCCGATTTTAATACCATGAGCCTCACAGAACTGCAGGTATCTCTCACCGAGACACTCCGAATTGAGCTGCGTATGCGACTCGCTGCTCATGTGGAAAGTGCAACGGTTTCTTCTGAGCCGCTGTTGGCTCAGACCGACAGCACTGCCTTAGGGCGTGTCGTCACTGGACGCGGAGTCAGCGAATTGCCCCTCGTCACTAGAAACTTTGCGCAGATAATCGGTCTCTCTCCTGGCGTTGCTGTCGGCGTATCCAACGCCGGAGAGCTAGGACTGGGCGGGACCGCGCTCTCTCAGATCGCCGAATCCAATGACGGCATCTTCGTGCATGGCTCTCGCTCCTACGACAACAACTTTCAGATGGACGGGGTCACTGTTAGCGACGTGCAGGGAAGCGCGGCAGGCAGCGGTGGAATTCCTATACCGAACCCTGACAGCATTCAGGAGTTCAAGGTGCAAACTGGGCTTTACGACGCCCAGTATGGACGTTATGCCGGCGCCAACGTCAGCTTGGTCACAAAAACGGGCGGGAATGACGTTCACGGCGCTGCCTTTGAATTTCTTCGCAACGAAGCTCTCAACGCAAACGACTTCTTTCGCAACCAAACAGGAGAGGCACGTCCGGCCCTGAACGAGAACCAATTTGGATTCGTACTTGGCGGGCCGATCGAAAAGGACAAATTGTTTTTCTTTGGTTCGTATCAGGGAACGCGCCAGCTTAACGGCGTCGCAGCTGGTCAGTCGAGGATTGCCTGTACCGCCAGCCTAAGCCAACCGCCGCTAACTAACGACAGATCTGCGCAAGCGCTTGGCAAGCTGTTTGGAGGGATATCAGGTGCCTTGGGAGGGGTTGCCGTTAACGCGGATGGTTCCAATATCAACCCCGCGGCTCTCGCCCTACTAAATTTCAAGCTCCCCGACGGATCGTTCTTGCTCCCAACTCCACAAACTGTGGATCCGACAAAGCCATTTGGCCAGCAGGGTTTTTCAGTTTTTACCCAGCCTTGTCACTTCAGCGAAAATCAGGTTTTAGCGAACGCGGATTACCTTCTACACCCTAATAGCAAAATTTCCGCTCGCTTCTTACTAGCTGATGACGACGAGACGGTCACATTTCCCGGCAATGGGCTCAACTCGTCGGGCAACATACCCGGATTTCCGAGCCCCAGCGATTCTAGCTTCAGAGTCGTCTCCATCACCCATACCTATACTTTCCGTAACGGCTGGCTCAACCAAGCGCAGTTTGGCTACGTCCGCACCAGAACCAGCACAACAGCTCAGACGCCGTTCAAGTGGTCAGACGTTGGAGTCGCCGAAGGAGAGATGAACGATAACAACGAGCTTCCAAGCCTGAAGATAGCCGGTTCCGTTAGCATCGCCTCGGGATTCCCGCGCACGATCACTCAAAATAGCTTTGTATTTGCCGATGTTCTCAGCTTCGTCCACGGAGCTCACACCCTCAGACTAGGCGGCTCGATAACCAGATTTCAGGACAATATTAACTTAATTGGACTTGGATCGTTCCTACAGTTTCTCAGTTGGCCTGATTTTCTGCTCGGCCTGAATGCGAGCAGTAACGGCACAAATTTCAGCAATGTCTTTGCGTCGTTCGATGACTTCGGGCTGACATATCGTGCTTACCGGGCGTGGGAGGGCACAGGATTCGCACAGGATGACTACAGAGTCAGCCCTTCTTTAACGCTTAATCTTGGCTTGCGCTATGAGCGCTTCGGCCAGTTCGAAGACCAGCTGGGTAGGAACTCCAGCTTTGATACCAGCAAGGCAGATCCGAACCCGCCGCCAGGCGGCAGCCTCGCTGGTTACTTGGTAGCTTCCAACTTCTCCGGAACACTGCCCCCTGGCGTCACACGGGTGAAAAATCCGTTTGGAAACTATGCCGCCGGACAAAATACGATAGCTCCACGACTCGGATTTGCCTGGCAGCTATTCCGCGGGTCAACCGCGTTGGTACTGAGAGGAGGCTACGGTATTTATTACTCCCAGCCAACCGGCCAGGCATTCTATCAAAATATATTCGGCGCTCCGTATTCTGAGTTCCGATTGAATGCGGGTCAGTCAAATGCAGCTGCAAGTTTCCAGGCGCCTTTCGCGCAGCCATTTCCCAATCCGGATTCTTTCCCTGCTTTCCCCGCTTACTCCCCGACTACCTCCACGACCATTTACGGTGTCGCTCCCGGCTTTCGCCCGGCGATGGTTCAGCAATATTCACTAAACGTTCAAAAGCAAATACATGATGATTGGTTGCTCGAAGTCGGTTACGTGGGCACGCGTGGAGAACACTTGGTGCGCCAGCGTTCCCTCAATCAAGCCCTATCCGCCTCTGCCAGCGATCCGATAAGGGGAGTCACCACGGATACCGTCGCAAATATCGCCTTGCGAGTTCCTGTGCTCGGGGTGCCTCCGGACTCGCTTGTTGAAATGGAGTCCGAGGGCGATTCCTGGTACAACGGGCTTGAAGTAAGTTTGACGAAGCGCCTCAGCCACGGGTTGCAGCTGCTCGCTTCCTACACATTCTCGAAGACGCTAGATACGGATGGCGCTCAGATCAACGCAACCTCGTCAGGGAACGCGCTGACACTAGGAAACCAAAATTCTCCCGCACAGCGATGGGGAAGAGCCAGCTTCGACCGCACCCACCGCTTCATATTTAGTGAAACTTGGGACATTCCAGGCCCATCAAGTGGCCTTCAGCGGGAGCTGCTCGGGGGCTGGGGGTTGGCAACGGTCGTTACGATTCAGTCGGGAAACGCACTCACCATCGCTGACACGAATGCCTTTAATGTCTTCGGAATCTCTGAGGATAGGGCACAGCTGACCGGCAACTGCTCCAAGAACCAATTGGTGACGGGTGGGCCGATCGGATCCAAATTGAACAACTATTTTGACCTTGCGTGCTTCACCAACCCGCCTGTGATTGGAGCGGACGGCATCGGGACCGCCTTCGGAAACAGCGCGACAGGAATCGTAAGCGGTCCGGGGCAAGCGAACGTGGATATTTCGTTCTTAAAAAACATATCAATCAAATGGCCGCACGAAGGAAGCAGTCTTCAATTTCGTACGGAACTCTATAACGCGCTGAACCATCCGCAGTTTGCCAACCCAGACACCAGCTTCACTTCGCCTGCATTCGGAGTCATTAGCAGCACCGCTGTAAATCCTCGCGTGATCCAGCTTGCATTGAAGCTTGCGTTCTGACTCGCTGAACGCCAGCATTTTCATGAATGCAGGCTGAGCCCGCAGAGAATCATGCTGTGCCGTGAAGGCGGGAATACTGTAATCGTCCGCTGTTTGTAGCTCCCACGCCAAGGCGAGGTTCAATGCCGACCGAAATGAGTTCGCGCTTCACGGCAAATAAAACCAGGTCGGCGTTACTCTTCAAATTGAAAACATTCATGATGTGATGGTTATGGAACTCGACAGTCTTCTCGCTCAGTTCCAGAAGCCCGGCGATTTGCTTCATAGAACGCCCTTCAGCTAACATTTGCGCCACTTCTCTTTGTCGTGTGGTTATTTCTTTCGAGTATTTTCTTGCCCTGGATATTGTTTGTACCCAATCCACCGCCCGCAGCCTGGGCGTAAGGTAGGTGGCCGCGCGCTACGTGGTCAATCGCCTTTAGCGGTTCTGGTCCAGCTGCATGTTTAAGAACAATCCCAACTGGCCCTAACTCCATCGAGGCTTGCCGCGCTCTGGTGAATGCGCTTGCGAACTACGTAGATCGCCGCGCGCACAAGTCCGAATACCGAAACTGAAAAGTGGCCTATCTCGAATCCGCGATTTTGAAACCGGCGCCTCTCCGGCCTCTTAGGGATTTCCCTAGTTGTGCAGAAACGGAGGTAGACCCAGTGTGGTTACGAAGATCATCTAGCTGTGACGACGAGACATGCGGTGAAGAAGCCTCTGATGAAACGGTCGCTCCGTATTGCTCTGGTCATCTCCGTCTCACTGGCTTCTTGCGCCAAGGACCCGATCGCGAAGGTCAGTGTGAAGGTAGACGATGCTTTCTCAGGCCATTTCTCATTGATGACATGCATCCCAGGTGTAAAAGAACTTGCCGTGCTCGGCGAAACGGCGGAAGGAAGTACCTCTGCTTGCCCATCTGGAAACGTAGAGATCACTGTGATTAAGCCTTCAAAATCATTCTGTATAGCGCCCGAAAATGTTCATGTGCGTAGGAGCCACGACGGCACCCCTGTGGCCATTTCCGCTCAGATTCCGTAACAACGTGATACGACGGAATCCGCATGGCTTGGTTTGTATCGCGTTGGATGCCGACCCGTCCCCATTTCATTCTGGTCAAAGAATAGCCACCGATATCGGTTGGCCACGCTCGGCTCTTGCTTGTAGAAGGCTACGATATCAGGATTTGAGGAACGCACGTCAACGACGCCTAGCCGAGAGTACATGACCACTTTGGAATTTCGCCCTGCTAACCGCCCTCCTAGCGTCGATATTTTGTGGGGCATGAAACCGCAGGAAATCGATCTGATCTTATCGGCGTCGCGCCCTCGTCGGTTTTCCGCCAAATCTGTAATGACGAACCAGGGCGATTCTTCGGATTATCTTCTGTTGATGTGGAAGGGCCGAGGGCGCTTTTTCTACATAGCCCCTACTGGGAAAAAACTCATCCTGCTATGGATAAGGCCAGGAGAAACCTTCGGCGTTGCGGGACTCTCTCGCCGGCCTTACCCATATCTGGCGAGCTCGGAAGCAGTACGGGATAGCGTTGTACTCGCTTGGGATGGTCCGACTATCATCGCTCTCGGACAACGCTTTCCTCGACTCTTGGAGAATGTAATCTATCTCACGTTTGAATACGTTTCTTGGTATATCGCTGCCCACTCGGCCTTAGTATCCGAGTCAGCAAAAGAGAGGCTGGCCAATTTACTCGTGGCGCTGGGACCCAGTATCGGTGAAGTTGTCTCGGATGGGATTGAAATCGATGTGACCAACCAAGAGCTCGCCGATTCGGTGAACATCAACCTCTATAACGCGACTCGCATCGTGAGCGAATGGCAGAAGATCGGTGCAATACGCAAACAGCGCGGCAAAATCGTTCTGCGCTCCCCCAAAAAACTATTTCTTCGTTCCCTCGACCCGAAGCTACCGCACAGCTAGCTGTGAACTTCTGCTGATTCGGCTAAGCGAAACTGCTTCGGAATCCGATAGTTGACCTGCTGCAGGGAGTATTTCCGAGCGAGGACAAGTTTTCATTTCGAAGGGTGTTGAACTTTTGACTCGTAAGCTTTCAGAGGGTATAAGCTGCTGAGTGCGGGACACAGATTCTCTCAAAGATGGGGCTGCTTTCTTCGGTCTGAAAATCATGCAACAAATACCCACACAAAATATCGATATAATGGCTTCTGGCCATTTTGTCCCAAAGGTGTTCCAGCTGAATGGCCGCCTCCGGCTTACCTTGTACGATCAAGCTGCGTGCGCATTCTCCACAAGCGGCAACTCGAAAATGTTTTCCTTTTGCTGCTTTGGCTGCCTTCAAGATGAGATCGCTCGCCACTTTCAAGAAACGAGTGGAGTCAGGCCAATCATTGACCATGACTTCCGAGAGCATGTCATCAGCGTCCAATGAAATGTAGGTCCCTTCTTGGATTGCGGTAGCCATATCCCGGCCATTTGCCTGCAGTCTCTGGCGGAGATTGGTCCTGTGTGACTCAGTCGCAACTACGATGACCGGATTTTCCATCTTCAGAGCGATTTCGATAAAACGGGTGAAGTCATCCACGAGAGATGCATCATCTGGGTGGAATGCAGCTTTATGGACGCGAACGATATTCTCCTTTTGCGGTAGTAGGGGCGGATGCTCTTTGGAACGGAGAGAGTCAGCGAGGGTCTCATCCTGGGTCTTGCCGATCGCATGTGGTCGTAGGCGACGACTGAGATACTGTCCGCCTTGCAGGACCGCATCCACGGCGGGCAGCAGTTCGTGTGCTGCATCCGCCTTCAATAAGTAGCCCTGTGCTCCCAGGCGCAAGGCTGCTTGCACCACATCAATACTGAGCTCTTGGCTGACAAAAAGGATCTTGGAATTCGGGGAAACTTGCCGAATTCGTCGCCCAACTTCAATTCCGTTTAGACGAGGCAGTCCGATGTCCAGCAGAACTAAGTCCGGCTGCAGCTCCTCGGCTCGCTGGACGGCTTCCAATCCATCTGACGCTTCGTAGATGAGCTGAAAGTCTTCCCTTTGTCGAAGGCTCAAGCAGATAAATTGCCGGAAGGGAACAAAGTCCTCAGCCACCAGAATCATGCAAGGTCGCACTAGGCCCTCTAGCCTCAGCTATTTTGGCGTTAGCCTGCTCCTGCCGTGTTGCCCGCCTGAACGTGTCACGGTTCAGGCTTGGGAGCAACAAACTGCGCCCCTGCGATCCAAACAGACAACCAGGTTAGGAAATATCCAGACCTTTTGCCATATTGATATTTCCCGTTCAGGGTTCCGGGACATAAGTCGGAGGTCTTATAAGCTGCTACACGCAAAATGCCCACGTGCAGATTAACAGGGAGTGGTGGAGCTAGTCTTCGTAGATTCCCCTGTCTAGTCCCTGAATTAGACGCTCAGCCGAAGTCTCGAATACAGCGCAGATACGCAGCAAGGTTGAAACTGTGATCGGCCGACCTGCTTCTATCTGTTGCCAATGTCGTGCCGAAAAGCCGTATGAGATCATGTCCTCTTGAGAATGGTGGTGTTTTTTTCGCAACTCACGAATTCGTTCTCCTAAGCGAAGGAAGAATCTCTGTTGATTCACAACGGTCGGTGTCCTAATTGGCCTCAGTTCCTCCTGGCGCATTCCAGAGCTCTTGGATTAGGCGCGCGATCCACTATGAGGGAAAAAGGGCGGGCATGTCGTTGCTGTACAGCAATGTATGACTCTCGGGTTCGACATCAGAACGCACCCTGCATTACCGAGAGAAAATAGCCAGTTTGTCGCGGATGTACGTCGCGGCAGACCCGAGTAAGCGGCGGATGTCATAGGGGAGCTGCCCTGGACTTTCCACCACTCCTGTGGACTCAATGCCTGGTTAACACGGTTGTCTCAATGGGTCGACGCAACACGAAGCTCGAACCGACCTTGAATTGAAAACAAAAGCTAAAATCGCAACCTAGCGTCAGACCAGCCGGAACGCAGCCCTAGTTAGATTTTGATCTTGTACAGCCAAACAGATGCGTCTCCCGCGGAAGCATCGCCGAATCAATGCGCTAGATGGTGTTGCATCGACCGGTTGAGTTGGCACCGTTTACCAGGGCTTTGCGAATAATCTGCGCTTCGCCATCGTGCGCGCTTAGGGGTTTCCCTAGTTGTGTGGAGATGGAGTCAAACCTAGAGTTGGTAGCACAATTGTATTGCTGACGAACGAGCAGTCCTTGTCGTTCAGCCGGCAGTGGTTAGACGCGGGCATTATTACAGCACAATTACGTAATATATCTCTTAATTCCTAAACTCATACGCAGCGAGCAGAGGTACAGAATCCATACGTTTCCCCCAGGCTCTTCGCGACGGCCCGCGGGCGGAAGAATATGGAGAGAACCAGTGAAAAGTCGGAAGATGCATCTTCTCATGAAGTTTATTGCTCCTGTTGTTACTGCTTCTTGGAGTTTTTTACTCGCTTGCCCATCGGCGATGGCTCAAAATTCGAGCAACAGTCCCGAAGTTGAAAACCTGAAGTTAATTGTCGATCAACAACAGAAAGCGCTGGAGCAACAACAAGCGCAAATCCAGGCGCTGCAGTCCGCCTTGACGGAACAGAAGAAGATGCTGGTGAGTCTGGTGCACGGAGCGACGAGCACTGACACGTCGAATCCGCCCGCAAATCCCAAGACGGACAACCACCTGCAATCGCAAAATGAACCATCCTCGGTTCCAAGTGAACAGCAGTCGCTTACTCCCCTGCAGGAGCAAGTCGAGGAAGAGTTGCAGCGTGGTCCGGAAATTGCTGACGTGACGCCGACCACACCGGCCCTCCAGCTAGGCCCTGCGAAGATTCGTCTGATCGGCTACCCTGCACTGACTTCGGTGTGGAGATCGAACAACAACGGCGGCAACGTGGCTACCAACTTCAACAACATCCTCTATGACGACACGGTTCTAGGCACCACCAGCGAATTCCGTCTATCGCCTCAGAACACGCGCCTGGCGCTGCGCGTGGATGCCGACCTAAAATCCAGCCAAATCGCTGGATATTTTGAAATGGATTTTGTCGGTGCGCCCGTCGGCGGGAATCTTGTGACGCAATCCGGTTATCCGTTCCGAATTCGTCAGGCTTGGTTGGACTGGCGCAAAGGAAAGTGGGAGATGGCCGGCGGGCAGTTGTGGTCGCTGATGACGCCGAATAAGGAAGGTATTCTTCCCTGGCCGGGTGATGTAGCCGCTCCCCAGGTGATTGATCTTAACTTTGTAGCTGGGTTTGTGTTTGGGCGCTATCCGCAATTCCGGCTGGTTTATCGCCCATCTGAGAAGGTGGCGTTTGGTTTTTCGGTCGAGAACCCGGAGCAACAGGTGTCAAATAGTGTGGTATTCCCCAGCGCGCTGAATGGCACGCTCTCGACGCAATACAACAACGGCGGCAGCGGACTGAATGTGCCGAACATGACTCCGGATTTTGTCCTGAAGGGCTCGTTCGACAACAAGGTCATGGGCGGTCGCGCAATTCACTTCGATATCGGCACAGTGATGCGAACTTTTCGCAGTTGGGATGGGACCAGCGCTTCGGGAAAAAGTTATGCCT
>Ga0210407_10004405_pt1 | contig 11104 bp, 11 predicted proteins | sample IncBWC27MmetaG_FD_150860 | JGI IMG/M metagenome (GOLD analysis project Ga0210407, IMG submission 150860) | Forest soil microbial communities from Barre Woods Harvard Forest LTER site, Petersham, Massachusetts, United States - Inc-BW-C-27-M | ecosystem: Environmental > Terrestrial > Soil >... | reverse complement strand
CTCGAACACGATCGCCATCGCGCCGCGCTCGGCCAGTATCCGCGCGATCTCCGAACCAGCCGTCGCGGCGCCAACCACGGCCATCACATGGCGCGATGAAGCATTCTGTTGGTCAGTCATAAGGGTTATTTGATTAACGTCTGCGAGCGAAAGGTGCAATCTCAATCGGAACAAAGTGCGGACGCGCGCGCGTGAGTTTTTCGTTTTTCGTTTTTCGTTGTTCGTCTTGCGCACGGGATACTCGCATGGTTTCCTAGCATGGTGGTGAGTCGCGCGAACTGATGATGCCGGAACCGATTGTGCTCCATCAAATTTGGAAATTCTCGATCTGCGGCCTGATGCTGTTGGTGGCGGGATGTTACGCTGGCTACGCAGCCAACCAGGCAGCCGGCGGCAGTACCGATGCGGCGCTGGGCGAGCAGCACGACGTCCCGTACAGTTCTCACGATGCGTTTCTTTTGACTGAGGACGTACTGCGCGGAGAGGGCGTGCTTTTTGAGACCAAGCCCGACGACAAGCTCGTCACGCTATGGCGCGACGCCGATATGCATGCGGGAGTGCTGGGCGATCTGGTCGGAGTGCATCCGCAGTATCGCTACGAGATCGAGGTCGTGCCGCAAGGCCCGCGGCGCTCGCGAATCATCGTTAACGTTCGCGCGCAAGACATCGCCGACGACGAACTTCCCAAGTACAAGGCGACCACGCGCCTGGGCCTTTTCGACAAAGTGGATCAGCTCGCCGCCAAATTTCCTCCGTCCGGCGGAACTCCCAACGAGGGCGGCGTCAACTACGCGCTCCTTCCCCATGAAGATTTGAAGGCTCTTGCTCGTCGCGCAACCGGCAACGAAGACAACTGGCAGACGATCGCGCAGGACAATGGACTCAAGCGCCCGCCGACGCGACCGGGTTGCCGAGCGTGTGGATCAGAAACAGCTTGCTCAGCAGGCCGAAGAAAGGTGCGCCGGCAAATGATTGAGAACACGTCGCACCCAATCGGGGAAAGCGGATGGCGACAAAATCAATGCCCGCCCGAGCGCGCCCGGGCGGGCATTAGAAGTGCAATTTTGCTCGATCCCCGCGCGTCAATCGTTGGGATAGGACGCCTCGCTGGCGTCATATTCAGGGCTGAGGCCCGCGGGACGTACTGCGGCCACCACGGCCAGAAACTGTTCAAACGTCATCTGAAGATTGAGGAACCCGCCCTGGCAGAAAACCCATCCGTAGTAATCCAGAATCTCGTCGGGGATCATGACCGGCAGCCGCGGCAGTGTTGAAACGACCGGAAACGGATGCGGTTCGCCGGGATGGATGCTATCCCATACGGCGGACTGGTCGGGCGAGCCGTCGGCCTCGGCCACGTTCTCATCCCGAAGGGGTATTACTTTGCCTCTCGCGCCTCGATTCATGGGCAATAGAACCTCCTGCCACCCTCATCGCCACCGGTATGCTTACGAACCATCATTCTAGACCAAGTCCCGGGCCGGTCAAGGAGAAAAGCGATAGTTATTCACTCAAATGCGCCTTTCAAGGTCAACTGTGAGGGACTGACCCATTTCTATCATGTTAATTGGTCTATAACCAGCTGAAAACACTATGATTTCTACACTTCAGGCGATTGTCTTGGGCGCCGTTCAGGGTCTCACGGAGTTTCTCCCGGTCTCCAGTTCGGCTCATCTCATATTAGTCCCGTGGCTGCTGCGATGGCAGGATCCGGGGCTGGCCTTCGACGTAGTGCTCCATCTTGGGACACTTTTGGCGTTGTTAGTCTATTATTGGCGGGAATGGCTCGATATGGGCCTATCGCTCGCCGACGGGAGACCGCTGCCTCGGCGCCTGCTGCTCCTGCTGATCGTGGCGTCGGTTCCCGGCGCGGTCATCGGGGTCTTGCTGGAGAAGCAGGCCGAGACGATCTTTCGGTCGCCGGTCTTTATTGCGTGCACGCTGGCCGTGATGGGTATTGGGCTGTGGGCGGCTGATTGGATCGGCTCGAAAAAACGCAAAATAGAAGACATTGGGCTCCTCGATGCGGTCCTGATTGGCCTTAGCCAGGCGCTCGCGATTATACCCGGCGTCTCCCGCTCCGGGGCCACGATCACCACCGCTCGTATTCTCGGGATTGATCGAGCGGACGCGGCGAATTTCTCCTTCCTGATGGCGACGCCAATCATCGCGGGCGCCGGGATGCTCGAGGCGCACAAGCTTCTCCACTCCGGCATGGCCGCCCAGCTCGGATGGGGTTTCGTGGCATCCGCCGTCTTCGGAATCGCGGCGATCGCGGGATTGTTGAGTTTTGTGCGAACCCGCACGTATCGGCCCTTCGCGATTTACAGAATCGTTCTCGGCGTCGCGGTCGTCGCAATTGCAATGTTCCGTGGGTAACCAATGACGACGACCGCATCTACCGCCGGCGCTCGCGCCAGCGCTGCAACAGCCCGGCGCTCGCGAGCATTCCAGGTCGGGCTGACGTTTTGCATCATCAATACGATTGTCGGCGCCGGCCAGCCGGTGATCACGCGATGGGGCGCGGTCCATCTTGACCCCCTGCTCTTTTGCACCGGTGCGGTCGTCGTCGCCACCATATGCACCGTCCCGCTGCTGTACTTCAGCGGCGAACTCGGACTGATGGTGGACCGCCGATATCGCGGCCGACTATTCGCCATGTCGATCACCGGAACCGTTATGACGAGTCTCACGCTCACTTACGGACTCACCGGGATTGGCGCCGTGGCGGGAGTTCTGCTGCTGCAGACCGAGCCGGTATTTTCGCTGGTGCTCTCGACCATCTTCGTCGGCGAGCGGCCGTCGATTCGCCAGTTGTTCGCGACCGCAACGGTGCTGGTCGGCATCGGCTCAGTGTTCGGAGCGGGCGGCGCATTCTCGCCGCTGTGGGCGGTGGCGCTGGTCTTCATGACTCCGCTTTTCTGGCAGGCCTCGCACGTGATCGGTCTGAAGCTGATGCCGCCGTTGACGCCAATCTCTGTCACTGGCGGCCGGTTCCTCTACGCGTCGATAGTTATGACCGCGATGCTGCTGGTGTTCCGCCGCGGCTCGATCGTGCAACTCGCAGACGTCGACTCGCTCGGTGTGATTCTGATCACCGGCTTCTTCATTTATTTTATCAGCGCGATCACCTGGTACGGCGCCATCAACCGGCTCTCGCTGGCATGGACGACGGCGCTGGTCGTACCCGGCATCCCGATACTCTCGATTCTCTTCGCGGTGATATTTCTCGGCGAGCGCGCGACCACGCGCGAGGTGATCGGCATCCTGATCTCGGTAAGCGGCGTGGTCGCTCTGGTCCTCGGAGCCGATCCGCATCGCAAGCATCCGGCTTCCGAAGCCGCTGAGGCGATCCACGAGCCGCTGATCTGAATCGCCGACCATCTACTCATTTGACTCTCCGCGCCGCGTGGACTTTAGTGACAGATTGAAGGCGGCGCACTCGTGAAATTTGCGCGCGGCGTCGAAAACTTAACTCGAGGAATCATTCATGGCGCGAATTATCAGACACGAAAAAAATTCTCCCTACGAAGTCCCTGAAGGCACCGAGCTGCCGATTTACATCTGCGCGTGCGGACTTTCGAAGAACAAGCCGTTTTGCGACGGCTCGCACAAGAAAACTCGCGACGAAAATCCGACCGACGTCTATCTCTACGACGACACGAGCCGGGTCCGCGTCAAGAACGAATACTGACCCGCCGGATGGACGAGCGCACCAGGACCAACTACCTGCTCTGGAACGACGTGGTCGAGGTGCATGCGCGCGCTGAGTCGTACAACCTCGAGGGTTTCAAGCGCGGAGAAAACGTCCTCTACACGATCGAGCTGGAGGAAGTCGGCGATGTCCGCGGCAAGTCGCTGCTGCATCTGCAGTGCCATTTCGGTCTCGATACTCTCTCGTGGGCTCGACTGGGCGCGAAAGTCACGGGACTCGATTTCTCCGACAAAGCGATTGAGCTGGCGCGCTCACTCAGCCGCGAGTTGAAGATCCCGGCCGAGTTCGTGCAGGCGTCTGTGTACGATGCGGCGTCAGCGGTACCCGGCGAGTTCGATATCGTGTTCAGTTCCTACGGCGCGATCACCTGGCTCCCGGATTTGCGCCCCTGGGCTCGTGCGATCGCCGCGAAGCTGAAGCCCGGAGGATTCTTCTACATCTGTGACATGCATCCGTTCGTCACTATCTTCGACAACGACGACGGAGTGACCGAGTTGAAGCCGCGATTTTCATACTTCCGCAAAGAAGTAATCGTCGACCCTCCGGGAGGTTCCGACTACGCCGACGGCAGTTATCGCGGAAAACACGCCGGGCACGAATGGATCCACACCGTGAGCGAGATTGTGGACTCGCTTATCGAGGCCGGATTGCGCATCGAATTCTTCCACGAATTTCCCGGCTGCGTCTGGCGATGCCTGCCATTTGCCGAACGCACCGATCTCCCCAGCTCCGATTCCGGACTCAATAGATTTGAAGCGGGTCGTTCGTGGCGAGTGAAGGGCGATCCGGTTCCGCTGCTTTTCTCGGTGAAAGCGTCGAAGCCGCAATGAGTTGAATGAGGCTCAGTGCACCTCGACGCCGCCGCAGATATTCAACGCCTGCCCAGTCATGTATCCGCCATCTTCCGACGCGAGAAACGCCACGACGTTCGCGACATCCTCGCCGGTCTGCATCCGCCCCATGGGCACCTGACTGACGAACGTCTTGAGCACCTGCTCGCGATTCATGTTTCGCGTCGAGCCGACCATGTTGATGAGGCCCTCGAAAAGCTGCGTCTCCACGAATCCCGGGCATACCGCGTTGACCGTGATCTTGAATGCCCCGAGTTCCAGCGCGAGGCTTCGCGTGAGCCCGATCACGCCGTGCTTGGCCGCCGAGTATGCCGCCATCATGGGGCCGCCGCGTTTTCCGGCGATCGACGCAGTGTTGATGATCCGGCCACCGCGCCCGCCGGCGATAATTTTTGGCGCCACATGTTTTGCACACAGAAACGTTCCGGTCAGATTGATTCCGACCGTGCGGTTCCATGAGTCCAGCGTCTGCTGAATCACCGGGCCGCCACCGACTCCACCGCCGGCGTTGTTGCAGAGAATATCCACCTTGCCGAATTCTTTCATCGCCGCCGCCGCCATCTGGGCCACCTCGGCTTCGTCGGTCACATCGACCTTGACCGCGAGACTTCGCCGCCCAATTTTGCGGATTTCCTCCGCAACGCCTTCGAGTTCCTCCATCTGCCCGAACTTAGCATCGGGATACTCCGCGATCGAGCGGCAGTAGTCCGCCACCACGACGTGCGCGCCTTCCTCGGCAAGCCGCGTCGCGATCGCGCGGCCGATTCCGCGCTCGCGCGCGCATCCCGTTACTATCGCCACTTTGTTTTCGAGTCTCATGGTAGCAACTCCTCGCGCTCTGACTTCGAGATCTCAAGAACAGGGTCTGGAAATTTCCGCGATGCTGGACCCTGCAAATTTCTCTTCGTGCCGGTATGTTAGTCTGAGCGATGCGCGTTGCAAATCACACCGCATCGCAAACGCCTGCGCGTTTCAAATGAATCCGCTAGAGGATACAGCCCAAATCGATCGACCTGGTCACGCGTCGGCTCTCGACAGGCCGCCCGCCGCCGGCGCCACCGAACCTGCGGAGGGGAATCCGCGATGGCTCTGCTATCTCGCCGAACCACGTCACGCCGTTCCAATCCTGATGATCGTCGGCGTCGCGCTCTACCTCGTGAACCTCGGTGGCTATCCATTCTACACCAAGGGCGAACCGCGCGAGGCGGTGACCGTCTTCGCGATCGTTCACGGCGGTGGACTGATCCTCCCGCAACGCGCTGGCATCGAAATACCCTCCAAGCCGCTTCTGATGCACTGGCTCGCCGCGTTGGTCTCGCTGGTCGCGGGCGGGGTCAATGAATTCTCCGTGCGTCTGCCGTCCGCGTTGCTTGCGATCGCCGGAGTGATCGTCTGCTACCAGTACGTCCGCCGCTTGTTCGACGACGTGATCGCGCTGGTCGCCGCATTGATCCTTGCGACCACGTTTCAGTATCTGCAATCCGCCACCGGCGCGCGTGTCGATATGACGCTGACCTTCTTCATGGAAGTCGCGTTCTTCGAATTCATTCTCATGGCCGAGGGACTGACGCGCCGCCGGATGCTGCTCTACGTTGCGATCGCGCTTGCCGTTTTGACCAAGGGACCAGTCGGCCTCATTCTTCCCGGCGCGGTCGCGCTGTTTTGGATCGCTCTCGAAAAACGATGGAACTTCCTTCGCCGCATGAATCTGATCCGCGGCGCGATTGTCGTGCTCATTCTCGCCGGAGGATGGTATCTCGCGGCATACATCGAAGGCGGCGCAGGTTTCTTCCGCAAACAGATTCTGGCCGAAAATGTTCTTCGCTTCGCCGGCGGCAGCGATTTTCACGAAGGCCACATCCATCCCTTCTACTACATGGAAATGGCTCTGCTCGCCGGCTTCATGCCCTGGACGATTCTGCTGCCGATCGTCGCCGTCCAGGCCAAACGACAGCCGCACCCGCTCGATCCGCGCTTTCGCTACATCTTGATCTGGTTCATCACCGTGCTCATCTTCTACAATTTTCCGCAAAGCAAACGCGGCGTGTACTTGCTCTGTATGTACCCGGCCTTCGCAACCCTAGTCGCAATTTATGTTTGCGACGCGATTGCGCGTCCCGAGGCCGCCCGCGCCTCGGTCCGATCGACGATCAGGCTGGCTGGATTCACGATGCTGCTTATCGGCGCGGCCGCGTTAGCGACGTTCGCGATGCTCCTTCTGAGCCCCCAAGAGACCGCCGATCTGCTCGCCGCGACTAACGTGCGCGCCGCGCCTTTTCAGGCGATCCTGCATAGAACCGTGCTAGAGCAGCGGTTCGTTTCCGCTGTGATGCCGCTGGCGATCATCGCAACCGGATGCTTCCTGATTCGCACTCGCCCACGGATCGAGCGGATCGTAATCGCAGTTGCCGCGGCGATGGTCTTCATCACGGTTGCGGTCAACGTCGTCGTCGTTCCCGCTATTGCCAAGACTCTCTCGCTCAAGGATTTCACCGACCACGCGATGAAAATTGTGAATGGCAACCGAGTCGGCTACCTGAGCGCGCTGAACTACGACGTCGCCTTTTACAGTCAGCGCACAATTCCGATCACCTCGATACGAGATCCGAATCTGCCCGAATACCTGATCGGCTGGCGGAGTCTTTTCGACGCGCTTCCCGAATCCAGGCGCAGCCGTTTCGACATCTTGATGGTTAGCAATCCGACCTCGCTCGACGGCGGTGGCGAGATGATCTTGCTGCGCGAGCGCCCTACCCCCGGCAAACCGCTGCCCAAGCCCGCCGACGGCTATATCGAGGCAATGACGCTCTAGCCGCGGTCGTAACTACGACATCTTCTCGCGACGAATCTCGCCGATCGCGCTGACCAGGCGCGGCAGCACATCCGCCGATCCGCCGCGCAGGCTCGCGTCGCATATCCGCGAGATCTCCGACTCATAGAGATTCACTTCGATCAAAATTCCGCCCCGCTCCTTCACCTCGAGCGCAAATCCAGCCGCCGGATACACCGTCGCCGATGTTCCCGCCACGATCACCAGATCTGCGCGCGCCGAATGCTCCGCGCACATATTCAGCATGTCGATCGGAATCGGCTCGCCGAACGAAACCGTGTCGGATTTCAGCAATCCGCCACATCGCGGACACTCGGGCGGCAGCTTCTCGAGGCTGATCGCGTCTCCATGAAAACGCGTGGTGCAATCGAGGCATCGAATCAAAGTCCAGTTGCCGTGAATTTCCGCAAGCGCTTTCTGTCCAGCCTGCTTGTGCAAGTCATCAATGTTTTGAGTGATCACGAAGCGCAAAACTCCCATCCGCTCCAATTCAACCAGCGCGACGTGACCGGGGTTCGGCTTCGCGACCGTTAGCGGCTTGAAGAGTTCGTCGTTGCGTTTGGTCAGCCGATCCTCCCACGCTTTCTTCGGATCGGCCATGAAGCGCTGGAACCCGTTCATCGGCGGCTCGCCGTACTTGGTCCATAATCCGCCCGGGCCGCGAAACGGCGGGATCCCACTTTCGACCGACATCCCCGCGCCGGTTAGCGCGATCGCATATCGCGCCTCCATGACCATCTTCGCAGCTTCGCGAATTTCCTGATCGCTCGCCCTCTCCGCTCGCTCTGCCATCGTGAATTTTCCTATGTGACGGTGCACGATATAAAGGTGAACGCATACACCGATACGCCGGCCTGTTCCGCCTTCAGCCTGACCGCGCCGGAAACGACCGAATCATTGGCGACCAGACTGTACATCCTCGGGCGATCGACGGTGATGAAACCGCGCTCACGTTCGAACTGAACATCGTCACCCGCACGCTGCGCGCCGTCGAGCACGATCTCCATTCGAACGGCGGTGCCCGCCGGCGGCGCCATCACCAGGTTGACGTCCTTTGAAGTGTAGCGCAGCGAAATCGCGGCGCCGGGCGCCTCCGCGCGCGCTGCCTCCTGCTCGACGCGCCATTTTCCGCCGAGGTAAATCATGCCCTCCATGTGCGGCCCGATATCGCGATAGTCGTGCGGCGTGTCTCGCGTCACCCCTTCGGGATTTCCGAATTGTCCGCGCGCGTGTCCGAGATATAGCTCCGGCGTAACGCGATAGCAGACCGCGCCGGGACGATCGTTGTCGCGCACCGGATCCATCGGCGGCGGCAAACTCACCGCGGGATTCAGTTCACGGAGCAATCCCTGAATAGCTACTTCGCTTTCCTGGTAGGAGCCTTCGCCGAAGTGGTAATAGCGGATGCGTCCCTTCGAATCGATTAGGTACTTGGCCGGCCAGAACCGATTCGAGTACGCGCGCCAGATTGCGTATTCGTTATCCAGCACGATTGGGTATTCGAGTCCGAAGCGCGCCGCCGCTTCCGCGACATGCGATCCCTCGCGCGCAAACGAAAATTCCGGCGCGTGCACGCCGACGATCACGAGCCCGGACCCCGCGTATCGACGATTCCATCCCACCACGTAGGGCAGCGTGCGGATACAATTGACGCAGGTGTAGTCCCAGAAATCGACCAGCACGACCGCTTTGTCGCGCAGATCCTTCAGCACGACCGGCCCGTGCTGAATCCATTGCCCACCTTCGAGTTCGGGCGCCAACACTGTTTCGGAAACTTGAGGCATCTGGATCTCCCGCGCCGACTTCAGATTCACCCCTTCGCGCGGAGCGTAGCATAGCCGCGCTTTCGGCAATAAGACCAATTGACCCTTCACCATTCGCGCGCTACTGAAAATCACTGTGGACCCCTCTGTGGTGACGGTAATCGCGATCGAATCGCCAGCGGACATGGCCCGCGCCTATGCGATTCGGCGCCGCGTCTTCATCGAAGAGCAACGCGTTCCCGAGGAGATTGAACTGGACGCCGACGATGCGCGCGCATTCCACGTGCTCGCGATACTGGATGGCGATGCGATCGGATGCGGCCGGATGCTCGACCATGGCGACTATGAAGTGAAGATCGGCCGCATGGCCGTGCTGCCCGAGTATCGAGGCACCGGCGTCGGCCGTGAAATTCTCCGCTTCCTGATGGGTCGCGCGCGCGCACGCGGGTCGCGCAAAGCAATCCTGCACGCGCAACTATCGGCCGAGGGCTTTTACTTGAAAGAAGGTTTCACGCCAGTCGGCGGCGTCTTCGACGAAGCCGGCATCGCGCATCGCAAGATGGAAAAGGTTCTCTAGAAAAGGCTTGCCGCGAAGTCCTCGATCACGCGCGCGACCGCGACGGGGTTCTCGAGCAGTACATGATGATGCGCGTTGGGAATCGTGACCACCCGCACCTGCGGATTTGCGATCCGCGCAGACTCCAACCCTTCCGCCGTCATGATTTTGCTCCGCTCCGCGCGCACCAGCATCATCGGAATCCGAATCTCTTTAATCGTGTCGAGCACCGCAAGCCCGTCGCCGCCCAGAAAACTCTCGCGATCGAACTTGAGCGTCCATCGCCCCTCATCGGTTCGCGCAAGACTTTTTTCCGCGATCTCATGCAGAATCTCGGTCGCTATTCCGCCCTCGTTCGGCATCAGCCGAAAGCGCGCCTTCGCCGTGTCGAGATCGGGATAGGTCACCAGCGGCAGCGCTTTCAGCCGGCTCAGATAGCGATCGCGCCCGAGACTCGAGGTGAGTGCAACATCGATCGCCATCACCCCGCAGGCACTTTCGGGACTTCGCCGCGCATACGCGAGCACACTGAGCCCGCCCATACTGTGACCAACGACGACCGGCTTCTCACGGCCAGCGCTCACATGCGCGACGAACCTTTCCAGATCGCGCGCGTAGTCGAGCGGCGAGTACGCCGCCGGCCTCGCCCACTCGCTGTCGCCATGCCCACGCTGATCGAGCGCGAGCAACCGATACTCCGGCGAAGTTACTTGCGCCACCGGATCCCACCACCACGCATTGGCGGAGGTGCCATGCAGCAGCACGAGCGTCCGCGCCGCATCGGGATTCCACTCCAGGTAATGCAAGCGAGGCGAGCCTTCGAGAAGGTGACTATGCGGCACTGTCATTTCAAATCTTCGACAAAATCACGCAGGACCTCGACGAGCCCGGTGGGATTATCCAGCATCGCATGATGATAGGAATCGTCGAGCTCTGCGAGCCGGCCGTTGGGCAGCGCCGCGACCATCTTTTTTGCAGTCTCGCGATCGAGCAGCGGACTCTTCTTGATCTTCACCACCAGCGATGGGCACGCGATGCGATGGATCGAGTCCCACACGCGCACCGGCTCGCGAATCATGGTGCGTCGATCGAGCTTATGCGTCCATGCGCCGTCCTCGAGGCGCTTGTAGGTATAACGCGCGATGTGATCGAGAATATCTTTTTTCGCCAGAGTCTCGCGCGGCAACACTTTGAAATTGCGAGTCGCCTCTTCGAGCGATTCGAAACGGCGCGGCGGTTTCTCAGCGTAGCTGCGCAAATACGCAACCGCATACTCAGAGTAATCTGCGGGGCAGTCGATCACGGCCATCGCGCGCAACTTCTCGCTGTGCTCCGCCGCGTAGGCCAGCACATTGTGCGCACCCATCGAATGACCGACCAGGATCGGAG
>Ga0210407_10004402_pt1 | contig 11108 bp, 9 predicted proteins | sample IncBWC27MmetaG_FD_150860 | JGI IMG/M metagenome (GOLD analysis project Ga0210407, IMG submission 150860) | Forest soil microbial communities from Barre Woods Harvard Forest LTER site, Petersham, Massachusetts, United States - Inc-BW-C-27-M | ecosystem: Environmental > Terrestrial > Soil >... | reverse complement strand
ATCTGGCGGAGTTCGGCATCGAGAAGATCGTGCGCGATCTGCGCGTGCATCAGATCCTCGAGGGCACGAACGAGATCATGCGCCTCATCGTGGCGAGAAGTCTCGTCGGACGATGAGTGCAACTCTGCTTCAGGACGGCGACGTTCTGGTTCGCGAGGAGCGCGCGCTGCGCCGGCTGACGCTGAACCGGCCCAAGGCGCTGAACGCGCTCACGCTCGACATGGCGGTCACAATGACGGCGTTGCTGCGCGCCTGGGCCGGCGATCCCAAGGTCGGCGCGGTGCTAATCGACGGCGCCGGGGAGCGCGGGCTGTGTGCCGGCGGCGACATTCGCGCCCTCTACGACGCGGCGAAATCCAAAAGCGACCTGCCCGCGCGATTCTGGTCATCCGAATATCATCTCGACGTATTGGTCGCGCGCTACCCCAAGCCGGTGATTGCAGTCATGGACGGGGTGGTGATGGGGGGCGGAGTCGGCCTCTCCGCGCACGCCGCCCATCGTATCGTGACCGAGCGCTCGGCGATCGCCATGCCGGAGGTCGGGATTGGATATTTTCCCGACGTCGGCATCTCCTTTCCGCTGGCGCGCGCGCCAGGATACGTCGGCACTCACCTGGAACTGACCGGCGACCGCTTGGGAGCCGCCGACGCGATCTATTGCGGCCTTGCCGATATCCACGTTCCGGTAGCGCATCTTGCAGAGCTTCCCGCGGCGCTCGCCGACTGCCGCACCGCCGCCAATGTGCAGGCGAGGCTCAAGGAAATGTCCGCCATCCCGCCGCTCGGCCGGATGGCTGCGGCCCGGCCATGGATCGACGACTGCTACAGCACCAATGACGTCGAGGAGATCATCGCGCGATTGCGCGCCTGCGACGCCGATGGCGCCCGTTCGGCGTTGGCAAGTCTGGAGAAGGTGTCGCCGACCTCGCTCAAGATCGCGTTGCGCAACCTCCGCTCGGCGGCGTCATTCCAGAGGGTCGAGGCGAGCTTCCAGCAGGATTACCGCATCTCGCTCGCGTGCATCGCCGGGCATGATTTCATCGAGGGCATCCGCGCGGCGATCGTCGACAAGGACCGCAATCCGGCCTGGCGACCGGACAATCTCGCGGACGTGATACCGGAAATCGTCAACCGCCATTTCCGCTCCGTCGGCGCGCTTGAACTGGCCTTTCCCGATTGAAAAGAGGCGAACGCAGATGGCGACCATCGGACTGATCGGTCTCGGCAACATGGGCGCGCCGATGGCTGCCAACCTCGTGAAGGCCGGCGAGCGGGTCCTGGGGTTCGACCTCGTGCCTGCGTTGCGCGAAGCGGCGGCCAGGGACGGCGTGGAGATTGTCGCCGCCGCCCGGCAGGCCACGCAAGATTCCGAGATCGTCGTCACCATGCTGCCCGCCGGCGAGCACGTGCGCTCGGTATGGGCCGAGGTGCTGCCGGCGGCGCGCAAGGGCGCGCTTTTCATCGATTGCTCGACGATCGACGTGGCGAGTGCGCGGGCGGTCCACGCGATGGCCGCCGAGCGGGGCGTCGCCGCGCTCGATGCCCCGGTCTCCGGCGGCGTCGGCGGCGCCAAGGCGGCGGCGCTGACGTTCATGGTCGGCGGCTCGGCCGAGGCGTTCGCGCGTGGCAAGCCGGTTCTCGAGCGCATGGGCAAGCGGGTCGTGCATTGCGGCGACGCCGGCAACGGCCAGGTCGCCAAAATCTGCAACAACATGATCCTCGGCGTCTCCATGATCGCAGTCAGCGAAGCCTTCGTGCTGGGCGAGAGGCTCGGGCTGTCGCATCAGGCCCTGTTCGACGTTGCTTCCGCCTCCTCAGGGCAGTGCTGGTCGCTGACGAGCTACTGTCCGGTGCCGGGACCGGTGCCCGCGAGCCCGGCGAACAACGGCTACAAGGCAGGCTTTGCGGCGGCGCTGATGCTCAAGGATCTCAAGCTTGCCAGGGAGGCCGCGCAATCGGTGCAAGCCAACACCGCGCTTGGTGCGCAGGCGGCAGAAATCTACCAGGACTTCGCGCGGAAAGGCCAAAGCGGGGCCGACTTCTCGGCGATCATCAACCTCGTGCGCGGGCAGCCATAACACCGCAACGGGCGTCGCCCGGCGGCTCGCCGGGCGCGCCCCTAAACGATCAAAAAGGAATTGCCACGCGTATGCGGACGACCTATTTGGGCCGGTTAGGCACCTCGACTTCCGTTCCGTCGCCGGCCTTCTTCACCTTCGCCTGTTTCTTGTCCGGCCCGATTCCGTAGGGCTGCTCCGGCGATGGGGTGCGGTAGCCCGCAGGCGGATCGGTCAAATCCCCGCGCGGCGGCTCGCTGCCGAACTTCGCGTATTCTTCCTTGTTGAACCAGTTCAGCGAGAAGCTGCTCTTCTGCTCGGGTTCCGGGCTGGTTTGGGCGGCGCTGACATTGGGATCGGCGATCGAGGCAGCCGCGTTCGGCACGGGCGTGGCCGGCGCCGCCTTGCCGCGGGCGTGCTTGTGCGGCTTGACCACGGGGTTTTGCGGCCAGTCGGCGACGGGCGCGGGGGCGGAGCCGGGCTGCGGGAGATCGCGCGACGGCGGCACGACGAGCGGTGCGCGCTCGCCATAGTCGATGCCGGACGTGTCGACGCCCGACCGCTTGATGCCGATTCCCCGCATGAACTTGGAGAAGAAGGATTCGTCCGGATCGTCGTCGCCGGCGCGCGCCGCCTTGCCGTGAAGGCCGGCTACGGCGACCGCCAAAGCGACAGCCAAGCCGGCGCGCAAGAACGTCGCGCGCAGGCGCGCTGCACGGCCGACCATGCGGTCGCATCTTTGAACCTGCGGCATGCCCTCACCCCCGTGATGCCGATACGGCAACAATCCGGGAATCATCCCGGGACCGGCTAGCCTTGATCAATTGTTTTCCGCGCGATCACGGCGCTTTTGCGGCGTTCCCGGCCCGGAGCGAATCGTACAACAGGCCAACGACACCCGCAACAATCGCGACATCGGCGAGGTTGAACACGTACCAGCGGAAGCTGAAGCTTGCGGTCTCGATATGGAACAGCACGAAATCCATGACGCCGGGCCAGTGCAGCCGGTCGATGGCGTTGCCGACCGCCCCACCGATGATCAGCCCAAGGGCGGCGGCGGCGAGCCGCGACCGCGTCCGGGCGAGCCAGACCCACAGAAACGCCACGACCACGGCCTTGAATGCGAGCAGCGCCCACTGGCCGAACGTTCCCTCCTGCGGAAACAGGCCGTAGCTGATCCCTGTGTTCCAGGTGAGAACGAGATCGACCCACGGCATCAGCGGCACCTGGTCGCGGCTGCCGAGCTCGAACACATTCACGAGCCAAAGCTTCACCGCCTGGTCGACGATGCCGGTCGCCGCGGCTATCGCGAGCCCGAGCGCGCTCAAGGGTCCCCAAGCGTAGGCCCGATCCGCTGTTTCCTGCACCGCATCCGCCACGCCGGCCCCCGGCCTATTCCGCTGCCTTGCGCATGGCTTCCCATTCCCGCAACGCCTGCGCGTCCCGCGGCGTCACGTCGGGAAACTGCGGATCGTTGCCGACGGACGGCAGGATTTTCCAGGAGCGGGCGCATTTGCGCCCTTGCGCCCGTTCGGGGACGACGGCGACGCCGGGCACGTCGGGGAGCCGGAACGCCGTCGCCGGCCCCTCGCCTTCGGCCAGAACGGCGCCCGAAGTGATGCACACTTCGGCGAGATCGACATCGACCACGGCTGCGAACAGGTCCGGATCGGACACATGCACGATCGGAAGCGCCTCGAGCGAGGAGCCGATGCGCTTCTGCGCCCGCTCGATTTCAAGGGCGCCCGTCACCACGCGCCGGACCTGACGAACCTTGCGCCACTTCTCCGCCAGCGCGTCGTCGCGCCAGGCCCCCGGCACCGAGGGGAAAAGTTCGAGATGGACGGAGGCGGCCGACGGGTCGCGCGCGAGCCAAGCCTCCTCGGCGGTGAAGGAAAGCATCGGCGCGAGCCAGATCACGGTCGCGCGGAATAGCTGATCGAGCGCGGTGAGGCAGGCCTTGCGGGTCACCGACGAGTACGGATCGCAATAGAGAGCGTCTTTGCGGACATCGAAATAGAACGCCGAGAGGTCGCTGATCATGAAGGCGTTGAGCGCGGCGAAGATGCGCTTGAAGTCGAAATCGGCGTAGGCGCCGCGGACGAGCGCATCGAGCTCGGCGAGGCGGTGCAGCATCAGCCGCTCGAGCTCCGGCATGGCCTCGTAGCGGACGTGGTCCGTGGCATGGAAATGCGCGAGGTTGCCGAGCATCCAGCGCAGCGTGTTACGCAGCTTGCGGTAGGTCTCGATATTGGTCTTGAGGATTTCCGGCCCGATGCGCTGGTCGTCCCAATAATCGGTGGCGCACACCCACAGCCGCAGAATATCGGCGCCCGATTGCTTGATCACGTCCTGCGGCGCGATGGTGTTGCCGAGCGACTTCGACATTTTGTGACCGTGCTCGTCGAGGGTGAAGCCGTGGGTGATGACGATGTCGAAGGGAGCACGGCCGCGCGTGCCGCAGGATTCGAGCAAAGAGGACTGAAACCAGCCGCGGTGCTGATCGGAGCCTTCGAGGTACATCACGACCTCGGGGCCGCCATCGGCCCTGCGCTTGATGCCCGCGAGCGCCGGGAAGTGCTTGGGGTCTTCGAGCACGAAGGCATGGGTCGAGCCGGAATCGAACCAAACGTCGAGAATATCGTCGACTTTTTGCCAAACGCCGACATCAAAGAAATCCTTGCCCAGAAAACGCTCTCGTGCGCCTTCGGCAAACCAAGCATCTGCGCCCTCAGCCTCAAACGCGTTTAGAATCCGCCCGTTGACCTCTTCGTCCTTTAGGATTTGTCCAGTAATGGTGTTCACAAAAATTGCGATGGGCACTCCCCAGGCACGCTGACGCGAGACCACCCAATCCGGTCGGGTTGCGATCATGCCGCCCATCCGATTCATGCCGGATGGCGGCACCCATCGAGTACGTGGAATCTCCCCTAGCGCTATCTCCCGCAACGTTTTGTCGCGAAATTCGTAGCCGCTCTCATTCCGTACCGGCGCAACACCAGCCACATGCCGGAGCCCCGATATCGGTTCATCCATCGCGATGAACCACTGCGGGGTATTGCGGAAGATGACGGGCTTCTTCGAGCGCCATGAATGCGGGTATTGATGTTTGAGACGCCCTCGCGAGAGCAGTTTGCCCGCGTCGATGAGCGCCTTAATGACCGCATCATTCGCATCGCCATTCTCACCCTTTTCGGTAATGACTTGGCGACCCTCAAACCCCGGCGCGTCTTTAGTAAACCGACCGTCATCATCGACTGTATAGGGAATTCCCTTAGTCAATCGATACATCAATCCAGGCGTATCCTTCGGACCGACAATCCTCTGTATGCGATCAAAATTCGCGATCCATACCTCGAAGTCGTCGCGGCCATGACCAGGCGCCGTATGCACAAAGCCGGTGCCAGCATCATCGGTGACATGATCGCCCGCAAGCAATGGCACCTTGAACTCATAATTTCCCGCAAAGTCTTTGAGTGGATGGTTGCAGATCACAAGAAACTGCGCCCAGCCCTCATCAAAACTAAAAGTATTCAGCTGATTGAAAGCGGTTACTCGCGCTTGCCTGAAGACATCGACCGCTAACTTCGTTGCGAGTACAAAACGATCACCTCGCTTTGCCCAATTACCTGTTGGCGCATCAACTACTTGATAGACACCGTATTCAATCTGATCGGAAAAACTAATCGCGCGATTGCCTGGAATTGTCCACGGAGTGGTGGTCCAGATAACAACCGCACTCTGGCGGAGTTCGTTTGCAATCTTCTCTGCGACGTTACGATGCTTCTCGGAAGCTTGCTCATGAAAACTAACTTCCACCTGAGCGACAGGAAACTTCGCCCACACCTGGTCCGAGACATAATCCTCGTACTCGACCTCCGCCTCCGCGAGCGCGGTCTTCTCCACCACCGACCACATCACCGGCTTCGAGCCGCGATAGAGCGTGCCGTTGGCCGCGAACTTCATCAGCTCGCGCGCGATCTGCGCCTCGGCCGCGTAGCTCATGGTGCTGTAGTAGTGCCCCCAATCGCCGACCACGCCGAGCCGCTCGAACTCCGCGCGCTGCACGCCGATCCAGTGCTCGGCGAACTGCCGGCACTCGCGGCGGAATTCGATCACCGGCACCTTGTCCTTGTCGCGGCCCTTGGCGCGATATTCCTCCTCGATCTTCCATTCGATCGGCAGGCCGTGACAGTCCCAGCCGGGCAGGTAGTTCGAGTCGAAACCAAGCATCTGCTGGCTTTTGGTCACCACATCCTTGAGGATCTTGTTAAGCGCTGTGCCGATATGGACGTTGCCGTTGGCGTAGGGCGGGCCGTCGTGAAGGATGAAGCGCGGGCGGCCCTTGGCTGCCGCGCGCAGGCGGCCGTAGAGGTCGAGGCTGCGCCACCGCGCCAACAGCTCCGGCTCCTTCTGCGGCAGGCCGGCGCGCATCGGGAAATCGGTCCTGGGCAGGAACAGCGTTTCGCTGTAATCGCGTGTTTTTGCCGGCGTGTCGTTCATGGGCGCCTTCTAACAAGCCGCTGGCGTGGCGCAAAGGGCTGTCGCCGCGGCCCGCACTGCGGCCGCCGGGAACCCGCGGCCTGGATTTCGCGTTGACGATCAAGGATATTTGCGCCGGTGAGGAAGCCTTAAGTGGAATATATTCGCACGAACCCTGAAGCGCGCCGCGTCGTCATCATAAACGACCCGCAGCCGGTCAGCAGCGTCGGCGACATATGGTCCTCGGCAGGCCGAGCCGCGATGATCGGCATTTTCCTGCTGCTGTTCGTCGCGTTCCTCTATTTCGGCCGCGCCATCCTGCTGCCGATCTTCGCCGCCGCCATCGTCGCCCTGACGCTCGGCCCGGTGGTCAAGGCCGCCAACCGCCGCGGTATTTCGCCGTGGATCACCGCCCTGCTCATTGTCCTGCTCTGCCTGGGGGCGCTGAGCATCGCCGCTACCGCCTTGGCCGGACCGGTGAGCGAGTGGATCGGACGCGCACCGGAGATCGGTGCCACCATCAGGCAGAAGCTTTCCGTGCTCGAGGGGCCACTAGCGTCACTGCTCCAATTGGAAGAAATGCTGTTCGGCGCGGGCGCGCCGGCGACGGCGCCATCCGCCCCGAGCGTAGTGCTGCCGGTGGTCGCATTCTTGACGCCCGCAGCCGGCGAGCTGCTGCTGTTCTTCGGCACGCTGATGTTCTTTCTTGTCGGCCAGATCGAGTTGCGCGCGCAGCTCGTCTCCTTCTTCGCCACCCGCGACGCCAAGCTGCGCTTCCTCAAGATTGTGACCGACGTCGAAAGAAATCTGGCCAGCTACCTCGCGATCGTGACGGCCATCAACGCCTCGCTCGGCGTCGTCGTCGCTCTCGGAGCCTTCGCGCTTGGTTTCCCCAATCCGGCGATCTTCGGCGTGCTCGCCGCGCTGTTGAACTACGTGCCCTACGTCGGGCCGGCGGTTATGGTGGTGATCCTGTTCGTTGTCGGACTGGTGAGTTTTCCATCGCTCGGCCAGGCGTTCATCGCGCCGCTTGCCTTTGTCCTCCTCACCACGATGGAAGGTCATTTCATTACGCCGACTGTCGTCGGCCGGCGCGTCACGCTCAACCCGCTGCTCATCTTCCTGGCGCTCGCGTTCTGGACCTGGATGTGGGGACCGATCGGTGCGTTCCTTGCGGCGCCGCTGTCGATCATCGGCCTCGTGGTCGTCAACCACCTGGTGCCGAGCGAGGACGTCAAGCTTCCGGAATGAACGGGGTTTCCGCAGGTCCTCCGGATCACGGCTCGGGGAACACCGTCTCCCCGGCCCGCGCCAGTATGCTCCGCGCCTCGCCCGCATCCTCATTCATTCTGCTGACCAGAGCGGCGACCGAAGCGAACACCTTTTCCTCGCGGATCCAGCCGATCAAGGCCACGTCGATCGAACGCCCGTAAAGATCGCCGGAAAAATCAAATAAAAAGACTTCGAGCAGTACGCTGCCATCGTCGAACATCGGGCGGCGTCCGAAGTTCGCCACGCCGTCGTAGCGGCGTCCTTCGACCTGGGCGCGCACCGCATAGACGCCGTGCCGCAGCGCGCAGGCGGGGTCGAGCTTGATGTTGGCTGTCGGAAAGCCGAGTTCGCGTCCGCGCTTGTCGCCATGGGCGACGCTGCCGGAGACGAACCACGCGTAGCCGAGCAGCTCGGCGGCCTCAGCGACGCGCCCCGCCATCAGCGCTTCACGGATCGGCCCCGAAGAAATGATGCGGCCGCCGTCGGCGAGCGGCGGCACGATATCGACGCTGAATCCTTGCCGCTCGCCCTCTGCGGTGAGGAACGCCGGCGTGCCGGCGCGCCCCTTGCCGAAATGAAAGTTGAAGCCGATCACCGCCCCGCGCAGCGCAAACCGCTCGAGCAATATGCGGGAAACAAACTCCTCGGCGGTAAAGCCCGCCAGGGCTGCATCGAAGGTGAGCACGACGGCGCCGTCGAGCCCGGTCGTGGCGAGAAGACGGAGCTTGGCGCGCTCGTCGGTAAGGCGGAACAATGACTCCTGCGGATGGAAGAAGGTGCGCGGATGCGGTTCGAAGGTGAGGACGCCGGCCGGTGTTCCGAGCTTTGCCGCGCGGGCGCGCGCCGCAGCGATGACCGCCCGATGGCCGCGATGCACCCCGTCGAAATTGCCCAGCGCGAGGACCGCGCCACGGAGCGCATCATCGGACGCGGCATCGCGCACGACGCGAAAGCGTTTCGGCGGCATCGGGTTTCAATGGTTAAGGAACCGCTGCGGGTAGGTGCCGCCCTGGGTGGGCCGAGTCAAGCACCCGCGCCGAAGGCGCTTTTGCACTCGGCGGGGAACCGCCTGCTGCCGATTAACCGGCTATTCAATCACACAATGCTAGCGTCGCTCGGCGTCCAGGGAGGGTGGCCCGGGGCGCTCGACCACGGTCTGATGAATCGTTTGGAAGGCCGGCCTCGGGCAACGGACCGCGCGAGGGAGCAGTGCCATGGCGCTTGATCCGTCAATGCCGGTGCTTGTGGTCGACGACTACAGCACCATGGTCCGCATCATCCGCAATCTGCTGCACCAGCTCGGCTTCTCCGACGTGGATGATGCCAATGACGGCGCGGCGGCGCTCGCCAAGATGCGCGCCAAGCGTTACGGATTGGTGATCTCGGACTGGAACATGGAGCCGATGAGCGGCTACGAGCTGCTGCTCCAGGTTCGTGCCGATCCCGCGCTTGGCGAAACACCGTTCATCATGGTGACCGCCGAATCCAAAACGGACAACGTCATCGCCGCCAGGAAGGCGGGCGTGAACAACTACATCGTCAAGCCGTTCAACGCGCAGACGCTCAGAACCAAGATCGAGGCGGCGTTCGCTGAGGCGGCGGAGTCGGCGCCGGCCTAGTCACGAACTGAAAGCACTTTCCGTTCGAGCCGTTTGCGTCTGGCCGGTTGCTGCTCGCTGCGCCATGATCGGCGAAGGCTGACCACGCAGGTCACCACAGCAGCCGTGGGATGACCGCCTTGGGGACAGTGCCGGCGGCGGCGAACATCGTGTCCAAACCGGCAGGGTCCGGACTTTCGCGCGAACCGAGCTGCTCGGCGTGAAGGCCGGAAATGACGAACAGGCAATCCACGCCGAAGGAAGCCGCGCCGGCAAGGTCGGTGCGGACCGAATCGCCGATCGCGAGCACGCGCCCGAGCGGCGGCACCTTGCCGCCGCGCAACGCAGCGGCTTGGGCGAGGGCCGCCTCATAGATCGGCGCATGCGGCTTGCCGCAATAGAGCGTCTCGCCGCCGAGCGCGACATAAGCGTCGGCCAGCGCCCCGGCGCAGTAGACCAGGGTATCGCCGCGCTCGACGACGACGTCGGGATTGGCGCAGACCATGAACAGCCAACGCTTGCGCATGAACGCCAGCATCTCGCGGTAGCTCTCGGGCGTCTCGACGGTGTCGTCGAACAGGCCGGAGCACACCACGTAATCGGCGGTCTCGAGCGGCGCAAAGGTGACGTCGAGGCCGGCAAAGATCGGGCGGTCGCGCGGCGGGCCGAGATGGAATATGCGCTCGGCGAGTTTTGCTTCAACGATGCCGCGGGTCACGTCGCCGGAGCTGGTGATCGCGTCATAGGCGTCGCGCCGAACGCCGAGGCGGTCGATAATTTTCTGCACGGCGGCGCCCGGCCGCGGCGCATTGGTGATGAGAATCACCGTGCCGCCGCGGGCGCGAAACCGGGCGAGGGCATCGCCGGCCTCGGCGAAGGCGGCCACCCCGTTGTGCACCACGCCCCAAACATCGCAGAGCAAAACGTCGTACGCGCTCGCGAGCGGCTCAAACCGTTCGATGACGCCGGGCAAGGTCGCGCGCTATCATTGCAGCATCAGCCGCGGCGGTTGCCGGCGCGGGCAAATTGGGCGAGCGCGCCGCTGACCGCCGCGAAGGGCGCGTCGCTCGCGGGCGCGGGCTGCGGCGGTTGCGGCGGGGCTGACGCGGCCGGCTCGGCAGGAGCGGGAGCCGCCGGAGCGCCGTTGATGGGCTCGGGCTTGACGACGGTCGGCGCTGCGGGTGCGGCTTTCGTGGCCTCGCCCCCCGCCTCCTGCAGCGCTTCGGCGCGTACCGGGCGGGGCGGCGAGAACAGGAAGCCCTGGCCGAAGCGTACGTCGTAATCGAGCAGGTCGACGACGGTCGATTCGCTCTCGATCCGCTCGGCGACGAGGTCGATGCCGAAACGCCCGAGGAGATCGGAGAAATCCGCGGGGTGGATGTCCGTCGAAGCGGCGCCAACGCGGTTGAGCAGCAGCATCGCCGACACCTTGATGAAGCGGAAGCCGCGCTCGTTCAATTCGCGCGGGTCGACGCGCAGGTCGGTGAGGTTGTCCATCGAGAAACGAAAGCCCCGCTCGGCGAGCGCGGCGAGGCTTTCGTGCTCGAGCGGTCCCATGGCGCGAACGGCGCTCTGCGTGAACTCGAACACCAGCGCCGAGGCGATGGCGCGATTGGCGTCAAGGAACTCGAGCAATTGTGGGAACTCGGCATCAGTCAGGGTCGCGCCGGAGAGATTGCAGAACAAGCCGATGTCGCGG
>Ga0210407_10004400_pt1 | contig 11110 bp, 14 predicted proteins | sample IncBWC27MmetaG_FD_150860 | JGI IMG/M metagenome (GOLD analysis project Ga0210407, IMG submission 150860) | Forest soil microbial communities from Barre Woods Harvard Forest LTER site, Petersham, Massachusetts, United States - Inc-BW-C-27-M | ecosystem: Environmental > Terrestrial > Soil >... | reverse complement strand
CTCCCAGTCGAGCGACGTAATGCCGTCGCCCTCCATCCGCATCTGCTCCTTCAGCGCCATGCTGGCCGCCTGGATAATGCCGCCATCGAGCTGATTGCGCGCGCCATCGGGATTGATCACCAGGCCCGCATCGGCGGCACACCAGACACGGCGCAGCCGCACCTCCTGGTCCACTTCGACCTCCACCGCGACGGCGGCGTACGCCGCCTTGTTCTTGTAGCGCGCCCAGCCAAGCCCGACGCCGCGTCCGGTGCCCGCCGGTCCGCGCGCCGACCAGTTGCAGCGCTCAGCCACGTTCTCGATCAGGCGGCGCGCGCGCGCGTCGGACAGTATCGACAGCCGATACGCCACAGGGTCGATGCCGGCACGTTCAGCAAGCTCGTCGATGAAGCATTCGATCGCGAACACGTTCGTCAACGCGCCGAGACCGCGAAGCGCGGATGTGCGCACCGGAGGGCGCAGAATCAAATGATGGAGCACGCGCGTGGCGGCAAAGTCGTACAACGGGAACGCGTTGCGCGTACCACCCCCGCCATTTGACTCGGGCGGATCGGTCGGTCGCGGATCCGGCGGAGGCGTCGGCAGCGCCTCGTGGGTCAGCAGGTTGCCGCCGGTGCTCGGCCGCTGCACATGTGTCGGAGACCAAACGTCCGCAGTCCAGTCCACGGGTTTTCCCGCATCGTCCAACGCGGCACGCAGCGTGACGTGCATCGCCGGACCGAGCGGTTCGAAGCCGAACTCCTCCTCGCGGCGCCACTGCACGCGGATGCAATTTTCCGGAATTTGTATCGCAATCACGGCGGCATCGACCGCCACATCGTCGGCTCCATTATGTCCGTAGCATCCTGCGCCATGCGCATGACGCACGGTGATCATGTCGGGCGCGATGCCGAGCACATTCGCCAGCGCGGCACGCAGCGGATAGACGCCCTGCGTATGTGACCACACCGACAGATGCCCGTCGCGATACTCGGCCAGCGCGCAGGACGGCGCCATCGAGGCATGTGCGACGTAGGGCCGCGAATAGCTCGCCACCACCACATTCTTCGTCTCAGCCGCGGGAAGATTGCTGCCCAGCACACGATCGTTCGAGTCCTGGCCAACCAGCCACGCCGCATCCTGCTGGTCCGGCGTAATTTGCCGCACATTGTCCCATTTCGCGTGCAGCGGCGCGGCCGCGGCAGCACGCTGCATGACGGTCTCGTCACTGCCGACGAAAGCCAGAAAGTCGCCGACGCGCACGATGCGGAAGTCGCCCCGTTCGGCGCGTCGCAGCGCAGCCTCGTTCAGCGACGCAAGATTCGCGCCGCGACAAGGCTGGCGCAGGATGCGCGCATGCAGCATGTCGGGCCGCACCATGTCATGGATGAAGGCAGCGCCTGAGACTTTCGCCGGCAGGTCGCGCCGCGGCACCGGTTTACCCACCACGCGATAATCCGTGTGCGACTTCGGCGTCGCAGTCCCTTCGATATCCCGCGCAAAGTCCTCGGCAGTCGCAAAATTCCAATAGTCGTGCCCGGTCGACGCGTCGCCGCGTCGAATGACGCCATCCTCCACACTCAGTTCCAACGGGCTGCAGTTCAGCCGTTGCGCGAGCCGGTCCAGCACGCGCGCCCGCAACTCCGCCGACACCAGGCGCACCGAACGACCGGACACCTCGATCGACTGGCTGCCCGTCGTCTGGCCCTCGTCCGGGGCGTCCTGCGTGTCGCCCGCCAGCACCGCTATACGGTCCAAATTCACGTCGAGCTCGTCGGCGGCGATCTGCGCCAAAGCGGTGACGTTGCCCTGGCCCAGTTCCACCTTGCCGACCGCCAGGCGCACGGTGCGATCGGAATTGAACCGGAGCCACTTCTCCAGCCGCCGGTTGGTCTGGATCGACAGCGGCAAAGTGTCGCTCATGCGCCCTTCCCTTCCCGCAACACGGCCGCAGCTTTCTCCACCGCCCGCAGAATCCGCGGATGGGCACCGCAGCGACAAAGATGCCTGTCCAATGCTGCGACGATGTCGGCGCGCGTCGGCGCTGGATTATGGTCGAGCAGCGCCTTGGCACTCATGAGAATTCCCGACAGACAATAGCCGCACTGACCCGCCTGCTCGTCCAGAAACGCCTGTTGCAGCGGATGCGGTTGCGCCGCTGTGCCGAGTCCCTCGATCGTAGTGACGCTACGCCCGGCGACGGTGCCGATCTCGCGTGAGCACGCGTAGATCGGCTCGCCATCGAGCAGCACCATGCAGCTTCCGCATTGCTCCAGGCCGCAGCCATATCGCGAGCCTTTCAAATCGAGCCGGTTGCGCAGAACGTCCAGCAGCGGCGTCACAGTGTCCACCGTGACGCTGACCCTCCCGCCGTTCACCGTAAGTGCGATGTCCTGCGCCATGGATCACGCCGACTCGCGAGCGCCCGCGCGCTCGACGTTCGCACTGCGCACCGGAATGCCGGTCTGCTCGTAGCAGACCTGTGCCAGCGCGGCGACGCCGGCGCGGATTTCTTCCTTCGACGGCAGCGCGAAGCACAGCCGCATGTATGATTTCGCCGGCTCGGGATTGCACACCCACTCGGGTCCCGGGTTGAAGTTGATGCCGGCATCGGCCGCCGGCTTCACCAGCTTCCGCACATCCACCGCATCGGGCAGCTTCAACCACAGGAAGATGCCGCCCTTCGGCCGCCACATGTCGGCGGTGGTGCCGAACTCCCGTTCGACCGCTTCCACCATCGTGTCGAGCTTGCCCTTCAGCACGCCCGACAGCGTACCGATGTGCTTGTCGAAGGATTTGGAAAAATACTCGGCGACGATCATCTGATCGAGCGCGCCGGTGCCGCTGTCGGTCTTGGACGAGATCATGCGCGACAGCACCGGCCATTCGGCCACCGCGTATCCGACCCTCAGCGCCGGCGCGAGCGACTTCGAGAAAGAGCCGATATGCACAACCTGCTTGGGAGCCATGGCATACAGGGCGGGCGGCGCGCCACCGGCCCAGATCAGGTCGGCATAGCACTCGTCCTCGAAGATCGGCACGCCGAACTGCAAGGCAAGCGCCAGCATCTGCTGACGGCGCTCCAGCGGCAGGATGCTGCCGGACGGGTTTTGAATCGTGGGAATGGTGTAGATGTATTTCGGCGTAACGCCCTTCTGCTTCAGGCCCTCCAACGTCGAGGCCAGCGCGTCCATGCGCATGCCGTCCTCATCCAGCGGCACGCCTACGATATTTGCACCGATACGTTTGAACCGGTTGATCGCGCCGGCGTAGCAGAATTCCTCCAGGATCACCGTGTCGCCCGGATTGATGAACAGACGGCTGACGATATCGATGCCCTGACCCGAGCCCGTCGTTATCAACACATCGTCGCGCGTTGCGGCAATGCCGCGATGACGCTTCAACTTGTCGGCGACAAACTCACGCAACCCGACATAGCCCTGCGGGCCTTGCGCCAGGTTGTACATCGCAAGCTTCGAGCCTTCGCGGCGCAGCACCGAGGCGGTCGCCTCGATCAAGCCCTCGATGGGAATCTGCACGGGATCGTTGTGGCCGCCAACGAAGTTGTATTTCGGGAATCCGCCGAAGCGCGGCGCAGGATCGGGCAGCCCATCGGCAAAGCGCGACGTGATATCGAATCCCGAACTGCTCATGGTCGTTTCCCTTCTGGCCGGCGTCCTCAGTGAAGGCTCGCATGTCGGCGATGCGGCGTGCAAGGGCAGCCAGGCTCGCGTCACCCCTGGCGCGAGGCCAGCCGAGCGACCATCTGTGCGGCAATTCACCCGAGGAGGAGCACACATGCCGCAACCGAACGACACACCCACGCGCAGGCCCAGGCTGGTCGGAATGAACCACGTGGCACTCGAGGTCGGCGACATCGAGGAGGCGCTCGCGTTCTATGGCCGCATCTTCCAATTCACACTGCGCGGCAAGGGCAAGACCAATGCCTTCATCGACATGGGCGACCAGTTCATCAACCTGACGCAGGTCAGCACGGAACACCGCGACAGTCCGCGACATTTCGGCCTGGTGGTCGATGACCGCGATCCGGTGCGCGATCTGGTGGTGGCTGCCGGCGGGGAATTGCTCGATGGGCCGTTCCTGGATTTCCTGGACCCCTGGGGCAACCGGGTCGAAGTGGTGGCGTACAGCGACATCCAATACACCAAGGCGCCGCACGTGCTGCGCGGCATGGGTTTCGGGCCGGAAAAGACCATGCAGAAGACCGAGAAGGCGCACCGCGAATTGGCCGATAAGGGCATGGCGCCCGAGCCGTCCTGATCCGGCAGCAGCGGTTGCGTAGCGGCGCGATACTGCACCGCAACGCAACCGCAGGGACCTCGCCCGCATGTCAACGCCGCTGCTGTTTCAGCCGATCAGCTTCCGCTCGGTCACCGCGCGCAACCGCATCGTGGTGGCGCCGATGTGCCAGTACAGCGCCGAGGACGGACTGGGCGATGATTGGCACGTGCAGCACCTGGGGGCGCGGTCGATGGGTGGCGCCGGCATCGTGTTCACCGAGGCAACCCATGTCTCGGAGATCGGCCGCATCACCCATCACTGCCTCGGCCTGTGGAACGCACAGCACCAGGCGCTTTTGACCCGCCTCGCCGCGATCATCACGCGTGGCGGCGCCGTGCCGGGCATCCAGATCGCGCATGCCGGACGCAAGGCCAGCACGACGCGCACGTGGGAGGGCAGCAAACCGATCCCGCCGCAGGACGGCGGCTGGGTGCCGGTCGCGCCGAGCCCGATATCCTTCCACCCCGGCGCCACCGACCCTCACGCTCTGACGGCGGCCGAGATCGCGGACATCGCCGGGCAGTTCGCGGCCACCGCGCGGATGGCGCGCAAGGCTGGCTTCAAGGTGGTGGAGATCCACGCCGCGCACGGCTATCTGCTGCACTCGTTCCTCTCACCGATCGCCAACCACCGCAACGATGCGTATGGCGGCGACCTCGACGGGCGCAGCCGCTTCCTGTCGGAGGCGATCGACGCGGTGCGCACCGAATGGACCGCCGACCTGCCGTTGTTCGTGCGCCTGTCCTGCGTCGATTACCTGCCGGGCGGGCTGAGCATCGATGACACCGTGGCGCTGTGCCGCAAGTTGGCCGCGCGCGGCGACGTCGATCTGATCGACTGTTCGTCGGGCGGCATCTCGCCCGATGCGCGCATCCCGACGCATCCCGGCTATCAGGTGCCGTTCGCCGATGCCGTGAAGCTTCGGGCCGGGATCGCCACGGGCGCGGTCGGGCTCATCACCGAGCCGACCCATGCCGCCGAGATCGTGGCCAACGAACGCGCTGATCTGGTGTTCGCGGCGCGCGTGCTGTTGGCCGATCCTGCGTGGCCGTTGCGCGCCGCAAAAGCGCTGGGGGTCAAGCCCGAGCTGCCGCCGCCCTATTGGCGCGCCACGCTGGGGTGATCCGTGCTGGCAACCGCCACAACAATGCCCCGCCAAGCGACCAATACCGCCCCGATTTGCGACCAGCCTTTCCCATGCCAACTCAAACGGAGATGCCTGCAATGTTTACAACGCTGGCCAACCGTACCGCACCCCTTCTGATCACCACAATGTTGATCACCACCCCCGCATGGGCACAGTCGGCCAACGCGCCCGCCAGTCCGTCAGCTGCCGCGCCGCCCGTGACCTCAGTCCCGACCGCCAACGGGCCTTCTGGAACCGCCCACGAGGCAATGCCGCGCAACCGCCGGGCCGCTGCGGCTCAGCAACCGAGTGAGACGATGCAGAGCCTCGCGGAGCGGCGCATCAGCGATCTGCACAGCCGACTGCACATCACCGCCGATCAGAGCCCGCAATGGGACAAATTCGCCGAGATAATGCGGCAGAATGCGACGGAAATGGATCAGAGCAACCAGCAGCGCGCGGAAAAGCTGGCCTCCATGTCGGCGGTCGACAACATGCAGTCGTTCGCGCAACTCGAGCAACAGCGGGCGCAGGCTATGCAGAGGTTGGTCCCGGCCTTCCAGGCCCTCTATGCCACACTGTCCGAGCAGCAGAAGGCGACAGCAGACCAGCTTTTCCGCAATTACGCGTCGAACGCGCGTACCCGCCACCAAGCCGCTGCGCGGTGACCCTGGAGCGTGCTACCCTCTGGCCATCGTCCGGCGCCGGCGCTATATGCCGGCGCCAGCAGGAGCAGCGCGATGAAACCCGGCATCCACCCCGCCTATCACGAGATCAATGTCGTCATGACCGACGGCACCCAGTTCAAGACGCGGTCATGCTACGGCAAGGAGGGCGACTCGCTCCGGCTGGATATCGACCCCAAGTCGCACCCGGCCTGGACCGGGCAGCACCGGATCATCGATAGCGGCGGCCAGGTCGCAAAGTTCAACAAGAAGTTCGCCGGGCTCGGGATGAAGAAATAGGCTGGAAAGGCATTCGAGCCTAGCCACGTCGCCGAAGCTCGGCGGATATGGCGGATGCTCGTCCCGTCGAAGAACATATTGATAGCGGCGATTTCGGTCTGGCGCTGCTCGGCTTTGCGTCCGGCAGCATGGATGCCCTCGCCTTTCTAAATCTGCGTCAGGTGTTTCCATCGGCTATGACCGGAAACACGGCCTTGCTTGGATTGGCGCTGGGGCAGGGGAACCTGGTCGCCGCCTCGCGCCCCCTTGTCGCATTTGCCGGCTTTCTGACCGCCGCGTCCGCGGCGGCAGCGGGCGTGGACCTCTGCCTGGACGGATGTCCGGTGTCGCGCGCGGTTCGTCGGCTTCTTGCCGTCGAAGCCTGTCTTCTCGCGGTGTTCGCCGTAGCCTGGCAGTTCTGCGACCGGCCGATCTCCGGTGTCGGGCTGTATGGTCTCATCGTGTTGGCCTCGTCGGCGATGGGCATCCAAAGCTTCGCAGCACGGCTGGTCGATCGTCCGGGTATTACGACCGTCGTGTTCACGAGCACGCTGACCGCCGTCGCGACCGCAGTCACGGCAGCACTGGTGCGAAGGCCGCACCGGCTGCCCTTCGCAACGAAACGGCAGATCGGGATGTTTCTGATCTATGGCGCCGGGGCCATCGTCGCCGGTCTGCTTGCATCTGAGGGGGCCGTTATCGCCTTCTTGCCATTCGTGGCTGTGATCGCGGCCGCGGGTTTCCAGTGGCGCGCAGCGGCAAGCTAAGCCAATCTTTCTCATGTTGCGGTGTGGCTGGCGACGCACTGAGCCCTTGAACCGAGGGCGCCGCCTGCCAATTTTTGTGGTGTCCGGAACGCCCATTGGGGTTGCGGACGAGTTCACGGGGCCGGCCCAACCGGGCGGTCCAAATACATGACCTTGCTCAAGCAGGAGGTTTTATCATGACAACGTTCGACTTCGCACCACTGTTCCGTACCGCCATCGGCTTCGACCGGCTGGCTCGGCTGATGGACACAGCTGCTTCCGCCGCCGAGGCGCCAAGCTATCCGCCCTACAACATCGAGAAGACCGGCGAGGACACCTACCGCCTGACCATGGCGGTGGCGGGTTTCCGGCCGGATGAACTGGACATGGTCGTCAAGGACAACACGCTGGTGGTTTCCGGCAAGGTGGCCAATGACAGCCAGAAGGGTGAGGTGCTGTATCGTGGCATCGCCGGCCGTGCGTTCGAGCGCCGGTTCGTGCTCGCCGACCACATCGTGGTCGATGGCGCAGACCTGCAGAACGGGCTGCTGCATGTTGGCCTGAAGCGCGTGGTACCCGAGGCCCTGAAGCCGCGCCGGATCACGATCGGCGGCGGCGCACCGACGGCGATCGCCAACGACGCGCAGGGCGCCGTCAAGGCTGCCTGACGCGACAGAGGGCTGCAGACGAGGGGGCCGGTTCGCCGGCCCCTTTTTCGTGGCATCGCATCTGATCAATCGCATTTCAATGCGTTATCAATACCAGCATTGCTGGCAAGGAGATCGTTTGTGCCTGGAAGCATCAGCGTTCGAAATCTGGATGGCGCACTGATCCTCAGCCTCAAGCGCCGGGCCGCGCGTAATGGCCACTCGGCGGAGGCAGAGGTACGCGAAATATTGCGCGAGGTCCTGGCACAAGAGACCGAGGCGGGCTTCGGTGATCTGGCTGCGGAACTGCGCGCCCTGACCGCTGGACGCGCCCATACACCCGCCGAGACTCTGCTCCAGGAGGGTCGCGACGAGAGGTGAGGAATTACGCCGTCGACGCCAGCTTTGCGGTTAAGGCCGCCGGAAGAATGCATCCGCAGCGCTTCGGTGCCCCTGCTTGCGTTCGATGTCCGCCTCCACCCGAGCGATCTCCTCCTTTAGTTCCGCGATATACTCCCGCAGCTCCACGATCCCAAACGTGTCCAGCACCGGCTTTTCCAGACGCGTCCGCTTGCGAACCGGCTCCTCGTCCTCTTCGCGCATGTTGCGCCTCCCATCTGAATGCGATTGCATCATAATCCCAACCGCACCCTTGACCCACCCCCGGACGATTGGCATATCCCGCGTCCGGCCGCGCCCGCGGCGCGCGTACCCGTGCCGCGCGAGCAAACGGCCCAAGGATGACCACGACATGACACTGCCGCTGATGCCCAAGGCCACCGCCGTGTGGCTGATCGAGAAGACCGCGCTCACCTTCACCCAGATCGCCGATTTCTGCGGCATGCATCCCCTGGAAGTGCAGGCGATTGCGGATGGCGAGGTGGCGCAGGGCATCGTCGGCTACGACCCGGTTGCCAACAGCCAACTCACCGCCGATGAGATCCGGCGTGCGGAGGCCGATCCCGCGGTAAGGCTGCGCCTCGCGCCCACGGCCCTTCCTGTGCCGAAGCGCCTGCGCGGTTCGCGCTACACGCCCGTCGCCAAGAGGAATGATCGCCCGGACGCCATCGCCTTCGTGCTGCGCAACTACCCGCAGCTGAGCGAGACACAGGTGGCCAAGCTGCTCGGCACGACCAAGGAGACGATCCAAAAGGTGCGCGAACGAACTCATTGGAACAGCGCCAACATCAAGCCCCGCGATCCGGTGATCCTCGGCCTGTGCAGCCAGACCGATCTGAACGCCGCCGTCGCGCAGGCGAACGAGCGCCTGGAGCGCGAGGGTCGCGTTGTTCCGTCCCCGCCAGTGCCCGAGGCGGACGAGGTCGTCTAGAATCTGGAAGGCTCGTTCAGTTCACTCGGTCTGGGTTCGCAGGCGCTCCATCTCCTCCTTGACGTGCAGTTTTTCGATCTTCAGGCGCGTGAGGGTTTCGGCGTCAGGCCGAGGTCGCTGGTCCTCGTCAGCGATGCGCGATTCGAGCGCGGCATGGCGTTCCTTCAGGGCATCGAGATGGGCCTGCAGGCTCATTAACCTTCTCCGCTCAACGTTAGCCAGGACCGTCATGGTAACCCAAATGACACACCGAGGGCCATGGCGAATCTTGCAACCGGGGTCTGGGTTGCAGCCGCTTGGCTGTGCTATTGAGCAGCCATGCTGACCGACCGGGACTCGCTGCTGCGTAAGCTGCACGAACTCCGCAGCGAACATCGCGACCTCGACACGGTGATCGCGCGGCTGGCGGAACAGGGCGCGGCGGATCAGTTGCACCTGCAACGGCTCAAGAAGCGCAAGCTGATGCTGAAAGACGAGATTGCCTGGCTGGAGAGCCGGCTGATCCCCGACAGCATCGCCTGATGGAGCCCGCCGGGAAAGCTGCCGTCGGTATCATCATGGGCAGCCAGTCGGACTGGGCGACACTGCGCCATGCCGCCGAGATGCTCGATCGGCTCGCCGTGCCGTACGAGGCACGGATCGTTTCCGCCCATCGTACGCCGGACCGGCTGCGAGAATACGCGAGTGGTGGTCGCCAGAGGGGATTGAAGGTCATCATCGCCGGCGCCGGCGGTGCGGCGCATCTGCCGGGAATGTGCGCCGCGTGGACCCCTCTGCCGGTACTCGGCGTGCCGGTGGAATCCCACAGTCTCAAAGGGATGGACAGCCTTCTTTCGATCGTGCAGATGCCTGCCGGGATCCCGGTGGGGACGCTGGCGATCGGCCGGGCCGGCGCGGTCAATGCGGCGCTGCTGGCCGCCGCGATCATTGCTATCGGCGATCCGGAACTGGCCGTGCGGCTGGATGCGTTGCGCGAGGAACAGACCAGCGCCGTCGCGAACGAGCCGCAAGTTCAGACATGACCTTTCCGCTGCCGCCGAATGCCACGATCGGTCTCGTCGGTGGCGGGCAACTCGGCCGGATGTCCGCGCTGGCCGCCGCCCGGCTCGGCTACCGCTGCCATATCCTGACGCGCGAGAAGGGCAGCCCGGCCAGCCAAGTGTCGGTTGCAACGACCATCAGCGACTACCACGAACCGAATGGCCTCCGCGAATTCGCTGCCGCGGTCGATGTGATCAGTTTCGAGTTCGAGAATGTCAGCGCGGAAGGACTTGATCTTCTTGCTTCCCTGAAGCTGGTGAGACCTTCACCGGGGATTCTGCGCACCAGTCAGGATCGCGTGCTGGAGAAGTCGTTCCTGAATGGCGCGGGTATCCCAACGGCGCCCTGGGCAGCGGTCGAAGATCTTGACACGTTGCGGATTGCAGTCGAACGCATCGGCCTGCCCGCGGTGCTGAAGACGACCCGTCTCGGTTATGACGGTAAAGGCCAGGCGCTGCTGCGTGGCATCGCTGATGTTGCGGACGCATTCGCGGGTTTGTCACCCAAGCCGTTGATCCTCGAAGGTTTCATCGATTTTGCCCAGGAGATCAGCGTGGTCGCCGCCCGCGCGGAAGACGGCGCTTATGCCGCGTTCGACACGGTGGAGAACCGTCATCGGGGGCACATCCTCGACGTCACGCTCGCGCCTGCCCGGATACCCGAAACGGTGGACCGACAGGCCCAGGCGATTACCCGGCGTGTCGCCGATGCGCTGGACCTGGTGGGTCTGCTCGCCGTGGAGATGTTCGTCGACGCACAGGGGAAGGTGCTGGTCAACGAGATCGCCCCTCGCCCCCATAATTCAGGGCACTGGACGATCGACGCCTGCCCGGCGAGTCAGTTCGAACTGCATATCCGGGCGATTGCCGGCATGCCGCTGCTGCCGGCAACAAGGCACTCGGATGCGGTGATGAAGAACCTGGTCGGTCCGCGCGAGGCGGCGCTGTGGGCGGAGATTCTCGCCACGCCCGGGTTGATCCCACACCTCTACGGCA
>Ga0210407_10004398_pt1 | contig 11114 bp, 14 predicted proteins | sample IncBWC27MmetaG_FD_150860 | JGI IMG/M metagenome (GOLD analysis project Ga0210407, IMG submission 150860) | Forest soil microbial communities from Barre Woods Harvard Forest LTER site, Petersham, Massachusetts, United States - Inc-BW-C-27-M | ecosystem: Environmental > Terrestrial > Soil >... | reverse complement strand
TCTCACAGCCGTATGTATAACGGTGCCGCATACGCCTGATTCGACGTTGTTCAAGCGAGGCGCGTGGAAAAGGGGGGATTTCCTGCCCGGAGTCCCCTCCTTTAATTCAGGGAGACGACAAGTGGACAAAACCTACCTCTGCGTGAACTGCGAAAAGGAATTCAAGGCCGGCGCCTGGTACAACTGCCAAGGCAACCCCTCGAGAAAGCATGTCGTTGAGAATCGCACCTTCTACAGCGCACACGACAAAGAGGTTGTGAACGCCGTCCCGCAGACTGCCTTTCTCGGCGCTTCCGGCGAGCGCGTGAGCGTTCCGGGAATCATCGTGACCTTCGAAGGCGGGCAGTACCACACCACCGATCCCGAGCTGCAGGAAGTCTTGTCGCGCACTAACCCCATGCCGAAGGACGTTTACATCGAAATGAGGATGACTCCGGAACTGAAATCCGGACGCGACCGCAAGGTTATCTCCGATCAGCAGGAACTCATCAACAAGCTGAAGGAAGAGAACGAGCAACTCAAGAAATCCTCGCCACCGCCGGCGACCGATGGCAAACCCCAACGAGGGCGGCAAGCGGCTGCCTAGTCCATGCCGGCCTATGAGTACATTTGTCCGGACAGCCACATAACGACCAGAATTGCCCCCATCTCCCAATGGAAGGACCGGATACGCTGCAAATGCGGCAGAATGGCCGAACAGTTCTTTACCAAGCCTCCGCACCCTCACTCGGGGAGGACGATTTGGACGGCGACGGAAGTTCTGGGAGCGAAGAGAGCAGCCTCGGAAGAGTACGCTGCCGAGCTGGAAGAGGCGGCCATGGGAGGACGGGAGCTTCAGTAAGAGCCTGTAAACGCTGTACACACGCTGATTGCTGGCGGGCCCACTTGACCGATGCTCAGGCGTATATGGACAGCAGCGAGCCTCATGCGTGGTTTGTAGATGCGGACGGGAAGACCTGGCGCTGTCATCACTGCGGCGACACGATCATCGGTGGAATGAAACCCTGCGACTGACATGAAAATAGATATCGCAGTCCCGACGTACCGCGGGCTTCTCAACCCCCAGGCGAAGAACGCCATGGATAGGCTTCTGGCGTATTCGAACTGCACCTGCTTCACACAGAACGCCGCGCTGGCGAGGCAGATGTTCGAAGCGATCGAGCGGGCCGGCAGGAAACCAGTCAACATCCGGCTTCCGCAACACAACCCCTTCCACAACACCGACGAGTGCCCGGTCGGCAAGCACAGCATTCACGTCATCCCCCAGGTGAACGCCTGCGTGATTCATTGGGCGCGAAACCACCTTCTTATGAACATGCGGAAGGACGCCGATAAGGTTCTGTTCTGCGATGACGATATCGTTGTGGAGCAGGACACGCTCGAGCGGCTGCTCGCGCACAAGAAGGATATCGTTGCCGGGCTCTGTACCAAGCGAATCGACCCTCCCGAGCCCGTCATGCGCCAGTGGATGGACGAGATCCAGAACTACGGAGTGATTTTGCAGTGGCAGGAGGGAAAGCTGGTCGAGGTGGACGCCTGCGGGACGGGGCTTCTCTTGATCTCGAGGAAAGTCATCGAAGACGTTGGCCGAGCCTACCACCCAAAAGAGTATGCCGACCATGGCGATGGCTTCTGGTTCGAGTTTTTGAGAGGCCCCCATGGGCAAGAGTGGGGCGAGGATTTGAGCTTCTGCTGGAAAGCTCGCCGGCTAGGCTATCAGATGTTTGTGGACACCGCGGTAACTCCCGGCCATGTAGGAGAATATCCCTACGGCGTTGCCGACTACCTGCAATACCAGGAAGCCGTCCTCGCGGCGGGCGGAATCACGGCCTACCGCAGAGGGGAAGCGCGGAAGCAGGTTGCAAATTGGGAGTTTCCGAAGCGGACAAGCGATGAATTGGTGGAGGTTCTATGAAGAAACTTATTAGCTTTCTTATTATGGTTTCGATCGGCGCAGCAGCCGGCCAGGCCAGGGAAAGACACTTCAGCTACACCGAGTCGCGGCCCGTCATTCCTCCCCGTCCAGCGATCGAGACTCCGGAACCACCGGAACCGCAAGGCGGCACCGTCAATTCAAACCTTCGCATCCCTTCTATCTTCGCTTTGGTTTTCGGTGACGGGCAATCCGATGATGTGTACGTCCAGAAGACTTCCTCGAACACCATCACAGTCCACGGGAACCTGACCTGCACCGGAGGGACGTGCGGAGCTGTCTCGATACCTGCGCTGTCCAGTTTAAGCGACACCACCATCACCACGCCGGCCAACAACGACTTGCTCACTTACTCCACGGCGGATTCGAAGTGGGAGAACAAGCCGATCGGAGTGCAGCCTTACCGATTCAGCGGCTTCGTTGCGGGGACCTACACCACCTCGCAAGTCTTATTTGCGGTCCCGGTCGGGAGCACCGTCACCTTTGCGGCAAACTTCAGCGGTTCTCAGGCAGTCCTGCAGGCGGCAGCGACGGCTTCGACAGTCTTCATCATCAACAAAATTATCAGCGGGACGCCGACCCAGATCGGCAGCATCACTTGCGGAATCTCTGCCACGGTATGCACGTTCACATCGTCCAGCGGCTTGACGCAAAGCCTAGCCTCGGGGAACGTGCTAGAGATCGTTGCCCCCGCTTCGGCTGATACCACTGCCGGCGCACTCGGATTCTTGCTCCTGGGGACAAGCTGATGAAGAAACGGATACTCCTGGTCCTCATCCTCTTTCTGGCTCCGCTGTCCAGGGCGCAGATCACGATTGTCCAATCCGGTCATGCTGTTGGTGGCGCGGTCTCTACCACCGCCGCTTACAATCAAGCGGCGACCCACACCATGTTTGTGTTCGCATCAGCTTACGGCACAATTCTCACCGGCAACATCTCGGACACCGCAGGAAACACCTTCACGCCAGTTTTCACGGCAGGAGACTTCGTTATCACCGCAAACAACGTTCACGTTCAGGCATGGACCGTCTTTGGCTGTCTAGGCAACGCAGCCAACGTAGTCACCATTTCGACGATGGGTAATGATTTTGGTTCCGGTGGCATCTCCGTCTACGATATCACGGGAGTAACTGCTCTTGACTTCAAGGCAAACGGTGCGTCGGGTTCTGAAGCGATCACATTTAGCTCAGCGCACGCCAACGAAGCAATCGTGTCATTAGTCGTAAACTTTCAGAACTTCTTGAGTGGAGGAAATACGCCACCAGCCACATCGCCTACTTATACGCTCGACCCAAGTGGACCTTTAACGGGCTTTATAGTCGGAGCAACCAAGGTAGTTTCGACGCTTCTAACAACTGTCACCGAGACGTGGACAACCGCCAACTCAGCTTACGATCAGGTCTTTACGTTCGGGCTTACTGCAGCAGCGGCAGTGAATCCAAGTCAACCAGTTGTCTTTGTTACGGAGTATTTGGGCTATGAACGTCAGAATGAAAGAAGAAGAGACTCCGGTTGCCCGTCTCGCCGCGGTGGTTGTCTGGGTAACAACGAAGATCGAGAGAAATTTCGAGAAGACTGGCAACGGTCCGCGGATTCCAGACTACGCCGACTATCGCGCAGCACTCGCGCCGTACTTGAGGAGGGAAGAGCTGCTGTGGAGGATGGATGAAGCCCGGAGGACAGCCGAGACGGATGAACTCACAGCAAGGCTGAAACAACTAGCCAATGAGCTTTTTGAATGTGACGTGGCAATCTCTAAAATTCAGAGCACCCTCACATCGTTCGATCGACGGATGCTCAAGGAATTGAAGATCAAAGAATGATTGAATCCTCCGGAGAGTGGCGCGACGAACGACTCTGGGTGTTGAAAACGCTAGAGAAGTTAGAGGACGAACAGCGCCGGGAAGTGGAATCGGCTGCCCTTATGTCGCAAGGGCAGCTAATAAAAGCGAGTAAGGATATCCAGGAAGCGCACATCAAAATCCGGGCTCTCGAGAAGGCCAGGAGGAATCTGAGCATCAAGTATTGGATCGTGACTGGCGTGCTCTCCGTTGCCACAGCTTTGTTGCTGAAGGTTTTAGAGAGGTACTTTCACCCATGACCGTGCAAGAACTTGCCGAGGCCTGCCGGAATATCAGCGAGGACAGCATCAAGAAGCTGAAGATTGAATCCTGGATCTCGATGGAGCTAGGGCGCATCGTCAACCGCAAACACTATTTTTGGAGGCGGGCGGCGATCGAGTTTGACACCGTAGCGCAGCAACCCACTTACGACCTCACCGCCGGCCCGAATGCCATTGCGGCAGACTTCATGCAGATGGGCAGCAACCTGTTCCAGTTCGACGGAACGAACAAGACCGGGGAATTGCAATTCGTGGATGACAACCTGGGATTGCTGAAGATGCGGAAGGGCACCACGGTCACTACGCCGTCAGTCTTTAGTATCGAGCTAGGTTCGAACACCAAGACCCTTCGCCTAAGCCCCATCCCGGATACCGTCTATTCCTATGCCGGCGTCTACTACCGCGGGGCGGTCATCAACTGGAACAGCCCGGACGACGAAGAAATTCCCCTGGTCCCTCCGGAAATGCACTATGTCGTTTACCAGGCCATGGAGCGGCGAGTGTTCTTCTACCTGTACGGCCAAAAAGACCCCCGTGCGGCGATTGCCGTACAAGCCGAACAGCAGTGTCTTGGAGACCTCGACGCCTACAAGTCTGGTTCCACAATGCAAGCCTTGGAATGGCGATCAGGGGACCATAACGATTTCGTTCAAAGCACTCGTTGAGGTGGTATGGCCGGCAGCCGTGTAGCCTTCGAGGATTTCAGCGGAGTAGATAGTCGATCGAGTCCCCTCCGTCTTCCCCCAGGTAAAGCTCTGCGTCAGAAAAATTGGAGACCGATGCCGAACGGCACGCTGCAGCTCCGGAACGGTTATACCCGGCCTCCCATGCTTGGAGCGACAGACGTAAATCCGATTCACTCCGCGGCTTACTACGAACTCCACGACAACACTCAGCAGGTTCTCTATTCCCAAGGGAATGTGTTGCGGCTGTACGCCGTAGCCAACGGAAGCGTTTCAACCGTCTCCACGCTTTCGAATACGCTCTCCTGGAACGGATGCTTCGCAAACAACGCCTTCATGTTTGGGAATGGCGTCGATCAGAAAATCTACGACGGCGCCACCCTGCGGAACATCGGCATCCCGGCACCTACGGCAGCGGAAGCTGCGGCGGTGACGGTATCCTTCTCGACCGCGACAACCGGCAGTTGGGCAACCAGTGACCCCACCCTCCTCGGCTATCAGCTCTTCATGTGCTACTACAACCCGGTCAACGGAGCGGTCGGCAACCGTATGCAGATCGGCGCCAGGTTGCAGGTGCTCGCTGCAGGCGGTGAGATGGTCTTGACCGGCCTGCCCAATCTGGCGACGTACAGCGCGGAATGGGTGAAGCTCATCGGCCGAACCGGAGATAACGGCCTGGTTCCAAACGCGCTGATTGACGGCAGCGGAACGTGGATTGTTGTGGGGAATACGCTGACCACCGCGACTATCCTGGATGCCGCGACAGATCCGAATTCAGAGCTCCCGACGAGAAACGGGTTTCCGCCGAAGTTCAACAAGATTTGTTGGGCTCTTGGACGCGCCTACGCGATCGATGAGAACGACCCGAGCGGCGTAATGTTTTCCGAATCTCTTGCCGATGTGCCTTCCGGGCTGTTTGTGGGAGACCCGCGGCAGTCTTGGGCGGCCTCGAGCAAAGTCTACTTTCCGACAGGTGAGCGATGTATTGCCTTGCATACGCAAGACGATCAGGCATGGGTGTGGACAAGGAACCACTTAGCCATTCTGACGGAGTACCAGGGAACCGATGCCAGCTTAGGCCGGCCCGCGGTCCAGTGGATGGGCACTTGGGTTGGCGGTATCGCTACGAACCGCGCTTTCGTCAAAACCAGGCATGGACCTTTCTGGGTGTCCTACGATATGGAACTCATGTCTCGGCCCGTCGCGGCCAGCTATCAATCCGGAGCTTCCGGACCTGTCCCGGTAAGCACCGACTACGAAGCTGCCTTGCTCGCTCGCATTGTTAACCGCGACAGCATCGAAATGGCCTACCTGTTGGATCCGTACAAGGATATCGACTGCATCTACATTCGCGGGCTCGATATCAACGGCAACGAGGTTGTCGTCGTCCATGACTTCGGTTCTGGCGGCATCGGACGGGAGCACGTCTACAACGTGGTATGCAACACCTTCGTTCGCAACCCGGACAACGTTGTTTCCATGAGGGACACCCTCGGCCAGATGCGCCTTTGGATTGGAGACCCCAACGGACTATTCGCACAGCTCGAGGACGGCGACGTGGACGGACCGAACCAGACCTACTCAGCGGACTGCGTGATGCTGTTCAATGCCGGCGCGTCTGCACCAACGATCGGAGATATCGAGTGGTTTGGCGATGCTGATGTAGAAATCAGCATGAGTAAAGACTTGCGATTGACATTGCAGGACCTCGATGCACTAGACTCCTTAGAGGCAATTTCGGTCAATCAGAACACTTCTCTTTGGCGGGCACAGATTGAAGAGAAGCTGCAATTTATGTACCTGCGATTCCAACTCGACAGTCACCCCGCAGACGGCACGTTAGCTCGATCATCCCCAATTCCAGGACTTCCGCTTGAGACCTACGGGCGGGTGTACGCCGCAAGGCCGGCGATGGGAGTCGGGCGCACGATCGGAGGATCGAATCCGTGAACATGCCCGTCGCCACGATGCAGAACCCCGTCTCGGTTGGCCTTCCAGGTTCAACGATCTTCCGAGGGCGTCCCGCAATCGTGCAAGATTTTCAGTATCGTCCGGGCACGCTCGAGGTGGTTCTCTTCTGGAACGCTCCCCAAAACATGGCCGGCGTAGACCGCTGGCGCATTTTTCAAGGTAATGAGTCCAATCTTATTTTGGACCTGGGAGACCGAAACGCCAGGCAAGCCACGATAAAGATGGCCGCGGCGGCTTCGGCCATGTTCTACGTGTGCGCGGTTAGTAAGTTTGGCCTGGAAGGACCGAAGAAGGGTATTCGCGCAATAGCTAACGCTGACTCTGTGGTGTTATCAGGGACAAGCGGAGCAACCGCGGGAACGACTTCCGTTCCAGATCATACCTGGCTGAACCAGACTGGCGGCGGCAGGTACATCGGTGGATCTGACCTATGAGGCAGACGCACATCATCAAGTTCAAGGATGGCGTTCCGGAAGAGTGCTGCTGGCCGGCATGGCATCTTCTTATTGACTACCTCGAGGAGAAGGGCGCCGGCATCCTGAAAGACGAACTGCCGAAAATGTCCAGAGTTTGGACTGAGATAGTCACGACCGAGGCAGGTTCGAAGTGTACGGGCTTTGCGACCATCGTGCAGGTGTGGGACGTGAACAACTTTCATTGCGACGATGACCGCACGCGAGCCCGGCTGATGCAGCGTATCTCGACCGTGCTTGAGGAGAGTGTTGGCGGGCGGGCTGTTGCTCTCGTATTCATCAACCCAGAGACAGAGAAAGACTGGATTCCGATGCTTGAGATCATGGGAGCGCAGCGGGCTAACCGCTGGCTAGTTCCTACCAGTCTCCCTCTTGAGAAAGGGGGAGAAAATGTGTTTCGGGCCGACTGCACCGCAAAGCAATCTTCTAAACACACTTAAAAACCTCATCCCGACGATGATAACGAAGCAGGATGCGTCTCTCGATCCGTTGCAGGCGTTTGGCTTGCAAGGAATGACGCAAGGGTTGCCCGACTTCCAAGCGCAGAAAGACTTCTCGAGCGGCACAGTAGCGCAGAGCACGGCGCCGGCAGCCGGGGGAGTTATCCGCAGACTCGCTGCTTCCGGACTGAAGACAAGCGATCCAGCTTCTCAGGGAGTCATGGGAGACTTCGCAGCTTCAAACGCCCGTTCCTACGACGCGAACCTTAATAGCCTGCTCACAGCAAACAATGCCGCGAAGCAGGCGGGCGCGAACAATCTTGCGGCAGTGGCTTCGGCGCGTAATCCGATACCGGCGCTTTCGCTGTATGGAACCGCAGCGTATTCGTGAGGAACGATGTGTTTGAACGCAATGCCGGGAGCAGCAGGTGCAGCACCGCCAGGAGCTACGCCACCGTCGCCACCGTCAGGCGTTCCAGGGCCGACGATCGACCCCACGGCAGGCCTCGGCGGTCCGGCAGCACCGAAGCCGGGGATAGGCAGCACGCTTATGAAGACCATCCTTGGTGGTGGGCTTCTGGGACAGATTCCGGGAATGCCGGGTGGGATGGCGGGCGGGGTTATGCCGATGCTTTCTCCAATTCTTCGGATGTTCAAGTGAGGCGACTATGTGCATGGATGCAATCAGTGGCGCCGTAGGACCTGACGCCAATACTGCTCCGACTACTCCGCTGTCAGTATTGAAAGCTGGCGCAAGTGGAGCAACCTCACCGGCGCCGGCGAAGGCTACCGGAATCTCGAAGGTTGCCGAGAATCCGTTGGTGCAAGGTGGAATCTCTGCTGCCGGCATGGCTCTCGCGCCGGTATTAGGACCGTTAGCTCCCCTCCTCATTCCCTTGGCTGGAAAACTTGTTGGCGGCTTGCTTGGGAAAAAGCCGACGCCAGGTTTCAATGCCAACGTCGTCGGAGGTTCGAACGGATTAGACGCGCTGGCCGCGAAGAACGCCGCGCCGGCTGCTCCTGTGAGAAGTTTCGGAGGAATGTGAAGTGGGTTTCAATCTTCTGCAATCGGTACTCGGCCAGGGAAACAACGCGACAGACCCGAACGCGCTGATTAAGACGATTCTCGCCGCTGCTACCCCTCCGGAACCAGACCAGCCGGAACCAGATGCCGGAACAGATCCGGGCGCTGGCGGCGACATGGGGCTTGGTGGGTTGAATCCTGGTACGCCAGGGTTTGCCGATGTTGCTTCTGCGGGTACCGATGCTGCAACTCCGAGCGCGAGCCCTATCCCCGCAATTCTTGGAACTCCAGCAAACGACCCGAGCCGAGCTCCATGGGCGCCGAGCACCCCTCCGGGGACTCCTCCGAGTCTCAACGAGGCTCTTCCCCCTGGCGTAATCAAGGAAGTGCTTGCGAATCCTGGGTTGTACAAGAATCTCAACTCCGTTTTGAACCAGACCCAATCCAAGGTTCCCAAAATGAGACCGCTGGACTACCTGATAGCCGCGGGTACTCCGATAGCGTCTGCTCTTCTTCAGATGATGACCTCGAGGAAGCGCAGCGATCGAGCTGGAAACTTTGCTGCAGGGTTGGCGAGCGGCGGGTTGCAATCACTCATCGGCATAGCCGGGCGGCCGGCGGCAGCAGCGCAGGCGCAGCGGCAAGCCGATATCGAGAACATGCTTCTCTTGCACACGTTGCGCGGAAAGCCGCAGGCGAGCATCGACTCGGCAACCGGAAAACCGACATGGGCTTTCGAGACTGGCGAGACGATGGGGACGGCGGGCCCGGTTCCGCGGCCAGGAGCGCGAGGCACGGTCGAGACGAAAGAGGTTACTGACGAATCTGGGGACACACATCAGATCGAGCGAGATCCGACACAAAAGGATTGGCAGCCTTCGATGATGGATGAACCTACGCCGGCGACGTCCTTCAACAAACAGGGCATCGACATGCCGGCAAGCACGCTGCGTGTCCCGGTCGTCAGCAAGAAGCAGCCGAAAGAGCCTAAGACAGAGGTTGGTTGGGGCAGCACCGATCCGAACGCAGAGAAGGGCGACACCGAAGAGATGATGCTGGCGCAACCAGGGAAGAAACCGGTTCATCTTGGAATCTTCCGGCCAACGGCAGGCAGAACGGAAAGCAAGGCGGAAGCGGAAAAGCGGCAAGTGAGCCACTTAGCGGTTCTTGCTCTGCAGGATGCTCATGCGCGAGCGAAGCCTAACGCCAAACCGGAGGATATCGTCAACGATGCGACAGAGGATTTCCGCAAGAAATCTAACCAGAGCCCTGTTTTGGCTGATAGAGCTAATGCAGTCTCCTCCGCAATCCGTAACATCGGGCGCAACGTCACGGACAAGAATCAACTCGGAGAGATTTTGGAGAAGTTAACTGAGGGACAAGGGAAGTGAAAATGCCCTTCTTCAGATCGGTGAAGCAGGTACGGCCCGCGCAAAAGCCGCGGGGAAGCGTATCGCAGTTCATCACCGAGAACTTCCGGCATTTCAATGCTCGAGAACTCCGGGAAGCCGCCGAGGCCTACAAGCGGCTGGTCGATTCAGGCGGCAAGATGTTTGTAACCGTTGCCGGCGCAATGTCCACCGGAGAACTCGGAATCTCTCTGGCGAAGATGATTCGAGAGGAGAAGGTTCACGCCATTTGCTGCACGGGCGCCAACCTCGAGGAAGACATTTTCAACCTGGTAGCACACTCTAAATACAAGGTAATTGCAGGCTACCGGCAGTTGGACAACGACGACGAGAAGAGCATCCATGACGCCGATATGTCGCGTGTGACCGACACGCTCATTCCGGACAAGGCGGCCATGGACACCGTTTCGAAAGCCATCTTCGATATCTGGAAGCGGGCCGACAAGGAGGGCGAACGGTCGTTCCCGCACGAATACGTCTACCAGTTGTTCCATGAGAAGACCTTAGACTTTGACGCCGACCCAGAAGACAGTTGGGTTCTCGCCGCGCACCAGAAGAACCTGCCGCTGTTTGTTCCAGGATGGGAGGATTCGACGCTAGGGAACATGCTCGCGGGGATGCGGATAAAGGGCGAGATCACTAAGCCGATCGTGAAGGACGGCATCGATTACATGATGGCTCTGGCGAAGTGGTACGAAGCGGAAAGCGGCGGGAAGGGCGTAGGGTTCTTCCAGATCGGAGGTGGAATTTCCGGCGACTTCTCGATATGCGTGGTTCCACTGCTGAAACTGGACTTGAAAAAGACCGTCCCGTTCTGGGCCTACTTCTGCCAGATCAGTGATTCACTTGCCAGCTATGGAGGGTATTCCGGAGCGCCACCGAACGAAAAGATCACTTGGGCGAAGATCGACAAGAGCACGCCAACATTTATGATTCAATCGGACGCTTCGATCGTTGCACCGCTTATTTTTGCCTACGTTCTCGAGGAATGATGTGCCGCCGACCGACACCGAGACGACAGAAACTCAGACGCAAGACCCGCTAGATGAGTACCTCGCG
>Ga0210407_10004396_pt1 | contig 11115 bp, 7 predicted proteins | sample IncBWC27MmetaG_FD_150860 | JGI IMG/M metagenome (GOLD analysis project Ga0210407, IMG submission 150860) | Forest soil microbial communities from Barre Woods Harvard Forest LTER site, Petersham, Massachusetts, United States - Inc-BW-C-27-M | ecosystem: Environmental > Terrestrial > Soil >... | reverse complement strand
ACGATTATTCCGTTTCCCGCGATCCAGCGCGGCCCGCAGGGCACGTATGTTTATGTTGTGGGTCCGGGGAATGTCGTGAACATTCGGCCCGTGACGGTCGCCCAGACGACGGGAAACAGCGCGGGTATCAGCGCAGGCCTGAATCCGGGAGATGTGGTGGTGATTGATGGCCAGGACAAGCTGCAAGAGGGAAGCAAGATCGTGCCGAATCTTGCGCCCGCGGGTTCGGCTCGCGTGGGAAGCGCTCAGCCGGCTACCCAAGGCGCTTCGTCCGGCGGCGCTCAGACAGGGAGCGGCTCGCGATGAGCCCGTCACGGCCGTTCATTCTGCGGCCTGTTGCGACGACACTGTTGATGGTCGGGGTGCTGCTGGTGGGTTTCGTCGCCTATCGCCAGCTTCCCGTGTCCGCGCTTCCGCAAGTGGACTACCCGACCATTCAGGTGCAGACGTTTTATCCCGGGGCCAGCCCGGACGTGATGGCGTCCTCGGTGACCGCGCCGCTGGAGCGGCAGTTCGGGCAAGTGCCTGGGCTGAACCAGATGACCTCGACGAGCTCGTTTGGCAGCTCGATCATCACGCTGCAATTCGATCTCGACCTGAACATTGATATCGCCGAACAGGAAGTGCAGGCGGCGATCAACGGCGCATCGAATCTGCTCCCTACAGGCCTGCCAAATCCTCCGATTTACAGCAAGATTAATCCAGCCGATGCTCCGATTCTCACGCTGGCGCTGAGTTCCACTTCCTTGCCGCTTTCGAAGGTCGAAGACCTGGCGGATACCACGCTGGCGCAGAAGATTTCGCAGCTTACCGGAGTAGGGCTGGTGAGCATCAGCGGTGGGCAGCGGCCGGCGGTGCGGATTCAGGCGAATCCGACGGCCCTGGCTTCGTACGGGCTAAGTCTGGAGGATTTGCGGACGGCCCTGAGCAATGCCAACGTCGATCAGGCCAAAGGCACGTTCGATGGAGCGCATCAGGCGTATACGATTGGCGCGAACGATCAGCTGATTACCGCCGAAAGCTATAAACCTCTCATCGTGGCCTATCGGAATGGCGCGCCAGTGCGGCTCACGGATGTGGCCACGGTTATCGACGGCGTGGAAAATGTGCGCCAGGCTGCCTGGGCCAACAAAAATCCCGCGGTTATTTTGAATATTCAGCGCCAGCCGGGGGCGAACATCATTGCGGTGGTCGACCGCATTAAGAAATTGTTGCCACAGTTGCAGTCGGCGCTGCCCGCTGCAGTGAAGGTGGAGATTCTTACGGACCGCACGACGACCATCCGCGCTTCCGTCGATGACGTGCAATTCGAGCTGATGCTGACCATCGGGCTCGTCGTGATGGTGATTTTTCTTTTCTTGCGCAGCGCGCGCGCCACGGTCATTCCCGCTTTGGCGGTGCCGCTTTCCATCGTTGGCACGTTCGGCGTCATGTACTTGCTCGGCTACAGCCTGAACAACCTCTCGCTGATGGCGCTGACGATCTCGACGGGCTTCGTGGTCGACGACGCCATCGTGATGGTGGAAAACATCAGCCGGTTCATCGAAGAGGGCGAATCGCCCTTGCAAGCGGCGCTCAAAGGCTCCGAGCAGATCGGTTTCACGATCGTTTCTTTGACTGTTTCGCTCATCGCCGTGCTGATCCCGCTTTTATTTATGGGCGACATCGTGGGCCGCCTTTTCCGCGAATTTGCGACCACGCTGGCGGTTACTATTCTCGTTTCGGCATTCGTTTCGCTCACGCTTACGCCGATGATGAGCGCCAAGCTTCTGAGGCACCAAAAAGAAGAAGATCAATCCTGGTTCTACCGCACATCGGAACGCGCCTTCAATTCCGTGATCGCCTTTTACGGGCGCACGCTCAAGTTTGTCTTGCAATATCGGACCATTACGCTGTTGATCACCGCCGCTACCTTTGTGGCCACCATCCTTCTTTACATTTATGTGCCCAAGGGCTTTTTCCCCGTGCAGGACACGGGACTCATCCTGGGCGTATCGGAAGGTGCGCAGAATATCTCATTCCCGGCGATGGCCAAGAGGCAGCAAGCTCTGGCGGACGTGATTTTGAAAGATCCCGCGGTCGATACGCTTTCTTCATTCATAGGGATCGACGGCACGAACACCACGCTGAACAGCGGGCGCATTCAAATCAATCTGAAGCCGCTGGAGCAACGCAAGATCAGCGCTTCGGACGTTATTCGGCGGCTGCAGCCGGAAATCAACAAGATTGATTCCATTTCTCTTTTCATGCAGCCGGTGCAGGATCTGACGGTGGAAGATCGCGTGAGCCGCACGCAATTTCAATACAGCCTCGAAGACGTCGACGCCAAAGAACTGGCCTATTGGACTCCGCGCTTCATCGACAAACTGAAGTCGCTCCCGGAACTGCGGGACGTCGCCAGCGACCAGTTGAATCAGGGCTTGCTCGCGAATCTCACGATTGACCGGGATACCGCGTCGCGCCTGGGCGTTTTGCCCGCGGATATCGATAACACGTTGTATGACGCTTTTGGCCAGCGGCAGGTCTCCACGATCTTCACGCAGCTCAACCAATACCACGTCGTGATGGAAGTCGATCCGCAATTTCAGCAGGATCCCGACGCGCTGAAGAATATTTACGTGAAGTCGGCCAATGCTGCGGCGGCCGCAACGAGCTCAGCGGCCATCGCATTGACGACGCAGCAAACCACCGTTACCACCGCCCCGAGTCCGCAAGTGCCGCTCAGCGCGTTCACGCGATTCGAGGCCGGGTCGACTGCGCTGGCGCTGAATCACCAGGGACAGTTTCCGGTGGTGACCGTTTCCTTCAACTTGGCCCCGAGAGCTTCGCTGGGTGAAGCCGTCAATGCCATCAACAAAGTGAAAACCGACCTGAACATGCCGCCAAGCATTCAGGCCACATTTCAAGGAACGGCCGCGGCGTTTTTGAAGTCGCTGGCCAACGAGCCGATCCTCATCCTCGCAGCTCTGGTGACCGTGTACATCGTGCTTGGCGTTCTCTACGAAAGTTACATTCACCCGATCACAATTCTTTCGACGCTGCCTTCGGCGGGTGTTGGCGCGATTCTCGCGCTGCTCATTTGCCACGAGGAGTTCAGCATCGTGGCGCTCATCGGTATCATCTTGCTGATTGGGATCGTCAAGAAAAACGCGATCATGATGATCGACTTCGCGCTGGAGGCCGAACGCAAGGAAGGGAAGCCGCCGCTCGAAGCCATCTACGAAGCCTGTCTGCTGCGCTTCCGTCCCATCATGATGACCACCATGGCCGCGCTTCTCGGCGGACTGCCGCTGGCTCTGGGCACGGGCGTGGGCGCGGAGTTGCGCCGTCCCCTGGGCATCACCATTGTTGGCGGCTTGATCCTGAGCCAACTGCTTACGCTATACACCACGCCGGTGGTTTATCTGGCGTTTGACTGGCTGGCGCGGCGTTTTGCATTTCAAATCGGCAACCCGACGGAAGAACCCGCTGCGGAGCTTTCCACCGGCGACTAATCATGAACTTTTCTTCCAATTTCTCCGCGCCATTCATCCGCCGCCCCGTCGCGACGTCTTTGATCACCATCGCAATTCTTTTGTCCGGTATTGTTGCCTTTCGGTTTTTGCCCGTTTCTCCACTTCCGCAAGTTGATTTTCCAACCATCGCTGTCGGCGCCAGTTTGCCGGGTGCAAGTCCGGAAACGATGGCTTCCGCCGTGGCCACGCCGCTGGAGCGTCAATTCGGACGAATCGCCGGCGTGACGCAGATGACATCTTCCAGCAGCCTGGGCAACACCAGCGTCGTGCTGCAGTTTGACCTGAACCGCGACAGCAACGCGGCCGCGCGCGACGTGCAGGCGGCCATCAACGCGGCGCGCAGCCAAATGCCCGCGGACCTGCCAAGTCAGCCCACCTATCGAAAAATAAATCCCGCGGACGCGCCGATCATAATCCTCTCGCTCACCTCGTCGAATATTCCGCAAGCGGAGATTTACGATGCCGGCGATTCCATTCTGGCGCAGAAGCTGGCGCAGGTGGAAGGCGTCGGGCAGGTTTTTACGTGGGGAAGCGCGCGCCCCGCCGTGCGCGTGGAAGCCAATCCTTATCAGCTGAATAGCTACGGCATTAGCCTGGAAACGGTCCGCAAAGGGCTGCAGGCGGCGAATGCCAATCTGGCGAAAGGCTCGGTCTCCGGCGGACACCAGAATTGGAATGTCACGGACACCGATCAGCTATTCAAAGCGTACGAGTATCAGCCGCTGATTGTGGCTGGCCACGCCGGCGCGCCCGTGCGCCTCCGCGACATCGGAGAGATTGTCGATTCCGTCGAAGATACCCGCAACCTCGGTCTTTCCAATGGCACACCTTGCGTGCTTCTGGCCGTCTTCCGCCAGCCCGGCGCCAACATGATCGAAACGGTGGACCGCATCATGGCGATCCTTCCGGTACTGCGCGCTTCCATTTCACCGTCGCTGCATTTGAATGTGGCCATTGACCGCACCACGACGATTCGCGCGTCGGTGCACGACGTGGAAGTTTCGCTGGTGATCTCGATCATCCTCGTGATTCTCGTGGTCTTCGCGTTTCTCCGGAACGTTTGGGCGACCATCATTCCCAGCGTGGCGGTGCCGCTGTCGCTCATCGGGACTTTCGGCGTCATGTATCTCTGCAATTACAGCATCGACAATCTTTCGCTGATGGCGCTTACCATCTCGACGGGTTTCGTGGTGGACGACGCCATCGTGGTCATCGAAAACATCGCCCGGCATATTGAAAATGGCATGAAACCTTTCGCTGCGGCGATGAAGGGCGCGAGCGAAATCGGATTTACGGTTATATCCATGAGCGCGTCGCTGGTCGCCGTGTTTATTCCGATTTTGTTTATGAGCGGCATCGTGGGGCGGCTGTTCCGAGAATTTGCGGTGGTGTTGACCGTGGCGATTGCCGTCTCGCTTTTCGTTTCTCTCACCGCGACGCCGATGATGTGCGCGCGATTTCTGCGACACGAATCGGGCAAGCACAACTGGTTATATCGAATATCGGAAAGCGCTTTCAACCGCGTGCTGCATGTTTACGATATCGCGCTACGATGGGTGCTGCATCACCGGCTGATTGTTTTGGGTTCCACTTTTCTTACGGCCATACTTTGCGGCTACATGGCTTTGCATGTGAACTCCGGATTTTTCCCGCAGCAAGACACCGGGCGTATCAATGGACTGATCCAAGGCGATCAGGACCTTTCTTTCGCCGCCATGTCCCAGAAAATGCGTCAATTTACCGACATCGTTCTGCAGGATCCCGCCGTGGATAGCGTCACCTCATTCACCGGCGGCGGGAGCGGCGGCAGCACCGCGCGCATGTTCGGCCAGCTCAAGCCGCTTAGCGAACGCAAACTGAGTTCGGATGAGGTCATTGGGCGGATTCGCGCAAAGGCCGCGGGGATTCCGGGAGCATCGCTCTTTTTGCAATCGGTGCAGGATTTGAGCGTGGGCGGGCGCTTTGGCGGCGCGCAATATCAGTACACGCTGCAGGCGGACAACCTCGAAGACCTGAATCATTGGGCGCCGATTCTGTTGCAGCGCCTCTCGCAAGTTCCGGAATTGCGCGATGTGAATAGCGACCAGCAGATGAAGGGATTGCAGACTTCGCTGGTGATCGATCGCGATACCGCTGGACGTCTCGGCGTCAACGTTTTGGATATCGACAACACGCTCAGCGACGCGTTCGGCCAGCGGCAGGTCTCAAACATTTACAAAGGATTGAATCAGTATCACGTGGTGCTGGAAGTCGCGCCGGATGCACAGCAGGGGCCGGAGGCGTTGAAGAGCATTTACGTGCCGTCGAGCACCGGCGGGCTGGTACCGCTAAGCGCGTTCGCGCACTACGAGCCGTCGAACACGGCGCTGTCGGTGAATCATCAAGGCGTTTTTCCCGCCATCACACTTTCGTTCAATCTCGCGCCCGGCGCTTCGCTCGGCCCCGCCGTCCAGCACATCGAAGAGGCCAGCAGGCAACTCGGAGTTCCAGCCACCGTTCACGCCAGCTTTGCGGGCACTGCGCAGGCCTATCAGGATTCCAAAACGACGCAATTGGCGCTGGCGATTTTCGCGGTGGTGGCGGTTTATTTGGTGCTGGGAATTTTGTACGAAAGCTTCTTCCATCCCATCACGATTCTCTCAACGATTCCTTCCGCGGGAATCGGCGCGATTCTGGCGATTCAGCTGACGCATTCCGATTTGAACATGATCGCGCTCATCGGCATCATTTTGCTGATCGGCATCGTCAAGAAGAACGCCATCCTTATGATTGATTTTGCCGTGCAGGTGGAGAGGGAAGAGAATCTTTCGCCCGTCGATGCCATTTACAAAGCTTGCTTGCTGCGCTTCCGGCCGATCCTCATGACGACGATGGCCGCCATGCTCGGCGCCCTGCCGCTGGCCCTGGGCAATGGCGTCGGGTCGGAGCTTCGCCGCCCGCTCGGCTTTACGATCATTGGCGGGCTCATCGTCAGCCAAATCCTCACGCTCTTTAGTACGCCCGTGGTTTACATCTACCTCGACCGCCTGCAATCCTTGATCCGCCGCTTCTTCAAATGGCTTTTCGGAAGCACCACGGCCCCAGTCGAGCATCCCGCGCAAACGGATTAGTCCGCCAGCGCCCATCCTGCACCCCGGCGAAAAGAAGTCGGTTTCTAGAAATTGGAAACTTAGGCAGTTTGACGCTTCCTAAGGTGGGACAAACCCGTTAGCACGGCTCAGGACCGTATTATTTTTGTCCGTCGGTTATTTTTATTCGCTTTGCGCGGGCGGACCGCTTCCGGGGAACCTATCAAGAACTGCCGATCAGCCATCCCGTCAAAAACACCAGCACTCCGCCTACGATCACCAGAAACGTCGCCTGCACAAACGGCGTATCCATGTATTTGTGCCGGATGTAGGCAATCGTCACCAATTCGATCGCCACCACAATCACCGCCACAATCGTCGCCATGTGAAAATCACGGATCAAAAAAGGCAGCGTATGGCCGATTCCCCCCGCCGTCGTCATGGCGCCTGTCACCAGTCCTCGAATCCACGGCGATCCTCTCCCGGTCAGCGATCCATCATCTGAAAGCGATTCCGCGAAGCCCATTGAAATTCCCGCTCCGATTGAAGCGGCAAGTCCAACCAAAAACGCGTCCCAGCTCTTGTGCGTCGCAAAGGCCGCCGCAAACAGCGGCGCCAGCGTCGACACCGAGCCATCCATCAACCCCGCCAGCCCCGGCTGCACCACTTGCAGCAAAAACAATTTATTGTGCGATGCTTCTTCCGCAGCCCTCGCATTTTCCGTGAGATGTTTTTCTTCCAGGTCCCCCGCGGTGGCCTGATGCTTCCGTTCTTCGTCCGCCAGCTTGTTCAAAAGTTCCCGAGTGGAAGCGTCGGTGACACGGCTGACGGCTTTCGCATAGAAACGCGCCGCTTCCATCTCCATCACGCGCGCCTGTTTCCGCGCCACGTTCACGCCCAGCGGCCGAATCAGCCAGTTGGGTTTCCGTTGCAAAAATCCCTTCACGTTTTCGCGCCGGATCAGTGGAATGTGGTCGCCAAAGCGCTGCCGGAACATCGCGAACAGCCGGTCGCGATGTTCCACTTCTTCCTGGCGCATCTCTTCGAACATTTGCGCCGTCGCCGGATAGGTCTCTTTGAACGCATCCGCAAATTCCCCGTAGATGCGCCCGTCCTCTTCTTCCGAAGCGATCGCCAGTGCCAAAATCTCTTTTTCCGTCAACTCTTTGAATTTTTTCAGCATGCAGCCTTTTCCCGGACTCTCGTTGCACAGCAGAATCGCACAAACCATCCACGGAGTCACTCTTGCCGGCCAGCCTTCGCCCGTGGCACTTTCGTGCGGTCCCTAATGCACGATCGGCAAATCGATAAAACTCGCTGCGCCCTGCGCATGGTAGACGCGCTGCGTGGCGTTCACGTAGTCGCCTGGCTTGGCCAGAAAAATATTCGGCACGAAAGTCTGCGGGTTGCGGTCGTAGAGTGGAAACCACGTTGATTGGATTTGCACCATGATGCGATGCCCCGGCAAAAACACATGATCCGCCGTGGGCAAAATGAATTTATAACGCAGCGGCTTATTCGCCTCGATGGCTTTCGGATGCTCGAAACTTTCGCGGTACCGCCCGCGGAAAATGTCCATCCCGATATTCAGTTCGTAGCCGCCCATCTCCGGATAGCTGGGCACTTGATCGGGAAATACGTCGATCAGCTTCACCACCCAGTCGCTGTCCGTTCCACTGGTTGAGGCCACAAGATTCACCACCGGCGCGCCGCCGATATGCACCGCTTCCGTCAGCGGAGCCGAACTGTACGTGAGCACATCCGTTCGCCCATCGACGAACCGCTGGTCCATCACCAGCCACCGCCGCCACGCATCGCCGTCGACAGGATTCACGGGACGCGGAATGTAAGGCACAGGCTTCGCCGGATCGGAAACGTACTCGTCGAAACTCGCAGCAGTTCCCGCGTCGCCGCCGGACGGCGCCTGAAACGACAAGCCAAACGATCCCGCGAGATACAGCGGGGTCGATTTTGTCGCGCATCCTTCCGGGCAAGCCAGCGGCCACCCTTTCAAGCGATCCCAGTGATTTTCTCCGGTGTTGTAGATGAAAACGGGCGGCGTGTCGGCCTTCGCCGCACCATCCTTCAAATATTGATCGAAGAACGGCTTCAACACCTCGCGCCGAAACTCCGTTGCCGTATCGCCCTTCCATTTCAGCGGACCCAAGGTGGTTCCGTCGTAATTCACGCCGCTATGCCGCCACGGCCCCATCACCAGATAGTTCAAATTGTTATTCGCATCTTTCCCTTCCAGCGCGAGGTAGCAGTGGATCGCACCCCACATATCTTCCTGGTCCCACAATCCCTGAATCCACATCGTGGGGATTTTCAGCGGCCGCGCCGCCAGCGTTTTATCGAGCGCCTGCTCCTGCCAAAAGGCATCGTACGCAGGATGCTCCACCGTCTTGTGCCACCAGGGAATCTGCTCCAGCCCCGCGGCTTTGGCGAAGTCACCGGTCGAACCCGCGCGCAGAAAATTCTCGTAATCGTCCGGCCCTTCGCGCACGATGGGCGCGCCTTCACCGCGCGCCGTGCTCTGCTCCGTGAAATAATCCAGGTTGTTCTGCCGATACGCGCCAAAGTGGAACCAGTCATCGCCCATCCAGCCATCGACCATCGGGCTCTCCGGCGCCGTCACCTTCAGCGCGGGATGCGAATTCACCAGCGCCATCACCACTGTCCATCCTTCGTAAGAACTCCCGAGCATGCCCACTTTCCCATTCGACTCGGGAACGTTTTTCACCAGCCAATCAATCGTGTCGTAAGCATCCGTCGAATCATCCGTACTCGTGGAATTCAGCGGCCCGCGCAGCGGGCGGGTCATAATATATTCGCCTTCCGATCCGTACTTGCCCCGAATATCCTGAAACACGCGGATGTAGCCATCGGCCACGAATACCTCGTCTCCCTGCGGCAGTATTCCCAGCATATGCGCCGAGTGCGCGCGTTCCGCGCGGCCCGCGGCGTTATACGGCGTTCGCGTCAGCAGAATCGGCGCGCCCTTCGCCCCCTTGGGAACTACGATCACCGTATAAAGTTTCACCCCGTCCCGCATCGGGATCATCACTACGCGCTTCACGTAGTCGTAGCCCGCCATCGGGTTCTCAAATTTCGCCGGAATATCCACCGCCTCCGGCGAAGTCTGCGCGCGCCCCGCGCCGCCCACAGCTAAAATCGCCGCCATTCCCAGCACGCCGCGCCCCACCCAATTCAGCTTGCTCATTTAAACCTTCCTCCCAAATACAATTCGCGAATCCTGGCGCCGCTCTCTGCGAAGGCTTCCGCAAAACTCTTCCCGCCGCGGTCACGGGCGCACTGTGCACAGACGCGAGTGCCAGGTCCTTCGTGCCCCCGTTGAAGCCCGTTCAAGAGAGTTGCATTATATTTTCGCTGACGGTTTCAGAGCAAGGCAATCGAAGATCAATCAGCACGAAAGGGTCGAGATACGCGTGGCCCATCTTCGCGAGCTTGCTTCGTGCTTCGGCGTGTCATTAGGGCACAGAGAATTGACCGCCGCAACGCCCCACGCATAGAATGCCCCCAAAGACGAACGCGCAATTCCACGCCAAGCCAGAAATGGTTCAACTCACCGAGTTGGGATCGACACGCATCCCGCAGGGAAGTCCATGGATGGTCTTTGACGTCGATTCCGTTGCTCCCAGTTGCATGGAACCCGGCGACTGGATCGTTCATATTCGCGACTATCGCTACGGCTCCAACTCCGCAGGCCTCTGGGGCCGCAACTACCAGGTCTGGTCCCTGTTTCCCGGCGACTATGAACCAGTCTGACTGGCGAATGGCCCACAACTCCGTGCATCCGCACAACTCTTGCGCCCAATCCTTCCAAGATATACAATTACAATGTATATCTTGGAGGAGCCAGTGCAAGTCTCGAAATGGGGAAATAGCCTCGCGGTCCGCTTGCCCACCGCGGTGGTCGACGCGCTAGATCTCAAACAAGGCGACCAGATCGAGATTCGCATCGCGGGTGACCGCGTCTTCGAAGTAGGCCGCGATCAAAGCAAGCATCACGCGCTGACTCGCCTACGAAAACTCCGGCGTCCTTTGCCTCCCGGATTTGTCTTTGACCGGGATGAGGCTAATGCCCGCTAGGGTTTTCTTCGACACCAACGTGCTGATCTATGCCGTTGCTCAGGCCGACCCACGCACCACACAAGCCGAGCAAATCCTCGCATTAGGAGGGGCGCTCAGCGTTCAAGTTCTAAACGAATTTGTCTCTGTCGCTCGCCGAAAGATCCTGATGTCATGGAGTGACGTAACGGAGGCACTGGACGCTTTCCGGGTTCTCTGTCCGTCTCCGCTCCCCATCACCATCGAAATACACGAATCAGCGCTCAAAATTGCACAGAAGCACGGCTACAACATCTATGACGCGTTGATCGTTGCCGCAGCCTTGGAAGCCGGCTGTGCAACTCTCTATTCCGAAGATCTTCAGGATGGCCAGACAATCGAAGGCCAACTCACGATTAGAAATCCCTTCACCCCATCGTCCAGTGGCCCTACACCATAAA
>Ga0210407_10004395_pt1 | contig 11116 bp, 11 predicted proteins | sample IncBWC27MmetaG_FD_150860 | JGI IMG/M metagenome (GOLD analysis project Ga0210407, IMG submission 150860) | Forest soil microbial communities from Barre Woods Harvard Forest LTER site, Petersham, Massachusetts, United States - Inc-BW-C-27-M | ecosystem: Environmental > Terrestrial > Soil >... | reverse complement strand
CGCCGGCATCGAACTCATGCATCGGATCCGGAAGGGTCAGTTCAAACTCGGTAGACTGGGCGCCACGGGCAACACGGCTCCCAAGATTTGGAATGCGGTTCTCGCTGCGTGATCCAACGCAACTTCCCGGCGCCTGCTTGGCTCGACCTCAAAACGTTTGCACCACAACCGTCCAGGTGGCTATTCCAATGCCGAGATAGAGCACATTCCAGGGCCAAAGATAGCCGGGGAAGCCGAATAGCCATTTCCCGAAGGCGAGAGCGCTCCACGGCGTGACAAAAACAGGCGGTGGGCTGATCTTGCCGGGACGAAATCCCGGGACCGGTTCCCGTTTGCGCTTCCTTGCCTCGGGCGCCTCAAAGGTTGTGCTGGACATCGGCGTTTCCCGCTTTCGATTATTTTCTCATTTTTCAGCGATGCGCGGACGATGGCAAAGGGAAGATTGATGAAAATTCATCAAGCGGCTAATCTCACGATGGAACCGTTCTCGGAGTCCCTGAGTCGAAACGTTTTCCTTACATGCGCAAGCCCAATGCGAAAGATGTCGCTAGAGCCGCCGGAGTAAGCCCGGCCACAGTCGACCGAGTCCTCAACGCCCGGGGCGGCGTCGACGTAGAGAAGGAGCGGTGTGTCTTCGAGTGGGCACGCCGACTTGGACTCGACCGCAATCTAAAGTCCAGACCTACTCGTCTCGTCCGAATCGGCACCTTGATAGGGCCGGAGAGCAACCCGTTCTATAAGCGTCTTTCACGGGCATTTGCCCGCGCAAACCAGATTTTCCTTCCCGCGAACGTTCAATGCTCTGTTCGTTTCTGCAACTACCTCGACGCGAGCGAGACGGTCGCTCACATCGCTCGAATAGAAGAGACCTGTGACGCGATCATCGTCGTTTCGCCGGAACATCCAAGCGTCTCAACAGCGCTTTCAAGTCTGGCTCGAAAGAAACCCCTTGTTGCGATGATCACCGACCTCCCCGACACGGGTCGTCTAGCTTATATCGGGCTCGACAACAGGGTTGCCGGCCGGGTCGCGGGCGACCTCATGGGGCGTCTCCTCGGGCGCGACGGAAATGAGGTCGTACTGATAACAGAGACAAACGCCATGCTCGCCCTGCGCGAGAGAGAGTTGGGCTTTCGGGATGTCCTCGCGGAGAGACATCCAGACTGTCGTGTCGTCGGTGTGGTCGAGACTTCGGACGGCAAGCGAGGCGGAGAGCTGTTGCGAGAGGCGGTCGAGGAGCGCCCGAAGATTGTGGGCGTCTACGTGGTATCAACGGGCAGCCGCTCCATTGCTGCCGCGCTTGCTGCTCTCGGCCGCAGCGCGTCGACGACCGTAATAACTCATGAGCTTACTCCCGCTCGACGCACTCTTCTGAAGACGGGAGCAATCGACGCCATTATCGACCAAAATCCCGAGCTCCAAGCCCAGACGGCTGTGGAGTTCATGGCGCATCATTTTGGGCGGCTGGAGGCGGCGCCGCGTCCTCTCACCACACCACTCACACTTTTCTTCCGAGAGAATTGCTAAATCGCTCGTTTTGAGACCAGCGTGACAGAAATAGCGCTTTACAACTTATTACAGGTTGTTTAGAATTGGGCGCGTTGCACCCCTGGGTGACCGGTCCATGACAATTACTGACGACGGCGTTCCGGCTAAGACGGAAACGCTCGGCGATCAAGTCTATCGCCAATTGCTCAACGCGATAAAAGTAGGCGAGTTCGCGGGGCAGACGCGCCTACCGAGCGAAGCGAACATGGCCGCGCACTTCAAAGTGTCGCGACCGGTTTTGCGCCAGGCGCTGGAGCGATTGCGGGCGTCAGGGATTGTCGCATCGAAACGTGGCTCCGGCAATTTCGTCGTTGAAACCGTCGAGCCCTCCTTCGCTTTCGATCCCCTCTTGAGCATCCCAGATGTGCAACGATGCCTGGAGTTCCGGTGCGCCGTGGAAGCGAAGGCGGCTGGGACCGCGGCTCGGAAGCGGGCAAAATTGCAGCTGGAAGTGATCGAGAGCGCATTGCGCGATTTTGAGTCCGTCGTCACGAGCCGCCAACCATCAGTAGAGGCCGACATCGCGTTCCACATGGCGATCGCCGATGCGACAAACAATCCGTTTTATGTCCGGACCCTGAAGGCGCTTCGGACTCACATCAGTTTTGGCATCAAACTGATCCAGGGCCTTTCGTCGCGCCCGAGCGCAGCGCGGCTTGAGGGCGTGATCGCCGAGCATCGGCGAATCGTCCAGGCCATTGCGGACCGTGATACCCGCGCCGCGGAGCTGCGAATGTCCGAGCATCTCCAGGCTGGTATTGACCGCCTGTTTCCCGGCGAAGGAAATCGACGCGAAGCAGATTGACAAATAAGTTCATCGAGTCTAAACGAGTAAACATCGGGAGACTGGCTCGATGAAAATCATCGGCGTCGAAACGCTGCAGGCGACGGGATTTGGCAATCTTGTATGGGTGCTCATCCATACCGACGATGGTCTGATCGGATTAGGCGAGACCTTTCGGAATCCTGAGGCGACGATCGCCTATGTTCATGAGACCTGTGCGCCCTTTCTTCTGGGCGAGGACCCGACCCATCGCGAAAAGCTGACTCATTCCATATCGTCCCGGATCGGCAACCACTTTAATGGCTTTCCGAGCCGCAGCGTCGAGGTGCGCGGTAATTCGGCCGTCGACATGGCGTTATGGGATTTGTGCGGCAAGGCGGTCGGATGGCCGCTCTATCGACTCCTTGGTGGTCCGTTTCGCACCGAGTGTCGGATCTACAACACCTGCGCCGGCGGCAACTACAACAACCAAGTTCGGCACGGGTACAATACCGAACTGTTCAGCCGAGACGATCACCCGCCATCCTTAATTGGCTCTTGCGAAGATCTGCTGCTCCAGGTTTACGAGCCCGCGCGTCTGGCGCGAGAGCTGCTCGACTCCGGCATCACAGCTATGAAGATCTGGCCTTTTGACGTCTTCGCGCTACGGAACGGAGCAGCAGAGATCTCACGAGGCGACCTTCGCAAGGCGATCTGGCCAATCGACCAGATTCGCAAAGAGGTCGGCGACTCCATGGATATCATGATCGAATATAGTGTTCAAGACCGCCGACGGGCGGCTCTGAAGATCGCTGACGCCCTCAAGGACTACGACATCTATTGGCATGAAGAGCCTGTATGGATGCAGAACTTCGACGACGTCGCCCGCTTTCGTGATAGGGTCAACACCCAAGTCGCAGGCAGCGAGAACTTCGGCACGACGCAATGGTATCGCGAGATGTTCGTCCGCGGCGCGGTCGATGTCGCGAACTTCGATATTGCCTGGGTCGGCGGGATCAGCGAAGCGCAACGGATTGCCCATCTCGCCGCAACGTTCGACCGCGCCATCGCCCCGCATGACTGCACGGGGCCTGTGACGCTTCTCGCCAACGTCCATCTCCTCATGGCCTATCCGAACGGTTTGATTGCGGAAACGGTGCGCGCCCACACGAACGGCTTTTACGCCGATATCGTGACGACTCTGCCGTCAATCCGTAGCGGTCTGATACATCCGACCGAGTCGCCCGGCGTCGGCGCCGATCTCTCTCCAGAGTTTCTGGCGCGTCCCGATCTCAACCGGCGGCTTTCGGGCCGCGTTGCGGCGTGAGCGAAACTTCGATGCAACCGGCGACCTCAATTTCCGAAATGCCGCCCGGCGCGTGCGATTGCCACATGCATGTCTATGACGGTCCGGGTATCGTCCCTGCACCATTTGCGATCCCTGAAGCCAATCTGGTCCGCTATCGGGCGCTCATGCGACGACTGGGACTGTCACGAGTCGTCGTGGTTCAGTCGATGCTTTACGCCAACGACAACAGGATTCTCTTGTCGGCTATGGACGAACTGGGCGATTGCGCCCGCGGCGTTGTCGTCATCGACCCGGACGCCTCGGACGAAGAAATCGCCGCGCTGGATAGAAGGGGAGTACGGGGGGTCCGGGCCTTTATGCTTGGCGGCGGTCCATACGCATGACACGACCTACCGATTCTGGCGGAACGCATCGCCCCATTCGGTTGGCATCTCCAGGTGCAGATGGATGGTCGCGAGTTAGAGCGCGACTCGCTCGTCCTCAGCCGTCTCACAGTGCCCATTGTCATCGACCACGTCGGCAAGTTTTTGGAGCCGGTTGCGGTGGACCACACCGGATTTGTCGCTCTTCGGCGTCTCGTAGCGAGTGGACAATGTTGGGTCAAACTGTCCGGCATGTACGAAACCTCGAAGACCGGCGCGCCGAACTATGCCGACGTTTCAGCGCTCGCATCCGTCCTGATCGCCGACGCCCCTCACCGCCTGTTGTGGGGTAGCAATTGGCCACATCCCAACCTTCAGCCGCCACCGGATGATTTCGCGCTTCTTGCCCATTTTGCGTCGCTTGTGCCCGATCTCACCTCGCGACAGCAAATCCTCGTCGACAATCCTGCAGAGCTTTACCGCTTTCCGCTCGTTAGCGGAGGCGGAAGATGAACTTCGATGAAAAGGCTATCGTCGTCTCTGGTGGGTCAGGAGGCATCGGCTTTGCGGCGGCAACCTTTCTCCTCGACCGGGGAGGGCGGATCACCCTGATTGACTCGGTTGCGCCGAATGCGGCGCAGAGGGCATCGCTTTCCAACTACGGCGAACGCGCCATCGCACTCGTGTCCGACGTCGCGCAAAGAGAAGATGTCGAAAGAGCGGTTCAAACGGCATGGGACGGCTTCGGTCGCATTGATGGACTAGTCAATTGCGCGGGAGTCGATCGGCATCACGACTTTATGGATCTGCGCGATGAGGAATTCGCGGATATCCTAGATATCAACGTCCTTGGCTCCTTTCGGCTGAGCCAGGCGGTGGCGCGGCGCATGATCAACTCGCGGACCGCGGGCGGAAGCTCGTGCTCGATCGTGCATCTCTCCTCCGTGAATGCGCTGGTCGCGACGGCGACGCATTTGGCCTATGCGACCAGCAAGGGAGCGATTGCACAGATGACCCGTGCAATGGCGGTCGAACTTGCCCCGCACAACGTCCGGGTCAATGCGGTCGGACCCGGAACTGTCCGTACCCCGATGCTCGACGATCTCCTCAAGCTAAAACCAGACGCAATGACCAGCATCCTCCGGCGAACTCCTCTCGGCCGCCTCGCCGAGCCCATCGAGGTCGCCGCGGTAATCGGCTTTCTTCTCAGTGACCACGCGAGTTTCATCACCGGACAAACCATCTACGTCGACGGCGGTCGGACCGTCCAGAACCTAACCCTCTAGCGGATGCAGACGATCAGGTGACGCAACCGAAGAACAACGAGTTGGAAGCAGGGAAGCGGAATATGGCGACAATCAGGCTCACAATGGCGCAGGCGGTCGTCCGGTTCCTTTGCAACCAGTTCACAATCGAGGATGGAAAGCGTGTTCCCCTGTGCGGAGGCGCATTCGCAATCTTTGGACATGGCAACGTCACCTGCCTCGGTGAGGCTTTACAGCCCGTTCAGGACATCCTGCCGACGTGGCGCGGACAGAACGAGCAGTCGATGGCGATGGCTGCGATCGCCTATGCGCGCGCGAAGCGCCGTCGGCGCTTCATGATCGCCGCCTCCTCCATTGGGCCGGGCGCGACGAACATGGTGACTGCCGCCGCCGCCGCGCATTCCAACCGCCTTCCACTGTTGCTGCTTTCCGGCGACGTCTTCGTCAATCGGACTCCCGATCCGGTGCTCCAACAAGTCGAGAATTTTGGCGACCCAACCTCAACAGTCAATGACTGTTTTAAGCCAGTCACGCGCTACTGGGATCGCATCACTCATCCGGGTCAGATTGTATCTTCGTTGCCGCGGGCGCTCGCCGTTCTGCTCGCGGCCGAGTGCGGGCCTGCGTTTCTAGGTCTGTGCCAGGACGTGCAGGAAATCGCTTTCGACTATCCGGCTGCCTTTTTCGAGCCAAAAGTGCATCGCGTCGTCCGGCCGCGCGCGGATCTTGATCAGATCTCGGACGCGATCGACATGCTGAAGAGCGCGAAGCGGCCGCTGATCATTTCTGGCGGCGGCGTGCGTTATTCGCTGGCGGAGGAGGCGCTAGCCGATTTCGCGTTGCGGCGTGGTATCCCCGTCGCCGAAACGATCGCCGGCAAGGCCAGCCTTTCCCACGACCATCCGTGCGCGCTAGGCACGATCGGCGTTCTCGGAACGAGCGCCGCCAACCATCTCGCAGGCAAGGCCGACGTCATCCTGGCCGTCGGTACTCGTTTGCAGGATTTCATCACAGGCTCTTGGACTGCGTTCGCGCCCGACACCGCCTTCATTGCGGTGAACGCTTGCCGCTTCGACGCAAACAAGCATTTCGCCTTGCCGGTCATCGGCGACGCGAAGCACACTCTTGGCGAAATCGATGGTGGGCTCGGGGACTGGAAAGCGAACAAAACCTGGAACGAGCTCGGCCAAAGCCAATATCGTGAATGGAACGCAACACTCGACCGCGTTCAAGCGCGAAACAACGCTCCTCTCCCTTCCTACGCTCAGGTGGTGGGCCTGGTGAACGCGCTCGCCGATGACAGAGACCTGGTCGTTTCCTCCGCCGGGGGGATCGTCGGCGAATTGGTCAAGGGCTGGCGAGCCAAGTCGACGAACACGTTCGATAGCGAGATGGGCTCTTCCACTATGGGTTACGAAATCGCCGGGGGATGGGGCGCAGCGATGGCGAATCCGAATCGGAACACATTCGTGATGCTCGGCGACGGCTCCTACCTTATGATGAACTCGGACATCTATTCGACCGTCCTCACTGGCCACAAGATCATCGTCGTCGTCTGCGACAACGGCGGCTTCGCCGTCATCAATCGCCTTCAGAACGGAAAGGGCGGGATCTCCTTCAACAATCTGATTCGCGACTGCCGGGTCAGGGTGCCGTTCGCGGTCGATTTCGCGGCTCACGCGGCTTCGATGGGCGCGCTCACCCGCAAGGTCGACGATCTCGCGGGGCTGGAGGAGGCTATCGCCTGGGCCAAGACGACGGACCGCACCACAGTCCTCTGCATCGCGACCGACCCATTCGAATGGACCGCTGGCGACGCCTGGTGGGATGTTGGCGTGCCGCAGATCAGTCCGCGGCCCGAGGTGCTTGCCGCCCACGCCGAGCAGCTTATCGGGCGCGAACGTCAACGGCATGGAGTATAGTCGGACGAGAAACGGACAAGGGGCAATCGCGGCCGCTGCCCCGGGTCAATCGAAGGCCGCGAAAAGGGAGGTCCCTCATGTCGATACTTGCGAAGTCACTAACAGCTTGTGCGCTTGGGGCGCTTCTCGCTGGCGCATCCGTCAATGCCTACGCGTTAGACGCAGAGCACAAGGCGGATTGGTCAAAGATCCATATCCTGCTCGTTCCTTGGTCGCAGTCTTCAAATTCCTTCTTCGAAGCCGTCGTCAATGGAGCTAAGGACGCAGCCGAGCAGCAGGGGGTCCAAGTCGACATTCAATTCGGGGAGGAGGACCAGAATCGCGAAAAGACGATCCTCGAGACAGCGGTCGCAAACAAAGTCGACGGCATTGCGGTCAACATCGCTGACGACGATGCGTACAAGGAAGTCATGTGCAAGGCGATGGAGCAGGGCATCCCGATCGTCACCTTCAACATTGATGACTCCCATCACGGAGCTCCGGGCAGCTCCTGCCGGATGGCCTTCATGGGCCAGAACTTTATTGCCGCTGGTTACGCGCTCGGAAAGCGTATGATCGCCGAAGGCCACCTCAAGAAGGGTGACAAAGTCTTCACGCCTGTTGAGGCGCCGCAAGCCACTTACGCCGTCCAAAGGCATGAAGGAGTGCAGAAGGCCCTATCCGAGATTGGCGCAACGAGCGAGATCCTGGGAGTAGGCAACGATTCAGGTCAGGCTTTGAGCCTCATGACTCAGTACCTGATCGGCCACGCTGATACCGCCGCCGTGATCGGCTTGGGGCAGAATCCTACAAGCCAAGCCGTCCAGGCGATTAAGGATGCGGGCCTCAAGATACCGGCCGGCGGCTTTGATGTCTCCAAGAGCATTCTCGATGACATCAAGAATGGTCGACTAGTCGCAACCGTCGATCAGCAGCCTTATTCGCAAGGATACTTCGCTGTGACCCAGCTTGCGCTGAACCTAAAATATGGACTCTGGCCGTCCGAGATGGACACAGGCGGAACCGGTCTCGTTGACAAGAACAATTACAAGTACGCTGAGAAATGGGCCGGTCCGGTCCGTTGACTAAGCCCTAAATAGCGACGACGTCGGGCGGCCCTCGCAGCTGGTCGCCCGCTCAGCCGGCAAGGATGCAAGGGAGGGCCAACGCAAATGTCGCTCAGTCAATCCGATCATATCCGTAAGGCGGTAGCACTATACGAAGCCCGTCCCCTTGCCGCCAAGATTGCCGACTGGATTCGCGACCGCCCAGAAGGCGGCATCGCCGTAATGTTCGTGTTTGTGCAACTCGCATGCATCATCGCGGGCCTATTATTCCCGGAGTCCTTCCGTTACCTGCTTCAAGCCAATATCACCGTAACGTTGAAGTCGATTGCTCCGCTTGGCTTGATGGCGCTTGGGGTCGGTGTCCTGATGATTGCTGGCGAATACGATCTCTCGGTCGGCGCCCAATATTCCTTCCTTTCAATCGTAGCGGCAAGCATTTGCAACAGTCTCGGGGGCGATATTCAGGCGGATCATCCAAGCGCTCTCGCGCCATTCATTGGACTGTTCGCGGCTCTTGGGATCGGAGCGCTGATCGGATGTATGAACGCCGCAATCACTCTCAAATTCAATATCCCTTCCTTCATCACGACGCTGGGCGCCATGCTCCTATGGAAGGGCGCGACGCTCCTCTATCACGGCACGACGTCGCAACGGTTCAAACCGAGTGAACCCTTCGCGACGATCTTCGGCGGCGAGCTCTCAGTGATCCACGCGTCCATCATCTGGTTCGCCATCTTCGCAGTGCTTTTCTATTTTCTTCTGCAGCACCATCGCCTAGGTAACCATTTCTACGCGGTTGGCGGTAACCGCAATGCGGCCATCGCGATTGGCATTAATCCCAATCGAACGAAAACAATCGCCTTTGCCCTCGCGGGATTCATGGCGGCCTTCTCGGGCGTCGTGGCGGCGACACGCGTCGGCTCGATCCAGCCAGGCGGTGGCCTCGGCATGGAGTTGCAGGCGATTGCGGCTTGCGTGATTGGCGGTGTCGCTCTGACCGGCGGGCGAGGCTCCATCCTTGGCATCGTGCTGGGCACGGCTCTCGTGTTCACGATCCAGGATGTCTTGTTGCTGCTGCGAGCCCCAGGCTTCTACTTCGACATGTTCGTGGGCGCACTGATCGTCATTGCGGTCATCATGAATACGGCGATCCGGCGAACGAAAAGCTGAGGAGAAGCGCGATGCAAGAGCAACTCAGACATCTCGGCTCTACGGAACATGTGCCGGTTGACGAACCCATGATCGGCATCGCCCCTCAGGGCACTCCACTTCTTGAATTGCGGGGCATTTGCAAACGCTACGGGTCGTTTGCCGCCCTCGACACCGTAAACTTCTTTATTGGCAAGTCCGAGGTTATCGGTCTCCTGGGCGACAACGGTGCCGGTAAATCGACGCTCGTTCGCATGATGTCCGGGATCAACCGACAAACCTCTGGTGAAATCTTTGTGGACGGGAAAGCGGCGACCCTCAACAGCCGTGCGGAATCGGAAGCTGCGGGAATCGAAACGATCTATCAAGATATCGCTCTTGTCGATTCCATGTCGATCACACGCAACATCTTCATGGGCCGCGAGCTCACGAACCGCTTCGGCTTCATGGATCACAAGCGCATGGAAGAAGAGACCATCGAGATCTTAGGTGGGGCGGTTCAAATTTCTGGCATAGACAATCCACGCAAGGAAGTGGGCTTCCTCTCCGGCGGACAAAAGCAAGCCGTTGCAATAGCGCGCGCCGTTTATTTTAAGCGCAACATCCTCCTGCTCGACGAACCGACATCGGCGCTATCTGTCCGCGAGACAGAGCATCTTCTAGGGTATGTCCGGGACCTCAAGAAGGAGGGCACTTCGAGCGTGCTGGTCACGCATAACCTCTATCACGCCTTCATGGTCTGCGACCGCTTCGTCGTGATGAGTCACGGAACGAAGGTTTTCGAGGCAGCGAAGCAAGACACCACCATTGAAGAGGTCACTGATCATGTCATCCGAACCTGAGGTTCCGAAAGGTTTGAGAGATGGCCGCTTGCGAAGACTTTGCGGCCCGCTTTCACCTGCCGGCGGAGCCGCAATCACCGAGCTTCGAAGCGGAGCTTAGCGCGCGCTTTCACTGTCCGGGAAGTTTACCGTGAGGGGCGCTGGGCGCTCGCATCTGCTTTCGAAATCAAAGAAACGACGCTCCGTCGCGGAGATCAAAACGCCCTCCATTATTTCAAGGCAATGTAGAGCCATCGCTCCGTTAGTGCGCGCCTCTCGCTCGCCGACCAGAGCATAGGCCATGTCGACAAGTCCGATTCCGCGACTGTTCTTACGATGGCTTAGGTCGTTGAATCGATGCGTAACCGGAATTTCGCGCCAGTCCGAATAGGGCTGACGACGCGGCAATCCTTTCCAGCGGTAGGTGTCGATATCGCGAACGAGAACCGGGCCGCCGAACAAGTTGGGGCCGTCGACGGGATCGATGTCCCGGATGCAGATGGTGCCCTTCGTGCCGTAGATTTCGAGACGGGGCAGTTCGGAATCCCAGACGTCGAAACTCGCGATCAGTGTCGCGATGGCACCGTTGACGAACTCGATCGAGCCGCTGATGTGGGTGTCGACCTTGACGTCGATGACCTTCCCTTTGTTGGGCTCACTTTCAATAGTGCGCTTGTCGAATGTGCGCTTAGACATCGCGGCGCAGCGCCTGGCGGGACCGAGCAGAGACACCAGCGCAGCCACATAGTAGTGGCCGATGTCATGCAGTGGACCTGCGCCCGGCTTATAGAAGAAATCCGGATTCGGATGAAACCATTCGTGGCCGTGGCTGACGACGAATGCGCTCGCGGCGGTGACATCGCCGATCGATCCGTCGTCGATGAGCCTGCGACATGTCTGGAGGCGCCCGCCGAGAATCGTATCTGGGGCA
>Ga0210407_10004393_pt1 | contig 11117 bp, 11 predicted proteins | sample IncBWC27MmetaG_FD_150860 | JGI IMG/M metagenome (GOLD analysis project Ga0210407, IMG submission 150860) | Forest soil microbial communities from Barre Woods Harvard Forest LTER site, Petersham, Massachusetts, United States - Inc-BW-C-27-M | ecosystem: Environmental > Terrestrial > Soil >... | reverse complement strand
GAGTACGTCGTCGACCAGGACGATGTTTTTGTCTTGAATAGGGAAGCCGATTTCCGATTCGTGGATCACCGGCTTTGGTCCGACGGTGGAAAGGTCGTCGCGATAGAACGTGATATCCAGCGTGCCGACGGGAACGCGGACGTTTTCGATATGGCCGATCGACTTGCTCAGCCGTTCGGCTAGAGGCACGCCGCGACGGCGGACGCCAATGAGGCCTAAACCATCCACTCCGTTTTCTTCGACGATCTGGTAGGCCAGGCGAACAATCGTGCGGTCCACTTCGGACGCCGACATCAGTTGGGCTTTCTGGCGAAGGCTGGCTTGCAGAACCACATTCTCGTTTGTCATAACGGTTGCATGATACGCAGAGAGCAGGCGGCTGGCAAGCAGTTCGAGCGATGGGTTGAGCTTTGGTTAATGAAGTGCAAATGCTAGAACCACAAAGGACAAAGGCACACGAAGGAAGAAGGTTAACTGCATGTACAACACCCTCAGAGCTTTTTCTTGTGCCACGTGATGAGCAGGGCCGATCCGATGATCATCAGGCCGGCGCAGAGGCCGATCCAAATGCCTAGCGCGCCCCATCCTAATCGGAAACATAAGAAGTATCCGAGGGGGAGCCCCATCAGCCAATAGGCTACGAAATTGGCGAGCATGGGGGTTCGCGTGTCGGCTGCGCCCCGCAGTGCGCCGGTGGCAACGGTTTGCAGGCCATCGAATAATTGGAATGCGGCAGCGACCAGTAAGAGTTGTGCGCCGACTTGGATCACGGCGGGATTTGGGGTGAACAGGCGGGCGATCAGTTTGGGAGCGGAAACGAAGACCGCTCCGGAGCAGGCCATGAATCCGACTCCGATGAAGATTGCAGACCAGCCAGCGCGGCGCGCCGCATCGGGGTCGCCTCGTCCCAGTTGTTGTCCGACACGGACGGCGGCGGCGGAACTGATTCCCAATGGCACCATGAAAGTCAGGGCGGCGCAGTTCAACGCGATCTCATGGCCAGCCAGGGGAACGGGCCCGAGTCTGGCGCACAATGCGGTTGCGGCGGAGAAGGCTCCGATTTCGCAGAGGAGTTGAGTGGCTGCCGGAGCTCCCAGCTTTAGCAGCGCGGACATTCTACGGACATCAATGCGGAGCGTGCCCAGCCATCCCGACCGCGAGCGCTTCGACTCCACCCAGAGCAGCGTGATGGCAAGGCAGAGCGCCATGTAGATGCGGGCGCAGGAGGTTGACCAGCCCGCACCCGTAATGCCCATAGCGCGAAACCCCAGGTGGCCGTAGATCAGAACCCAGTTTCCGAATGCGTTGACGATGTTCGCGGAGATCAAGGCAAACATAATAGGGTGGGCCACATTTACTGCCTGGAGATACCGGCGGAGCGCGAAGTAGGCGAGCAACGGCAACGTGCCCCAGTTGAGTGCGCGCAAGTAAGGACGCATCGGTTCCACCAGCTCCAGGCTGATTCCGAAGCGCTGCATCAGCGCCGGCCAGAATGACACGGCCAGCATCAGAACCGGGGTCAGCGCGAAGGCGAGGAAGAACCCATTCGCCAAGGAGTGTCTGGCGTCGTCGAGATCCTCGCGCCCGAAGGCGTGGGCGACGAAGGTGTCCATTCCCAGCAGCAAGCCGCCGCCAAAGATCGCAATGCTGTGATAGAGACTCTGGCCCAGGCCGGTGGCGCCGATGGCTACGGCGCTGTTTGGCAAGCGCCCGACCATGATGGTGTCGACGATGCCCATGCTCATCCATCCCACCTCGGCAAAGATGAGGGGCAGGGCGAGGCGGAGGGTCAGTCGGAAATCCTTACGCCAGAGGTGGAGGGAAGTTGGGTTGAGTCTCACCGACATTTTCTTGGCCGTGAATATACTAATTCGGCGAGATCGCCGTTGGGCTGTCGCAGAAATTCCTCTGATCAGTAAACGGTGCCGTGAGCAGGCAGGAATCGGTGGGAAAGCTGGAGCCGACGACCAGAGTTGAACTGGTGACCTGCCGATTACGAATCGGCTGCTCTACCAACTGAGCTACGTCGGCCTAGCTTCGATTCTAAATGGGGGCGGGGGCAGCGTAAAGGGCGAGGCCGTCCGTCCCCACACGAACCCGTCCCCACACGAGGATGGTCCCGAGTGCCTGCGCTCAGGCGGCGCCTGCGCCCCGCACTTCTTTCTCGTACTCTTCGTCGGATTCGGCTGGCAGCAGGACCCAGAGCGTGTAGATGCCTAGCGCAGTACCGAAGGGAACGTTGAACAATGCGAGGAAGGCGAGAATGATAGTCAGAATGCGCGCCCAGGGTTCGCGGTGGAGCAGACCCCATCCGATCAGGAAGCCGGCAGCAGCCTTCGCCACCACTATGAGTGCCATGAAACTCAGGAAAGGATGCAACCAAAGGGGCGGACCACTGCCCTCGTGCAAGTGAAGGAATAATGTGTTGGCTAAGATGAATAAGACCACGGCGCCGACTGCGTTGAATGCAGAGAAGGCCAACCAGAGAATTCCGAGGAGGCGAATATGTTCCCGCACGCGGCTGCGGCGGGGATAGCCCGCGACCGTAGTTCCGGTGAATTCTTTTCCGCAGCGGCTGCAGAAGCGCTGATCTGACTGCACGGCTGTACCGCACTTATCACAGAACATCATTCCTCCAGGCAGACCTGCGCTCTTCCTGACCCGCGATCTTCCTGATCTTAGATACGAACTATCGTGCGCATCCGTTCCAACAGTCGACGGGCGAGGGCGCCCGCCCCACACAGGCAATGAAAAATGAAAAGGCCACCCGGCAACTGGGTAGCCTTTTCTTTCAAGGGAGAATAGTTCTAACGGAGATCAAACCGTCAAAACTTTCTGGCGAAATCTTATGAGCCGAAAAAGGGGGGTGTCAAGAAATTTCTAGGATTTAAATAGCTTTGTTTTCAATATCTTAGAAAATAGGTTAATAGTCCCTGTGAGTTCCTCAATGTGAGACGATAGTGTCCTCGAATGAGGCTAACCAGCTTTGATTGATGGGCTTACAGTATTATTTCCCGCCTCGGATGGCTTTTCCGAGAGGTGCAGCGAGATGAATTCACGGTTCTGGGCCTGGTCAAAGACGCGGTCCGGAAACAGACGTTTAGCGAGGATGCGAATGCCTCCGAAGGCAACTCCTGCGACCAGGGCGAAGCCAATAATGATGAAACAGAGAATGATGACGTTCACCAGGAGGTCTGCGAGATTGTCTCTCTTGGTGAAAAACGTATTCTCGTTCCAGGTCACGTTGGCGTCGTAATTCACCGACGCCAACAACGATTTCCCTTCGGCTTGCGAAAGCGGCCCGGCCGCCACCACCACGATTGGACCAGTGCGCTTGTCAAAGATCGGTTCTCGAAAAACCATACTCGCGGGCGCGCCGGTCGCAGGTTGCGAATTCTGCGGGCGTGCGGCCTCGATGCGCCGAAGATGATCGGCTGCAATCTGCGGAGTCGGATAGGAGATCAACATCAAAGTAGCTTCACCGCCCGAGCTGTTGTAATTTCCAAGCACTACTTCCGCGCCCGCGGTGAAGTCCACCAACTCGGCTGGAATGGGCGCGTCGAGGTTTTGCAGGGCTGCGGGGCCGACCACGTATTTGGCGGTATTCTTTACGTAAGATTGAGCTGGCAGGTAGGCAGGCAGCCCGGGCAAATTTCGGGTGTTGCCCGATGGCAGCGGAAAGCTTTGTGCCAGCTCGCGCAACTCGGCGGCAGACATCGCGGAGAGCTTCTGAAACACCGCGTCCACCAGAATGTTGCCGCGATAAAACAGGATGCGCTCGTTCATCGAGGCGGCTCCATCGCCGATTTTCTCGGCGAGCATCACTGGAGTCTTGTAAAAGGTGTAAGCGCCGTAGGCGCCGCTGGCGTCGACGAAGCGAGCTGCTTTGAGGGTAACCTTGCGGCCGTCATCGCGAACATAGGTGACGGACTCGAAGCCGGTGAAGCCGTACTCCTTGAGAACCGCTGCATTTATTGGGTCCGCGACGGCAGGATCGTCGCTGGCTCGCGGCGGGCCTGAGGCCTCCCAACCAGCAAACTGTTTGGGAAGAACTGACGCGGGGAGAGGAGCCTCGCTTGCCGAGGCGAGCCCAGCCAGCGATATTGCCAGCACTAGAGCGGAAATCAGCTTAGAGAGCTTCATTAAGACAGAACGGGCGGGGAAACGAAAGCATCCCTTGGCTATTAGACTACCGGGGCCACGGGAAAGTTTCCAGAGTGCCGGCTCACACTGCCAGGTATCCTCCGTCGACTGGGAATATTGCACCCGTCACCCACGAAGACTCATCACTGGCAAGATAGACCGCGAGGCCAGCGATGTCTTCCGGCTCGCCGAGGCGGCCGATGGGATGAACGGCGATCCGTTCGGACCGAACAGATTCTGGGTCCGGCGCGTGGCTGATCACGGCAGCAGTGAGGTCAGTCTCAACGAATGATGGGCAAATTGCGTTCACCCGGATATGTTCGTGTCCGTGGTCGATGGCCATGCACTTGGTAAGGAGAACCACTGCTCCTTTGGAAGGTGCATACGCGGCCCGATTGCGTGCTCCGTTGATTCCGAGGACGGAGGCCATGTTGATGATGGAGCCGGCGCCAGCCTTCCTCATTTGAGGAAGCACGGCGCGGGAGAATAGCCAGAGTCCGCGCACATTGATGTTGAAGGTTTCGTCCCACTGTTCTTCGGTGATCTGTTCGGCGGTTCCGATGTGAAGGACTCCGGCATTGTTGAGCAGAACATTGAGGCCTCCAAAGCGGGCCACGGTTTGCTCGACGACCCGGTCAATCTCATCTCGCTTGGATACGTCTGCGGCGAGGGCCAATGCTGAGTCACCGATTTCGAGGGCCGTTCGCTCGAGCGGTCCTCGCCGACGCCCGACCAGTGCCACCTGAGCGCCTTCCCGCGCCAGGGCCACAGCACAGGCGCGGCCGATACCGCTGCCCGCCCCGGTCACGATGGCGATCTTGCCCTTTAGTCTTTGGGTCATATCGGGAATCAGTTTAGACGAAATTGATGGGACTGCGATAATTCCCGCGATTTTCGAAGTACAGTGTGAGCAGGGCAGACCTTGAACATTGTCCACAATATCTACCGCGTGATCGGGGGGCGTTTCCGACGGAAGCGTGAACGGTGGTTTAAGTCCGAATATCAGGAATGCCACTCGGTGGTCGACGTGGGCGGAACCGCGGAAATGTGGAAGGGAGTCAATTTTGCCGAACACATCACGTTGTTGAACGTCGGGGGGCCTCCCAAGCACCTACCGCCGACAATTTCTTATGTTCAAGGAGATGGAAGAAGCACCGGCTTGCCCGACGCTGGATTTGATCTGGCATTCTCGAACTCTGCCATCGAACACGTGGGCAACTTCGAAGATCAACGGCGCTTCGCCAACGAATTGTTGCGCATTGGCCGCCGCGTTTATTGTCAGACGCCGAACAAGTGGTTCCCCGTCGAACCGCATTTTCTAGGTCTGGGCGTTCATTGGCTGCCACGAAAATGGTTCACTAACTTCGTGGATCGTTACTTTACCCTTCACGGATGGAGGTACAAGCCGGATGCGGCAACATCCGCCGCTCTGATTGACTCGATTCGATTGCTGACCCGCGCCGAGCTGCAACAGCTGTTTCCCGGATGCAAGATCAAAACCGAGCGCTGGCTCGGGCTGCCGAAATCGTTCATGGCGTGGAAATAGATCAAGCCAACCTCGAAACCTCAGCCCGCTAGCGAAGACCGGTTCGGTGGCGTTCGAGATGTTCCTGGCGCCTCTGGCGTCGCGTGCCGGCATCGTCGTAGCGGCGCCGCTGATCTTCAGTTTCGGGAATAATGGCTGGAACCTGAACCCTTCGCCCGCCCGCGTCGATGGCCACGAATGTGAGATAGGCAGAACTCACGTGCTTGCAGTCGTCCAGAATGTAGTTCTCCACCCAGACTTTCACACCGACCTCCATCGAACTGCGGAACACGCGATTCACCGAGGAGCGGAGGATTACCAGATCCCCAACGTGCACTTGAACCCAAAAATCCATGTGATCGATCGCGGCGGTCACGACGTAGTTCCGGGAATGGCGATGCGCCGCCATGGCTCCGGCGAGGTCGATCCAATGCATCAGGCGTCCGCCGAGTAGGGCGCCGAGCGGGTTGGCGTCGTTGGGGAGGACGATCTCGGCCATCTCCGACTGCGAATCCCGGACTGGCCGTGGCAGCGTCAGATCATTGTTCTCGTTCATGGTTTGTGCTCGTGGGGAAGCCCGCCGAGGCGGGCCGGATTCTACGCAGCAAGTACGATTGCAAATAGCAATCGGCCATTTTCTGAATGCGTGGGTCAGGATGAGAGGATATCCACTCGCCGAGCGAGACATCGTATTCGAGCATGCCATGGCCCGCCGGACAGTGGCCGGACTCGCAGATAAACCACATCATCAGTCGAGTTCCACGGTCGCTGGCGATCGAAAATCTTACCGCATCGTAAGCGCGTTCTTCCGGCAGGCGCGGACAGCGCGCCGCATACCCCAGATTGCAAAGTTCCCGCAGCTCTTCATGGGTCGGCTGTGCGCCTTCATGGCCGGGTGCGGAACAATGTCCGGTCCATCCGCCGCCCAAAGGCAGCCGCGAAGGATGAAGCCAACCGCCATCTTCCAGCTTGCTCGTCGGCACAAAAAACGGACAGGCCATTGACTGAAACTCCTTTTGAGGATGATGGCATTGTACTCAGCAGCGGAATCGATGGCCAGTGCTCATGAGAATTCCGCCTCAACTAGTTCACGCTGGAGTTGTAGTAATCTCGTATCCGGGTGTTGGACCGACAGCTGAGAGTGCTTCTATGGACCGACTGGCAATGCTAAACGAAATTCTTTCGCAGAACCCCGACGACGCCTTTGCGCGCTACGGCCTCGCCATGGAATACTCGAAAACCGGCGAAGTCGAACGCGCGCTTGAGGAGTTCGGGAAACTGCTGTCCACGCATCCCGACTACACCGCTGGATACTTTATGGCCGCGCAGACGCTGGCGAAGGCGAACCGCGTGGATGAAGCTAAGAAAATGCTGATCGACGGAATCTCGTCGGCGAGCCGAACGGGGAATACTCACGCGCAGTCGGAGATGACCGCCATGCTGGATGAGTTGAAATCCTCATAAGCCGGCCCGGCTCTACCCACGCGCTCGCACCATCCTGACCATCGACCATTCCACCAATCCCGGGAACAATTGATACAGCTTGATCACGGGAAGCATGGTCCAAGGCACAACGACTTCCCGCTTTTGCTTCACGTAACCGCGAAGCACAGCTCGGGCGACGCGTTCGGCGGTGATTCCTCGAACCCGGGTAGGCCGCACTTGCTTTTGTTCTTTGCCTTTAACCGCATTCGCGCTGAAATCCGTCCGCACATAGCCCGGACAGACCGTCATTACATTGATCCCCGAGCTCTTGAGTTCGATGCGCGCGCCCTTGCCGATCGCGTTCATGGCAAACTTCGTTGCGCTGTAAACGGCATGAAACGGCAGCGGGATATGCCCAGCAACGCTCGATACGTTGACGATCGTGCCCGAGCCTTGCTGCTTCATCACGGGAATCACTGCCTGCATGGCTTCGACTGCGCCGAAGAAATTAGTTTCGAAGGTCTCGCGGCACGCGGCCATATCCACGTTCCCGAGCGAGTCCAGGATTCCGTGGCCCGCGTTGTTGATCCACACGTCAATGCGCTGGAAGTGGTGGAGGGTGAGGCCCACGACCCGATCAATCTCCTCGCGATTGCGCACATCGCAAGCGAGTCCCAGCGTCCGATCGCTATAACCGATGCGTCCGCGGGCTGCTTCCGCACGTTCGGCGTCGCGCGACAGCAGCACGACGCTGGCGCCGCCATCGGCGAAAATTCGGGCAATCGCCTCGCCGATTCCCATCGATGCGCCGGTTATCACTACGACCTTTCCGGAGTGTTCCGTTTGGTTCGATCCCATCTCGTGCTTCTATTCTCCTGCGGCTCTCAAGTCAAGCCGGGATTCAGTGAGCTCTGGCGTACAATCCTAAAATTCGCGGAAGAATCTCGGAGGCTGTTCTTGAGCACACTGCTGCCGCTGTTTCCCCTGGACCTGGTTCTGCTTCCGGGGACGCCTCTGCCGCTGCACATTTTCGAACCACGCTATCAGGAGATGATTTCCGAATGCCTCGACCGCAACCAGCACTTCGGCGTGGTGCGGGGCAAAGATCAGGAACTGGCCGAGATCGGCTGCACGGCGGAGATCCTCACGGTGACGAAAAAATATCCTGACGGGCGCATGGATATCGTCACCGAAGGCCGGGCGCGCTTCGAGGTCGTCCAACTGAACCAGGAGCGATCGTTCTTGCAGGCCGAGGTGCTCTACTTGCACGACGAGCCCGAGGTCGCGTCAAAAGATGAAATGGCGGAAGCCATGAAGCTCCACGGTGAGATCATGACCTTGGCTGGTGCGGAACCAGAGAAATCCTCGGAAATCGAAGAAGGGCAGCTCTCGTTTCACCTCGCGGGATCGCTTCCCCTTGATCTCGACTTCAAACAAAATTTGCTGGGACTGAAGTCCGAGGCCGAACGCTTGCGAGCCATCATTTCGTTCTTTGATACCATCCTGCCCGCGATGCGCCGCACCATGCATGTACGCCGCAAAGCCGGAGGCAATGGGCACGCCGGATAAAACCGGAGGCGGGCGTATAATTTAGGGCAGAAGCGGTTCTCTGTGGGGGTTTTGCAATCATGAGTCTTCCTCGGACGCTCGGCGAGTTGCGTCACAGTCCATTCTCCGAAACACAACTGCGAAGCCGGCGCGTGAAGGACGAATTACGCGACAACCTGATGGCGAGATTGCGGCAGAGCGGCCCGATTTTCTCTGGAATTGTCGGCTACGACGATACTGTGGTGCCGCAAATCATCAATGCGATTCTTTCGCGGCACAATTTCATTTTGCTGGGACTTCGCGGCCAGGCCAAGAGCCGCATCCTGCGAGCTTTGACCACATTACTGGATGCGCACATGCCCTACGTGGCCGGTTGCGAGATTCACGACAATCCTTATTCACCCATCTGCCGTCCCTGCCGCGATTTGGTTGCGAAGCAGGGCGACGAGACACCGATTGCTTATCTCACGCAGGAAGAGCGCTACGTGGAAAAGCTGGCCACACCGGATGTCACAATCGCGGACCTGATCGGCGATATCGATCCCATCAAGGCAGCGCGGGGCGGCCACGAACTGGGCAGCGAGATGACCGTCCATTACGGCTTGCTGCCGCGCGCCAATCGTGGCATCTTCGCGATTAACGAATTACCCGACCTTGCCGGCAAGATCCAGGTCGGTCTGTTCAACATCATGCAGGAAGGCGATGTGCAGATTAAGGGTTATCCCATTCGCCTGCCGCTCGATGTCGCGCTCGTGTTTAGCGCCAATCCGGAAGATTACACGGCTCGCGGCAAAATTATTACTCCGCTGAAGGACCGCATCGGCTCAGAGATTCGCACGCACTATCCCGCGTCCATCGAAGAAGGCATCGCGATCACCACACAAGAAGCCTGGACTAAGCGTGACGGATACAAGCTGCACATCCCGAAATATGTGCAGGAGGTCATCGAGCGAATTGCTTTTGCAGCCCGCGAGGACAAGAAGGTCGACAAGCGTTCGGGAGTAAGCCAGCGTCTGCCCATTTCGTGCATGGAGAATGTGATCTCAAACGCCGAACGCCGCGCCATCCGCCATGAGGAGAAGCTGGTGGTGCCACGCATCGGAGATGTCTACGCAGCCATGCCCGCTATCACCGGCAAGCTCGAACTGGAGTACGAAGGCGAGATGAAAGGCGCGGACCATGTGGGACGGGAACTGATTCGAACCGCAATCGCCAAGACTTACGACGGATACTTCAAAGGCACGGATATGAACCAGGTCGTCCAGTGGTTCGATCTGGGCGGCGAGATTCAATTGGCCGATAGTGCTGGTGCGGGCGAAGCCCTGCAAGCACTTCGCGGCATTCAGGGCTTGATGGAAAAGTTGGTAAAGTTGAACGTCGGTCCGAAGGAGAGCGCGGAATCGCAAGTCTCAGCAGCAGAGTTTGTGCTCGAAGGACTTTACGCGCATAAACGCATCGGACGCAACGAAGAGCGAGTTTTCAGGGCTGGCGAAAAGGCGCCGAAGCCATCCGAGAAACCGTTCGAGCGCGAAGAACTGCCATTCCGCGGCCGAAGGCCGTTTAATTAGTCGTTGGTCGTTGGTCGTTGGCCGCCGGGCACGACGATCGCCTAGGAATTGTCATTCCGAGCGAAGCGAGGAATTTGCTGCGTGCTTTGAGAGTGGCCATCGGCCGACGACCAACGACTGTCTTTATGAAACGCATCCGCTATTCCAAATACGTTCCCGACCCGGCCGGCGAAATGAGCATGGAGGACCTGCTCAGTGCGCTCTCCGACTACCTGTTGCAAAGCGGGTTCCAGAACTACATGTACGACGATTTTGGGGATGGCGAGCAAACCCTCGACGATCTTCGCCGTGCCATTGAGCAGGCATTGCTGGACAGCGACCTGCTCGATGAACAAATGCGCCAACAACTCCAGCAGATGCAAATGGAAGGCACGCTCGACGAACTCATCGAGCAACTGATTCAGCGCATGCAGCAGGAGGATTACATCAGCATTGATGAAGCCCAGCCGCACGACCCTTCGCGGCAATCGAGTGCGGGCGGCCAGGCGGGGGATGCGCAACAGCAGGTGAAGTTCGAAATCACCGACAAGAGCCTGGATTTTCTGGGCTTCAAAACATTACGTGATTTGATGGGGTCGCTGGGCAAGTCGAGCTTCGGACGTCACGACACGCGCGATCTGGCCACCGGCATCGAAGCCAGTGGCGCGTCGAGACAGTATGAATTCGGCGATACGCTGAACCTCGACATCACCGCTACGCTCTCCAGCGCCATCCAGCGCGAAGGTTTGACTCTGCCGCTGAACATCGAATACTCCGACCTGCAAGTACACCAGTGCGAATATCAGTCCTCCTGCGCGACCGTGCTCATGCTCGACTGCTCGCACTCCATGATTCTGTACGGAGAAGATCGCTTCACACCGGCAAAGAAAGTCGCTATGGCGCTCTCGCATTTAATCCGCACGCAGTAT
>Ga0210407_10004392_pt1 | contig 11118 bp, 5 predicted proteins | sample IncBWC27MmetaG_FD_150860 | JGI IMG/M metagenome (GOLD analysis project Ga0210407, IMG submission 150860) | Forest soil microbial communities from Barre Woods Harvard Forest LTER site, Petersham, Massachusetts, United States - Inc-BW-C-27-M | ecosystem: Environmental > Terrestrial > Soil >... | reverse complement strand
ACCGGTCTAGATCGGGTGGTTGGTTATCAGCCGAGGCGATGTGTGTGCGGATGCTGGGAGAGCCGAGGGCGGCGGCGGCGTTAATCCACTGCTTGTTGTCGGCGACGGCCCGCTCGCGCTCGGCGCGGTCAACGGCGTAGAAGCTGTGCCGTCCATCGAACGCGATGTTGACGACCACGGATTTTGTCCTCTCGAGTGCCGTGCGGAAATCATCCAGATACTTCGGTTCGAGTGACCGGAAATGACTGCTCCAGAGTTCGACCTTGTTGATGTTGAACCGGGACTTTACTTGCGCGGCGAATTCGGTGAGCTCCATTTTTGGCGCAGTAGGGGAGGCCGAAGAGCTCACATACTCTGCTGGGAGAATGAAGTCGCGAAAGGGATAAGAGGCCACGGCCAGGCGGTCGCGCGGGTTGGCGGGAAAGGCGATGTTCGGTTGAGTTGGATATGCTGTGGCGTCCAAAGAAGGTAGCAGTAGACCAGCGGTCAGCACCACGGATTGGGACAGGAATTGTCGGCGCGTTTTCATCATGTGCCTCGCTCGCACTCGTATCAGAGCCGAATTTCCTTTTTGACTTCGAAAACGGGAGACATTATACGTCCCAATCGTCAGCTCCTATGTTGTTGTAACGATTTCATCCGGAGCGCAAAACCATTTCGCTGAAACTGTCGTAGACGGGCGTGTCTGACAATACCGGCAGTGTCAGGTACTTTTTGAGCGTGCGAACGCTTGCGCTTCGGTCCAGTGTCCGGCTACCGTTGCGACTGCACGGCGCGCTTCTGCCGCTGTTCTTGATTCGGGAGGGATGGCTTTTAGCGTAGGTGTTCGACGCTTTACCATTCAATTATGAGTGAATCCCGCCTCTCAGCTTGCCATGGTGACATCCAAAGTAGTTCACTGCGATTTCAGCGATGCAGCGCGGAGCGGTTTGGCTGAGATTTAGATCATGGCAGTGGGCGATTGACGCCAGAAAGATCTCGTGGTGTAGGCTTTCAACGGGAGAGGATCATGTTCAAGTTCAGACTTCTGCAGTTGCCGCTTCTTCTCCTTCTTCTCCTCGCATTGATTTCCCAGGGGCGCGCGCAGTTCGCACACACCGACCACAAACAGATCGTCGATGCTGCTGGTAAAGCGCTCTTTCTTCGCGCAACAAATCTGGGTAACTGGCTGGTGCCAGAAGGTTACATGTGGCTGTTCGAAGGTGGACCGCAATCTCCTGGTGAGATCCGCGCGTTGGTGTTGGAGCTCCTTGGACCTGAAGGGTCGGCCGCATTCTGGCGGACGTACCGCGAGAACTACGTCACGCGCGAGGACATCGTGCTGCTGCATCGGGCCGGCTTCAACGCAATTCGAGTTCCTCTGCATTACAGCCTTTTTGAGAGTGACGACGCTGAAGGTTTCAAGCTGCTGGACCGGTTGATCCTCTGGAGCCGTGCCGAACGTTTATATGTGATCCTTGATTTGCATGCCGCACCAGGCGGACAGACGGGCACCAACATCGATGACAGCGCCGGATATCCCTGGCTATACCAGAGTCCACAAGAACAGGAACACCTGATCGCCATCTGGCGGCGGCTGGCAACGCACTATCGCGATGAGCCGGCCGTTCTCGGTTATGACCTGCTGAATGAGCCGATCCCGCATTTTCCCAAGCTAGCACCTTTGAATTCTTCGCTTGAACCGCTCTACAAGAAGTTGTCGGGCGAGATCCGAAAGATTGATGCTCACCATATTCTCTTTCTCGGAGGCGCGCAGTGGGACAGCAACTTTTCGGTCTTTGGGAAACCTTTCGATGCGAACGTCGCATACACGTTCCACAAATATTGGACGGCGCCGGATGAAAGCGTACTACGGCAATACATTGATTTTCGCGAACGTTATGATGTGCCGATCTGGATGGGCGAGTCCGGGGAGAATACCGATGAGTGGATCGCGCAATTCGTGAAAGCGCTGGAAAAAAACAACATCGGATGGGCTTTCTGGCCGTATAAGAAGATGGAAAAGTCGTCGACGGTTGTCAGCATTATCCCGCCTGCCGATTGGGGAAAGATCGTGGAGTTCGCGAAGCTGCCACGCGGCACTGCCCACGTGGAAGAACGGCTGAAGGCCCGGCCTGACCAGGAGACAATCAATCGTGCGTTCGCCGACCTTCTGGAGATTGTCCGCGTGCAAAAGTGTCGCGTGAATGAGGGATATTTAAAAGCGCTCGGGATGAAGTCTGATATTGCGCCGGTCAGTGCCGGAGGATCGGCGAACTGAACCATTCTTCAATCACTAATCCGCGCGTCCCTGGGCTCGATCATCGCCGCTTCACGGCTTCACCGGAATCATCGAGTGGTGTTCCGAGTCTGGAACCACCTTGCGACTGGATGCGCTCAGCTTCGGCAAGCTCACGCCTGGCGTTCGCCTGCTGCCCTAACTGAGCGTAGGCGTCCGAAAGAAAACGGTGAGCGTCAATCGAGTCTGGACGTAGCTTGATTGCTCGGAGCAGATAGGGCAGGGCGTCCGTTGCCTTCTGTTGCACGACAAACATGCGGCCCAGAAGAAGGTTGGCCGGAAACTGGTTCGGATCCAGACGCAACGCGCTTTGAAACTCTGCCATGGCTTCGGTGTTTCGTGAAGTCCGTTCATACACGAGAGCCAAATAAAAGTGCATCATGGACGAGCCGGTCATCTGGGAAACAGCGGCCTCAAAATGTGGCGCTGCCTCAACCCATTGGCCGGTTTTCACCAGCGCGCATCCGAATTCATATTGGGCGAAAGCGTCATCCGGCTTCCTTTCAACCAAATTCCGCAACGGCGTTACCGCCTTCTGATACTCCTTTAAAGCCATGTAGGAGCGGCCGAGTTGCAGATAGGCTGTGGGAGTATTCGGTTCCTGCTTTAACACCTGCTCCAAGACCGGCACAGCCTCCTCATATCGTTCATTCTCCACATCGACCAGCGCTTCATAGAAAAGATTGGCGGCAGCAATTTCTTGCTTGGGATCGGGCCCGCCCTGATTGTCGGTATCGCTGGAAATCCCCGAACTGGAGCTCATATACCCGAGAGCGTGCAGACTCTCGTTTTGCTCCATATTCAACTCCGTCTTCTCTGCGGTCGCCCCTTTCGTCTTGCGGTAGAACTCCGCCAGCATAGCTGCCGCTGTGTCGGCTGCGGCCTTGGATTCGGGGGCCAGGTTATGAGCCGCGAGCGGATCCGCCGATTGATCGTACAACTCGCGTTCCGGCGCCGCGACGTACAGGTACTTTTCCGTCCGCCACGCTCGCAACGCGCTCCAGCCAAAAGAAAGGTGACCATATTCGCTTTCTGCATAAACGGGACGGGGCAGATTCGAACCGTTCGCTTGGTCAGCAGGTCCATTCTGGTCCGATGTCATGAAGCGCAAGAGAGACTCACCCTGCATGGCGGCGGGGACCACCAGATGTGCGGCTCGAAGGAGGGTAGGCGCGACGTCCACCAACCCGACCCTAGCTTCAACTCTCCTCGCAGAGTGTTGCTTTGGCACCTTAATCAGCAGGGGAACGTGGATGGTTTCATCGTAAAGAAAGATGCCGTGATGGTTCTCCCCATGCTCTCCGAACGCCTCCCCGTGGTCTGCCATGACAGCGACCAGTGAGCCTTCGAATAAAGCGCGCGTCCGCAACCCGGCGATTAGCTTCGCCACGGCCGCGTCTGTGTATGCAATCTCACCGTCGTAAGGCTGCGCCTGGTAACGCGTCTTGTAGGGCTCCGGAGGACTGTAGGGATCATGCGGATCGTAGAGATGAACCCAAAGAAAGAACGGTCCAGCCGGGCGTTTGCTCAGCCAAGCCAGAGCACGACTCACCACCTCTTCGCCGCGTCGCTCCAGGCTGTGGTAGTGGTCTTCGCCCGATCGCCGCCGATGGAATCCGGCGTCATAGACGTCAAAGCCGCGTTCGAATCCAGGAGCCAATTTCTTCGGGTCGAGTACCAGCGCCCCGACAAATGCGGCGGTCCGGTAGCCATTCTTGTGGAGGATGTCCGGCAGATACGGCAGAGCCTTGTCGAGGGGATCTCCCATGTAGTTCACGTGACTGAACTGCGGGTAGGTTCCGGTGAGGATGGTAGCGTGCGAGGGGGTAGTCAGCGGCACCTGGGCATAGGCGCGTGAGAACACCGCAGCCTGGCGGGCCAATGCGTCCAGATTCGGAGTAAGCCCACGTTCAGATCCCAGGAAACCCATGCGGTCGGCGCGGGTAGTGTCCAGAGTTATCAGTACTATGTTGGGACGGGGCGAAACGGCAGGTCCAGCCGCCGGTGACACCATTGTGGCGCAGCCTGCCAGCAACAGGACCCACGATAACGCTCTTCTCTTCACTTCCATAAAGAGTGCCAGTTTACATCTGATGGCCGCAGCCCGTTTTTTTGGTCTTGACTATCCACACATTTGTGGAATATGCTTCGCGCGATTCGCCCATGAAACCGGTTTCCTTGGGAAAACTGCGGACATCGCGCCGACCCGGGGAGGGAGACTTCCAATGAAACTTAGGCCTTTCGTCATTGCATTCAGCATCGCGGTGGTTGCTGTATGTCTCGCGCCGCTCGGACAAGCGCAGTCCACCTTTGGAACTATCCTCGGTGCCGTGACCGATCCCTCCGGCGCTGTCGTGCCCAACGCCGTGATCACCGTCACCAACCAGGACGAAAACATCTCGCGCGAAGTGCACAGTGACGCCCAAGGGAACTACCAAGCGGAAAACATGAAGGCCGGGCTTTACACGGTTTCGGCGACGGCCACCGGTTTCAAGGATATGGTTTTGACCGACGTCCGCCTTGACGCGAGGCAGACGGTGCGCGCCGATATAAAGCTGACGATGGGCAGCGCGGCAGAAAAAGTCACGGTAGAAGCGAACGCCGAGCTGATCAACACGGAGACCCAGGTCATCTCCGCCAGCGTTACCAGCACCGAGGTGTTGGGGTTGCCGGCCAACTACCGCGGGAATGGAAGCACAAGCCCGTATAACCTGTTGGCCTTTCTCCCCGGCGTCGCCGGCGACAACGATGGCAACATCTCGGTCCAGGGAACAGGGACCAATCAAGCCGAATATTCGGTGGATGGTATTAGTACAACCGATATCCGCTTTGCGGGGCCGCAAAGAGAAATGTTCCCCTCTGCTGAGAGCATTGCAGAAATGAAGGTGCAGGGGTCGGGGGGCGGAGCGGAATATGGCAACCCGGCCGACATTACGACGACCAGCAAGTCGGGCACCAACGCATTTCATGGATCCGTATTTGAGTATTTTCAGAACGCCGCCCTGGATGCTACGCGATTCGTTGTTGGGACTCCAGGTAAGGCTGCTAAAAGCGCAAACACATTCGGGGGGTCCCTCGGCGGACCCATCTTCAAAAATCACACCTTCTTTTTTGGCGACTACGAAGGCATGCGCTACCGGACTCAAGAGGCCTTGCTGGAGACGGTACCCAATCAGGATATGCGGAACGGCAATTTCTCGGCATTTTGCGACCACTACGATGCCAGCCAGATTTGCGACGAAACGGATCCAAATCGCCCCCACCTCCAACTGCACAATCTTGCCGGCCAGCCCTATCCCATGAATAAGATCACCGATCCGTTCGATCCGAGAGCTACCGCGATTCTCCAGTTTTATCCGCTGCCAATCCAGGGGGGCCCGGACAATTTTGCGAACAACAACCACACACTCAACGTTCCCAATCCTATCCTTTCCGATCAGTTCGATATTCGCATCGACCACACCATTAATTCCAAGCAGAATGTTTTCGGACGCTGGACCTACAAGAACAAAAGGTTCTTGAGCCCTTCTGGCCTGGGCCTTCCTGCGGAACAGGATTTCGAACATGACAATCAGATCGTGCTCGCGCACAACTATGCCATTACTCCAAACCTGGTGAATGAGTTGCGTGGAGGAATCAGCCGCAGACAGAATGGCGGGACCTTCCCGATCGATGGACCGGCCTTCATGCAACAACTGGGGTTGAATCCCCAGCAACTGGGACCTTTCCCTCCCGGCGGTTTCCCCGACTTTGTCTTCGAACCCAGGAGTGGCAACATCACCAACATTGTTCACACCCGGCCCAATCCGGAGCGCTCCCAAAACTTCCAGATCAATGAGAACCTGGCCTGGACCAAAGGGAAGCACACCATGAAGTTTGGCTTCGATCTCCGCAGGCTCCACCTCATCACTGCCTGGTACTCCGGGTCGTCGCAGGCGGATGACTATGGAGATTTTTTCTTTAACGGCCAATACACAGGAAATAATTTTGCCGACTTCCTGCTTGGAGTTCCCTACTACACCTACGTCACCCATACTCCGCCGAGAAACATCGATGGCACGACCACTCATATCTACGGTTACGCCGCGGATACATTCAGGGCCACTCAAAAGCTGACGTTGGATGCCGGCCTGAGGATTTCGAGGATGCCGCCCTTATACGATCCCATTAACCTCACCAATTTCGATCCCAGCGTTCCGGGCACGGGGCGCGTGATCATTTCCGCGGATCCAAGGTCCCTGGCAGCAACGCAGCCTCTATGGGCAAAGGCTGTCAACGCCTGCAACGATCCAAATGCGATTCCAGGTTATGCCGGGCCGGACCCGAGTCATCCCTGCACTCCGTTCCTGACCTCAAAACAGGCGGGATGGCCGAAACAATTGCGCGAGACTTACACCAACTTTGCTCCCCGCGTCGGTTTTGCCTATCGGCCATTTGCCGATAATAAAACGGTGATTCGCGGCGGCATTGGCCTCTACGACGTTACGACCTTGGGAGCCGTATTTTTCTCCGTGGCAGGTATCCATGACGGCTTCCAGGGGAATTTTTCAAATGCTGGGTTTGGCGACCCGAACTTCTTCCAATTCCCCGATGTTGAAAGTTCCGCCGCCACAAACACCGGCTATGGTTCGCAATCATTCTTCACTGCGAATCAGATGAAAAAAAAGGACCCGTACAGCATCCAGTGGAACTTGTCGGTCGAGAGGGCGATCCACGGCAACACCGCCGTGCGCGTGTCGTATATTGCCAACCGCGGGGATCAGCTGACCTGGGCTCCGAATCTGAATCAGCCGCCCATCGTAAATGGCGTACCCGGGCCTACACCGTTCCAGGCCTGGAATCATGTTAGATGCCGTTGCGCGGGCGCGTTCAGCACCTATGAGTCGATGCAGACCGAGTTGATCCATAAGTATTCCCACGGGCTAACCTTCCAAAGTACGTGGACCTGGGCGCGCAACCTGTCTGATACCGAGTCGTGGCCCCGCTCGGGCTTTGACGGGGAAGTTACAGGCGACGCGATGAACCAGTACAACCTGAGAGGGGACTATGGCAACGTCGGCGGTACCCGCAAGCATCGTTGGATCACAACCATGGTGGACGAGCTTCCGATCGGGAAAGGCCGCTTTCTGTTGGGCAATGCCACTGGAGTGCTGAACGGGATCGTCGGCGGTTGGCGACTGAGCACGATTTTATTAGTGGAGACTGGCCCCTTCGATACCCCTTTCATGCAATTTGATTCTTCAGGAAACGCCAACAATGGCTTTAATCGGCCTGACCTTGGAGGCAATCCCAACAACTTTCACCACACTCGCGACCAATGGTGGAACCCGAACGTATTCTCCTGTCCCGGCTTTGCCCCAGGAACTGGCTTCTCTAACAACCAGCTTAGTTGCTCAGGCCTCCCCAATGGCGGCGTCGTTGGCCGCTTTGGCAACGCCGGCGTAGGGTCGATGGTTGGCCCCGGCACATTTAACCTCTCCCTCGGACTCGCTAAGGATTTCCAAGTCACGGAGAGGTTCAGGTTGAAGTTCGAGAGCAGCTTTACCAATCTCCCCAACCACCCCAACTTCGATGATCCGCGCAACAATCTGACGGAGTGTGTGGGAAACCCTTGCCAAGGTACCTTCGGACAGGTTCAGGAATCTCGCAAAGGAGACGCCGGCGGCAATCGCGTTGGCCAATTCGCACTAAGGATTGAGTTTTAAGTTCTTTTCAACTGGTCGCCGCGGCGAAGGTTTTCGATCATGCGTTCACACGACCGGAGTGTGAACGCCATGATGCTGATCGTGGTCGTCTTATCGGTGGGCGTCACGAAGACGCTCGCGTCGCACACGTGAAGGTTGGGCACATCGTGGGTCTGGCCAAAGCTGTTGGTCACCGACTGCTTCGGATCGCTGCCCATGCGGCAGGTTCCGGTCTCGTGCAGACTCCATCCCGGCATTAACGGCTCCTTGGCTGAGCTCTCGAATTCACCGCCTGCCGCGCAAATCAGGTCGGCGCATACCTGCTTCGAGTGTTCCCACATCTTGAGCTCGTTCTCACCCCACTGGAAATGGATACGCGCCACCGGAATCCCATACTTGTCCTTGACGTCAGGGTCGAGGTCGACGTAGTTCGAAGCCAGCGGCAGCGTCGGCGCCTGGACCGTGAAACTCACCGGAGTCGGGTAGCGGCGCTTGACTGCGCGCTTGTAGGCGGAACCGAATCCCTCCGCCTGGCTGGCATACCACGGAAACTCCGTGCAGCCGCCCCCGGGATAGACCGAATAACCACGAACAAATTTTTCTTCGTGAGGATTCTTCAGGTTCTGCCAGCGGGGCATCCAGGCCACAGTGTTGTCGCCGACGTTGTCGGGGAAGCTGGGCTGCCCCAGCAGCTGTGGCAAATATCCGCTGGCCGATTCGCCGTAAAGGTGGTCACAAAGGTTCCGGCCGAGCTGTCCGCTCGAATTCGCGATTCCATTCGGCCAGTGGCGCGACTTCGAATTGAGCATGATGCGCGCAGACTCCAGACATGACGCAGCGACCACAACCGCGCGTGAGAATACTTCTACTTCCTGATTTGTTTTGCGGTCGATATATGCCACCCCCCGGGCCATCCCGTTTTCGTCAACCAGAATGTTCTTGGCCACGGCATTGGTCCGCAGCTCCAGATTGTTCGTGGCCTCGGCCTTGGGAAGGAAGCGCCACGGCGTCGAAAAGAACGATCCGGTATCGCAGCCCGTCGTGCATCCGCCACAATAATGACATGACGGGTGACCCTCGTGGTCTTTCGTCAGCTGTGAAATGCGATCCGGTAGATACGGGACGCCGATCTTCTCAGCGCCAGCGTGCAGAATATGATCCAGACACCGAAAGTTGAACGGCGGCAGATACTCACCATCCGGATTGCTCGGCCGATTCTGTACGGTGCTGGACACGCCCACCATGCGCTCGGTCCGGCTGTAGTAAGGAGCAATCTCAGCGTAGGTGATTGGCCAATCCACGTCGTGACCATCGAGAGATGCCGCCTGGAAATCGATGTCGCCAAAGCGCGCCGACGACCTTCCCCAGAAGTTCGTCTTGCCACCGACAGCAAAACATCGCGGCCACATCCACTTTGTGCCGGGAGCCGTGGTGAAAGGAATCTCATGCTCCCAAACCCCTTCCACCCACTCGTTATCCATGTATCCATACGACTCGGCCTCTTTGTCCGGATTGCCAAAGCCGCGGAACTTCATCTCCCAGGGCATGCGGTGATTGCGAAAGTCCTTTACCGGATCGAGCCGCCGTCCGGCATTCAGCGCGCACACCTTGAGGCCCGCTTCGCAAAGCGTTTTCATCGCCATGCCGCCGCCTGCGCCGGTCCCGATAACGATCGCGTCATAGATTTGTTTTGGCATGGCTCACCATTTCGCCGGGGGGAGATGCTTGTGTTCCCGGTCGTCCGTGTGCGGACACGCGGGCGACTCGGCGTAGAACTTCAGTGCCGGATTGTCCAGCTCCTTGTATCCGATCTCGCTGCTATAGAAGCCCATAGCCGTCAGTTCGCGAATGGCGCGGAAAAACTCGCGGCCATCTTCTTCGCCGGGGCGGTACTTGGCCTTGTAGGCCAACGGCTCCATAAGCGAAATCTGTTGTTCCTGTGAAAGCTTGAGGAATGGCTGCCCCAATGTTCGTTCGGAGTGCGCGTTCATCCACGTGAGGCCGGTGCGGTATTTGTATTGCTGGTCATGATCGTGGGCGATCATGTGATCGACGAACTCGGCGACTCCCGCTTCGCGCGCGCCCGGAGTTTCATCACTGGGAATTATGAGGTCGGTCAGCCGCTCCACCAGAGCGTATTCTTCCGGCGAAAAAAACTGGAGCTTATAGCTGGCCGGCTTGATCTGCAGCGGGCCGGCGGGAAGGTGTGAACCGGCAAACGCCCACTTGGTGAAACCGGGAAAAGTTGCTGCGGCTGCGGCCATGGCCATAACCCGCAAGATTTCCCGGCGTTGAATATCTTGTCCTGCCATCGGTTACCTCGCAGCGGAGAGTTCATTTTCCCGTCACGGCGTCGAGCTTGCGTAGCATGACGCCGATTTCGGGATTTGCCATGAAGTTCTTCCAGACCAAGCCTGTGCGGTAGTTTTCAATCATGACCGCGATGGGGGCCTGGTTCAGTCCCATGTAGATCGTCGAAATCCAGTCCTGCCCCGGATTGTAGGCGTCGCGCGGCCCGTAGATATCCCAAAGTTGAGCTCCCAGGTCACGGTAGTAGTGCTTGAATGCCGCCATCGAGGCTTCGGGAGTGTAGGGAAAAGAAGCGAGCGCACCGGTGGGCGTAAGCGTCCCCTTGTCGCTGCCGTCGTCGGGCGCATGCGGCACGTAGCCGGCCGGCCCGTCACTGGCAGTGAGGCCCCACGCATCTGGCCCGTAGCCTTCGAAGTGTTTCGGGTTGGCAATCGAATATGCACGGTTGATCAGCGCGATGTTGCGGTTGTTCTGAAAATACGACGATGTATAGCGGTCGTGCAGGGCATGCGGATCGAAGCCAATATAAGAGTAGTGCGTGAAAAAAAGCGGGCCGCCCGTACCGACACCCACGTCGAGTTTGATCCCGTAATATGTGTCTCCGTTGGAGTAGTGATCACCATTGGTAGTGCCGGACCAGCCTCTGCGATATTCGAGCGCCGTCGAGGATTGTCCTGCCCACCCGGAGTAGTACATCTCAGCAGGCACGCCATGGGTTGGCGACGACATCGCAAGCAGATACGTAATCATGACCTCGTTGAACCCGATGAGCGGATGATGAATTTGCCGGGCCCATTGTGGAGACCAGTGCCAATAGATGAAGTCACTCTTCGGATCTCCGCGGTA
>Ga0210407_10004391_pt1 | contig 11119 bp, 8 predicted proteins | sample IncBWC27MmetaG_FD_150860 | JGI IMG/M metagenome (GOLD analysis project Ga0210407, IMG submission 150860) | Forest soil microbial communities from Barre Woods Harvard Forest LTER site, Petersham, Massachusetts, United States - Inc-BW-C-27-M | ecosystem: Environmental > Terrestrial > Soil >... | reverse complement strand
CGGCGTGCTTTATGCCGTCATAGGTGTGCGTGCCTGCCCCAACTTCGCGGCCTGACGCGTCCACGACGACCGCGCCCACCGCGGGATTGGGCGATACCAACCCCACGCCAGCCCGCGCCAGGTTCAGCGCCCGCCGCATATGTCGTTCGTCAGTGTTCATCAGATCAGAGGATTATTTCACCACATAAGGGAAAATCCACCACGGAGACCGGTGGAGACCCGGGCGCCCTCGCCCGGCGGAACGTGCGCTCGAAATACGAACCGCTCTCGCATTGCGGCGGCTAAGCAAACAGCGAATCCACAAATTCTTTGGGATCAAACGGCAGCAGATCCCCCGCCTTTTCTCCGACGCCCACGTACCGAACCGGCAGTCCCAACTCCCGCGAGATCGCGACCACGACACCGCCTTTCGCGGTGCCATCGAGCTTGGTCAGTACAATTCCCGTGACTCCGGCCGATTGCGTGAATTGTCGCGCCTGCTGCAATCCATTCTGGCCGGTCGTGGCATCCATGATGAGAAGTGTCTCGTGCGGCGCGCCAGGCACGATGCGTTGCGCCGTGCGCTTCATCTTTTCCAGTTCGAGCATCAGGTTTTGCTTGGTGTGCAGGCGTCCGGCAGTATCGACGATCACGTAATCGGTCTTGCGCGCGGTCGCCGCCTGCAGCGCGTCGAACAACACAGCGGATGGATCGCCACCGGCTTTGGTCTTGATCACTTCCGTTCCCGTGCGCTGTCCCCAAATCTCGAGTTGCTCGATCGCCGCCGCGCGGAAGGTGTCCGCCGCGCACAGCAGCACCGTCTTGCCTTGCGCGCGGAACACCTGCGCCAATTTGCCGATCGTTGTCGTCTTGCCGGTACCGTTCACACCCACCACGAGGATCACTTCCGGCGTGCCGTCCACCTTGGTCACGGGTCGCGAACCGGTCAATGTCGCTGTCAGAATCACCAGCAGTTCCTCTTTCAGAAGCCGTTTAAGTTCATTCACATCCTTGATCTGCTTTCGATCGGCTTTGTCGCGCAGCTTCTCCAGAACCTCGTGGGTGGTAGCTGTGCCGAGGTCGGCGCCAATCAGCGTAGCCTCCAGATCGTCGAGGGTGGAGCGGTCAATCTCCTTGCCGATGGAGACGACCTCTTCGATGCGTTCAGCCAGGTTCTCGCGCGTGCGCGAGACGGCTTCCTTCATGCGCTCGATGAAACTTGGTTTCTGTTCTTCGTCCAGACTGCCGAAAAGGGTTTGAATCATGCGGTATCCGACAACGATTATATAGGCGGGAAGGGAAGGCAGGTTTTCGGGTCGCTGTTCAGGTACGGGTGGTTTCGACGGTGATAGGATCGAGCGACGGGAGCGATGGAAGCGCTACCGAAGCCGGTGCAGCCGTTTCCAGCGGGGTGGTTTGCGGCAGTTGTTTCTGAATACGAATTTCTCCTCGCTCAAACACCGCCAGCAGCGCGGCGACGGCCTTCGGATCGAGGCGCTGTCCCGAGAGATTCTGAATGATACGCAGGGCTTCCACTGGATCGTGCGCCTGCTGGTAAGGACGATTCGTGGTGAGAGCGTCAAAGGTGTCTGCGACCGCGATCACGCGCGCCAGCAGCGGGATCTCGTCGCCTTTTAGACCGTAAGGATATCCGCGCCCGTTGAGCGCCTCATGATGCAGTTCGATTCCGGGCAGCATCTCGCGCAACTGCGGCACCGGGCGCAGAATGTTTGCGCCTTTGGTGGTGTGGGTCTTCATGATTTCGAATTCTTCCGGAGTCAGAGCACCTGGTTTTTTCAGAATGCGGTCTTCGATGCCGATTTTACCGACGTCATGGAGCTGCGCCGAAATTCGCAGGATTTCCAGAAATCCCGGATCCATTCCCATTTCTTTTGCGACCAGCAGCGAGTATTTCGTAACGCGGTCAGAATGGCCGCGCGTGTAGGGATCTTTTTCGTCGACGGCGCCGGCCAGCATCTGGATCGACCCCATGAACAGGTTCTTGTTTTCCTCGGCGGCGCGCTTCAGGTCCTCGACGAACTGCTCCAGTTCTTCCGACATGGTGTTGAACGTCGTCGCCAGTTCGCCGATCTCAGTGCGCGTTTTCAAATGAACGCGGTGAGAGAAATCACCGCGTGCAATTGCCCGGCTGGAGTGCGCCAGCACTTGCAGCGGGCTGGTGATCCGCCGGGCCGAAAAAATACTCAGGCCCACACTCACAAACACCGCGAGCCACGCCAGCAAGCGTCCCGTGCGCTGCATCTCGTAGATTCCGCGATACGCATCTTCACGCGGCTTCTGCACTACTACCGCCCAATCCAGCGAGGTGACCGGACTGTAGGTTCCCAGCATATCGGTCGCGTTTTTCCCATCACGAATTGTGAATTCCCGGGTCGCCGCCAACTGGGCTTTTGAGCCTTCATCCACAAAGCTGCGGACGATGTCGAAGGTGCTCATGTCCTGTCCGGTAGCATATTGCGGAGTCGCAGCCGCTACCAGCCTTCCCTGGCTGTCCACTACGTACGGCATGAGTCCGGTAAGACTGACTTGCTGCAGCCGGCGGATCAGGTAGTCCATATCCACCACCGACCCGATCATGCCCAGAAAGCGTTTGTCATACATGATCGGCGAGCTGACCAACATGACAGTTCGCGCAGACTTCCCGCTGCCCACCATCAATGGCTGCCCGCTGTAGACGCGTCCTTCGTGGGCGGCTTGGTAGGCTCGTTCGAGTTCCCGCTGCAAAAAGGCGTCGGGCTCGATGCGGCCGGCGGAAACTCCTTTGGCATCAGCGTTCAGCAGCGTGGCATACGCAATCTCGTTCGACGACGAGACAAAATTTTCCAGCATGGCCCGCAACTCTGGCGTCAGAAGTTTGTCAGTAGTAAGGTCGGTCCCACTCGGATTGGCCAGCATCATTACCTCAATCGACGACGACAAATTGGCCAGCATCATATGCAGCGCTTCCTGGTGCTGGGAAATGTCGTCTGCCAGCGAACGCGTGACCGTGTTCTGCAGCAGCATTTCGTTGGTTTTGAGGCGTTCCCGGTTCATGTCCTCGATCTGCGCCGAGTAGAAGTACATGGGGAGGACGCTGATGGCCAACAGCACGCCAAGGATGACGTACAGTAGCGGGATGCGCGCGGGAATGGGAAGTTTCAAGGGCAAAAGGCAATCCTGGCGGCCCAAGCGCGGGGGCGAACTGGTCCGTCCTGTATCCATTCTACTGTATCCATTCTAAGGGCGTTGGCGGGGATGGCCTCAGGTGCTTAAAGTACAGGTCACCGTTACCGAAGTACTCGGACTGCCGGTCACCGGGGGTAGTTCTCAGTTCCCAGTTCTCAGTTCTCAGCGCAGGGATTAGATTACTGAGAACTGGGAACTGGCCTAGGCACTGGTCTATAATAAGCCAGTCGGCCCGGGGTGCTGCATGCGGTCCTTCCACGGTTCCTGCGTTTGTTATCGGCTGTTCGTGATTCCTGTGGTCTTCTCCTCGCTGGCGCTTGCCGGGAACTCTCCACCCCTAAAGATTTCCAAGGAAACGCGCCAGGAAATTATCCATGTTTTCAATGAAGAGCTGGTCTATATCCGCACGAATTTTCCGATGGGGAGGACTGGGCTGAAACTCAGAGACGGAACCGTGACCCCAGCCGGCCCGGAACTGCAGCATTTGATGGCACTCTGGGGACCAGCCGCCAAACCCGGCGACCGGGCCCGCATCAGCGACGTCGTTATCAAAGAAGACCACATCCATTTTGAGATCAACGGCGGTCCCATCAAGAAACAGAAGTGGTACCAGCACATCCAGATTTCAGGTGCGAGCGCATCGGTTCCGGTTGCGCCTTCTGATTCGTCCGCCAACGCCCGCGGCTCTTTCGTGGATCTCTACTTCGACAAGTATGTTCCGGAGATGACCGGACCGGAGCTGAAGCAGTTGCTGCGTCCGGTGTTTGATTTCGAGTCCAAGTCGGCGGTTGATGCCTATCTGGAAACCGTTTCTCCCCAGGTCAAAGATGCCATCAAGAATCACCACGTGCTGGTCGGAATGAACCACGAGATGGTGATGTACGCGAAGGGACGTCCGCCAAAGAGAGTGCGCGAGCATGCCGACGAAGTTGACTACGAAGAATGGATCTACGGCGTGCCCCCGCAGGACGTGGATTTTGTGCGCTTCGTTGCCGACGAAGTCGTGCGGGTCGAGACCATGAAGGTGGATGGCCAGAAAATCGTGCGTATCGAAAAGGAAGTTGATCTGAGTACACCAACCGTTGCCAAGAAACAGGAAGAACGCCCGGCGAACGCGCCCACGTTGAGACGTCCCGGAGAGGAGATGCCGGAATCTAATCCTGCAAACCCTTCCCGCACGCCGGTCATCGGCGCACCTCAACCGACCGGTCCAGGTCAGGACCCAGGTCCGAACTGGACTAGATTATTGAGTCATTGAGCGATTGAGGCATTGAATCATTGAAACTCTAAGGCTCGCGGGTTTCGCATTTTCAATGACTAAATGACGCAATGATTTAATGCCTCAATGAGCCTGCGCTGCTCGCATCAAGAAAAAGTGACTCCGTATCTTTCTTCCCTGCATTAGCGCCTTCCGGCCTCAACCTTTTACACTAGTAGTGTGAAGATTGCCCTGGGCCAGATCAACCCCACCGTGGGGGACTTCTCTGGCAACGCTGCCAAGATGATCCAGTTTGCGCTCCAAGCTCGGAGTGCTGGCGCTGGCCTGATTCTCTTTCCGGAACTCGCCGTCTGCGGTTATCCGCCGCGCGATCTGGTCGAGCGACCGTCGTTTGTGGCGCGTTGCCGCACTACGGTCGAGGAGATCGCCGCCGAAACGCAGGGGATTGCCGTGATTTGCGGACTGGTAACCCCGGCAGAAGCGGACTCCGGCAAAAAAGTGATGAACTCCGCCGCCCTCCTGCGTGATGGGCGAATCGAGTTCATCCAGTCGAAAATGCTGCTGCCTACCTACGACGTCTTCGACGAGATGCGCAACTTCGCTCCCGCCAAGAGCCAGCAACTGTTCAGCTTTTGTGGCAATCAGATGGCCCTGACCATCTGTGAGGACGCCTGGAACGACAAACGCTTCTGGAACCGGCGGCTGTATGGCGTCGATCCGGTGGAAGAACTAGTCCGAGCGGGCGGGAACTTCGTGCTCAACATATCCGCGTCGCCGTTTTGGCTGGGTAAGCGCGAACTGCGCCACGACATGCTCGCGGCTATTGCGAAGAATCAAAAAGTACCGGTTGCCATGGTAAATCAGGTCGGGGGCAACGACAGCCTGGTCTTCGACGGATCGAGCCTGGTGATTGCCCCCGACGGACAGGTGATCGCGCAAGGGAAATCGTTCGAAGAAGACCTGGTCTACTTCGACTCCCAGAAGCTCACCGGAGATATGCACCCACAGATCGGGGGCGAAGAGGCCAGCGCGTATGAAGCTCTGGTTCTGGGGACGCGAGACTATGTCCACAAATGTGGCTTCCAGCAGGCGATCATCGGACTGAGCGGAGGCATCGACTCCGCGCTCACCGCGTCGATCGCGGTGGATGCGCTCGGCCCTGGGAACGTCATCGGTATTGGAATGCCAGGGCCGTACTCGTCGCAGGGATCGATTGACGACGCGCGGCAACTGGCCGACAACCTCAAAATTCGCTTCGAACTGCTTTCGATCAATGACATCTACGCGGCCGGCCGCCAGACGCTTGCGCCTGTGTTTGCCGGGATGCCGGAAGACGTCACCGAGGAAAACATTCAGTCCCGCGCCCGTGGATTGCTGCTGATGGCGATATCTAACAAGTTCGGCGCCCTGGTGCTCTCAACCGGAAACAAAAGTGAATTGGCCGTCGGCTATTGCACTCTCTACGGCGATATGGTGGGAGGACTGGCGGTGATCTCGGATGTGCCGAAGACGCTGGTGTACCGGCTAAGCGCGTATGTGAACTCGAAGCGTAAAGTGATTCCCGAGGCGACGATCGAGAAACCGCCGTCCGCGGAACTGCGTGCAGATCAGAAGGATTCGGACTCACTCCCGCCTTACGACGTGCTCGATGTGATTCTCGAAGACTTTGTGGAGGATTCGTACTCGGCCGAACGGATTGCGTGGGTTCACAAGTTCGATCCGGACCTGGTGCGGCGGGTGATCCGGATGGTCGAGCGCAGTGAATACAAGCGGCAACAAGCGGCGCCCGGAATCAAGATCTCCGCTAAGGCATTCGGCTATGGGCGGAGATTTCCGATCGCGGCCAAGGCGGAGTTCTAGCGCCGCGACAGCGTGATGATGAGAGATTCGGTGGAGTGACGGGCGTCTCGCAAGCCTGCCCTGAGCGAAGTCGAAGGGTCTAGCACAATTGTGGCCGGGCGAGGACGCCCGGCTCTCCACTAGGCAAAGCTGCGGAATGACAACTGCCCCGGTTTTTGTAACAATCGAATGCCACTTGAATTTCAAAATATGACAAGCATGCATCGCACACTTCTAGCTGCTCTTCTGTTGTCCGGCATTGGAATCGCTCAACCTGTGCCCACTCTCCAGGCTAGACCGTCCGCCAACGCAGGCACGACGGTTCTACCCACCGAAGACACCGTCAACTCCTTCCTGTTCCAGATGTTTGGCTATGATCCCACCATAACGTGGAAGGTGAACGAGATTCATCCCTCCGAGGTACCGGGACTGGCAGAGGTCTTGGTGGTTGTCACCAACCCGCAGGGCTCGAACCCGAACCGGTTGTTAGTTACTGCGGACGGCAAGCATGCAGTTACAGGCGACATCCTGCCCTTTGGTGCGAAGCCATTTGAAGATGCCCGCGCCAAGCTGGAAAAAGGCGTGAACGGCCCCGCGAAGGGACCAGAGAAGGCCGCTGTGACGATTGTCGAGTTCAGCGATATGCAGTGCCCGCATTGTCAGAAGGTCGCTCCCGTGATTGAGCAGTTACTTGCGCAGGAGCCTGCGGCCCACTTTGTTTTTCAGAATTTTCCGCTGCCCTCGCATAACTGGGCGGGGAAAGCGGCCGGCTATGTCGATTGCGTGGGGCGCGCTTCGGCAGGGGGCGCTTCGAATGATGCAGTCTGGAAATTTATCCAGAAGACGTTTGACGAGCAGGCCAATATCACTGAAGCCAATGCCGATGAAAAGTTGAAAGCCATCGCGACCGCATCGGGCGCGAATGGCGACGAGATCGCCGCCTGCTCAGTCAAGCCGGATACCAAAGCCAGAATCGAGGCTTCCCTCGCGCTCGGAACGTCGGTTGGTGTGAATGGCACGCCGGCTCTGTTCATCAATGGACGGCACGTATCCGGCGGGACGCCCGTCGAGCTGATGAAGAAGATTGTGGACTTCCATGCAAGCCAGAAGTAGATCGGGTGATCTGGTCATCGGGCCATCGGGTGATCGAGAGTCAAGAGCTCTTGGCCTTCAGGTTTTAGGTGACCCGATGGCCCGATCACCCGATGACCCGATTTACTTCATCCAGATTTCCGGTGCTTCGGTGCGCTCCGGGCCGCGGACGACGTATGGCGTGATCAGAATCAGTAGTTCGTCGTCCTCTTCTTGTTTGGACTGCTGAGATGTGAGGACGCCGAAGCCCGGGATTTTGGAGATTGCAGGCAAACCACTTAGGCTCCTCTGATCGGACGTGGTAATCATTCCCGCTACAACTGCCGGTTCACCTTCCTTCAGAAGGATTCCACCCTTGTACTCGCGATTGGAAATTACCGGAATGCCATTTGTGCTTACGGTTCCCAAAGTGCGGAATTGGATCTCCAGCTCGAGGGCCACGTCTGAATTATTGTGAACCAGCGGTTTCGCCTTGAGCGTCAGTCCGATGTCCTCATAATTGACGGAAGGAAAGGCTGAAGTGAACGACTGATTCCCGATGGCCTGCGAGATGGCTGGGTTGTTAAAAACTGGCGCGAAGCTGGCGTTGAGAATGGGATAGCGCGAACCCAATTTAAAAGTGGCTTCCTTCTCTTGGGAAGCGCGCAGGTGAACATGATCGAGCGAGCGGACGGAACTCTCATTCATCGCAAGCGCGGCGGACAATTGATCGAGGCTAAGTCCCATCAGCGTAAGCCCGCCGCCGAAGGTCGCGAGCGGCTGGCTAAAGATCGAATTCTGCTGGCCTTGCAATTGTGCGAGGAGGGCGGCGATGGTTTGATTGCCGGCTTGGTTGATGCCGCCAGAGGCTATGAGTTGGTTTGATGATGTCCTGTATGTTTTCCCGCCGAGAGCCGCGAGTGCGGACGCCGGAATGTTAAAAAGTTTGAATTGGTTAGGGACGTGGATCCCGATATTCCTCGTGTAGGTGTGGCTCACCTGGAAGACTTTCAGATCGAGCATCACTTCCGGCCGGGGACTATTCAGTTGTCCGAGAAACTGGGTTGCGGCTTCCAGCGCTGCCTTCGGTCCGCGCAGCGTAATCGTGCTTGATGCGGCATTGAGGCTCGCGAACTTGAACTCAAACAGCGTTCGCAGCGAGTTCATCAGTTCGTTCAACTCCTGGGCAGGACTGCCCCCAGGGATATAAAACGAGCGCATACCCATGCGGTCGTAGAGGCGGTGATTGTCAGGCGTCTCAGCGCAAGCAAAAAGAACTCTGTCGTCCAGTGCCACGCTGAAGCTCTTCGTGACGGTGGAGGCCGCCTGCATGGCGGTCGCGAAATCGGCATTCTCGATGTCGAATCGCACGCGGCGACTGGGAAAGTTGTCGTCGAAGACCACTGTCAACCCGTAACCGGTGGCGACTGCCGTGAGGAGACCGCGCGAATCTCCGCGGTAATGGATATCATGACGCCCGTCGATCGGCTTGGCGGTGATTCCTTCGGCGCTGGCGACTACTTGCGGCGGGCCTGCGGTGTCCGCTGGCACGGGTCCCAGGGCGTCGAGTATGCGCTGCTGCGCGAATTCATTCTGCGGATCGAGGTTCAGCGCGGATCGGAACTCCGCCAGAGCCTCCACTTGCCGGCCATCGAGGAGATCGCCATTTCCGCGCTCCAGATGCATCCCGGCCAGATGTTGTCGCGTCATCTCCCGGGCGGTTAAGTACTCCACGTTTTGCGGGACCAGTCGAGACGCTTCCTCAAATTCGTAAAAAGCCTGGGCAAGATTCTGAAGTTTGTCGTTCTGCGATTTCTCCAGTTTGAGGCCGCGCGCGAAAGCTTGGCGGGCGGTTTTCAAATCTTTGGCGGGGCCATGGCAGGCGGGCGCGCCGGCGGAATTGGAACAGAGCGATGGCGCGACGGCTGGGGGAGTGTCTGCGGCGAAACACACTCCGGCAAGCAACAACGGAATTCCTGCTGGCAGCCATCGCATATTAGCTACTATAGAATGCCCTGCCGCTGGTGTCTTGCAATAGAAATACTCGGAAGGGAACTACGGTCGTAACGGGAGGGTCATAGTGGAAGTGCGCATCTAGACGACGGTAATGCGAGAACGACCGCCTCCGTCACCCCGATCGCGACGGAGGCAGCCCGATCTCACCAGCCTTGGACTTGAACGCTTACGTTGTAAGTAAAATGGTCGGGACTGGAATATGGGATGGTGAGCGTGAGATGGGTATTGGCCTTCACGCGCACCGGGAAGGTCGCTACGTATGGCCCTACGGCGGGCTGGTCGGAGTGTTGTACCATTTTTAGGATTTTCGGTTGGCTAGGGCTGTGGGCGTTTTGGGGGCCGGGAGCCATAGAGTGGCCATTGCCCAACTGTTCGGCTCCCAAGTCGTCCGTCCAGCTGATATACGGGCCCACCTCGTCCAGATTTGGGCTAACCCAGTCCCCGGTCATGTCCTCATAGATAGTGACCAAATAACTCTCGTCGACAAGCGGCGGAGTCACCAGGTCGATGGTGTCGAGAGCGCTGCTTTGTGAGTAGGTTTCGTTGAAAACCTGGTGAATGGTTCCGGCGTGAAGCGGTAGCGATATCAAACCGAGCAGAAGTGAGAGACAGGTTTTTCGCATTATGTCGATCCATCCTTTGGGATCACCGCCACAATATGCGTTGCTCGCCGTTGGCCACAAGTTCCCGATAGGACGCGTTCATTTGGCGCGCGCGGCTCACCGCAACACCAGGCGTTCCATCCGTGTCGCGCGGCCGGTCTGGTCGTCGCACTCGACCAGAACCGCACACAGGCGGACGTCGCCATTGGCCGCTTCGAAGCGCGCCGGCATCCCGCTGAGAAACTTCTCGATCACTAATTCTTTCTTTACGCCAATGACGCTATCATACGGTCCCGTCATGCCGACGTCTGTGATATAAGCAGTGCCCTTCGGCAGGACGGTCTCATCCGCGGTGGGAATATGCGTGTGCGTACCTACGACGGCGGTGACGCGCCCATCGAGATACCATCCGAAAGCGACTTTTTCGGAACTCGCCTCGGCATGGAAATCCAGAAACACGATCTTTGATTTGGAGTTGGATTTGATCTGTTCGAGAAGCCGATCCGCGTAGCGAAAGGGATCGTCGGACGAGCCCATGAACACGCGTCCCTGAAGATTCACGACGGCATAGCCGACGCCATTTTTCTGGCCTTCGTACACGCCCCAACCGGGTAAGCCTTGCGAAAAATTTGCCGGCCGCAACAAGCGGCGCGCCGGACTGTGCGGATTACCGTCCGCCATCTGAAAGTATTCAATGATCTCGCGTTTGTCCCAGATGTGATTTCCGGTGGTCATCACGTCGATACCCAGATCGAAAAGCTCTTCCGCCAGCGGAGGCGTGATTCCGAATCCGGCGGCAGCATTTTCGCAGTTGGCAATGACCAGATCCGGGGCGTACTGCTTGCGCAGTTCGGGCAGGCGATCTTTTACAATCGCCCGCCCCGGACGCCCAAAAATGTCACCGATAAAAAGAATCTTCAAGCATCAGGTCTCAGGTTTTAGGTGTCAGGTCTCAGGAACAACACTGCTCGCGCTCGAGCACGCGCGGTCAAAGTTCGATGTTAACACGCTGAAAACTGGCTACTGGGTACTGATTTCAGCCGTCTTTAGAAAGTCGCAATTCCCCGACGGATTCAGCGTGATGTTCCGTACTCGCTTCGTGTGCACGACCACGTTGTCGAGAAACCAGAGGTTGATGTAAGGAAGATCGGTGGCGACGATCGTTTGGATTTCGGCATACACCGCCTTGCGCCGGCTGGGGTCGGTT
>Ga0210407_10004389_pt1 | contig 11125 bp, 7 predicted proteins | sample IncBWC27MmetaG_FD_150860 | JGI IMG/M metagenome (GOLD analysis project Ga0210407, IMG submission 150860) | Forest soil microbial communities from Barre Woods Harvard Forest LTER site, Petersham, Massachusetts, United States - Inc-BW-C-27-M | ecosystem: Environmental > Terrestrial > Soil >... | reverse complement strand
GTGCTCGAGCATCAGGGCAATGTTGTCGTCGGTGAGCCCGGTGCCGTGTTCAATGCAGTCGATGCCGGCGTTGATCAGGCCGGGCAGAGCATCTTCGCTGAAGACGTGCGCGGTGACCCGGGCTCCGTGGGCGTGTGCGGTGTCGATCGCGGCTTTGAGTACGTCGTCGGACCACAGCGGAGCGAGATCGCCGACGGTGCGATCGATCCAGTCACCGACCAACTTGATCCAGCCGTCGCCGCGCCGCGCTTCCTCTGCCACCGCTGCCGGCAGCTGCGATTCGTCGTCCAGTTCGACCGCGAAGTCTTTCTGGTAACGCTTGGGTCTGGCCAGGTGCTTTCCGGCCCGAATGATGCGGGGTAGATCGTCGCGGTCGTCGAGGCTGCGGGTGTCGGTCGGTGCGCCGCAGTCACGCAATAGCAGCGCGCCGACATCGCGCTCGATCTCGGCTTGGGCGATCGCCTCGTCGATTGGAATCTCGCCAGGGTCGCCGAGCCCGACGTGACAGTGCGCATCCACCAGCCCGGGCAGGATCCAGCCGCCTCCAGAGGCCCCGAACACGGTGTCGGCCCCGGCAACCGGCTCCGAGCTGATGCGGCCGTCAGCGATCCACAGTTCGATCTCGGTCTCGTCCGGCAGCCGCAGACCTCGCACGTGCATACGCACCGCGCGGCTATTTCTTGCCCGGGAACTTCAGCTTGGACAGGTCGAAGTCGGCCAGCCCGGGCGGCAGCTCGTTGAGGCCTTCGGGCATCTGTGAGAGATCGGGGAATCCTGCCGGCATGCCCGGCATGCCGGGCCCGAGCGGGTTCCTGACCTTGGGCGGCGTCGGACCCCGTCCCCCTTTCTTGCCTTTTTTGCTTTTCGCTCCCTTGCCCTTTCGCGTCGCGGACTTGCGGCTGATACCGGGGATGCCCATGCCGCCGAGCATGGACGACATCATCTTGCGTGCTTCGAAGAAGCGGTCGACCAGCTGATTGACCTCCGACACCGTCACGCCCGAGCCGTTGGCGATACGCAGCCGCCGCGACGCGTTGATGATCTTGGGGTCGGCGCGCTCTTTCGGCGTCATCCCGCGGATGATCGCCTGCAACCGGTCAAGTTGCCTGTCGTCGACCTCGGCCAGTGCATCCTTCATCTGACCGGCGCCGGGCAGCATGCCCAACAGGTTGCCGATCGGACCCATCTTGCGGATGGCAAGCATCTGCTCCAGGAAATCCTCCAGGGTCAGCTCGCCGGTGCCGATCTTGGCGGCGGCTTCCTCGGCCCGCTGCGCGTCGAAGACCTGCTCGGCCTGTTCGATCAGGGTCAGCACGTCGCCCATGCCCAGAATGCGGCTGGCCATGCGGTCCGGGTGGAAGACGTCGAAGTCGTCCAGCTTCTCGCCACTGGAGGCGAAAAGGATTGGGACGCCGGTCACCTCGCGGACCGACAGCGCGGCGCCGCCGCGGGCGTCACCATCGAGCTTGGTCAACACCACACCGGTGAAGCCGACACCCTCGCGGAATGCCTCCGCGGTGGTGACGGCATCCTGGCCGATCATCGCGTCGAGGACGAACAGCACCTCGTCGGGGTCGACGGCCTCCCGGATGGCCTCGGCTTCTGCCATCAGCTCGTCGTCGATGCCCAGCCGGCCTGCGGTGTCGACGATGACGACGTCGAAGTGTTTGGTCTGAGCCTCGGCGAGCCCCGCCGCCGCCACCGCGACCGGGTCGCCGGGTCCGGACTCGGGAGACGCGCCGGGATGCGGCGCGAATACCGGTACGCCGGCGCGCTCACCGACGACCTGCAGCTGGTTCACCGCGGCCGGTCGCTGCAGGTCGCAGGCCACCAGAAGCGGCGTGTGTCCCTGGCGGTGGAGCCAGGCGGCCAATTTGCCGGCCAGCGAGGTTTTACCGGAACCCTGCAGGCCGGCCAGCATCACCACGGTCGGCGGCGTCTTCGCAAAAGCCAGCTGGCGGGTCTCACCGCCCAGGATGCCGATGAGTTCTTCGTTGACGATCTTGACGACTTGTTGCGCCGGGTTTAGGGCACCGGAGACATCGGCGCCCTTGGCGCGGTCTTTGATGCGGCCGACGAATGCGCGCACCACGGGCAGCGAAACGTCTGCTTCCAGCAGCGCCAGCCGGATTTCGCGGGTGGTGGCCTCGATATCGGCGTCGGTCAGTCGACCCTTGCCGCGCAGCCCTGCCAGCGCACCGGTCAACCGGTCAGACAGCGATTCAAACACCCCGCCAGCCTAGTGGTGATCGCGAGCACGACGGAGCCGGGCGCGGCGGGTCACCACGCATCCAGCGCCGTGGTGATCGCGAGCACGGCGGAGCCGGGCGCGGCGGGTCACCACGCATCCAGCGCCGTGGTGATCGCGAGCACGGCGGAGCCGGGCGCGGCGGGTCACCACGCATCCAGCGCCGCGGCGGTCTTAGGCGCGGCGGAGCCGGGCGCGGCGGGTCACCACGCATCCAGCGCCGCGGTGGTCTTAGGCGCGGCGCCACGAAGCCCGCGCAGCGGCTCGGCCAGAAGCTATTCCCAGGGATCGTCGCAGCTAAGGGGTCAGGCTCATGCTCGAGGTGATCGACAAGGGGTCCTGCAGTGACGCGCATCCGGTGCCGCTGCTTTTCGTGCACGGCGGCTGGCATGGCGCATGGTGTTGGGACGACCACTTCCTGGACTTCTTCGCAGCTGCGGGCTATCGCGCGGTCGCGCTCAGCCTGCGCGGACACGGCACCAGCCCCACGACGAAGCCGGTGCGCAAAGTGTCCATCGCCGACTACCTCGACGATGTCGGGGCCACCGCCGACAAACTGGGTGGCCAGCCGGTGCTCATCGGCCATTCCCTGGGCGGCTTCGTGGTGCAGCGATACCTCGAGAATCACCGGGCCCCGGCCGCGGTATTGGTGGCGCCGGTGCCGCCGCAGGGGGTGCTCGGACTGGGATTGCGTGTCTGGCGCCGCCACCCCTTGATCTCCATCCGGTCCTTCGCCGGCGGCACCTTGCTCGAATTCATCGATACCCCGGCGCTTACCCGCGATTACCTCTTCTGCGCCGACACGCCCGAGGCCACCGTCGAATCCTGCATGCAATGCGCCGGAGCCGAGAGCATTCGCGCCGGAATGACCGATCCGATGGTCCGCCGCGTCAAAACCCGGCGGGTCACCACCCCGATCCTGGTCCTCGGGGCCGAGCACGACGGATTCGTCAGCATGGGCGACGTGCGCGCCACAGCACGCGCCTATAGGACCGAGCCGGAATTCTTCGACATGGGGCACAACATGATGCTCGAACCCGGATGGGCCGACGTCGCCGGACGGATCCACGAGTGGCTGCAAACCCGCGACCTGGCGAGCCAATCGCAGCGATCGGGGTAACGGGGCCAAGTCGCTACGGCGCCGAAATACGTTGCCATGCTAAATTTCACACCCGCCGCTGTGGCGTGAGCACTGCGGGCGGACTCAAGACTTGTAACGGCGCGATGGCGCGCCGACACGCGCACCAGATCATCTACGGGGGGAGCTGTGTCGATGCAGCCGGTCAGCGGGACCGACGCGACCGTCGATGCCGGCCATGCCGACGGCCGGGCGTTGCGGGGCTGGCAGCGCCGGGCGTTGGTGAAGTACCTGGCCGCCCAGCCGCGCGATTTCCTGGCCGTGGCCACTCCCGGATCCGGGAAAACGACGTTCGCGCTGCGGGTGGCGGCCGAACTGCTCACCCATCGCGCCGTCGACCAGCTCACTGTCGTGGTGCCCACCGAGCACCTGAAGGTCCAGTGGGCGCAGGCCGCCCAACGGCACGGTCTTGCCCTGGACCCGCGATTCTCCAACACCAGCCCCCAGACCTCGCCGGAGTATCACGGCGTGATGGTCACCTACGCGCAGGTCGCCTGGCATCCGGCGCTGCACCGGGTGCGCACCGAGCAACGCAAAACCCTGGTCATCTTCGATGAGATCCATCATGGCGGTGACGCCAAGACCTGGGGCGACGCCATTCGCGAAGCCTTCAGCGACGCGACACGCCGACTTGCCTTGACGGGCACCCCTTTTCGCAGTGACGACAGCCCCATCCCGTTCGTCACGTACGCATCGGGCGCCGACGGGGTGCTGCGTTCGCAAGCCGACCACATCTACGGCTATGCCGAAGCGCTCGCCGACGGTGTGGTCCGGCCGGTGGTGTTCCTCGCCTACTCCGGGCAGGCTCGCTGGCGGGACAGTGCCGGCGACGAGCACGCGGCACGACTCGGCGAGCCACTGTCCGCCGAGCAGACCGCACGGGCGTGGCGCACCGCGCTGGACCCCGCCGGCGAATGGATGCCCGCGGTGATCGCCGCCGCCGACCAACGGCTGCGACAGCTGCGCACCCACGTGCCCGACGCCGGCGGCATGATCATCGCCTCCGACCGAATGGCGGCGCGCGCCTACGCCGCCCTGCTGAAGAAGCTGACCTCCGAAGCGCCAACCGTGGTGCTATCCGACGATCCCGGATCGTCGGCCCGCATCACCCAATTCGCCCAGAGCACCAGCCGGTGGCTCGTCGCGGTGCGCATGGTCTCCGAAGGCGTTGACGTGCCCCGCCTTTCGGTCGGGATCTATGCCACCAGCGCGTCGACACCATTGTTCTTCGCGCAGGCCATCGGCCGGTTTGTGCGGTCTCGCCGGTCAGGGGAATCCGCAAGCATCTTCGTGCCGTCGGTGCCGAACCTGCTGCAGCTGGCCAGTGAGTTGGAAGCCCAGCGCAACCACGTGCTCGGCCAACCGCACCGCGAAACCGACGACCCCCTCGACGGGGACCCCGCCGTGCGGACGCAAACCGAAAAGACGGAACTAGACAAGGCTTTCACGTCATTGGGCGCCGACGCGGAACTCGATCAGGTCATCTTTGATGGCTCCTCGTTCGGCACCGCCACCCCGGCCGGAAGCGACGAGGAGGCCGACTACCTTGGCATCCCCGGGTTGCTCGACGCCGAGCAGATGCGCGCCCTGCTGCACCGCCGCCAAGACGAGCAGCTGCAGAAGCGCGCGGCCGCCACTCAGGGCGCGCCGACGGTGACCTCGGTCACCATGCACGGCCAGTTGCGCGAACTGCGCAGCGAACTCAACACACTGGTGTCGATAGCCCACCACCGCACCGGAAAACCGCACGGGTGGATCCACAATGAATTGCGCCGGCGCTGCGGAGGGCCGCCGATAGCCGCCGCGACCCGCGAGCAGCTCAAGGCACGCATTGTTGCTTTGCGACAGCTGAATTCGGAGCGCTCGTGAGTACGGACTAGAGGACTGCCACTTCCCCAGGAGGGCCCAAAACGGCCAATAGGTGCTTTTCGACCCCAGCTCGCGCGGTTTCGTCACGGTTTGGCACGATCGCAGCGGCTTCAGTCGGCAGCACTATGCAGAACACATCGGCGGCCGTCGATCCGAATGTGTTGACCTTCGCCCAGACGATATCTGCTCCTGCGCGTTCCAGCGCCCGGGTCAGCAGCGCAAGCAAGCCGGGCCGATCCATCGCGCGCACTTCGACGACCAGCTGGCCTTCAGCGGCAGTGTCGAGCCACCCAATGCGGGGCGGAGCGGTGGAACGCGTGACGGGCACGCCCGCCAGCACCTCGCCCGCCCGGGCCGACGCCGAGCTGGCTGCCTCGCTGTCGCGTTTCTCCACGATGGCGAGGACATCGATGTCGCCGACGAGGGCACCGACGAACTGCTGACGCAGCAGTTCGGCCGCGGCCGGGGACCCGAAGTGGGGTGACACTACGAATTGGGTGATCGCGACACCTTCGTGGCTGTTCACCGTCGCCGAATGGACTCCCAGCGAGTTCAGCGCCAGCACGGCTGCCGCTTTCGACATCAATCCCCGCTGGTCAGGGGCGACCATCACGACGTGGTAGGCGCGCGATCCGTCAGCCGGCGTGATCTCCACGTGCACCCCATGGTCTGCCGCGAGTGAAAGATAGTGAGGGGCAGTTGGTTCGGCCTGCGGGAGGGGCTCACCTGCCATCACCATCCGGCAGCGATTCACCAAATCCTCAACCAGCAAGGCCTTCCATTCGCTCCACACCCCCGGGCCGGTGGCCTTCGAGTCCGCCTCCGTCAGCGCGTGCAGCACCTCGAGCAGCTGCGGATCACCGCCGAGTGCTTCCGATACGCCCTTGATGGTTGTGGGGTCGTTCAGGTCGCTTCGGGTTGCCACGATCGGCAGTAGCAGGTGGTGGCGGACCAGCTTCGAGAGCAATTCGACGTCTGGGGGCGAGACCCCGAGCCTGGAGCCGATCCCCAGTGTCATCTCGGCCCCGAGCACACTGTGATCGATACCCCGGCCCTTACCGATGTCGTGCAACAGCGCGCCGAGCGCTAGCAAATCGGGTCGCGCCACGCGGGTGGACAGTGGCGCTGCGTGGACTGCGGTCTCGACCACATGACGATCGACCGTCCACTTGTGCGCGACGTCGCGGGGCGGAAGATCGCGAATCGCACCCCATTCCGGCAGCAACCGATCCCATACCCCGGTGCGGTCGAGCGCTTCGATTGTCGCCACCGTGGTGGGACCGGCGGAAAGCACAACCAGCAGGTCGTCTAGAGCCTCGCGCGGCCAGGGAGTCGGCATCGCGGGCGCGCTGGCCACCAGGCGATTCAGCGTGGCGGCACCGATGGGCAATCCGGTATCGGCCGACGCGGCCGCCACCCTTAGCACCAGACCGGGGTCGGTTTGGGGCTGGGCATCACGGGCGAGCACGATTTCGCCGGCGTACTCGACCACACCCTCGTCCAGTGGTCGCCGTTTCGGCCGCCGCACCAAAGCCGACACGCCACGCCGCGGCAGCGCGTTTTCCGCGGTGCGCAGCCCGCTTTCGGCGTGGTACGCAATGGTGCGACCGGCGCTGGAGAGCTTGCGCGCCAAGTCGAACCGGTCACCGATGTACAAGGCGGCGCTGATCTCGTCCGCGAACTGGGCCAGCAGCTGATCGCGTCCGCGGCCAGACACCCGGTGCAGCTCGGTGCGCACATCGAGAAGCGTCAGATAGGCGTCATCCAGTGAACCTCCCGGTGATTCCGGGCGGCCCATACCGTGGCGGTCGATGAGCTGGGCAACGCCCAGCGCGTCAAGTAATTGCACGTCACGGAGACCGCCGCGACCTGATTTCAGATCCGGCTCGGCTCGTTGCGATATCCGGCCACAACGCCGCCAGCGGGCATCTGTTATTTCGACAAGCTCGTCCATTCGAGAACGAATTACTCTGCGCCACTGCCTTCTTGCGCCGGCGATCAATTCCTCGGACAGCTGGGCATCGCCCACTATGTGGCGAGCGTCCAACATGCCCAGGGCCGCGATCATGTCGGTATTGGCGACGCCGAGCGCCCCGGAGACGGTTCGGACGCTGTGGTCAAGCCGAACGTTGGCGTCCCACAATGGATACCACAGCTTATCGGCAACCCGCTGCAGCACACCGGCAGACTTGTTGTCGTGCAACAGCATTAGGTCGAGATCGGAGTACGGCAGCAGCTCGTGGCGGCCCATTCCGCCGATCCCGACAATCGCAAAGCCACTGGTCTCGGTGATCCCGATCTCGGCCGCCTTGGCGGTCAGCCACGACTCGTGCAGATCCAGCCAGGCGTGGCGCAGCTCGGCCGCATGCAGCTGAATGCCATCTGACAGCAGATTGCGCCGTGCGGCAGCCAAATCGCCTGCCCCGCACGCGCTTTCTGTTTCCGCGTCGTCGGGTTTAGATGCCCCGGACGGGTCGGGCCGGTTCGGATTCATACCCTCCCGGCCCGCCCGGGTCGGATCAGCAATTTTCGATCAATGTCACAGAGCATCGGTTCCGCGTTCACCAGTGCGCACTCGCACAATGGTTTCCACGGGACTGACCCAGACTTTGCCGTCACCGATCTTGCCGGTGCGCGCCGACCGGACAATGCTGTCCACGACTTTGTCGACAATGGAATCGTCGACGACGACCTCGATCCGCACCTTCGGCACGAAGTCGACCGAGTATTCAGCACCCCGGTAAACCTCGGTGTGACCCTTCTGCCGTCCGTAGCCCTGAATCTCGCTGACCGTCATCCCCAAGATCCCCGCCTCTTCGAGGCTGGTCTTGACGTCGTCGAGGGTGAACGGCTTTACGATCGCGGTGACCAGCTTCATTTCTGCTCTGCCTCCACTTTCTCGCCCACTGTTTCCTCCAGGCCGTTACGGGTGTCCTCCACCTCGGCCCGAGGCGGAAGTACCGAACCAGTGATTACTGCGAAATCGTAACCGCTCTCCGCATGCTCAGACTCATCGATACCTGCCGCTTCTGCCTCAGGACTCAGACGCAGCCCGATAGTGTATTTCAGGATCAAAGCCAGGATAAGCGTGACGACGCCGGAATAGATGAGAACGCTGAACGCGCCGACCGCTTGCCGTTCCAGTTGATCCCAGCCGCCGCCATAGAACAATCCCTTGGACACGCCCGTGACGCCGTTGATGGCCACGCTCTCCGGGGCCGCGAGCAGACCCACCAGCAGCGTGCCCGCCAGACCGCCGACCAGGTGCACCCCGACCACGTCGAGCGAGTCATCGAAGCCGAGCCTGAATTTCAGCCCGACCGCCAGCGCGCAGACCACACCGGCGACGAAGCCGATCGCCAGGGCGCCCAGGGCGTTGACCGATGAACACGACGGTGTGATGGCGACCAGCCCGGCCACGATGCCCGATGCCGCTCCCAGCGTTGTCGCCTTGCCGTCGCGGATGCGCTCGGTGAGCAGCCAGGCGAGCATGGCCGTGGCCGTCGCGATCGTGGTGGCCATGAACGTCGATCCGGCCGCGCCGTTAGCGCTAGTCGCCGAGCCGGCGTTGAACCCGTACCAGCCGAACCACAGCAATCCGGCGCCGAGCATCACGAACGGGACATTGTGTGGGCGGAACAGCGTGGTGGGCCAGCCTTTGCGCTTGCCCAGCACGATCGCCAGCATCAGGCCGGCCATACCGGAGTTGATATGGACGGCGGTGCCGCCGGCGAAGTCGATCGCGTGCAGCTTGTTGGCGATCCAGCCGCCGTGCTCGGACGCGAACCCGTCAAACGCGAAGACCCAGTGCGCGATCGGGAAGTAGACGAACGTGGCCCATAGCCCGGCGAACACCAGCCAGGCGCCGAACTTCAATCGGTCGGACACCGCCCCCGAGATCAGCGCGACCGTGATGATCGCGAACATCAGCTGGAATGCCACGAATACGGTGGCGGGCAAGGTGCCTGCCAGCGGGATATCTGTCGCCGCGACGCCCTTGCTCGGATCGGCGGCCACGCTATTGCCACCGATGAGACCCTTCAGGCCCCAGTATTCGGTCGGGCTGCCGATGACGTTGCCGGTATCGTTGCCGAACGCCATCGAGTAGCCGTAAAGCACCCACAGCACCGTGACCACGCCCATCGCGCTGATACTCATCATCAGCATGTTGAGAACGCTTCTGGCGCGCACCATGCCGCCGTAGAAGAACGCCAGACCCGGCGTCATCAACAGCACCAGCGCGGAACTCGCCAGCATCCAGGCGGTGTCGCCTGTATTGGGCTGGCCCAGCATCGGGTATGTCACTCGCTATCTCCTCCGGTCGGACCACATCTGGCCGTCAGACATGGGTCTGATGGCCTGATCCAGAACCTTGCGCAATGGTTGTTTCCGCAATGGAGCAACCATGTTTCGTCAGGATTAACGTCCCGCCCGGTGTGTTAGCTGTTTCAGCCAAGTAGCGCGTCGACAAAGGCAGCGGGCTCAAACGGCGCCAGATCGTCGGGTCCTTCACCGAGTCCGACCAGCTTCACCGGCACGCCGAGCTCTTGCTGGACGCGGAAAACGATGCCGCCCTTGGCCGTTCCGTCCAGCTTGGTCAGTACCGCGCCGGTGATGTCCACGACGTCGGCGAAAACCCGGGCCTGCGCCAGCCCGTTTTGCCCGATGGTGGCGTCGAGCACCAGCAACACCTCATCGACAGCCGCGCGCCGGGTGACCACCCGCTTGACTTTGTCGAGTTCGTCCATCAGCCCGACCTTGGTGTGCAACCGACCGGCCGTGTCGATCACCACAACGTCGGCACCCACAGCGATTCCCTTGTCGACCGCGTCGAACGCCACCGACGCCGGATCAGCGCCTTCATTCCCGCGGACCACCTCGGCGCCCACTCGGGCCGCCCAGGTCTGCAGTTGATCGGCGGCCGCGGCCCGGAACGTATCGGCGGCGCCCAGTACAACGCGGCGTCCGTCGGCCACCAACACCCGCGCCAGCTTGCCGACGGTGGTGGTTTTCCCGGTGCCGTTGACACCGACGATCAGCAGCACCGAGGGATGGTCGGCGTGCGGCAGGGCGCGGATCGATCGGTCCATCGCGGGTTGCAGCTCTTTGATCAGGACATCGCGCAGCACCGCCTTCGCGTCGGCCTCGTTGCGTACGTTGCCGCTGGCCAGGCGGCTACGCAGCTGCGAGACCACCGACTCGGCGACCACCGGGCCCAGATCGGCGACCAACAGGGTGTCCTCGACGTCCTGCCAGGAGTCCTCGTCCAGGTCGCCGCCGCCGATCAACCCCAGCATGCTGCGGCCCAGCGCATTCTGCGATCTGGCCAGCCGCCCGCGGAGTCGTTCCAATCGGCCTTCGGGCGGCGCGATGGCCTCGATCTCTGCGGCCTCCGGGGCCGACGGGGCCGCAGGGGTCTCCGGGACTGGCGGGGCGGCAGGGGCCGGCGGGGCCGCAGGGGCCGGCGGGGCCGCAGGGGGCGGCGTGACCGCCTCGGGTTCGGGCTCAACCTCCGGGAGGTGAACGTCGGAGATCGTGCGCCGCGGCGCGTCGCGAGGAATGGTCGCGTCGTCGCCTACGGCGGGCAGCCCGCTGGTATCGATCGTCGGTGCGGACTGGCTGAATGTGATGCCCGACGACGCGGTGTACCCACCCGAGCGGTCGATTGCGCCTGGTTCGAGCCGGGCCGACAGGCTGATCCGACGCCGGCGATAACGCACCAGGCCCAGGACCAGCGCGACGATGACGACCAGGGCGGCGACGACCGCGATGGCGATCCAAAGACCTTGCGACACGCTGACATTCTTCCAAGTCGCCCCACCCCGGTTGGACCGGCCCCAGTCAGCGACCGCCGACGCCCCCGCTCAGGG
>Ga0210407_10004387_pt1 | contig 11128 bp, 10 predicted proteins | sample IncBWC27MmetaG_FD_150860 | JGI IMG/M metagenome (GOLD analysis project Ga0210407, IMG submission 150860) | Forest soil microbial communities from Barre Woods Harvard Forest LTER site, Petersham, Massachusetts, United States - Inc-BW-C-27-M | ecosystem: Environmental > Terrestrial > Soil >... | reverse complement strand
GTGAAAGCCATGGCCCGAGATTTATCTGGTTTATCGGCAGGTGGATCGAGAAGTGACATTCAGTAGTCTCCTGCCCCGCGAGCGTCGGAATCGAACTTGCCATTGCGACGGCGCCATCCCAGCGCCAGGCAACGACAATAAAATCCTAACAGAGTCTGTGCGTGCGAGTAAAAGGCGGCAAATTAGATTAGTTGAGATAGGTCGGTATTCGAAAGAACGGCCGACCGAGTAATTTTCTTGAAGCGCACTCAGGCGTCGAGGGCGCCGCCGGAGCCGGCGGGCAGTTCGATCTGGTATTTGGTACGGGCTTTTTCGGCGTGCTGTTCGAGAGCTAACTGGATCAGCTTGTCGATAAGTTCGCGAAAGGGAATGCCGCTGGCTTCCCAAAGTTTCGGGTACATGCTGATGGACGTGAAGCCGGGGATGGTGTTCACTTCGTTGAGATAGATCTTGCCGCCTTTTTTCTCGAGAAAGAAATCGACGCGGGCCATGCCGCTGAGTTCGAGGGCGCGGAAAGCCTCTACGGCGTACTGCTGGATTTTCTGCACTTGCGCGGGCTTGAGGTTGGCGGGAATCAAGAGCTGCGTGCCCTCTTCAAGATATTTCGCGGCGTAATCGTAGAATTCGCGGTGCGGCACGATTTCCCCGGGCACTGACGACTTCGGGTCATGATTGCCGAGGACGGAGACTTCGATTTCGCGAGCGGTGACGGATTCCTCGACGAGAATTTTCATAGCGAACTCGCAGGCAAGATTCAGCGCGGGGGCCAGTTCTTCGCGTGAGTGGACTTTGGTCATGCCTACGGAAGAGCCGAGTGTGGCAGGCTTCACAAAAACGGGATAGCTGAACTTCAGCTCGACGGCGCTTTGAATTGCTTCCGGGTTGCTTTCCCAGTCGTGGCGATGGACGGTGATCCAAGGCACGACGGGAATTTTCTCGACTTGAAGCAAACGTTTGGCGACGTCTTTGTCCATGCCAATGGCGGAGCCGAGGACTCCAGCGCCGACGAAGGGAAGGCCTGCGAGGTCGAGCAGACCCTGGATCGTGCCGTCTTCGCCGAAGGTGCCGTGCATGACAGGGAAAACCACGTCAATACGCTGGCCACCGCCACTGCCGTCCAATCTTACGAGGGCGGCATCAGTGGGGTCGGCGGTCATCATGACGCGCTGGCCGCCCTTCAGGACTTCGGGAAGCATTTTCTGCGCGCCTGCGCCGACGAGCCAGTGGCCTTCCTTGGTGATGCCGATAGGGACAGCTTCGTACTTATCAGGGTCGAGGCCGCGAATTACAGATGCTGCTGAGGCGAGCGAGACTTCATGTTCGCCGGAGCGGCCCCCGAAGAGGATGCCAATGCGGAGTCTTTTCTTGTTGTCAGGGGTCACAATTCGATCTCATTCCGCTGGGTAGTGGAGCCATCCAAGTTATCAGTTTTCAGTTATAAGTGAAAAAGGACGATTGTTGGAGCGGTTGTTTTTTGCGCGGTTCTGAATTGACAACTAATGGTAGATCACAGGATCTTCTGGCCGAGGCCGGAGAGGACGAGTTCGACGCCGAGGAGCGCGGTGCGGTTGTGTTCGTCGAGGATGGGATTGATCTCCACGACTTCGAGGGAAACCATGGACTCGGTGTCGGCGATCATTTCCATGGCGAGATGGGCTTCGCGGTAGGTGACGCCGCCGCGGACAGGAGTGCCAACGCCGGGCGCATCGGCGGGATCAACAAAGTCCATATCGAGACTGACGGCGATGCCGGCAGTGTCGTCCATGGCGTACTTTAGAGCTTCGGACATGACGTCGCGCAAGCCGCGCTCGTCAATGTCGCGCATGGTGAAGACGTGGATGCCGGATTTTTTGACGATTTTGCGTTCCTGTGCGTCGAGATCGCGGGCGCCGACGATGACGATGTTGGCGGGTTCGGCTTTCGGCTTGAAGCCGAGAAGGTCGACGAGTTCCGGCGCGCCGTAGCCCATGATGGCGGCGAGGGGCATGCCGTGTACGTTGCCTGAAGGCGAGGACTCGGGAGTGTTCATGTCGCCGTGCGCGTCCAGCCAGAGGTAGCCGATCTGCTTTTTGTCTTTGCGGAAAAAGTTGGCGACGCCGGCGGCTACGCCCGCAGCGATGGAGTGGTCGCCGCCAAGAACGAGCGGGAGAAAACCTTCGCTTAAGGATTTTTCAGCGGCGGCGGCAACGTCGGCGCATGTCTCGGCAATCTCCTGCAAATACTTGGCGCGTTTTTCGCCGACGGGCATCTCTTCCGGCTGCTTGACGGAGAGATTGCCGATGTCTTCGACCTGCAGGCCCAGCTTCTTGAGGCTGGATTGGAGACCCGCGCCGCGCAGGGCGGAAGGGCCCATGTCCACGCCGCGACGGCTTTGGCCGAGGTCCATGGGCACACCGATAATTCGAACTTTTTGCGCCATCGTCGTCTCTTTCTACGTGAAGACTAAGGGTATACCCGGTAAATCATGCGAGGGAAGGGAATCACCTCGCGAATGTGCTCGGTGCCGCAAATCCAGGCGACGGTGCGCTCCAGGCCCAGGCCGAAGCCGGAATGCGGCACGCTGCCGTACCGCCGCAGATCGAGATACCACTGAAAGGCTTCTTCGGGCAGGTTGTGTTCGCGGAGGCGCTTCACCAGCAGGTCGTAATCGTGGATGCGCTGGCTGCCGCCGATGATCTCGCCGTAGCCTTCGGGAGCGATCATGTCAAAAGCCAGAGCGAGTTCGGGGCGCTGAACGTCCGGCTGCATGTAGAAGGCCTTGATTGAAGTGGGGTAATGATGGATGAGGACGGGGCGATCGAAGGAGCTGGAGATGATGGTCTCCTCGTCGCCGCCGAAGTCGTCGCCGAATTTGGCGGGATTGCCGTTCTTGTTGAGGACGGCGACAGCGTCTTCGTAGCTAATGTGCGGGAACGGTGGCTTGACGTTTTCGAGCTTGGTCGTATCGCGCTTGAGCGTTTCCAGTTCGCGCGGTTTGTTCTTCAAGACGCCTTGCACGATGGCGCTGACGAGGCCCTCGCTGAGTGACATGATTTCTTCGAACTCGACGTAGGCGGCTTCCGGTTCCAGCATCCAGAACTCAGTAAGGTGGCGGCGTGTCTTTGATTTTTCGGCGCGGAAGGTCGGGCCGAAGGTGTAGACCTTGCCGAGGGCCATGGCGATGGCTTCGGCGTAGAGCTGGCCACTTTGCGTTAGGTAGGCTTTTTGGTTGTCGATGTAATTGACTTCGAAAAGTGTTGAGGTGCCTTCGCACGCGGCGGGGGTGAACATGGGAGCGTCGGTAAGCGTGTAGCCCTGGCCGTCCATGAATTCGCGCGCGGCGCGGATGGCCTCGGCGCGAATGCGGAGGATGGCGGCTTGGCGGGGCGTTCGAATCCACAGGTGACGCTGATCGAGCAGGAAATCGACGCCATGCTCTTTAAGCTGGATCGGGAAGGGCGTGCTTTCCGGAACTTTCTGGACGATTTGGATCTTGGTGACGCCGATTTCGTAACCACCGGGGGCGCGCTTCTCGGCTCGGATTTTGCCGGTGACGATGACGCTGGATTCTTGAGTGAGGCCTTTCAGCGATTCGAACGCTTCGGGATTTTCCTTCAGCGCACAGACACCCTGGATGATTCCGGTGCCGTCCCGGAAAATCGGAAACAGCAATTTTCCCGATTCGCGAAGATTGTACAACCAGCCTTTGAGCGTGACTTCCTGGCCGTCGTACTTGCCTGCCTGCTCGATGCTGATCGTTGTCATCCGGCCCGTTTCATTCACGACGCTCATTTTGCGGAGTTCCATGCCTTTTCAAAACGATCCATGGCCTTGCGGGCGGCGGTGAGTTGTTCGGCGGCGCTTGGCGCTTCGGGGCCGGTTTTTTCCTTCAATTCCAGAACCAGAGGCAGGTTCGGTTCCGGCGCGGTCTTGAGGAGCTTGATGGCCGCTGGCCAATCAATGGTGCCGTCATAGGGAGGAATGTGCTCGTCTTTCTCGCCGCGATTGTCGTGCAGGTGGACGGAGGAAACGAGATCGCTCAGAGGCGCGAAACCTTTCTCGAGGCGCTCTTCCTCCGGGAGGTCGGAAAGATTCGCATGGCCGATATCAAAATTGAAGCGCAGGCCGGAGAGACGGGTCTCATCGACGAAGGCGCGGAGATAACCGGGATCGCCCATTTCGCTCATCGTGTTCTCCACGCAGATGGTGACGCCGGCGTGGTGCGCGTGCAGGATCAGATGTTCGAGCGAGCTGAAGGCGGCGTCGCGCTTCCGGGGATCGGCCGTTTCGCGCGCTCCGCCCATGTGAAGGATAAGTCGCGCGTAAGGCAAGTCGTCGGCGACGTCAATGACGCGCTTGAGTTCGTCCATAGCTTCAATGCGACGGACGCGCTCGACTTCACAGATGGAAAGCGGAGTGCCGCTTTCGCGCATGGCGCTCATGTCGCGGCTCGTCGGCCCATGCAGCGAGACAAGCTGCAAACCATGTTGCTCGAGTGCGGAAGCCATGGCCTGAATTTCCGGTTTAGTCGAATATTCGAAATGGCTGCGCGTGCAGAAAATTTCGAGGCCGGCAAATCTGGCACCGGAAATTTGTCCGAGCAGCTCGGGCGTCAGCTTTCGCGACACAAATAAGTAGGTTGACAGTAGTCTTTGCATGATTCGTTCGAGTTCCCCGAAACGTTTAGCCACAATGCAAGCGGTACGCTCTCACGCGCTTATGATGATTCAGCAAGCCCTCTTAGTATCCCACGGCTGCGCCATCGTGGCGCGGATCGGCCGCACCCAGGCGATCACCAGTTGCTGGGTCGATAGCGATGGCGTTGACCAGCCCGATATGTCCGACGCGGCGAGTGGCATGGCCGCGAGCGTTCAGTGCAGTCTCCAGGCTGTCCGGAAAAGCGCGCTCCATAAAAATGCGATCAGGAACCCACTGGTGATGGAAACGCGGCGCATTGATGGCCGCTTGCGGCTCCATTTCCAGGCGCATCCAGTTCAGCACGCTAAGGAGCGTAGCCGAAATGATTCCCGGACCGCCCGGGGAGCCGGTCACGAAGCTGAGTTTGCCGTCGCGGAGCAGAATCGTTGGCGTCATGGAGCTTAGCGGACGATGGCCGGGCGCGATGGCATTGGCCTCGGATTGCACCAGTCCGAATAGCGCATTGGGTACGCCAGGTTGCGTGGTGAAATCGTCCATTTCGTCATTCAACAGAAAGCCAGCGGAAGAGGTAACGTGTGAACCGTAGCTGCCGTTGAGCGTGTACGTGCTGGCGACGGCGTTGCCGGCCGCATCAACGACGGAAAAATGCGTGGTGTGCGGACCCTCACCGAGGCTGACGAGTGTTTCCGGGGAAGACGCATTGCTCGCTGCCACGCCACAAGTGTGCGGATTGCCGGCCTTGATGACTTTGCTCGACGATGCGCGCTGCGGGTCGATGGAGGTGAAAACTTCCTTGGCGTAGCAGGGATCGGTGAGGCCAGCAACGGGAACGTTTGAATAGTCAGGATCGGCGAGATACGCGGCGCGGTCGGCAAAGACGCGGCGCATCACTTCAGCAACCATGTGCACGCTTTCAACGTCGTCCCAGCCCTTCAGCGGAACGGTTTGCAGCATGTTCAGCGCTTCGATGATGGCTACGCCACCCGAGCTCGGCGGAGGAGAAGTCAGAACCTCCCAGGAATGACCGCTGCTTTCGTACTTCGCGCGCAAAACCTCGCGAACCTTCGGCTGGTACTTGGCGAGATCTTCCAAAGTGATGAGGCCGCCGAGCCGCGACAGGTCATCCACGATCGCGCGAGCGGTCTCGCCGCTATAGAACTCCGCCGCACCGTTCCTGGCGATGCGCTTGAGAGTAGCAGCGAGCTCAGGCTGACGCAGCGTATCCCCCGGCTGAAACATTTTGCCATCGTTCAAAAAGATCCGGCGGCTGAAAGCGAAGCGCTGGAGAGCAGGGCGCTGCGCTTCAAACTCTTCGGCAAGCCTTTTACTCACTGGAAAGCCGTTCTCGGCAAGGCGAATCGCCGGAGCCATAACGTCGGCGAGCTTCATGGAGCCATAGGTTTTGAGCGCTAGAGCGAGGCCAGCGACGGTGCCGGGAACGGCGATCGAGCGATAGCCAATGACGGAGGCTTCCTCGTCGAGCTTGCCGTCCTTGCCAATGTACATGTCGCGTGTGGCTTTCCCAGGGGCCACTTCACGGTAATCGAGGAACGTGGTCTTGCCGCCGGCAAGGCGGACCAGCATGAATCCGCCACCGCCGATGTTGCCCGCGGCGGGTTCGACGACGGCGAGCGCGAAAGCCACTGCGACGGCACCGTCAACTGCGTTGCCGCCCCGCTTCAGGATTTCGACTCCAGCCCCAGAACCGAGTTCCTCGTCAGTAGCGACCATGCCATGGCTGGCGCGAACCGCCTGAGAAGGCCAGCCTTGGGCGTCGAGCTGACGGTCGCGCAATTCCGTCGCAGCCTGGCCGCGAGCCACTGGCAGCGTCAGACCGAGGACAAAAACACAAAGGCAAAGCGTATTTCGTATTCTCATTGCAGCCCAAAGACACTAAGGGATTCGCGGGGCAGCGTCAAGGCGGGGCAAATATGCTGCTGAAGTCGATGGACGAGAGCTAATCTTCCAGGAATTCTACTGTTGCCGGGCCCGGCAGCAGGCCGGCTTTCGTGCCGCGCTTAATCAATTCTTTGACGGCCTGCTTGCCCTTTTCGCCGTAGCCGAGGGTCCATTTGTTCACGTACATGCCGACAAACTTGTCGGCTAGTTCGGTATCCATCTCGCGGGCGAACTGCATGGCGTAGTTCAGGGCCTCCTCGCGGTGATCGAGTCCGTAGGAAACGCTGTCGCGGATCGTCTTGGCGATTTGCCGGCCGACGTTCGGCCCGAGCGCGCGGCGCACGGCGTTCCCGCCCAGCGGGAGAGGCAACCCGGTGAGCTCCTGCCACCAGATACCAAGGTCGAGCACCTTGTGCAACCCCATCTGAGGAAAGAAGAGCTGCCCTTCGTGAATGAGGAGGCCAGTCTCGACCACTTCCTTCTGAACGGCGTCGATGATTTTGTCGAAGGGCATGACGACAGGTTCAAAATTTGGCTCGTAGAGTTTGAGGGCGAGATACGCCGAGGTCTTTAGCCCAGGCACGGCGACGCGCTTGCCTGCAAGCTCGGCGGGCTTCAGGGATTTGGTGGAAACAACTATGGGGCCATAGCCCTCGCCAAAACTGGCGCCGCAATCGAGCAAGATGTATTTATCACGCAGAGCGGGGTAGGCGGCAAAGCTGATGGCGGTGACGTCGTACGTTTCCGTGAGGGCGGCCTCGTTCAGCGATTGGATATCTGACAGGATGTGCGTGTACTTATAACCGGGCGTGGAGAGTTTATGAGTGGCGAGGGCATAAAACATGAAGGCATCGTCGGAATCCGGGGAATGCGCCAGCTTGATCTCGACCGGCTCTTTCTCGGTTTTCGAGGCGGTTTGTTGGCCAGACATGGGCTTGTCCGTTTCCTTTTGCAGTGCGGCCCCCTGCAAGGCCGGGTCGTTGTTATGCCGGCCTCGAAGCGGTTGCCTCGCCTTGGCTTTGGTTCCTCCCAGAGAGACTTTCCCAGAAAGGAGAGGGTCTATCGGAGACGAACGAAGGAAAACGTGCGCGTTCGCAGGGGCTTGCGTGGCGCCAGGCCGGGCGATTTCTTGCAGAGCAAAGCGTAGCATATTGCGGTCTGGCGAACAATTGTGGGGAGCGCAAGCAGTAAGCGTGGGAGCGTGCGTAATTTTCCTTGGAGCTACACGTTCGGCACAAAAACGCCTTTAGCTAACGACGTATCTTGACAGCAGTGAAGTCGCGAACACTACAGCGAAGAGACCATGCGGGCGATGGCGTCGTCGAAGGAGGCATGTCCGTCAAGGTAAGGCTGCCAGAATCTCTGCAATAATTTGAAGTAGTCGTTCCAGCCACGTTGATAGAGGCCTTCGCGCAGGGCGTAGGGAGTATAGCCGCCGCCGGGGACGATGCCGTCCTGGTCGCCGGCAGTTGAACCGGAGGACCCGAGCACTGGCCGCAGCACCTCACCCGTCGTATAGAAGACCAAAGCGTGCCAAAGGTCGCGAGGGATAGCCTTATCTCGCTGGCGACACTCGCGGATGATGGCGGCCTGCACGGGCTCTGCGATGCCGTGCGAACCTTCGTGGAAGAGAACTTCGAGAGCTGCCGCGCCCTGATTACGTGAGTCCAGGCTGGAGATGGTGACGCGCAGGGGATCGGCGGTCGTATAAGCACCGCTCCAATTAGCGTAGCTAGAGAGATCGACGCGAATTTTTTCACGCGGCCAACGCGTCTGGTAAATGTCCGCGAGCCGTTCCGAAAGGCCCAGACCTTGTTCACGCACTAGCGGAGCGACGCGCATGATCCAGCGGCGGTTGGCGCGATCGTGCTCCGGCCAGAGATGCGCGCGGTAGATGGGCGCTGCGGCCTCCAGGACTTGTGTCAGTTTTGCCGGTAAGCCCGCGTCGCAGAATTTTCTTTTCCTGCCGGAGAGTTCGTCACAATCCTCGAAATCGCCGAGCTGATCTTTCAACTGGATGAGCTCGGTGGAAAAAAGCAGGTCCTTGGCGGCGTAGTTCGCAACATAATAGGCGACGGAATCATCCCAGATGCGCTGTTCCGCGGAGGTGAGGGCCGGTTTCGCATCTGGAGTGGTGTTCAGAGTTGGTCCTGAAGTCCTGGCGCTCTTGTCCGCCTGCGCGGCGGCGGTCCGCAACTTGGCTTCGTGATAAAGCGTGTGGTGAAGATTGATCCAGAAGCCGCTGTGAAGCTCGAAGACCGGAAGAGGCCCGTAGGTAAAGTTGCCTTGCGGCCGGGCTGTCGCCCGAAAAGGGACGAACAGAGAGAGTGTGATGAGGAGAAGAGGGAACCGCACTGGCGCTTTGCAAGGCATAGGGAATCGAACGATAGTAGCGCCAAGTTTCGCCGCGCACAAATCCCCGGAAAGTGAGGCGCGCCCTACTTACGCGTTAAGGCGGACGCACAGCCGGAGTTTTACTCCACCTTGGGGTCTGCCTCGCTGCCGACGGCGCCATGCCGATCAGCGGCATGAAGCGCGCCATTCGAATCGCGGAAGAAAGAACGGAGTCCCGTGCGTCCGTATTGCAGCGGAGTTGCCGCCAACTCGTATTTTGCAGGCGCGCCGACGGTGCTCGCGCCAACAATCACGTAGCGAATGGCGTAGCCGTTTTTCATTCCGTTCGCGAGGTCCGAATCGACGAACCCGGCAGACTCCCCATTCGCCGCGCCGTGAAGGGGCGGCCCCAGATTCGCGAGAGATTCGGGAAGGTGCAAATATTTATTGCGATAAGCCTCGACGGCGCGAGCGACCTTGGCCAGGGCTTCGATAGCGTTTTTTTCCGTGGAGTCAATTTCTGCGGAATCCCATTCCACTTCCAGGGCCGGAAGATCCAGAAGAAGCAAGCCCAGCGACAGCAACTTCCAATCCCCATCCTCGCGTACCAGCCCCATGGTGATCTGACGGACGCTTGCCCCCGCGGTGTCGTTGGCGTCGCGCAGCTCCATGGGAAGAAACGCAATATTTTCGCGGAGTTCAGCGCCGCCGATCTGCATTTCCGTGGTGACGTCGGGAGTCTGGCAGCGAAGAATGGGGCGGCCGGCGGGATTTGCCGATGCCGTTGGTCTCCCCGGTTCATTTAGGAGCACGAAACGCTTCATCAACGAGACGCGAGCCTGCGGCGTCATGCGTGTAAACGCCTCCCTGTTGCGCGCCGTGAGAAAGCGAACAAACTCTGCTTGATTTTGGGAGCAGGCCGCGGAGAGTACGGCTTTCAGCGCGGCACTGGGGCCGCCGCTCGTTGCCGCTTCGCCTGGCACGCTCGCGAAGCTTCCGCCGGGCTTTGAGCTTGACTCTTGCGCTCTGCCATTTGCGGCCACGAGGAGAATGGCGGAACTCAGAAAAAAGATTTGCCCGCGGACAATGAATCTCCGTGATTCCACGTCAGTCCTTTGCCACGCTCAATATCGCCGCCAGATTCTGCGTGAAGCTTGAGCGGGGCAGAACCTCATCGCATCCCGCGGCTTGCGCCTGGGCAGCAAGCTCTCTTTGCACGTGCGAGAGGAAACCGACCACGCGGACGTCCTTTTGCGTCTGTCGCAGCTTTTCAATCGCAGCGATGGGCTGGCTGCGCGCGTTCAAGTCCACGATCACGAGTTTTGGCTCGCTCGCCAGTAATCCCATCAGTCCCTCGGCGTTCGTTGCTACTTTTACTTCCACGCCGAGCTGCTTGGCGGTCTCTGCTAGCTTCATCTGGAAGAACAAATCATCCATCAGCGCCACGACTTTTCCCATCTGGATTCGCCTCTTCTTGACTGCCCATGACCATTTCTTTGTTATTATGCGCCCGTTCTTCCCATTGGCGTTCGCTCCCCGGTATGATGCGACTTCGCCATAAAACGATGAACGCCCATCCCGAAGACGCCCGCCTTGCCGCGTCCGGCCCGCGCGACGTTACTCTCTACACGCGTCCGGGCTGCCATCTTTGCGACGAAGCCAAGTCTGCCATCGCTCCGCTCTTGCAAGAATTCGGCGCCGAACTCCGGGAAGTGAACATAGATGCCGATCCCGCACTAAAGGAGCGCTACGGTTGGGACGTTCCTGTGCTCTTCATCGGCCAGCGGAAAGCGGCGAAGCATCGCGTGGATTTGGAGCAGTTTCGCCGGCAACTTCGGGATGCCGGGGCAAGCTAAGAATTCCTAGCTGAAATTCACGTTAGAAGACAGCGACGCTAATGGCTGCCGCCGGCTGGGTGAGCGCCCACGGTTTCGTCCGGCACGGCGCCTTGCCGGCCCTTAACGCGGTCGTAGACGCTGAGCTGGCTGACGGAACCGAGCGCTTCGTTGTAGAACGTCGGAACGCCCAGCGCCGTGCGCAGTTCTTCATTGAACTTCCGCAGGTTTTCGAGATGGGTCGCCAGGGCCGGCAATTTCTGCCCATCATCCGTGAGCAAGAATTTCTGGTAGCCCGCGTCCCACAGCCGCGTGAACTTGCCCTTCAGCATGATGCTGGGAGGAATTGTCATCTGGTACAGATCGTCGGGCCCTTTACGGAACTCGGCTCCACAACCGTATTTTTCGACCCGCACGACGCC
>Ga0210407_10004386_pt1 | contig 11138 bp, 8 predicted proteins | sample IncBWC27MmetaG_FD_150860 | JGI IMG/M metagenome (GOLD analysis project Ga0210407, IMG submission 150860) | Forest soil microbial communities from Barre Woods Harvard Forest LTER site, Petersham, Massachusetts, United States - Inc-BW-C-27-M | ecosystem: Environmental > Terrestrial > Soil >... | reverse complement strand
TTTTTCCTCAAAGCTTCAAAAAAACGCATTCAGAAGTCCGCAGCCGCGTTTTCTCGAGGTCGCCCATGGTTCTAGTCATGGCTTTTCTGGCGCCGAGGGGTCGGTCTGCAACTTTGTCCTCCAGCTCCGCGGCCCGCATTTGAGGATATGGCCGTGGTGCAGGAGGCGGTCGAGCATGGCGGTGACGGCCGCGCTGTCGCCGAGCAGTTTTCCCCAGTCCTCGATTGGGCGGTTCGAGGTCACTAACGTGCTCGTGCGTTCGTAACGGCGCATGACGATCTCCAGCAGCTCTTCTGCCGCTGTGGGCCCTAATTTACGCATCCCCAAGTCATCGATGATCAGCAGCGGAACGGTGGCCAACACTTCCATGAGTTCTTTGCGTTTTCCGTCCAGGGCCGCTTCGGCGATTTCCTCGAGCAGGACGTGCGCCTCACGGTAGATCACCCGATAGCCCTGGCCGATGACCGCCTGCCCGATGGCCTGGGCCAGATGGCTTTTGCCGGTGCCGGGTGGACCAAGAAAAAGTGCATCTTCGCGGCGCGCGATGAACGTGGCCGTCGCCAGATCGAAAACCAGGCTCCGATTCATCTTCTTGTTGAAGTTGAAATCGAAGTTGTCGAGGGTCACCTGCGGATCGCGAAATTGCGCTTGTTTCCGGCGCCGTTCCAGCAGTCGGTCGCCGCGACGAGTCAGTTCATCGGATACCAGACAGGAAAGGAAGTCGATGGGGGCCATCGGTTCCGCTTGGGCTTGCTGCAGGCGCGTCTCCAGCACCGCAGCGATACCGCCGAGACGCAGTTGCCGTAAGAAACGATTTAACTCAATCAGATTCATTCTGGTTGCTCCTTGATTTTGAGATTGATGAAATCGCGATACTCGGTGAGCTCGCGAATCAGGGGATCGATCTGGCGTAGAAACATCTGCGGGTGCGGGCGGCGCTCCAGATAACGGCGCACGAAGCGATATTCCTGCACGCCGATGTCGAGAGCGGTGGCGCAAGCGTCTTCGACCGCCGCCGCCCCGTATTTCTTGATCAGGGAATGCATCCCCAGGATGCGGCGGATGCTGGTCTCTGCTTGTTGCTGATAGAGCAACTGGCAAAACTTGCCGATTTGAGTTCCGGCGTGTTCGGCGCGCCGCAACAGTTGCGCCGTGCTCAGCGGCATTTTCTTTGGGTGGTCTTCTTCCTGGATGCGATATCCGCCGCGTTTCTGGCGCAGGTGCTCGCGAAGAAGTTGGTTGGTGCCAGGATGCAGGATGCGCACATGCAGTTCATCCCATTGCACTTTGACACTTCGCCCGATCCATCCTGGCGGCAGGCCGTAATAAGCAGCCTCGACTTCCACGCAACCGTCCAGATGAACGACGCGTTCTCCGTATTGGTAATAGCGGAACGGTTCCAGAGGCAGAGGAAGCAACGACGGTTTTTCCTCGGCGAACATGGTTGCCACTTGCCGTTTGGTGGTGCCATGGATGCGCGTGTCGGCCCAGCGTTCTTCCCAGCGATCCAGATACGCCTGCGCTTCCTCCAGGCTCTCGAAGCGCATCCCTTTGAGAGGTGTTTTCTGCGTGTGGCCGATCCCCGACTCCACTTTCCCTTTTCGATCGGGATCCTTAATCCGGCACGGCAGTGCCACCACACCATAGTGTGCGAGGACATCGCGAAACAGTGGATTGAGAAGGGGATCGTAAACGTCCGGAACCAGGACGCCTTCTTTCAAGTTGTCGAGAACGACGACTCTCGGACAGCCACCAAGTCGGCGAAAGGCTTTCTCATGGAGTTCCGCCCAGATGCGCGCACTCGAACGCCACGCCAGCAAGCGGACCGATTTGCGGCTGTATCCCAGGGTCAACACAAACAGCCTGGTCCTCCGGTACTTGCCCGTTTGCGGGTCGCGGACCAGAGGGCCGCTGCCGTAATCGACCTGGGCTTCTTCCCCTGGCTCGGTGAGGATGATCCCCGCTGCCTGGGGCAGCTTGGAACCACCAAGCCTGCGTACGAAACGCTTTACGGTTTGGTAGTTGCCTGCATAACCGTGGTCCGTAACCAGGTCCTGCCAGATGGCCTTGGCATTCCGTCCACGACTCAGTTGCTCCTCGATGAGGTCCCGGTAGGGTTCGCAGGCACTGACCCGGCCCGCGGGGGAGCTTGGCATTTGCGATAAAAGGCCTACAAAGTCGGAGGTCGCTTCATTGGCCGGTTTTGATCGGTCGGGGGTCACTTCGTTGGCCGGTTTTGCCGGCGCCCGCCTTCCCCAGGCACGTGGGATCCGTACCGCAATCCCGGCCGCCCTTAGGTAAGCGCCTGCGGTTTCACGCCGTACACCGGTTTCTCGCTCGATCTTTCGTAAAGACCATCCGAGCTTTCCCAGTGCGATGACTTGTTGTTTCTTTTCTTCGCTCAAGGCATTGCTCATGCCGACAGAGCCTATAAGGGCTTCTGTCGACGTCAAAGTCCCGAGCCTTCACCGTTGTCCGGTTTTGAAGTGACCCTGACTGGCCGGTTTTGAGTGATCCCTGAGGGAGGCAAGTTCTACTATGCAAGGAACGGTAACCCCGAGCGAATGCTCGGCGTGTCGCTAGATATCACTGAACGCAAGTTGGCGGAGGAAAAGCTGCGAGAATACGAAAAGGCCATAGAAGGTTCGGAAGAAATGATTGCGGTAGTGGACCGAGAATACTGCTATCTGATCGCCAATCGTAAGTTTCTCAGTCAGGGGGACATGACGAAGGAACAAGTCGTGGGGCATTTAGTCCCAGAAGTATTGAACAAGGGGGTCTTTGAAGCGATCGTCAGGGAGAAGTTGGATGAGTGTTTCCGAGGTAAAGTCGTCAGATACGAGATGCGATACACCTATCCTGCGCTTGGCGAAAGAGACTTGCTCATCTCGAACTTCCCCATTGAGGGTCCGGGAGGCGTCGATCGAGTCGCTTGTATTCTGCAGGACATCACTGAGCGCAAGCGGGCGGAAGAGGCCCTTTCCTGCATGAACCGCAGAGTGATCGAGGCAGAAGAACGGGAACGTAACCGGATCGCGAAAGACCTTCACGAAGACGTCGGCCAGCGTCTTGCTTTATTGGCAATTGGGATCGAACAGCTCAAGAACGACCACCCCAATCGGACTGTCGAACTGCTCGACCGCATGGACGCAGTATGGAAGCAAACCTTGGAGATATTGACCGATGTAAAAGCTTCGGCGCACGAGTTGTACTCTCCGAGACTAGAGTATCTCGGTATCGCTGCGGTTATGAGAATCTTCTGCGAAGAGTTCGGAGAGCGGAAGAAAGTGGAGATTGACTTCAGGAGTCGCGGTCTCCCCAGCCTCATGCAGCCGGAAGTTTCTATTTGCCTCTTCCGGGTTCTACAGGAAGCGTTGCACAACGGGGTGAAGCACAGCGGGGTAGAAAAGTTCCGCGTGCAATTGTGGGCTGACGATGAGATTCATCTTACGGTTAGCGACCCCGGCTCTGGTTTTGACCTCGAAGCCGCAAGGAGAGGCCGAGGGCTTGGTCTGATCAGAATGGAGCAGCGCTTAAGGCTAGTGAATGGAACATTTTCGGTCGATTCGCAACCCGAAAAAGGCACTACAGTCCACGCTAGCGTGCCTTTGCGCTCAGCAAGTGTGATGCGTGCAGCCGGGTAAAGATCGACCTTTTTCCAGAAGGGTAGATCATGCATCAGTAGATAAGACAGCGGAGTGCTCCGCGCATATCGCTGCATATAGCTCCCCTTTGAGTTCTTCAGTCATTGGGTACGCGCAGCGTATAAAAACGGGATGTGTTTGACCCAGTTCATTCCCCAACCGTTCAAGCTCAATGGCGGCCTTGATTCTTCCGTCAGCGCAGAGAAGCGCAACCATCTCCCCGAACAATTCAACTCTCTTATGCTTAATCTCAGCGCAGCGAATCAGCGGCGCAACGGTGGACAGGAATCGCTCGCGGCTAGGTCCCGCATTTTCCATGAATTTTGAGAGGGCCTCGGCGGCATCCAAAAGGAGAAAACGCTCTTGCTGAGCGGCAGCAGCAGTATCCACGCCACGTGCCTGCAATCCCTGAAGAAGACCGTTCCGGTGTGACTCGGTCGCGATCACGATAACTTTACTCCCTGCTTCTAGAGCGGTCTCGACAAAGCGGGTCAGACCAGTAAGAAAGGATGCATCATCAGAATAGAACTCAACCTCGTGGTTGCGAGCGATTTCCTTTTTCTCAGTGCCAGCGATGGGAGAACCTGCTTGTGTAAAAGATCGGAAGGCTTGCGTGTCCGTTGCGTCGATGAAATAGTGACCCGATAATCCGCTACTGATATACTGCTTGCCCCCAAGAACCGTTCCCACAGCCGCTAACAGTTCGCTACCAGCGTGCGTCTTAACCACATAGCCAAATGCACCCAAGGCTAGAGCTTCCTGCACCACGTCGCCAGAAGATTTTTGGCTTACAAATAGTATCTTGGATTCGGGGGAGAGCTTGCGGATTCTTCGAGCTGCTTCGATTCCATTCAGCGATGGAAGACCAATGTCGAGAACAACTAAGTCCGGTTGCAGTTCTTCGGCTTTCTGAACCGCTTCCAATCCGTCTGCGGTTTCCCCGACGATCTGCAATCCGGACCTTTTCGTCAGCGTTGAACAGATGAAGCGCCGAAACGGTTCGTAATCCTCTATTACGAGCACCCGGACTGATGATGGTTCCAAGCTGCCCCCTCTAAGGCCCAGACCCTACTCTGAGAGTCTAGTTGCTGGTTGTATTCATAATCCCATGTTCCATAATTCAGGTCGTTGCCCCGGAGATTATCACGGATTGGGTGGACGCAGGCGAAACTAGCAACAGCCGCAAGCCTTCCCGTGCATGGCTTCCTGGGCACCCGGCTGCGCCTCGCCAAAACGTCGTACACCTGCAAAATGAATGACTTGGCGCAAAGCTCGATTCGGACTTTTCCGATATAATTCCGGCTATGGTCGTGTCGCTCCGACATTTCCTCGGTTAGTTGGTCAGCGTTTTCCATTCCAGGGAGGACCTCGTCCTCGAGAACCTGGCTCTCCGTCGGCAATTGCTGGCTCTGCACGCGCAACAACCTCGCCGTCGATTAACTGCCCTGCACAAGCTGTTCCGGGTTGCGTTGCGAACGTGCTGGTCCGGGTGGACCAAGCCACTCCTCTTGGTCACTCCTAGACTGCGACCTGTAAAGCTGGTGATTGTGATTGTCCATTGGAAGAAGTTCTCCTCCAATCGGACCTCGTCTCCCATGACGAGTACCCTAGTTGCCATAGCAGGAAGGCAACGACCTGTTATGTAGCGCAACTGACAATGAATCCCGTAACCGAAAGGTTGGCACTGGAACCGCGAGGCAACGGTGTATCTGGGAGCATCGATCTGGATCGGGGCTAGGGTTCGGTAGCATGGTGAGCATAATGCAAACTCTCGAAAGCGTCGTAATGACCAGGGAGCGGAAGATGCTCGGCGCTCTTACTGCAGTGGGTACGGAGGTTTCTAGGTCCTCCGTCATGGGCAATACAACACTGTCGGCGTATAGGGAGCACCTAAACTACCTTGACGTGTCCAATCAGCGGAACAGAGTAAGCCCGTATCGTTCCCCACAAACGTGGGGTAGAAAGCCGTGAGGCGGACAATGGCGATGCGGGTATGGGAGCGCGAAAGGAAGCGAATACTGCGCTGTAATGGTGCAGATAGAGGTTGCGTCGCCTGTTCGGGACCACATCACCTCGCCGGAAACGGAGCAGACTTTTCGCCGGTGCTCGCACTCGAGAACGTGTATGGAACCGACTAACCGAAGCAATGCAAATGACGACGGCGCAAGCCGTTGGTGCAGCTTCCCGCATGCTTGGTGGATTTCTCCATCGCCGTGCGAATCGGCCGTCCGCTAGTACCGAGTAGGTCTTATCTGTAATTGAATAAGACTGCGTCCTCGTTTGGATAAGGGGGCGTTGTTGAGTGCTCGAGCCCTGTGAGTACGAAAGTCTCACGCACGGTTCTTAGAGGGCTGGGCGCGAGCAATCGCGCCTGGCTACTCGGCACCGTCGTGAACTGGCATCGCGCCGGGTTTCGTTTGTATTGGACGTGGGTCTCCAGAGTCAGCCGAGGGGACGGAAGCGTGTCAGCAAAGAGGTCCGCGCCTTGATTTTCCGTATGGTTTGTGGAGTCGAGGTGTGGCGCGGTGGTTTAGGCGGAGCCTATCGGTTGCCGACCCTTTCGTCTGTCGGTGCCTCACTAGTCCCGCCATGCTTCCGTTTCCACACCCCGCTCATCGAACCGGACGTGCGGATTTGCCGCATCCGGAGACTCACGCAATCGCCGTAGCCATTGCATGTGACGCCGTCTGCAACTTCTGGAAACAACTTGGGAGTTGTCAGGCTCATCGCCAATCCCCCTTTCCGTCGTCGCTTCGTGTGTCCGCCTTCCACTGAGGCCCCTTCCCTCCACCGGAATTACCCGGCTTCATCGGTAGTACGAGCCTCTCCGCCATCCCAGTCGGCCCCGCCTGTCTCTCGCGAGTTGCCAGTTGATTCATCTTGCAATCACCGCCGGGACTTCCCGTGTTGCGTATGGTCCACTTTGCCTGCATGCCGTCGCCAATACCCCGGCAGGTCGAATGGAACTTGTTCGCTCGTACGATTCCATTCGCTTCGGCCTTCCCCGAACTCGGGGCGGGTCGGCTCCTGCATTAGTCTTTTCGAGGCCTGCTCAGCGTTCACTCACGTTACGGCCTGCATGCTCGCCGAGTCGCCAATGCGACCCTCTACACCGAAGGCTTCAGCCGCTTCGTTGCCTCCGCCGCTGCTTCGATTGTTACCGGGTGGAGCGAACCAGTTCCCGGGCGGGTTTAACTCCCGCTGTGGACCACCACCTTTCACGGCGCACCCGAGTATGAGGTCTTAGTTGCAGCAGCTGACTTGGTAGGCCATCACGGTGTGGGTGTACTTTTGGAGACCTGCCTGGCAGATAAGCTCGCCTTCGCAGAACGCAACCGCCGTCTAATCCGGCGCTTGGTCGCGACCAAGCTCGAGGAACGGGCCGCAGGAGCTTCGGCACAATAAAAAGAAAGCGGAAGGTGAATTGGGAAGGGGCGGGGCTAAAACATCGGGGTTCCGCCCCTAACTCAGTTGTCGGACCCCTTTTGGGGCAGGCTGCCGCAGGGTAGCCCGGTCTGTTGATCGAAAACCAGCAGCGCAAGGAACTGGCTCCCGAACCCGGCTCCTTGTTGCCGATAGTTGCCGCGATCTGCCCTCACGTGATTTCGGTCAAACCGGCGGAACCGGCTAGGTACTTTTGACAATTGCGCCCCTTGACCGCCGCAACCATAATTACCGACTGGGTCGAAGTGAGCGTAGACCTAAAAGGGAAACGGGTCAGCGGACCTCCGGTGGTCTTCAAGGAATAAACCGATCTGCGGTAAATTCTGGACCAAATGAATTCCACTTCAATCAGCGCGATTGTGTTCGCTTGTGTTTTCGGCGGGGCGATGTTGGGTATGTACATGCCCGAAGTTCTGCCCGAACATCATCTGAGTGACCGCTCAAAAGATGTCGTGAAGCTTGGAATGGGCCTAGTCGCTACGTTGTCTGCCCTTGTTTTGAGCTTGCTTATTTCCTCGGCGAAGAATTCGTTCGATGCCCAGAGCACGGAATTGACACAATCGTCCGCCCAAGTTGTCGTGCTGGACCGAATTCTGGCCCATTACGGCCCCGAAACACAGAAAGCACGAGAAGTCCTTCGCACGGCTGTTGTCAATATGCTGGATAGGATGTGGTCAAAGAATCGGTCAACGCTTACAAAGTTGGAACCTCCCTCCCGTGGAAACGAACTATTGCTAGACCTGATACAAGCACTCGTTCCACAAGACGACACTCAGCGAGCACTCAAATCACAAGCTTTGAGCATCGCGTTCGCCGTCGGAGAAACTCGCTGGCTCCAGTACGCGCAAGTGAATAACTCCGTTCCTGCTCCAATATTGATAGTGCTTGTGACATGGCTGACAACTCTTTTCTTCAGCTTCGGCTTGTTCGCGCCTCGCAACGGCACGGTCATCGCTAGTTTGTTCGTCGCTGCCCTATCCGTTTCAGGAGCCGTGTTCTTAATGGTGGAGTTGTACTCGCCTTACGGCGGATTGATTGAAGTTTCGAGCGCTCCCCTTCGGGCAGCCCTGAGCCAACTCGGCAACTAGAGACCATAGCTGGAGATAATCAGGACTTTGGCGTGCAGACGCTTTCGCGTCGCCTATCTGATTGGCAATTTTGAGTATCCACAAACGGCCGTTCCGTAGTCCCACTTTTAGCGCCTCAACCGCAGTCGTTACTTTTGACAATAGCCATCGTCCGCGGTCCCACCTACATTTAAGTTGAACCCGATGCAAGGACTTTCGCCATGATGCATGAAGAAAAACCTGGCTGGAAAAAGCGCGCGCTCGACGAATTGCGCAAGCTCTCCATAACCGTCATATACATCTGGGTACTGCTGAGCGTCTTTACGCTCCATCGTGAAATCATCCTTGCGAACTACCACATCAACTACTCGGCGAAGTTTGGCTTTGCCTTTATCAATTCGGTTATCTTGGCGAAATTCATGTGGTTGGGAGAAATCCTTCATGCGGAATAGAAGGCTGCCGGGAAAGCCTTATTGTATTCGATGCTTTGGAACTCTGCCCCTTTTCACCGTCATCCTAATGGCCTGCCACCTTCTGGAGGAAGCGTTGGTCAAGGTCTGGCACGGTCAGTCTTTTGCCTCGAGCTTTTCCGAAACGGTAGCGGACCCAAGGGCTGTCTTCGCTACCATGCTGCTTATGTTTGTGGTGTTAATTCCGTTCTTTTTTGCTAACGGACTGATTTAGATTTTGGGTAAGGATGAAATAAAAAGACTGTTGTCGAAGGCTCGCACTGTGGGATAGCACCGGAAACCAATTAGTATCCTCCGTCCCTGAATTCCCCATAATCTTACAGGGATCCAAAAGGTCTGTCTTTGTGTCTTCGTTGACTTGCCTTGCAGTGCCACCTAAGATGAGCGCGAAATGCCGGACTCTTCCTCTCTGCTCGGGCGAACCATCTCGCACTACCGCGTCGTCGAGATGATCGGGGGTGGCGGCATGGGTATCGTCTACAAGGCGGAGGACATTTCGCTCCATCGTTTTGTTGCCCTGAAGTTCCTTCCGGCCCATCTTGCCAAGGACAAGCAAATGTTGGAACGACTTCGGCGTGAGGCACAAGCCGCTTCGGCGCTGAATCATCCGAATATCTGCACAATTCATGAGATTGGCGAGTACGAGGGTGAGCCTTTCATCGCCATGGAGTATCTGGAAGGCGTGACGCTGAAGGCTCTGATCGCTGCCCACACACTGGATTTGGAACGAATCCTCGCCATTGCTATCGACATTGCCGACGCACTGGATGCGGCCCATGCCAAAGGCATCATTCATCGAGATATTAAGCCCGCCAATCTATTCATAACCTGGCGTGGCCACGCCAAGATCCTGGACTTCGGGTTGGCGAAAGTTTCATCACTGCATAGCTCGGGAAGTGCCCCTGAGACAACCGTGAGCGAGACCACATTGGATGTAAACCCGGACGACCTCACGAGTCCAGGCACGGCGGTTGGGACGGTGGCGTACATGTCGCCGGAACAAGTGCGAGCGAAAGGAGTCGATTCGCGGACGGATCTCTTTTCTTACGGCGTGGTGCTCTACGAGATGACGACAGGCATGTTGCCGTTCCGTGGAGAAAGTTCGGGAGCGATTTTCAGCGCCATCCTGGAACGGCAGGCCGTGCCCGCAGTGAGGCTAAATCCAGATATACCTGAGGAATTGGAAAGAGTCCTTCGCAAGTGTCTGGAGAAAGATCGCGAACTACGCTACCAATACGCCTCGGAAATCCGTTCCGACCTGAAAAGACTGAGCCGGGATACCAAGTCGAAAAAGATCGATGCGACTGCGGATAAGGACAAAAGTACAGCGACGAAGACAACCGATCTCGTCCAGGCGCTAGAAAAGGCATCATCAGGTGGTGATCCCAACTTAGTCGATCGAAAAAAACGACTCAGGCGCGCTGTGGTTGTTGTTTGCAGTCTGATTGTGATCGGCGCTGGTGGCCTCGGCCTCGGCATTTATCTGAAAGTGTCTAAGACAGGCGGGATCGATTCCATCGCCGTTCTACCTCTCGAGAATAGAAGCAACGATCCCGAGGCAGACTACATTTCCGACGGAATTACTGAAAGCATCAACAACAGCTTGGCGCGGTTACCCAGTCTGAAGGTGACTCCCCATAGTGTCGCTTTCCATTACAAGGGGAAGTCGATGGATTTCCAAAAGGTTGGCAACACACTTGGTGTGGACTCCGTACTCACGGGCCGCGTCTCGCTTCGAGGCGACGACCTTACCATTGGCGTCGAACTCGACGACGTTCGTAACGGCAAACAGTTGTGGGGCGAGCAGTATAACCGCAAGGTCGCCGATCTGCTGGCGGTGCAAAACGACATCGCCAGGGAGGTTTCTCAGCGGTTGCGCTCACAACTTTCCGCAGCGGATCAGCAAAAGCTGACGAAAGGCTCAACGGACAATCCCGAAGCCTACCAATTTTATCTCAAGGGCAAATACTACACGAACAAATTTACCAAAGACGGATTTGCCAAAGGCATTGACTACTTCAATCAGGCCATCGCCATCGATCCAAACTATGGCTTGGCCTACAACGGCTTGGCTTACAACTACATCAATCAGGTCGATTGGTTCATACGCCCCAACGAAGCGGGACCAAAAGCCAGAGACGCCGCTAACAAGGCATTGGCGATCGACGACGCGGACGCCGACGCTCACGTCTCACGCGCAATCGTCGCCCACTGGTACGAGTGGGATTGGGCCGCCGCGGAACGAGAATTCAAACGAGCGATAGAATTGAATCCCAACGATTCGGAGGCTCACGGGTACTACGCCTGGTTCCTGGCACCGATGGGGCGAAAGGAAGAGGCAATTGCGGAAGCCAAGCGATCTCAGCAACTCGATCCATTCTCCTCGCTAGCGAACTTCATCGTCGGATCGGCTTTGGTATTTACACGACAGTGGGACCCTGCGATTGAACAACTGCGTAGTGCTAAGGAGCTTGACCCAACTTTCTGGTTTGCCCCCTGTTTCTTGGGCAGGG